>Ga0302186_10000582_pt1 | contig 32269 bp, 45 predicted proteins | sample II_Bog_E1_2_FD_198782 | JGI IMG/M metagenome (GOLD analysis project Ga0302186, IMG submission 198782) | Peat permafrost microbial communities from Stordalen Mire near Abisko, Sweden - II_Bog_E1_1 | ecosystem: Environmental > Terrestrial > Soil > Wetlands > Peat | place: Sweden: Abisko... | reverse complement strand
GTAAAAATATAAATTTTTTAAATAAACATTTTTTTTTTTTAGTTAAATATTTTAGCATATTCGAATATAAATAGATCCAATTAAATTTTGAAAAAAACTTTATGAATTTTTTCTTATTATAAAAAATACTTTTCTTAAATTATAAAAATAACCCAGGAAACAAAAATTCAAATGTCCTCAGTCATCGATGAGGAGATCCCTGAAGATCAAGACGATTTAGAAATAAAAAGTCTCAAGGCTAAACTCGCTCAAATTCCCCCCAAATATCCTTCTGATAATAAAAAAGAACTAGAATCCCTTGCTTCAAGTCTCGTTGAAAGTTTCCACAACCAAAACATCAAAAATGCTCATAATGACAGTTTCAACATTAAAGAAGCATCTCAAAATTATGGTTCTGACTTTCACAATAACACCCAAGAAGAAGAAAACGAAGTCTACACCAACAAGCAACCCCAAAATTATCAATCTTCTGATTCAAATATTCCATCGAAAAAAGTTCTTGACCCTAATGAAGAAAAACTTTCTTCAAATATTAATATTTCAGGATTTCTCTCAAATCAGAAAATTACCTCTAATATCAGCTTCAAATTCGAAAGATTGACAAAAAATGAAGAAAATCTCAGCTCCAATGCTTCCAATATAGAGTTTCAACACAATCAGTCTTCACTTTCCAATAAATCTGCTAATAACTCAAAAAACCAATCTTCTCAAGACAAGAAGGAAAACAAGAATCTTGGAAATGATTCTAACCTCACTCATCTCATGGAATTATCAGAAGGAGCGAGGAAATTATCATCAAATTTGAATTTCTCAATGATTTCTAAAGTTTCAGATTCCAACATCAGTTTTTCTCTCCACGAAAATCTTGATCCAACAAATTCAAATCTCTCCTTTGAATATAGTAAGGAAAATCAAGATAATATCAACAAGCAATCAGAAAAGCCTCAAGATATTCCCATAGACCAAAAGAGACCCAGTATTAAAATAAATAAGCCTAGACCTCAAAGTTCTAAAGCCATTGATAAAGAAAAAGAGAAGGAAAATAATGAAAGTAAAGAAAAACCAACTAAAATAATAAAAGTTCCAAAATCAAAACCAGAAAAACCAATAGAATCAAAAATAAAGCCTCCTACACAACCAAAGAAAGTCCCTCATTCAGCGAAATCTATAAAGAAACCTGAGAGTTTAAAGAAAATAAAGGAGGATGTTGAAAAGGAAAATGAGGATGCTAAACCAAAAAGTTTCCTGATAAAGAAAATGAGCTCCAAAGAAAATCATAAGGATTTGGTAAAGAAAATCATGGAAGATTATGAGAAGAAAGAGCTATCTTATAAGGAGAAAGAAGCTGATTTATTTGTTTTGGAGACAATGGAGAAAAAGCATTTAAACGATGAAGATCAGAAAAAGGAAAATGATGATAATAAAGACGACAAAAAAGCATGGAATACCGAAACCAAAATTGATAAATTCGATATAAATGAACATAAAAAACTCGTGAAGAAAACAGTTGCTGAAACTCAAAGCAAAGCTGAAAAGTTCCTTTTACAACTTCAAATGAAAATGGATAAAAAAAAAGTGAATAATTACGTGAAGGAGGACAATAATAATAATGATAATAAAATTAACAAAAAAGATAATAATGATGAAATGTTCGAAGAGATAAAACCAGAAGAAGGGGACCAATTGCTTCCAGATCAAAAGAAATCAAAAAATGATGTATTTGATGAGGAAAAAGAAAATGATGAGGCAGGGGATCAATTGCTACCTCCTGATTTGAAGGCGGAAAATGAAAAAGAGCCTAAACAACTAGAAAATTCAGATGAAGTTGAAAAACCAGAAGATAAAAATGAAGAAGATAATCCAGACAAAAATCAAGATGAAAAGAAAGAAGAAAAACAGGATGAAAATGTAGAGGTTGATGAGAAAAAAGAAGATAAACAAGAGCAAGTAGAAGAAAAACCAGAGGAAAACACTTGGAAATATCCAGTAGGTGATGGGCAGAAGACTGAATATGAAAAAACTCAGAAAGTCAAAGAAAAGGAAGATAAAAAGAAAACCACGGAAATAAAAAAGACTCAAGCTGAAAATATAAGTTCTAAAAAGCAAAAAATGCTTGAAATTGAGAAGGAATTGAGGAAAAAACAAAAGGATATCAACTCAGAGCAGAAAAATAATGCTCAGATCGCCAAGCCAATAAAAGCGTTAGAAAAAGCTAAGGATAAACAAATGTTAGATAAACCTGCGAACATCCAGAACGAAGCAAAAAATGTGGAGAAAAGGGAAATTGATTCCCAAAGCATGAGATCCTTTAAAGCGGAATTGAATGAATTGATAAGACAAAATAAAGAGCTTAAATCAGCTTTGAAAAGTGTTTTGATAGACAAAAGCACCATAGATAACAAAATTGAAGAAATGAAGAAAAATCAAAAGGTGGTTAGTTTGCCAAACGGTAAATTCACATCCTTCGGCTTGGTTCCTTCAGTTGATGATAGCAAAATCTCCACCAAAGATAATTCCATGGAGAAAAGTGAAGCTAATTCTCAAAACGTCAGTCAAAATATGAGCATAAATTCTGAGGAACGAAACAAAGCTTTGGACCTTTCGGTGATAGGAAGAATAGTGAATAAAATAGCTCTGGGCGGATTGACATTGACTCAGGTGTTTGAATTATTGGATTATGATGGAGATAAGATTTTGACAATGAATGAAATATCAACAAATATACCTAAATTAAATTTGAATCTAACAAAGGAAGAAGTAAAGGAGTTGTTAAAACAATTGGATTCAAATACCGATGGAGTGATTAATAAGGAGGAGTTCATAAATTGTTTAGAGAAACCCTTTGAGATTGAGCAGGAGTATTATCAAATAATGGGAAATATCAAAGATATTGATAATCCGATGATCATGGAGGAAAGAAAGATGGACATGAATTTAAGAAAAAGACTTGTTTTGGAGGAAATAGCTAAGCAAGAAAAGGAATACCAAAAAAATCAGACGGATTATAAAAAAATCGTGAAAAAACTCAATAAATATGAGCAAATCTTTAATAAAAGTAACAGAAACACTGAACAACAAAAAAACGAAGCAAAGAAGAATTTGACCAGTCTGCAAATTATCGTGGGCGAATTAGAGAGGAAGTTAGATAAATTGGAATGTGGCTATAATGATAAATTAAAGGAAATAGATGATAATTTAAAGTTTTTGCAGAAGGAACTTATTATAAAAGCTGAAAAAGTCTTAGAAGCCAAAGATCTTTTGGAAATTCAAAAGAATCTATATCAGAAATTACAAATCAAGCAACTTACTTATGAGAAAATTTCCGCAAAAGTTAAGAAAGACCTTGAATTGATAAATGAAAATGAGCTACAGCTTAATAAGCATATTCAAGAAAATCTTCAGATCAAAGCCACTCGAAATAATGGAGCTTTAAAACAGCTTTATTTCGCAGTGAATAGTACTTATTGCTATATCAAAATCCAATCGATGTTCAGAATGAAGCTGGCAAAGAGAAGATTTGTGAGTATAAGGGGAAGATCATTAGCAGTTCGTATTTTAATTGTCGGTAAATTACATAAACTTCTGAAAAAATGCCGGGTGAATATGTTCAATCGTAAGATATTTTTATGTTTCAAGCCCAAAATTGATTACTTTTTCAAAAAACTAAAACAATTTTCACCTGATGAGAAAAAAAAGGATGAGGGTAAAGAAAAAGAAAAAGATGATGACCTTTTCCAAGATAAAGAAATTGACAAGGGGGATCAATATTTACCTGATTTAAGTCCGGGTTTGAATCCGAATAAAGGTACATTGGAAAATATTGACCATTCAGCATTATTGCCAATTTCTGCAAGCAAGATCTTAGACAAAGAGTTAGAAGATGAATATCTTCTTTCAGCTCTGACCATTCAAAGGAAATTGAGAGGCAGATGGAATGCAGCGAAAAGACAGGTTGCCAAAACAGAATTGAAAATGGGTAATCTGGAGCATTATTGCATCTATTGCAAACGGTTTGACAGGGGGGAGAAAGAGGTTGATAGAATTTGCCGAAAATGCAAAGATGCTTTCTTTTGTTTCTCATGTTTCGAGAACTATCATAAAAGCAAAGGAACCAGAAATCATCCCTACTATGATGTAGGGAAAAATGCTTTCGATTTGTTTGAAAATGAGGAAAATTTGAAGAAAATCACTGATGAACTTTGCGATAGATTGAAAGGAGAACAGTATGATAAATTGGAAAGGGAATTTCTGGGGGAGGATAGGTATCATGTTGGTTTGATACCACAAGAATTAGCTGAAAAACTTCTCAATTATGTGATGGAGATCGACAGTGGAAATGTTGTGGAAAGGATGGTCAAAATGCTTTGTAAGGTGAATTTAGAGAAAAGTGAGAAAGCTGCTCAGAGATTCAAAATTTCAAATGCAAAATTTGACAAATTTACGAATTATGTGGATTATGAAAATCTAATGATGATGTTGATGGGAGCGAAAGAACAAGGGAAAGAAAATGAGGAGAATACCCCTGGTATAAGAAAGGAAATTTCAATAGAGAAAACTTGAGGATATGTAATTAAAAAAAATATTACCGGTAAGTATTTGGAATTTTTCGAAAGAAACAATTTTTTTTGTTCAATTCAAATATTAAATTTTTTAATTAATTAGGGTTTATATTTTTTTTTTAATTTTGTTTGGAAAATTAAATAGATTATTTTTTTTTTAATTTTTTGTCAGAGTGAGTCGACAAATGGAAAAATAAAAATAAAAAACTGTAAGTATTCTGGATTTTTTCAAAAAAAAACAAATTTTTTGGTTCAATTCAAACTTAAAATTTTTTTAATGATTTTTGAGGTTTATTAAAAAGAATATGGATGAAAAAAAATACATTTGGTTCTTAAATAAATAAATAAATTTTTCATTAATATGCTAAACCATTAATGTTCTATAATTAAAATTTTAGTAATTGCTTTTAAACAGAATGAAAATTTTCTTCTTTCTTGTATTTATTAGTTTTATTTTTCATTTCGTTCATGCTGGCCTTTCAATCCCAAATGTGCCAAGGTTCCTGGAGATCAGACAAAATGAAACTACTCATGTCAAAGTTGATACAGATGGAATTGATTCACGAGTAAAGGAAGGCAATTTATATGTTCCATTAGGATAAAATGGTGTTTATTTTTTTGTTTGATTTAATGTTAATTAAAATATTATTTATATTGTATGTTGGAAAAGGACCAGGAGACCAGCTTTTTTTATTTCAAGAAATTTGTTTTCTTTTTTTTTTTTGCTTTTTTAAAACGCTGTAAATTTGAATTTTAAATTAAAAAAATTGCTCAATTTGAGAAACTTCATATTAACAAAATCAAAATTTTAATTACGAAAAAATATTAAATTCAACATTATATATTTAAGAGGACTCATTTTTAGATTCACTCATTGAAAATAAAAAAATAAACATTAAACATGAATATATTAATTTTATTAAGCGATCTCACCGGCCCTGAATTCTTCTGATATAATCGTATTTTCCAATATATCAAAGCCCTCAAAAGTGCTTTTTTCTCTGTTTATCTTTTCATTGGTTTTTTTAACAATTTTTTTCTTTTTCTTTTTCACATTTTCGGGTTGTTCCGGGTTTTTGGTCTTTCAAAAAATGGGTGGGTTTAAAAAAAAAACTATTCAGAAACATTTTTTTTAAGATTTTTTGTTTTTTTTGTTATGGTAATCGTTTTTTTTTGTTGAATGTGCTTTAGCAATCTTTGTATAAGAACTTTGATAATGCACAAGCAAACTAATGAACAAATGATGAGAACTGTTTTTTTTAATATTTTTACATTTTTAAAAAGAAAATTAATAAAAACAAATAATCATCAAAGGCATAAGAGTGCCATCACAGACTTCTTTTGAGCGACACATTTGTTCTCGGCAGCAAAACTCACAACGCTCATAGCATAAATTTCTTTCATCTATCGCAAATACTATATCATATAATAAGTTGATAAAATAAAAGGAAAATATTTTCAAAAACATAATATATTTGGAAAAAATGCAAATTTATTTAATATTTTGATTTTAAACAAAATAAAAACCTATTATTTTAAAAAATCTTTTTTCGAAATTTATACAAAAGCAAAAATGAAAAAAACTGAACATAATCAATTCAAAGAAAGCCTTCAGAACCTCTCACAAATATTAAAATCTCCAGAATGCGCTGCTCTCTATACTGAAATAGATAAAAATATGGTTATTCTCGAAAATCTCTCAAAAAATCTTAAGCAAAAGTCAATTCTTACTCAAAAAACACTCTTGGGCAAATTCACCACTCTTTGGGAGAAGCTAAAACGTCAATTTGAGTCAAATTTAGAAAATTCCTTTCTAGATTTTGACAAGGAACTTAAAAACATTGATGTTCTCATTTTATATTTTAAACACGAACAAGACAATCTGAAAGATTTAGAATCCAATAATTCCAAATTTCTTAATGATTTAAACAATGCCGACGATCAAAGCTTTTTCAATGAAAAACAGTCTTTAGAAAATTTTTTGTTGTTAAACACTCCACTTTCAATGAAAAAATTTAAACATTTCTTAAGCGAATCATTAAAAAAAGCAGACAAAATGGTAAATTTTGAATTAGAACTAGAAAAAGAATTTTCCTTGATATTGAATTCTTTCGAAATCACCCAAGAAAAGCTAAGTTCTTTTTCCAAATCTTCTCATAATTTTGAAGAAATTTTACATGAAATTAAAGCATTGTCTATTCCAATCCCATCAACAAATTTAGACATGCTTTTTTCAAGCAAAAATCCTATTAACCTTCAAAAGAAAAAGGAAATCCCAACTAATCACATCCAAAAAACTTACAAGGAAATGTTTAGTCCGAGTGGTATTTCCATTTTAAAAATCATCCATTTCAAAGAGAACTTTTACATAACATGCGGTTGGGATGGTCGAATAAACGTAACAAACGCTTTGGGTAAAAAAACCACAATGAATTTCGAAGCCCATGTTCTTCCCATCAGAGATATTATCAAAATTCAACCAAATATATTTATTACTACTGCAGATGATTGCAAAACCAAAGTCTGGAATCTTGAAAATGAGCCATTACTAATTAGTCAAATTGAAACCCAAAATGATAAAATGAGATGCATGATGATAAGAGGGAAATTATGTGAAGGATCTTTGATCATGGGAGGAGATGCTGGGATTCTAAAAATGTACGATCTTGGATTGTTCCAAAATGAATTCAACCTAAAGATCACAGATTTTGGAATTACAAGCATCGCTGGATTGGAAGGAAGCGATAAAATAATAATTGGAAGTGCGAGGGGAGAAATTATATTTTTTGATGTTTTTCTGAAAAAAATTTTAAAATCTATTGATGATGCTCATGATGATTGGATCACCAGTTTTAGTATTTTAAAGAAAAATGCAGTATATGAGATTAGCACTGGCAGTTTTGATTGTTTTGTGAAACTTTGGAGTTTTAATAGCGAATCAAATGAATTTTCTTTATTGAAAAAAATAAAATGTGATGGTTGGGTGCTCAAAACGATATATTTCAAGGTAAATGTGATAGTGGCTGGTTCAGGACAGAATCTTTATTTTATAGATATTGAAAAAGGGAGTATCATGAAAAAGTTTGATCATGCTCATGAAACATATGTAAATGATTTTTGTTTGAGCAAAAAGGATGGTTCATTGTTGAGTGTGGGTCAAGATGAGACCAATAATATCAGAGAATGGTCAGATTAACATTTTTTTTTTATCCGTCGTTAGAGGGAACAAATCATTTTAAAAAATTAAAAAAAAAACATATGCAATAGAAAATTAAAAAAAAAATAATACGAACTATAATTTATTTTAAAGGCAAGAAATATCATTTGATAATATTTTGTTTGATTTTTCAGAATTTCAAGGCTTCTAACCAAAAAATTTAAATTTTTTTTGTTTGAAAAAATTAATTATAAAAAACAGGAACTCTTTAAATGGTGGATAAATCTGTGGACGTTGATGTTGATAAGATTCTCGAGAAATTGCTGGATGTGCGAGGTTCTAAGCCGGGAAAGCAAGTGAATCTCAGTGAAAATGAGATCAAAGGACTAATTGCAAAATCCAGAGATATTTTTATAAACCAACCGATGCTGTTAGAATTGGAAGCTCCCATCAAAGTTTGTGGTACGAGCCTTTAAAACCATAAATTCATTTTTTCCCAGGTGACATTCATGGTCAATATTACGATTTATTGAGACTCTTTGAATATGGTGGTTTCCCTCCCGAGTCAAATTACTTATTTTTGGGTGATTACGTGGACAGAGGAAAACAAAGCTTAGAGACAATTTGTTTGCTTTTGGCTTATAAAATCAAATACCCTGAGAACTTTTTCCTTTTGAGAGGAAATCATGAGTGTTCCTCAATCAACAGAATTTATGGGTTTTATGACGAATGTAAATTTTCCAAAAATTATTAAAAATTTCCTTTATTTTTTCCTTGTATTTTTGACTTTTTTTCTTTTTCTTTGAAAATACAGGCAAGAGAAGATATAACATCAAATTATGGAAGGCATTTACCGATGCTTTTAACTGCTTACCAGTTTTGGCACTCATTGACGAAAAAATTATTTGCATGCATGGAGGTTTGAGTCCTGAACTCACTAATTTAGATCAAATTCATCGAATAATGAGACCAATAGAAGTTCCAGATACAGGTTACAAAAATTATGAAATTTTCATCTTAATTTTTTAAATATAGGAATTTTGTGCGATTTACTCTGGTCAGATCCTGAGCCCGAAGTTCAAGGTTGGGTTGGTGAGAAAAAAATTATTTTGTTAGAACTAATTTTTATAAAAAAAAAAGATAATGAAAGAGGAGTTTCATATGTGTTTGGCCCTGATGTTTGTGCGAGTTTCCTCAAGAAACAGGATATGGATCTGATTTGCAGGGCACATCAAGTTTGTTAACTTATATGAAAACAAATTTAAAGTATTTATTAAAGGTGGTAGAAGATGGTTATGAATTTTTTGCTAAAAGACAACTAGTGACTGTTTTTTCAGCACCAAATTACTGTGGGGAGTTTGATAATGCGGGTAATAAATAAAATTTAAAAAATGGAAAAAAAAATGTTAAAAAAAATTCTAGGAGCCATGATGAGTGTCGATGAATCTTTAATGTGTTCATTTCAAATATTGAAACCTGGGGAGAAAAAACCACCAAACAATGCTAATAATAGGAAGGTAACTATAAATTAAAATGAATTTTGGTTTTTTATTAAAATATCTAGTTTGTGAACTAAGTCGTCCAAATTAACTAGAGAGAAATTAAATTATGCCGTCTAATCATTCTCTATAATAAATTATTAAAAAAGAAAAAGTTTCTTTTTAATAAATGTTAGAAAAAACCAATTTAAAATAATTTAATTTATGGCTTTACATTAAAAGCCAAGACTCCATAAAAAATATGGAGAAAATTATTTTTATCAAAAACATTTTTTAAAACAAAAATTCCAAAATTTTATGTTATCTTTTTATTTTAAATAAAACCAAATCATTATAAAATAACTAGAACTCGAGAAATTAGAAAAAACAATTCAAAATCAATAAAATGGAAAAATCTGTTGATGTTGACGTTGATAAAATCCTGGAAAAGCTTTTGGATGTGCGAGGTTCCAAACCAGGCAAGCAAGTGAACCTCAGCGAAAATGAAATCAAAGGCCTTATTGCGAAATCCAGAGACATATTCATAAATCAGCCAATGCTGTTAGAACTGGAGGCCCCTATCAAAATTTGTGGTATTTCTGATTTTCGTTGTGTCATTTTTATTTTTTTTAGGTGATATTCATGGTCAATATTACGATTTGTTGCGACTTTTTGAATATGGTGGGTTTCCACCAGAATCCAATTATTTATTTTTGGGGGATTATGTGGATAGAGGTAAGCAAAGTCTAGAGACGATTTGCTTGTTATTGGCTTACAAGATCAAATATCCAGAGAACTTTTTCCTTTTGCGAGGAAATCATGAATGTTCCTCAATCAATAGAATCTATGGCTTTTATGATGAATGTAAACATTTTTAAATTTTATATTAAATGATCTTTATATGAACTCTTACAGGTAAAAGAAGATATAACATCAAATTGTGGAAAGCCTTCACCGATTGCTTCAATTGTTTACCTGTTTTGGGTCTCATTGATGAGAAAATTATTTGCATGCATGGAGGTTTGAGCCCAGAATTGACCAACTTGGATCAAATTCATCGTATTATGAGACCTATTGAAGTGCCTGATACTGGTTTTGTTTAACCCTGATTTAAATGAAATAATATATTTTTTTTTAATTTATTTTCCAATCAATAACAGGAATCCTTTGTGATCTTTTATGGTCAGATCCAGAAGCTGAAGTTCAAGGATGGGTTGGTAAATACATTAAATTTTTTATTTTTTTTATTTATTCATGCTCACAATTTCAAACCCCATTAATTCGATCAATTTTTATCATTCAAGACAATGAACGAGGAGTTTCTTATGTGTTCGGCCCTGATGTTTGTGCAAGCTTCCTGAAAAAACAAGATATGGATTTAATTTGCAGAGCCCATCAGGTAATAACCATTTATTTAAATTAATTAAAAGTTTTCACTTTTTTGCTCTGATTAAAATTAATGGATGAAAGGTTGTAGAAGATGGTTATGAATTTTTTGCTAAAAGACAATTGGTGACAGTCTTTTCAGCTCCAAATTATTGTGGAGAGTTTGACAATGCAGGTAATAACAAAATGAGAAGTTTTAGTATTTTATTAATTTATTTATATTTTTCGCAGGAGCAATGATGAGTGTTGATGAATCTTTAATGTGCTCCTTTCAGATTTTGAAGCCTGGGGAGAAAAAGCCACAGAATAATTCAAATAATAGAAAGGTAAAAAATCAAATTTGAAATATTTTGAATAATTTTTAAATTTAGTTCGTGAATTAAGACATTATAACATCGAAATATATATCCCAAATTTTAAAAAAATTATTATGGAAAATTTATAGCATTTCATTTTTTTGATATAAGATTGCAAAAAATTTCAGTTATAAGTGAAAATATGTTGAGTTTATTTTATTAGGTAGTTCATTAAATTATAAATACAAATTATGAAATGACGTTGTTATTATATTATGAATTTATTATAAAATATTAAACGATATTCTAAAAATACAAAATTCAGCATCAGGAATAACATCTAAAATGAGGTTCTTTTATTTAGTGCAAAGATTTATGAAACTTATAGACAAAAATTTCGAAAATTTCATTGAGACCCTGAAAGTGTAAAAAATTAAAAAATAATGTCATAGTTTTTTGGTTAATAAAGAGAGAGATCTAATCACAAAATAATTTTTTTATATAGTTTAATTTTTCTTTCAAAAACTTTTATAAAATTTCCAAATATTTTATAACTTATCCCAACAAAATATGTCTGCTTCTCCAACAGAAGACCAAAATCAAAAGGCTCAAGAAAATTCCAATAGTGTTCCTTTGAATCCAAATTATAAAACCATCATTCGGCTCAAACCAACTGAAACTCCCACCAAAAATATAGAAATTACAAGCAACACAATAATTCTCAAAGATAAGCCTCCTCAATCTAACAGTCAAATGAATATTCCTATGCCTCCATCCAAAGAAAAAGAAGAAATCCAATACAAATTTAGTTTTAATTCCGTCTTTGATTCAAACACAAATCAAGATTCGATTTTTAAATTGGTTTCTGAGCATTGTGTTAGCAAATTCATCGAAGGTCAAAATTCTTGCATCCTAGGCTACGGACAAACTAATTCTGGAAAAACTTATACAATTTTCGGGGAGGATGAACATTTTTCAACAGGAAAAACAAGTATGGATATGAGGAAAGATAGAAAAGGCATCGTTTCAAGATGTTTGGAGGCAATTTTGAGAAAAGCCAAAGATATGGAGGACATCAGAGAATTTGTGATCACTGCCTCATTTTTTGAGCTTTATCTGGATCAAGTGAGAGATTTGGGCAAAGGATTATCCGATAAACATAATGCAAGTAATATCTCAAGATTGTCATGATTTATGAAATTTTAAAAGTTAACGGATACGAAAGCGAAAATCTGGAAATTGTTGAGAATTCATCAAATGGCCAATTTTCCGTAAAAGGACTATCCTCATTTCCAATAAAGCATATGAATGACTTATATGATCTTTTATCAGCAGGGGTACTATAAATAGATAAATATTTTACATAATGTTTGAAATTAATTCAATAATCAAATTATTTAAAAGTTTTCACTAAGAGAGAAAGCTGAAGCCAAAGGAAGTCAAATTTCGAACAGAGCTCATACTGTTAATGTTTTTTAGAAGGATTAAAATAATATTGTTTTTATTAGCTTCTATCACTTAATTTAACTCAAAAGGATAGAGAAAATGAAAACCTTCCAATTGTCAATTCTTCCATTTTTTTTGTTGATTTGGCAGGTTGTGAAAGATTGATGAAGGGAGGAGCAGGCAACGATGCTTTGAAGAATCAAGAGAATATTATAATCAACAGTAATTTAATAGCATTGGGCAAGGTTTTTTTTTTTTTTTTTTTTTTTTAATCAATCAATTTTTTATTCCAGTGTCTCTTGTCTATCGCTCAAACAGCAACCAAAAACATACCATATAAAGATTCTAAATTAACAAGAATGTTGCAAAATTGTTTAAATTCCATATGCAATATATGTTTTTTTGCACATGTAATTCAATCTGATGCCAATTTTGAAGAAAACCTCAACACGCTTCGATTTGCTGATAGGGCAAAAAACACGGATTTGAAAGGAAGGTTGTCAATGCTCGATGATTCGGGCTTTGGATTTGGTGGATTGGGTTCTTCTGATAAGATGATTAAAAAACTGACAGAAGAAATTAACGAGAATAAATCAAAATTGGAAAATTTGCAAAAAGACTCTCGAACAAAAATGATTGATTTACAAAAAATTTTGCAACTTGATGTAGATTTGGAAAAATTGATTACAAAACCAAATGAAAAAGGTTGAAATTTAATTTTAAACTTTCAGTGTGATTATTTTCAATGATTTTTAGATCTGAAAAATTTCAAATTGCAACGCGAAGCGTTGAAAGAACTAGAAAATGTGAAATTGATGAAAAAAGACTTAGAAAATAAAATTGACAAACAATACAAAAAAATGGATGTCAGATAGATTTTTTTATTATTGTTTTTTAATTAAAATTTGCACTCAAAATTTTTTTCTTTTATAGATGCTCAAGATCCATCAAAAAGAAAAAGAAGATAAATATTATACTCAAATTGGCAAGCTCAAGGACCTCAACAAACAATTAAAGGATCAAATTGTGGTTTCAAAGGTTGAAGGTGATGATCAAATAAGAAATTTGAATAAACAACGCAATGAAGAATTGAAACATGTTATTATCAATGCAAATATGAAACTTGATGAAAAATGTCATCCGTTGCTTTTCCGTCAAAATATAATGGAGGTTTAAATACATTTTTTTTTTTTCATAAAATTTTATTTTCAGAGTCTTCAAAATGAAAAAACAAAAATGTTTGAAACAAAAAAAAACAAAGTTTATGAAGATCAAAGAGTTTATCAAGATGAAGTGGTGAAGCTAAAAAATCAATATCAAGCGATTTTAAAAAACATGAAGGACACAGTAAAAATCAGAAAATAAATTTTTCATAAATCATTTTAATATTTGGGTTATATGATATTTTTATTACATTATGATATAAAGCATGACCAATTGCTTGAAGAAAAAAATAATGAATTACAAAAAATCATTGATGAAAGTAAGGAATATATAATGAAAAAAAGGTTAATTAAAATAATTTATATAAAATAATAAATGTTTAAAATGTTTTTAAATTTTCTTATAAATCTAAGAGAAGAAAGAGAGCTCTTCAAATCAGACCTTCTTGATTTGAATGAAATAGCTCTGAAACAGCATAATTTGATCGAAAGAATAGAGGTAAATGCCTTTTTTTTATCTGTTGAACATTAAAAATAATAAAACGTAAAAAATTAAATTCAAAGCAAGGAGAGTTTTCTGGTGGATTAAAATCATTTAACATTCCGCAGAAAGAAAAACCTATTTACCCAAATAAATTAAAGCATTTTTTGTAAAAATTTTTAAAAAATTTTCCTTATGAAAATTTAATGCAGGCTTCACAAATATTTAGAACAAAAACAAATACTCAAATTAAGCAAAACCTCCGCAAATGAATTTTTAATACCAAAAAATGAGAAAAAAGACCCATCAAAAACGGAAACCACATCTTCTAAAGTTTTTAAAAATAATAAATTCAAATTATTAACATCATTTTATTTTACTAAAAGAAAACCACTGCATTTGGATTTGAGTTGACTCATACAGAATTAGCTCGGATTGAAAGCGACACCATTGATGTAAACGTCAACGTGAATAAATTAAAAGATGATTATCTTAAAATATTTTGTCAAAAATTGCAAGAAAAAATAAAGTAACCCTTCACCTAAATCATCTTTTAAATAATATTTAGATCCGACTTAAAGACAAATAAAGAATTGGAAGAAAGACTGAACGTTTGTGAGGAAATTACAAAGAATCACGATATAAGTGCTTTGGTCAAAGAGAAGGAAGAATTAAAAGTAAAATATCTTTTTGAATGGAAGAAAAACAGCCAGGCACGCATTGTGTTGGAATCCCAAAAACGGCTGATTACCAGCCCAAGTTTCGTATTGTCCACCAAATCCAAAACAGATTTTCCGAGCAGATTACGTTCAACTACTTCAGAACAGAAGTTCTTTGTCAAAAGCACCATTAAATTTTAATGTTTTAAAACTTTTGCCGAATTAAAATACGATAAATTTTATTAATCTTGAACAAATATATTTATAAGAAAACTCTTATCTCTGGATAGATCATAGATGACTCTTAAGCTTTTATCCTTCATAATGGCCTTCTTGATTGCTCAAATGAACTGCTCTTCAATTAATATGTCAACCAGCAACACCTATACAGAAACTGACAACAATGGCAATACACAAGTAAATTATGTGGGAATAATTGCAGTTTTGGGTACTTTCGTGATTCATGCTATGTTCTGTTATATTTGCTACAAAAACACCCAAAGAATCAGAAATGAAGCCCAAGCTTTACGACAAGAAATTGGCGCTGAATATGAAGCCATAAAACAAACTCAATTCATGAATATGAGACAAATGGGCCAAATAAATTATTTCTTGGTTTATCCGAACGATCCACGATTCCAAGGAAACCCTAACTACGCCCAACAACTTTAGTTTTGATGGGAAAGCCGATTTGTTATTTAATTTTGAAAAAATAATAACCATGGCTCAAAACTCAAAAAAACATACATAATAGTGAGCATTCGCATTAAAGCTTAAAATTTTTGAGATTTTAATCAGAAAATGCATTTTCCGTGGTTTCAGCCACTAAAATTAAAAGCGGCCTAGAGGATTTAAAAAAAAATAATAGAAATTCTTGAAATCGGATAAATTATAAAAAAAACTCAAATTCAAAAAATCCAGAAAGATTCAAAAAAAAAACTGAAATAAAAAATGAGCGAAAAAGAGAAACTCAACATGGCCCTCGACGATGTGATCAAACTTTCCAAAAATTCCTCCAAAAAAGGACCACAAAGCAGAGGGGGCCCGAAAGGTGGCCCTCATCGTCGAGGAGGTCGAGGAGGACGTCAATCTCAAAACCAAAACCAAAATCGTCGAGGATCCAAGAGATTTGGCAACCAAAGACCACCACCTCCTAATTTCATGCGCCGCAAATTCGGGAGCAGACCGAATAAACCGAATTTTAATAAGGTCTTCTTTCTCTCAATACCTTGCCTTCTCACAAACTCAAAATTGTGATCTAAATAAACTTAATTAAAAATAGGAAGGCGGCGGCCAAAAACGAAACTTTGACAAGCCAATACAGAAAAGATTCATCAAAAAAACTGGAAAACAAAAATCTATTGAAAGAAAAATGTCAGGTGAGGCTGGTCCACCTCAACAAAATAAAAAAACCATTTTGAGAATTTCTGGGTTGCATTTGAATATCGTGAACACCGAATTATATGTATTTTTCCATTTTTAAATTATCATGAATGCCTTGCTTTCTTGACATCCAGGATCTCTTTTCACAATTTGGGCCGATGAAAAAATGTCGAATTGATTATGATCAACTTGGACGATCATATGTAATATTGATTATTGTTCTTAATTAAGCAGATTTTTACTTTATTAAATTTTTCCTATTAAACAAAATTATTTAAAATTAAAACTTTATTTAAAAATTTCTATTATTAGGGGACTGCCATTGTCCAATATGAAAAACATGAACATGCTGAAAAAGCCATCACTGATTATAATGGTAAGGCATACTTTAGAAGAAAAATATTCAAATGTAACATGTAGGTGCAGAACTTGATGGCCACAAATTACATGTTGAATTTTTAGACCATACCCGAAAAGAAATCCAAGTGCCTCAAATCAGAAGACGCGCTGGATTCAAGCCAAGAGGCCCAGGCTATCGAAGGATAAGGAAATAAAGCTAATATTTAATAGTAATTGACTATTTGAAGAAAAAAATAAGTTAAGAAAACCATTAAATTCGAAATAATAATTCTTAAATTGCATAATGCATATTTCTATTTAAAAATTATTCACCAGAACACTCTATTTTGCAGGCATCTCCATTGTTTGCCTGTTGACATACTCTCTGAAATTATTGCTGCTGTTCTATCGTTCGTCCAAACAAATAGCTAAAGTTGGCCCTGACAAAGAAATAAAAAATGAAAAAATTGTTTTCATAGTTTTTATTTTTGGAGTTTTTATATTTTAATATAGATTTTATTTGTTATTTATTTCCTAAGGTAAAATAATTAAATGATTTTCTCTAAAAATTTTTTTTAATTAAATAAAACAAAACTATCTTGTTAAATTTTATTTTCTTGAGTTATTTTTCTTATTTTTAATGAATAGTAGGGCAATTTGTTTGCTGGAATGCAGAAACCATCGACACAATTCCAGTAGGATCCCATTTTAACACTGACTGTCTAATAGCTTGCTTGCAAGCATCTCCTGCATTGGCTTGAGCACACATGTTCACGTAGTCTCTCAAATCGTTGCTGGAAAAATCTTGCCATTGCAAATTGACAGTATTGGTGGTGACAAATTGCTGATAAAATATATCTCGAACAGAGCTGCATCTATTAGTGATTCTATCTTCAGTCACAGCTGCTGCCAAAGTAGCATTCTGAGCAACATAGGTGTTGGTCAACGCAACCATTTCTTGGATCAGCTTATTTTGATCAATTCGATCTGAAAAGTTCAAATAAATTGCATTTTATTATTTATATATAATACTCATCCAAACTTGAACATCGGCATAAGCGGCTTGCATTGCTGCTTGACCAGCTGCTTTTGCTGCGTTATACATTGCATTTGGATTAGCCAAAATAGATGTAATCAATCCACCTAAAAAAATTGTTCATTTCATAACAAAATTTTTAAAATAAAAACTTAGTCCAAACGTCACGACATCCAAGAAGAGTTTTCCAATACCTATCAACAAGTCTTTGATGATATTTTTGATGCTGTCAGTGCAAACTTGTTGTGTCATTCCACATGTGTTAGTCCCACAATTGAGCAAATCGATTTCCGTGCAATCACTTTAATTGATTTTGGATAACTCACAAAAATTTAAAAAATATACTAGTAGCATTTCGGAAGGACAAGTAAAATTTCTTTCACTTTTGGTTCTTGACAATAAGCTCGACTATCATAAAACGTGTATGTACTTCTGGTTCTTATTGATCTGAATTTCCAATTGAAAAGATTCTTGTAACAAGTCAAAGATTCAGTAGTATATCCATTAGGACAGGGAGTTCCGCAAACAACTGAAGAAAAAAAAAAATTTGAAAATTTAATAATAAGATTTTTACTTCCATCTGCTTGATAACCGCTTGGGCAAGCTGCATAGCAAAGTCCTAAAATTTCCTCATCACCATTGGCACATTGAACATCAAACGTTCCTAAGTCCAGAGGGCTTTTGATGCAAAACGATGGTGGAATTGAATTTACAAAGGCTTTGGTGCATAACTAAAAAATAAAATTTTCTTTTGTAAATATAAAGATTTTTTTTACTTGAGCTAAAAGAATTTCATTTTGCTCATCTGGTGACGGTTGATCATCTTGATCGGCTTGTGAATCATCGCTTGAGGAATCATCAAAAAGAACATGTGGCTCTTGATTCAAATAATCAATCAAATCTTTGCTTGTTTGATCTTGATTTGCTGCAGCACTTTGGCTCTGGGTTTTGTATAGTTCTTGTTGCTGTTGATTTTTTTGAATATTATTTTGCAAGGATTGCAAGACTAACTCATTAGTTTCGAGTGTATGTTGGTTCTCAGCTGAGCTAATGGAGTTCAGGTTTGAACGATTGAGGCGAAACAACTCTTTGGATTTATTGTGGGCTGATGCCAATTGGTTATAAAAGCCATTCAAATCAAAAGAGGATCCATTACTGCTATTGTTGTCACTGAAGCAAAAGGAAATGAGGGAAAAAAGAAGAAAAACAGAAAACAAAAGTTTCATTCAAGCTATTTTTAGAAAAATTATATAATGAGGGACTCTTCGTTTTAATTATCATTAGAGTCATTTAATTAAATTTATTTCAGAAAATTAGAAAGGAATCTATGAACAGCTTTCAAAATAAAATTAATTCAAGTTTTGTATTATAATACTCATAGAGAAACAAAGTTTTTGATATTTTATAATAATTAAAAATTTTGTTAGAAACTATAATTTTTCAAATTAAAGAAAAAATTGTTTTTGTTTTTTGAAGTTTTCCTTTAAAAAATTTAAATTAAAAATGAACGAGTTTTTCCTGTTATCCAAAAAACAAGAAATTAAAGAAAAAGACACTAAAACCTTGGTCAAAGATGAAAAATCTAAGAGTTTTAGTGATTTCTCTAAAATCTTAAGAGAGTACACTCTTCAAGAAAACCTCAATAAATCTCAAATGTATATGAATCCTGAACCAAATACTGTTGTCAAAAAAGCCAATTTATATGAGAAGATCTTTGTGACATCTTGGGGTTTTTCCAAATTTGGCCAATTGGGAGCCCTTTGTTCAAACAACAAATCAAATAGTCCAATCAGTCTTGAGTAAACCTTTTTTAAAGATTGATGTTTTTAAAAAAAATAACCTTTTAAGCTCTTCAGCATCATCAGCTTTTGATATTTCTTGTGGTGAAAATCACACAGCCTTGCTTACCCGTCAAAAATTTTTGTAATTATGTCTTTTAAAGAAATAAATGATTAGAAAATCTGAAACTATATACATTTGGAAACAATATGTTCGGACAATTGGGAGTGCCTGATCAACCGATCCTTTATAAACCACATTTGGTTCCGGTAAATAAATTTTTAGATCTCAAATACATCAAATTTTTTAATTTCAGTATTTCAAAGATAGACAAATAAGCTTGGTTTCTTGCGGGAGTGATCACACATTTGCTATGACAAGTAAAAAGAGAAAAACAATTCTTTTTGCTAATTTATCGAAATTTACAAAGCAAATAATGAAGTTTATTCTTGGGGATTGAATCTAAAAGGACAATTGGGCTTAGGTGATTATGACAACAGGCTCACTCCAACCATAATCTCTTCATTGTTGCCCCGGGGATCCAATGTGACCCCTTCCTCTAAAGATCTTTTAATAAAACGACAAAAAAGCTCAAATGATCTGTTAAATAAACCAGATCCTGTTAATGATGTTCCTTTAAAGAAAAATGCCGAAGCATTTAATTTATTACAACAGGATGAAAGAGTAGTTGAGATAGCTTGTGGGACTCTTCATACCTTAGTGAAAACAAGTTTAAAAGAATTAACCACTTTTTTATTTAATGTAATTTCAAGACTTCAATAAAATTTTTTCCTGTGGATTTGGAGAAACTTATGCCTTGGGACATGGAGATCAAAGCACTTTATCCGATTTCAAAATGATTTTTAACCTTTTGAAAAATAAACATTTGTCAAAAAGTTCTGTTGAAATAGAAAAGATTGTTTGTGGATTTAGTCATAGCGCATGTTTATGTGCAAGTAAAGTGTTCGTTTGGGGAATTGCAGGATCTCATGAAACTCAGATTTTCAAAATACCAACTTTATTGGAATATTGTGTTGATTCAAATAAAAATAGGGTTGAGTTCAAAGACATTATTGATGTCAAATTAGGTGAGATGCTCTCTTTATTTCTGAACACAAAAGTAATTTTTTATGAAAACACAAATAGTTTTTTAAAAAAGGGGGAAGTTTATGGCTTCGGAGAGAACACAGATAATCAATTGGGTATGATGAAAGAGAACATTTATAATAATTATCCTCAGAAAATCGAAGGTTTAAAGGAAACAATAGGACATGTTAATTTTTTCTTTTCAATTCTAAATAAAAATTCCTAAAAAAATAAGATTGCATGCGGAAAAAATCATGCAATTGCCATAACTATTGACAGAAAGACAGTTTATGGTTGGGGCTCAAATCATTATAATCAGCTGGGTTTTAACGGAGACAACGTCTGGCTCAATCCAATAAAAATCGCACATCTCAAACAGGCTGAATGCATTCGAGTGATATGTGGCAGTTTTCATACATTTTCTATGAGTTACAATAGTCCATCATCAGAACCTTTGAATGCCTTAAAGGCTGAAAATATAATGTTCAAAAACAATTTAGAAAGAGACTATCAGAAGCTTTCTCTAGATTACGAAAATATGAAACGAGATAAAGAATTGTTTGAGCAAAAGCTCAAATTACAACAATCAGAAATTGATCAACTCAAATTAGAACTTCGAAGAAAAAAAAGTCTGTTTGCTTTTAAATAGTTAATTATTTATCATTTTTGTATTTTTCCAAAGGTGATTATAATATTAATAAATCAACAAAATCACCTCTCTTTGATCCTGATAAACCTCTTCCAACTCCAAGGGATTTCACTCCGAATTATGAAATCGATTACAGTGAATTAACCTTCGGGGATCAAATTTCAGAAGGAGGCTATGGAAAGATCTATAAAGGCAGATGGAGAGAAACTCTAGTTGCTATAAAAATGCTAAAAATGGAAGGCGCCTCTGAGACCCACGTTCGTGATTTCTTATGTAACCTCTGAATTTTGCAACTTTTAAAATATGTTCATTTATTTGTTTTAGCAGAATGCAAAGTTATGGAAGTTTTGAGGCATCCAAACATTGTATTATTCTTAGGAGCATGTATAAAGCCACCTAATCTGGGCTTAGTTTTGGAGTATTGCACCAAAGGGTCTTTATGGAGTGTGTTGCAGAACCATGAGATTGTTTTGGGTTGGGAGGATCGCAAAAAAATCGCATTGGATACAGCTAAGGGGGTGTTTTATTTGCATTCGTTTAACCCTCCGATTCTGCACCGAGATTTAAAAAGTCTTAATTTACTTCTTGATGATTCTTTTAGAACCAAATTGATTGATTTCGGGTGGACGAGGAAATTGGATATAAAAATGACAGGAAAAATAGGGACCTATCAATGGATGGCACCAGAGGTCATTAGTAGTCAAAATTATACAGAAAAGGCAGATGTTTTCAGCTTTGGAATAATCTTATGGGAAATCGCTTCGAGAGAACCTCCTTATAGACGTATTATTTTTATTTAAGCGGTTTATTGAGAAATAAGATTTTGGAAATAGAAATTAGTGGGTTACAAGTATCAATTGAGGTTGTAAATAATGATTTGAGACCGAGTATACCTAAAAAAACTCCGGATGGTTGGGCTAAGCTTATGAAAAAATGCTGGGTTTGATTTTTGAAAAGAAAGGGTGAAAAAATATTTTTAATTTTTAGGATCGAGATCCTCAAAAAAGACCATCCTTCAAAGAAATTATTAAAGAATTGGAATCTTTTAAATTTTAATTAATTTTCCTTCAAATCAATCTTTGTAAAGTAGTCAACAAAATATAAATGTAATAAAAAATTCTTCAAATATTATAGAAAAAAATTTAAATTATATTTTTGTCTAAAATTAAAAACTAAAATTTAAATTTCCGAATATGAGAAAAAAAAAATCGAAATTTTATTTAAAAAAATCAAATAAATTAAATTAAATAAAATTTATAACCCACATTCTCTTTAAATTTCTTTAATGGAGCAGGGAACCAATAACAGTAAGCTGAGTCTTTTTATTGCTGAGTTCGGAGGAACCACCATTTTCTTAGTGGCCATATTTTTTACGGTTTTCTACCAAACAGATGCTTTAATCATAGCCTTTGGTGTTGGTGGTGGGCTTTTCGTGGCAATCATGATTTTCGGAAAAGAGACTGGAGGTCATTTTAATCCAGCAGTGTCAACAGGTTATTACTTTTGGTTTGTCAGAGAGAAAAAACGATATCTCAAAAATTTCATTGTTCTGGTTTCCGCACAATTTTTGGGAGGTTTATTTGCTGGGTTGTTGCTTTTTGCGACTTCTGCACAGATTCCGATTCTTTTGCCTGATAAAAACAATGTATTGGGTTCTGTTTTTGATGAAATCATATTCACATTTATTTTTTTACTGGTCATCTTTTGCGTCAAGAGCAGATATACTACCCCGACAAAAGATGGGGTGCTTGGAGCTTTAACTGTTTCTATGACTCTTTGTTTCACCGTGATTTATGGGGGGAAAATAAGCGGGGCTTGCTATAATCCTGCTGTTGGATTAGCCTTGAATCTTTGGGCTGCTGGGGCAAATAATGATGCTGCATATCTACAATATTTATATCTTTATGTGTTCGCTCCTTTGTTTGGAGGCCTCTTGAGCGGAGCTGCCGTCAAGTTTTATTTGAATAAAAGGATTTTGAATGCTTTGAAAGAGGAGGAAGATGCTGAAGCGGTTAAGAGGAGCTGTGATGAATATTATATGAATAATATTGATGAAGTAGGCACGGGAGATGACCTGAAAAAACAAGAATTGAATGCCACTGCAAAGGCTGAAGCGATAAATTAAAATTATAATAAAATGAAAAAATAGAATAGTTTAATATATTTTTAAGGGATTCTTATTTTTGAAACCAGTTTTTAGATGTTCCCCATATATATAATAAGCGAATTTGCACTGGGTTTAAAAGGAGAAGAGTCTTCTTATTTTGACATATATCAAAATTACAATAATTAATCCTAGCAAAATGATAATAAAACTCAGAATCAGCTTGTTAGTCAATGTTTTTCTTCTCATTTGCACCAAAACTCGTTCTGAGGTCTTAAGATCACCTGCAGTTTCCTTGCTCTATGAAAAAACTAATTATTTTGTTTTGTTATATTTCATTATTATTACCTTTTTAACTGATCGTTGCAACGTTTCTTTATTTTTTTTCAGCTCACTTTGCACTGAGATCACGACTCTTTCTGTTTCATTTGCAGTTCTATTTGCTTCTAATAATCCTTCCCCCTGCTTTTTTATGGAGTTGCTAGTTTTTAACAATTTATCTTTCGTGCTCGGATTGGAATATTTGCCATATTTCGAATTTTTCCCGTCTTCCTTCTCGTGTTCATCAAAAAGTCTGTTTTTCTCAGTATAAATCTTAAAAGAATCATCACATTTGACGAATTGTTTCCTCAAATCTTCATAACCACTTCGATAATCATTTATTCTTGGTGAAATTGTTCTCTGCAGAGAGGATGGCAATGAAGGGACTTCTGTTTCCATTTGTCTAAGCTAATTTTCAAATAAAATTTGCTGAGAATTTTACCCAAAAAAAGTACACTTTGATTGGCCTTTTGAACCTCATTTCTGATTTTATCCATTTCATCCTGAGTGAGGTCTTATATATTTCGATCATTTTTAAATAAAGAAGGGAAAGAAATTAGTTAGATTTACTGGAAATTTTTCTTTCCTTGGCTTTTTTAAGGAAAGATTTGATCAAAGAAGTGGAATTTTGGAAATCGAATTCGTATGATTTGAAAAGATCAGAAACCTCAAAGAGACTATCCATTTCAATATGCATATAATTTTAAAGGTTTTTTTTTTCAATGCGAAAATTATTAAAAAAATCTAAATTTCTTAAATTTTCAATTTTTTATTCGTTTTGAATTTTGTCTCAACCTTGGTTTCTTTCTCATTTTCCTTTTTTCTCTTCATTTTATTTAAATGATATCCTGGAGAGATTTCCTGTTTTTTTTTTGTCGGTTGAACCATTGATTCAGGATTCAATTTTATAGCTTCTAGAAATAATCCTTTTCCATGTGCATATTGAAAAGTTTCATCTTTTCCATGAAAACTCTTCTCTGGAAAAACTTTTTTTATTTTCTTCTCCTGCATCAAATATTTGAAATTGTTCTCATAGGTTGTTGTTTTGATGAGATGATCCACGACATGATCTTCCAATTTCATCTTGAATGAAATCTGTTCTTTTTTCGGAAATCTTTTGCCTGGATCCTTGACTTCTTCAGTTCTTCCACACTAACCAAAATACAAAATAAGTTTGTTTTTATTTATTTCGAAAATAAATAAAAAAGACCTTCCAAAATTTTTCTCCTGTTTTCGGATCGACTAAAGACCAGAGATAAAAACTAAACAAACCAAATAATACAATATTTCTAACTGATTTTATACCAATTGGGAATTTCTTTCGTCCTATAAAATCAATAATATGTTTTTAATATTTTAGAAGAAATTTTTACCATTCCCGCCAACCAACAAAACGATCTGTTCTATTGCTCCAGCTCATAACACATGAAGGACAATAATTTTTATTCGTTTCCACGATTTCCTTCGGAATTGGTTTCCAAGTTCTACTACATTCAAGCTGCTGACATTCATGCAAAATCCCTTTTGAATACCCATAGCTTGAATCAATTCGTTTGATCCTTCCTTTCAGATTTTCTTTTAAAAAATCATCATATTCCTTTTCTTCAAGAGGTTTCATTTATGAAATAATATTTTCATTATATAAAATGAGAACATAGTTTTTTTAAAATAAAAACAGAAATCTATTATACTTAAAAAACATATTTTAGTTTTTTTAATAGTTTTGCTAATGTCAAAAAATAAAAACCATCATAAAAGTTCAAAATTTGAAAAAAAAAATCAATCAAGTCAATGATGGACGAAAATTTTGGAGATGAAAATGAAGGAAGAATTGAAATTCCTTCTCGCATCAATAAAAATAATGTGGATAGTGAAAACGAAGCGATGAATTTAAGCGATGAAGAAGAACTTGCAAATCAACCAATTTCCCAAAGTGTTTTGAAGGAAGAAATGGATATGAAGGATTTCAGGCCGGTTGATAAAAGTGACAAAAACAAATTGAGATTTTCCTATTTGACAAAGTTTTTTCAAAAATATTCAGAATTGAAAGGAAGGAAAAAAACAGAGTATTTTGAACTCAACAAAATCTTTACATTTTAAACATTTTTTAAAAGTTTTTTGAAGACTTTTCTCAATGAATATCTTTTCAAAAATGATAGAAACAATGCTTATTCAGTTTTTCGTTTGATTCTTCCAGAAGTTTTTTTTTTTAATTTTATTTTTTTTATTTTTCGCATATTTAGCAAGATAGAGATAGAAACACATATGGGTTAAAAGAGATGAACCTTGGGAAATTATTAGCTGATGCTTTTAGTTTACCAGTTTCTGAAGCCAACAGATTAAAATACTACAAAAATCCAAATTATCAGCCATTTGGAGCTCCTGTAAATAATTAAAAACCAAAAATTTGTATTTGAAAATTAAAAAAAGACAGGAGATTTTCCAAATGTAGCTTATTCAGTGGTGAAAGGTTTATGCAAGCCAGATTCATTGATCACAGTTGGGGAATTGAATGAATATTTGGATCAATTGGCTAATTTGGAAGATAATAAGGAAAGAGTCAAAATCATGATAAAGATCATTCAACAAAGTTCAGGAGAAGACATTAGATGGATTTGCAAGATTATATTGAAAGATATCAAGATTGGCTTGAAATATGATAAATTATTGTTCTGTTATCATCCAGAAGCTGTGGATCTCTATAATCTAACTTCAAATTTACAAGATGTATGTAAGGAATTTGCTGATCCCAACCATACTTTGAGTAATGTTCTGAGGGTAATTCTAATGAATTTTATAATCTATCTAAGATTTTTTGGATTGACTTTAGATTTTTCATCCAGTAAAACCTATGCTTTCTGGAAAAAGAAATATTGAAGAAATAAAACATTTGTTGTTTGGGAAAAATATCATGATTGAAATAAAATATGATGGAGAAAGAATTCAATGTCATTTTAACAAAGAACAATTGAAATTTTTCACAAGGTTTTATTCTAATTTTATAATAATTTTTTTTTAAACTATGTTTTTGTTTAAGAAATTCTAATGATTACACTCATATTTATGGACCTAAATTATCGGATATTGTGCGACAACATATCAAAGCCCAAAGTGCAATCCTTGATGGTGAAATCGTTGTTGTCAATAAACATAATGGAATAGTCGAACCTTTTGGAGCGAATAGAAGTGTGGCTTTGAATCAAGGAGAAAGTGATTTACAATTATGCTGTATTCTCTTTATTTTTAAATGAAATTTCATAAAAAAACAAATTAAAGATAAAATTTTTGATGTCTTATATGTGAAAAGTGAACAAGGTGAAGATTGCAATTTGATGGGTTTGAAACTTGTGGATCGTAAAAAAGTCTTGAATCGGATCGTTGTTCAAAAAAAGAATCTGATTGACATTGGAGAATATTATGAAACTTCAAATTTGGAAGAAATCAGTACTTATTTTGAAAAGGCTATTGCTCGGAATGAAGAAGGCATCATCATTAAACAATCTGATTCTTTTTATGTCCCAAAGGAAAGATCCACATCTTGGATAAAGTTAAAAGGGGATTATGTGGATGGGATAACTGATACTTTAGATGTTTTATTGATTGGTGGCTATTATGGAGAAGGAACTAAAAGATTTGGGGTAGAAAATAAGATAAAATTTAATGTTTTTGAATGTTTTTTAGAATTCTGGGGACTCCATTGAACATTTGACTCATTTTTTGTTGGCGATTGCAAAAAAAATAGATAAAGAATATCCGATCAACAGTCTTTTCATCCCTTTTTGCAAAGTAGGCAGTGGATTCAGGATTTTCGAGTTGGATAGTTTAAGAACCAAATTGAAAGCTCATTTGATAAAATTTGATGCCAAAATCAAGCCTAGATATTTGGTAAATTGGAATCCAACCGTTACTGATAAGCCTGATTAGTAAAAATCCAAATTTAATAAAAAATTAAAAAGTTCTTTAATTTTCTAGCATCATTGATAGTCCTAACAATTCTATAATTTTAGAGGTCAAAGCTGCGGAATTTATCAGAAGCTCATCTTTTCCATGTGACTATACACTTAGATTTCCCAGAGTGATAAAAATACGATATGATAAAGATTGGCATGAATGTTTGAGTTATGAGGAAATGCAGAAAATGTTATATGATAGCGAAAAGGCACTCCGGAACATTAAGAAGAAGCCAAGGAAAAATAGTGGGCATTCGGATCATAATGAAGAAGAGAAAAACCCAAATGAAGATGTTCCGAAAAAAAGAGTGAAAACTGCCAAAGATATTAATGTTTTGATGCAATATAGAGACACTGATGTGACATCTATCAATGTTGTTTCGGATTTGTTCAAGAATTGCGAATTTTATATCATAAATAATGACAGCAATGTGGTGAGCAAAGCGTTTTTGGAAGAACAAATAGTTAAATATGGAGGAACCAAAGTTCAAAATTTCCTATTCACGAACACACATATTGTTGCTTCATAGTAAAAAATTTTTGTAATTTGATTTTTTTTTATGTTAGAAATTTTCATCATTTAGTTATGATTTTAAATTGGATGCCATTTTGAAAAAGTTCCCTTGCAATATTTTATATCCTAAATGGATAACGGATTCAATAAAAACCAAGTTCCTTCAAGATTTCGCTCCTAAATATTTGTTGCATAGCGTGCCATGGCTTCAAGTTTATTTTCGATCAATTTTGATTTTTTTTTCATTAATAATTTCAAAAAGAAAAGAAATGAAGAACTTTATGATAAATATGGGGATTCCTTTATTTTGGAAACAACTCCTTTGGGTCTCAAGGAATTTCTCAACGACATGGAAAATGAAAAAGAAGCTTTTCAAATCAATGATGATCTGAAACATCTTAAAAAAAAACTAAAAGAGAAAATAATCGTTGAAGCGCCTGTTTTTGAGTAAATTTAAAATTTAAAATTTCATCTAAAATTTAATTTGAAAGAGATATTACAGTTTTCATGTTGACTCGAGAAGATGATTTCCAAAGGAAATATCTTAAATTTAAACTCTGTTACAATGGAGCCAAACTTGTTGAGACTCTTGAAGGAACCATTGATTACATTTTGGAAGATAAATATTCTTCAGAACTAAATGATGCAATGAAGAAATTCAAACAAAAAAACAAAAATGTGAGGGTCGTTAATGATGCTTTTTTCCTTGATATAATTGAAAAGACTAATAAGTCATTTTATTAATGATAAATTTCCTTAAATTATTTGCGAAAAATTAAAAAAAAGTGTTTTTTTTTCAGAAAAATTAAAAAAAACTTGTTTTTTTGAAAGATAAATTTTTTTATTTTTATGTGAAAGTTTGATTGTTGTTTGTTTTTTATTAATGATAAATTTCCTTAAATTATTTGGGAAAAATTAAATTTTTTTTTTTTTCAGAAAATAAAAAAAAAATTGTTTTTTTGAGAGATAAAATTTTTTAATTTTATGTGAAAGTTTTATTGTTGTTTGTTTGACTTTATAGCAACGGCTTGATTTTTCAAGATCTGTTGTCTTTCAAAACTGAGACTCCTTTCACTTTCGCTCCTATAATCTTTTTGAACTGTTTGGCTGTTTGAAGTGGCAGTTCCTTTTACGGCCATCTTTATTCCTGGATTCCCTGAATTATTTTTCACTTTGATGATCAGCAAATTTTTCTGATTTTTTAAATCATTCTTAATGCCACTTTTAGGGTTTTTATTCATATTATTTTGATTTCTTGATCCAGATAAATTTTCATTTTTGGGTTCGTTCTGCTTGGGGCTATTCTGTCCATTTAAGATGTTATCAACAATTGTTTTTCTAAGCTGATTGTCATTATTATTACTTTTATTGTCTCCAAGGCTTAGGATTCGAGAATTTTGATTTCTTGATCCAGATAAATTTTCATTTTTGGGTTCGGGGCTATTCTGTTCATTTAAGATGTTATCAACAATTGTTTTTCTAAGCTGATTGTCATTATTATTACTTTTATTGTCTCCAAGGCTTAGAATTCGAGAATTTCTCTTCGGATAACCCTTCGGATTAAGCTTATTTCTTTTACTATTGGAAGAATGATACATTTTATTTGATGAATAACGGTTATTATTTTTGAACTTTTTATTAATTTCTCTAATGTGATCGTGTATTTTGGAATTATGGTCATCATCATTATATTTTTCATCTACATTTTCATTTTCATTGTAATTACCATTATTATCATTATCATTATAATCATCTTCATTATTTTCTCCATTATCCCTAGCTTCATCATTTAGATCATCTTCCTCGCTATAATCTTTTTCATCTTCTTGGTTATGTCTATGATAGTCATACTTTCCCCTCATCTCATCAAAATTACCATTTTCTTCATCCTCATTATCTTCCTGATTCTCACCATCATCATGACTCATCATATTTCCTGGTGAAAATTTCATCGGATCTCCATCTATTCTATTCTCCAAAGGAATCTTCACACAAACCTCATCAGGCTTCTCATCTTCCTCATCGCACATATTATAACATCGACTCCTAAGTTCATCCTGATTGCTCCCAAACTCATTCTCGCAACAAACACTACAATAATCTATATTCGAAAGTAAACAATCTCTTTCTTTTTCTGGATCCTCAACATGGAAATTCTCTTTACAATACTCTTCTCTTTCATGTTTCGTCTTGTTTGGGAAACATATAGTGTAGTTCCCAATTTTGTTTTCTTTCAAAAGAGATTGGGCCATGCTTGATCTGATAACTGTTACTTTTCTTTTGGCATCACGACGATGACGTTCCGCTGCTCGTTGCATTGCCTGTATTTTTTGGATGAGACCCTCTCGTGAAGATTTCACTTGGATCATTGCTTGTTTGGAGATCCGTTTGATTCGGCTACTCATGTCTGTGGTTTGTCTTTCTAGCTGCTTGATTTTAGCTTTACGTTTGATCTCACGCTCAAGACAGTGCTTCTTATAATCTTCATCATCAATTTGACGTTGAAGGGTGGAATCAGCTTCTTTTTCTTTCATTAATTCTTCCTCGACTGCCAATTGCTCAAATTTTATTTCTTTTTCTACTGCCTAATAAAAATAATAATAATGAGAAAAAAAATATAAATAAAAAAATAAAAAACTATTCAAAATTGAAAAAAGATAATATTTTTTTGTCATACTTCTAATGCAATATGTGCTGTATTTTCAACCTTCCCTTCAATCATCCTTTGTTTATCTTCTTCTTCTTTTTCCCTAATTCGATCATAATGATCCTCTTTGCTTTCCAGATCCACCATCAATCGTTTTGCAGCGATATCATCGCTATCTTGAACAAATTTGGTCTTTTCATTGCATTTGTCTCTAAAAAATGCCACATCATCAATCCATTCTCTTTTCGCAGCTTCTGAACTTTGATTCATCTTGAGGGCAGTTGGCATAATGCAAAGTCCAAGAGTTTTTTTGAGGTCCCTAGTATCTTCCATAGACAAACATAATTTAGGATCTTTTTTATTTATTTTCACATCCAAAAATTTCAAATCAAATGATTTATAAACAGAATCATAAGACTACCCAATGAAAAAAACATTTATTATTTTAAAAAATAAATAAATTGTACTGGAGTTGTAAATACTGATAACGTTCTATTATTGAGAATCACCCTGACTGGGAACCTTGGGGGATAAGCATAATCTCCATCATCCAATAGCATATCCATATCTCCTTCTTTTATAATGCAAACTTCATATCTTTGAGGTCTAGTCCACAACTTTTGCATTTTGAGCATAGTGGGGTTTGCTTCACCTTCTGATTCATGTTCTATCACATTTGGGCAGGGCAATACATTACAATCCTTTGACAAAATCAGTTCCCCATCACATGGCTTTCCCCCATTTTGTGGAGGGACACACATTCTTTGTAAATATTGTTTCCCCCCACCACAAGCTACTGTGCATTGGCTCCAATCCTGTAAAATCACCCATCGACCGTTAATAGCACCTAAAAAAAAAAATCGAAAAATTTATAATTTCATAATTTTTTACTTCCATTTCTAGAAATCATAATTGCCCCATCTTCTGGTAAAGGAGGTGCCCCTCCACTAATATTAAAGGGAAGCTTGATTTCTGGGGCAATAACCAAAGATTCGCCCGATCCTTGTACTTTTATCTCTGTTTTTTTCATAATAGAATAAATGGCCTTCATCCATTTTAGTTTAACGTCTAGGGTATCGGCACAAACATTCCAGACAATCAGGGTTTTTGATCGCAAACGAAAACAAAATCCTTCACGGAAATTGCCTATATCCTCAAGTCCTCCAGTGTATTTCGTCATTTCAAAGGCTTTTAAAAAAATAAATGAAAAAAGCCTTTAATTTGTTAAACACTGTCAATTTCTTCTGGGTACAGCCAAGGAATTTCAAGGCTCTTGTAGGTTTTAGCGATGTCATTCTAAAAAAAAACAACCGATATTTTTTCAAAACTCGTATATTTACTCGTCGAGCATTTATAACATATAAGGTTTTGGTGGTCAAAACAAAGAAAAAATGAGTATCTGTCGGTATATTGAAATATCCATATTCGTCCTTATCTTTATCTGTGAAGCTTGGATGTCTATCAAATGAGAACTGAGCTAGATATGCAGGGTTATATTCGAATTTGGTTGGCATGTCTTTAGTGTAGAAATCAGGAACAAAAGTGAAAAATCTCAACCAGCCTTTGATAATGTTAGGCTCATCTTTTACAGGCTCGTTGAGATAAGCTTGACTGGAAGAAGCTACAAGAACGTTTGAGTTTTGAGAGAAAACCGACAAAAAAAAAGAAGTTTCCAGAAAGAGCAAAAAAATGAATTGCTTCATTGAAAGAAAAATGAATTTAAATTTATTAAAATGTTGTAAATTCGTATAAAAACAGAAAAATAAAATAATTTCTGATATTTTGGTTTGCTTCATAAATTTATAGAAAAAAATGTTTTTTCCAATCTTTTTTTTT
>Ga0302186_10000579_pt1 | contig 32383 bp, 23 predicted proteins | sample II_Bog_E1_2_FD_198782 | JGI IMG/M metagenome (GOLD analysis project Ga0302186, IMG submission 198782) | Peat permafrost microbial communities from Stordalen Mire near Abisko, Sweden - II_Bog_E1_1 | ecosystem: Environmental > Terrestrial > Soil > Wetlands > Peat | place: Sweden: Abisko... | reverse complement strand
AGAAGTGAGACCATATGGGAGCAGTAGAAAACAATATAGGTACCCATCCAGATGCTATAGCTTGAGATAAGGTTGCCTTGAGAAAATCGCAATTTTGTTGGTTTGTAAAACTTTCCCAAGAGCAAGTTGGGTTAGGACTAGGTTCAATTTTAAGAACAACTAAGAAATTTAATCTAAATAGACGCCTCCTAACTGCATTTCTCAATGCAGTGTTAACTGCTGTAATTTGAGATGGACCGTCAATTCCACGGCAAATTTCCATATATGGGTTTACAGAATAGGGAAAAAGATGAGGGGGAGGATTATGAACCATGTATGCATTTGTAATGGTTTGAATGCCATATGGGTCGATTCCTGGAGGAGAAACAGAGTTTTGATAAATGCGAATGATGGCAATGGGATTCAATTGATCATTGAATTCATTTTAAATAAGGCATAGAAAGGCTGGTTTGCTTACAGGACCGACAACACCAACAGCTACGAAATGACTAGCAATGCTGAAGGAAATTCCAATAAGAAAGAATGTAAACACCAATTTTTTGAATTAATTCATTCGTATTACTACCTGAGTTTATTAATTTAATTATTATAATGACCTATTATTATGAGAATTACCAACTAATCCCAATTTTTTGCAATTAAAATAGGTTGAGTTTCTTGGTGATTTGATAATAATGTTCGATTAAACGAGGTGTTGTATATAATCGTTATGCCAAGATTACCATTGGTTTCTGATGATTATAAATAAAAAATTCAATTATAGTCAGCGGCAAGGATGTTGCAAAAATATCAAAGGATGCTGCTTCAAATTTAATGCAATTGATGAATTCATCATAATCTTATATTATGCTTATAATTTTAGAATCATTAAATTGAGTAAAGAAAGATAAACCAATGTTGGGCCATATTTATTCAACTATTAATAGTTCTGTAATCGATACTAATTAATAGACATGCATTCATCTATCTGACCATTAAAGATGGTGTTTATACTATATTAAATAAGCATGTGGATTGACAAAAAAATTAATTAGAAAACATAAATACACTCATTTAGATTCTTTAAAAGGATAAATATAGAATATTTGGTGATATGTATATCATAAGCTTGGACCCCAAATATAGTCGATAACAGCAATGGAACTAGCATTACCACATAATGGAACTGCCACATTTTCTCCAGTTTTCTTCATGTAAACATTACCAGCACTCACAGAAAATCCACCAAAAGGCACAAAATCATTGAAGGATTGGGTATCGTTTAATTTCCCATTGGCTAAATAGTTCGCATACCAAAGAAGAGGAACGTTATTAAAATCAGTTGGAATAGTATTGCAGGTGCTACCAAAGAAGTGAGACCATATGGGAGCAGTAGAAAACAATATAGGTACCCATCCAGATGCTATAGCTTGAGATAAGGTTGCCTTGAGAAAATCGCAATTTTGTTGGTTTGTAAAACTTTCCCAAGAGCAAGCTAAATTGGAACTAGACTCAATTTTAAGAACAACTAAAAAATTTATTTTAAATAGACGTCTAGCAACTGCATTTCTCAATGCAGTGTTAACTGCTATAATTTGAGATGGACCGTCAATTCCACGGCAAATTTCCATAGAGGGGCTTACAGCATAGGGAAAAAGATGAGGGGGAGGATTATGAACCATGTATGCATTTGTAATGGTTTGAATGCCATATGGGTCGATTCCTGGAGGAGAAACAGAGTTTTGATAAATACGAATGATGGCATAGGGATTCCATTGATCAGCGAATTCATTTTGAATAAGGCATAGAAAGGTTGGTTTACTTACAGGACCGACAACACCTACACTTATGAAATGACTGGTAATGTTTAGGGAAATTCCTAAAAGAAAGAACGTGGAAACCAATATGTTGAAGTAATTCATTAGTTTATAATAACTGATTGTTTGAATTATATATATATAAAATAGCCAGTAATTCTGAGATATTCTTTACTAATCCCAATGCTTTGCAATTAAAATGGGTGTTCCTCCTTGGTAATTTGATTAAAATATTCCACAAAATGGGGTTTTGCATATAATTGTTATACCAGAATTATTTTATGTTGAAGATGGTCATCAATAATATTCAAAATTATATTCAGATGTGGAAGGAAGTTGGTAATGTATTAATGAGTATTCCATCAAACTTTAAGTACCATTTCTAAATTATTAATATAACAATTTCTTATACTAATAATTTTAAACTTATTTTCAAATTTTTTATTCTTGAAAAATACTAAATGAAAAAAACAAAATATAAATCAATGCTTGAATATATTTCTTCAATTATTAGCATTTCTACCATCCATACTAATTACTTAGATATGCATCAATCTATCTCAACATTAACGATGATGTTTCCTATAAATCAAATTAATTTATTTGTGTCACATCTTCCATCAGCATATTTGGCTTTCTTTTATCCTAGTAAGAAGGCAATTCTCTCTTTAAGCCTAGTAGACGTACCACTCCCCTATAGAAAAATATCTGTTTTTATGTGGTGGATTGGAGGATCTAAAACCTTCTATTACATGCTACTTTAAACTACTGCAAAAATAATTAAAAAATTTCATACTATTCCTTGAACAAAATAACATGGAATAGGGTAGGAAACATTGTAATATATTCACTTCTATGTTAATAATTAAACACGAAATAATATTAATAGATTGAGTCGAGTCGAAGCAAACAATAATCCTTATATTTTTTGTCGAGAAATAAAATAAAAAAGGGATCTTCATTTGATTGATTATGTCCAGAGGTTTTATATAAAACCTATGTTGAAATAATTAATTGAAATAAAAATTAAGATCCGCTTAAATTAGATGGAGTGGAATCATTATCAAAATAATAAGGCTATTTATCAAGATGATGGGTCTTTATCTTTTAATACACACTCTGGCTAAATAGATTAAAAGTTAATTTTGTTTATTTCTTTTTTTTATCTCTTATTTTGACATTCATCCTCCTCATATCTTTATTATTATTTTTAATCTTTTTCACAATCTTCTATTTCAACTCTAATTGCATCTTAGGAATTTAACTTTCTTTGCAGCTATTTTCCTTTTTTCTTCTCATTTAATCTTTCTCTTTTAGAAATTTAAAGTTATTGTTAAACAATTTATTCTTAAGATTAATAGAAATTGTCTTATGCATTGTTTGTTCCTTTTTTATTTTCAATGAAATTGTTTTTTTCCTTATTTTTTTATAGACAAGAAAACTAATGCTTTTTAAGACCTAATTAATAATTGCTCACATATTACGTACAATACTGACATTGTAAATAAAAAGATAATTATTTTTTCGGCTGAATATCTTTAATGCCATAATACGAGTTGATTTAGTTGGCCAAGTTTAGATTTAGCTCCTTTATTAATCACACAATTACATCAATATTGGTGACTTGTTCTCGTTTAACCAAATAAAGAACCCTCTTAATAGATTAAAGTCTTTCTTTTTATTCTTTTATTCTTTCTTTTTATTCCTAAGTCTAAGTATATGTCTGAGGATATTTCCCTTGGTATTATTTTATTAGAACTTCTATACTTTAATTGAGAACTTATGGATCTATCTTTTTCAATATTGTATTAATAGTTTCGGCAATAACAGTGTTGGTAACAATGGTATCTTTCATCCAATCAATTTGAGCTTTGAAGTTATCTTGACTTTTCATTTTTATTATATCATCGGAAGATATTTCAAATTAATAAAATAGAATAGCATAAATAATAAGACACAGTCTATATTTATCTTTTATTAGAACTCATTTTATTAATTTTGCCGTTAAATACTATTCACATTATCATAAAAATGTGTGTTATCTTGATTAGTATTTATTATAAATTATAGTCGATCATTTCTGAAACATATGAAAAAAAAAAGTTTATCTCTGCAAAAATTACCTGAAATTTCCAAGCAAAAGAAGTAAAAAATTTTGGAGAGAAACGAGCAGTTTAACGAAAAAATGAGGACCGTATAAAAACTTGAACTTCAAAACTAGATGATGAATCTAAAATTAAAACAATTCTAATCATCTCGAATTTTCAAAAGATAAAGTAGTTTCAAAGCCTAGGAAAGAGCGCATAAAATGATTGAGGCCATATCTAAGTATTAGAGGTTTATCGAGTTAGAACCAATTAAAGAGAGTTCGTACAAAACTCAAAAGACATTAATTCAATCTTCATCGATTCTTAAAACACCAATGAAGCGTATGGATGTTGAGAGGTATTTTAAAGAAAAAAGTGATCTTAAAATTGAGTTGGAGTTGAAAGAAATAGAGATCTAAAATAATAGGAGACAGTACTTGCCATCAGTAGTGGAAAGTTAAAAGAAAACCCTCCCCTATTATAGTGAGAGAAATAAAAAATACTAGGAATAACCATTTGTAAAGCTCGAAGAAAAAGAGCAAAAGATTAAAATTAGATTTATGAATGGGTTTTAAAAATGGGTCAATAAAAATACATTACAGGAAGTCAATCAGTATTAGCCATTAACTCTCGAAAGTTTTCGCAAAACCAAGATATTAGAAGAACCCCTAAAAACTGTTGAAGAACCTTCAATACCAATTGATGATGCAAAAATTAATATCGATAGTTTATTTCTAAATAAAATGCTGAACTAAGTTTTTAATAAAAAAAATCCACGATAATAAATTCGAATAATGCTTCGAGAAGAGTTATATGGGAACTATGAAGACAGTGTAAAAAGTTTTAACAAAATTATGGAAGAATAAAGATAGATAAAAAGAATAAACAGATTTGAAAGAAAAAGCAAAGTAAGCATGCAACTTAAATCTAAAATTGATCATTTGCTGGTCTGTTCTTATAATTTATAGTTTCTCTAGATATATATGCTACGAAAGAGCCACTACATCAGCATGATGGTTGAGTCATATAATATCATAGGCAAACTTGAGCAATTTAGCCACTTCTCAAAATTGTATCTTATCAATAATGTCCCCTTATTTCAGGAAGAATAGTCATTAGTCAAATAGATCACCTCATATTTTGGCGATCAAAAAAATAAAATTTAAAACATTATTTTTCAATTATAGTAACATCTTAATGTACTCGTTCAAGTCATTTATAAAGATATTGAGCATATTATTTTTCTAAATGCCAGACTTGTGGGAACCAATTACCAGGATTATGTTAAATAATTTATAGCATCTTGTAAAGCATATCTTATATAGTCTCCGCACATCTCAGTCGTATTATAAGAAGCGTCATTATATAGGCGCTTAATAGGCAGCTTCACGAATTCGTATAATTTTTTATTTTATATTCCAAAAATTCTCAAAGCGCAGTTTGGTACAGAGATCCACCTCTTACAAATTTTTATGAGAAGATGATAATAACTAATCATCCTATGCTTATTGAGCAAATCCATGAAAGGATTATACATGGTCCAGGATTAATACCAATTAAACTAACTCTTAAAAAATGGAAGAGGAAAAAATATGACAATATATATCGTTTTATCATTGACAGTCGTAAAAATACTCGGTAATTTAATATTTAGAACTGGAGAAATTATATTGGGAGTGAGGAAAGAATAGCTTATAAAGATCCCTCATAGCTTTTTGATAGTATTATATTTTCTCCGCTGAAAAAGTATCTCACTGATTTGGATTTAACTGAAAATGTGAATGGCTGCATCTATAATAAAAGAATATAACTTCTCGAATTTATCAATCTTAAATAATTCAAATAAAATATGAGTTAACTGTATTTGAAAGAATACGAAGAGAAAGTTAAGATGTTTGTGACGTATTTTGAGTTATGGGAACTGTATTTCATGGAAAAAGCCTACATTGACGATTTTGTCCTTTTGTATCAGAAGGGTAATGCTATAAAATTCATTTAGCAAGAGTTATAATTTTTGAATGCTGATTTAAAATTGATAAAATGCTGGCCAAAAATTATCTAAATTCAGTTTATCAGGATGGATATTAGTGAAATAAAAGATAAAATTTAATCTACTATAAACTCATTTAAATAAAAAATATTGAAGAGTAGTGAGTAAACTTTAGCCAAATTATTGGACTATGGCCATAATCAGACCACCAAAGCAAAGAAGTTAAATTAAGTAGTTTCTTACACAAATTTAGCTGAGTATATCGAATTTATAAACTTTATTAATAAGCGATAGGTGGAAAAATCAATTTACACAATAGCTCAAAATGTAATTTTTATAAACCAAAACATCAGTTTGCTTCAAACGAACAAAAGATCGATAAAATATTCGATGATGAGTAAATACCTTGAATGCGGCATCTGGATAAAAACCATCAGGGCTGCTGCCAATGAAAACAAAAAAAAATTAATAGTGGATCCTTATTCCTTTTTGAAGGGAGTTAAGGAGAAGAAATCTAAAATATATCAGAAGTACAACAAAATGTTAAAATAAATTGTCGAAATAATGAAAGCGAATTAACTAAAAAATTCTTTCAAATTAAGTATGATTATCACAAATATTGCACATTAAATGTAATAAATTTGTTCAATAGCGGATGAAATTGCGAAGGAGGAACAGCTACTTGAGTTAGACTTTGCTCCAGCAAATGAATGCTCAATAAAACCAGATAAGATATATCGAAGTGATCTCACCTTCTTTTACAAAGAAGAGAAAATATTGAAAAAATATTTGAAATTTTGGGTATATACAGCCAAACTGACTCGATTTATTGAAAATCTAGGATAAAAATTAGTAACTTCTATTGATGGAGTTCACTTAGTTAGAATTTTAAGATAGGGTCAATAAATAGTCGCTATGATCAAAAACAGCACTCTTAATAAGCGTTTGCTTCATCTTTGCGACCAAATATCTCAGAATATGGAACCGTATCTTAAATGTATAAAATTATTTTTATTTGTGGCTGATGGGTCATAAAGTTATCGGTTAAAAATATTAAAATAAATCACTAACCAACCTGGTTTCCCAGAAACGAAGAAATAGGTGTACAATTTAACTGTCAACGATATCATGAGTTGGCGTTTTGATTTAATAGAATGGTTGAGTATTTATAGAATTAGAGAAGACAATCAGTTGTATGAAAGCCTTTCCTCTCGTTTGAACACCATATTCTCAATAATAAAAAACATTGATGTCTCAACAAAATAGTTAAAGGGAGTTGGTTATATGCGCTAATTTAATATTCTAATAATAAATTAGTAAACAATAGCTATCATTAAATACTGTGTGTAAATGACAAAAATAATTGAGCAAAGATACTAACATATTTTCAAATCATCTGACCACGATGAAAATATCTTACTTGAAACAATTAAAAAATTGACCATTTTCTATCGGTCTATCTTAAAAATGAAATATGTATAGGATAGAGTTTATAAATATTATTCTTTGTTCGAGGTAATTTATCCTTATGTCTACACACATTTTGAATCTTTTAACATGGTTTATTATTATGCTGCTTATGAAAATCTTATTATAGATTTTTGCAAGAAAACTGACCTGGTCAAAAAACTAAGCTTTATTACATTGTACTAAGATAAGGTGAGGATCAATTATGAATAGGACCTCAAAAAATTAGAATAATTTGAAATTAAGTTTTACAATGAAGTCTTGTCAGTTGTACTCTAATCACATAATTATATTAATAGATTTTCCCTTGAAAAAGAAAATATTTTCAAGACATTATGCAGCTTTACGTTATAAAATTTTAATTAAAATGCTTGTAAGTTATTTGGAGATTGGTGTATTAGAGCATAGTTCAAGCTTTAGTTCTATAGTTCCGAATATTATCTAATCTTACGTGAGGTGTAGACGGTCTACAAAGAGATAATTCAAGTTAATTTAAGGTAAAAGCTAATTGATGTGAGAAAATACATGAAAAACGATGTTTAGCAAATGGAAATTCGATGCGGTCTGCTTACAATAGTTCAAAAAATGAATGCTTAATTAAAAAAATCAATCTAAGAGCAAACATTTAGCATTTTAAAACTGGTTTACGAGTTTCATTATAATACTCAACTAATTTTTCAACTATATCTTTACATCAGCAATCTGCTTTTCCAGCCTCTGCTAAATGCATTAATTATCCATTTCTCAATGGATCTTGCAATGCTATATGAGAATAAATACGATCTTAATATTCTTTCATCGACCTTGAAGGAAAACAATAAATTTACGCCCAAAGAAAGATAAAACTAACTATATGCTGACGCAATTAATAAATTAATCAAAGGATTTTCAGACATTACTGACCTCCTTCAAGAAAAATAGTATGCCCTGGATGATATCTAAAAAGGAAAGACTAAAAAGATGTATGCTTACAATATGTTACCCAAGATTGTAATAGAAGGCTATAATTAGCAAGAAAATAAGCAATGGCTTTCCGATTTGAAACAAGAGAAAGAAGATGATTTTATTTTTAATACTCATCTTAATCCGGCTCTTGCTCGTTTGGGGTTGATCGAGTTGGATAGTAATCGTATTTAAATTCGCTAAGTGGAAAAGAAGTAAGCTATTACTAATTTGTTTCAATAAAAACTCGATATTAAACATATGATTAAGGGAAATCAACTTAAATCTAGCTTGGGTTTAGATCATATAAAAACCAAAATAGTGGTGAATATGGCCCCGCATCTTGGACTCAAGGATTACAGTTATCCATTTAGCTATGAAATAATTAACAACGATATTGAGTCTCATTATTTTGTCTAAAGTTGTCGAGCAACTCAATACTTAATTTAAAGTTCACAGTTGAATAAAATTTTTATAACAAATATTCACCCGAATTATTTTCTTCTGGGCTGTAATTTTATGAAAAGTAATAAATTTATTATTGGATGCAATAAACATTTGGCAATTATTGTCAACTCAGGGAAATAGCTTCTTTCAGTTTTACGGGAAATTATATCAAATAGAAGACAAATAGGTCGCAATTTTATTTATATTTACTATGACAGGCTCTAAAATAAACTAATACAATCCAACAGTGTATAAGAATAATGCATAGTTTATTAATATAGCCCAAAGCTTCATATTAATGCCCTGCTAAAAAAACCATTAAATTATCATTCTCATCAATTATTTTCCTCTCTCCTCCCATCTGAAAGAATGTTTTAAAAATGTTACCCTTTTATTGAAAAAAGCTAAAAAATAGTTCCTCAAAATTTGTTAAAATTTCAATTTGATACTAAATAAAAATAATTTGTAATTTCTTAGATCTGGAATTATTAATTAAGTCAAGGATATAGTCCATCGATTAGCGAACAAAAATTAGCAATAATTTTACAACCCATATTCGCAATAACGTCCTCTCAGCCCATAATTACTTATTATTATTAACTAGCTGAGTTTATTTATACACAAGCAGAGAAAGATTCAAAAACTTAGAAACAAAAATCAGCCGACACATAAAGCTTGAATTCCATCCAAAATACATAATTTAAGAATCAATTGGCATTGTATGTCCTGCCTATCTATAAATTCACTAAAGAGGAACTGTTTTCACAAATTTAGGAGCAATAATACTAAATGAAAATTACAGATAAATTAAAATCCATGGAGTATGTTAAAAAATATCAAAAGCCTCATATTGTCAAAGGTTTTATATAAGAATTAATGCTCAACATATCTGGTAAATATTCTCTTAGTGAAAGATGGGAAATTTTTAGATTACGTGGAAATAGTAACGCCCGTATCAAATGGTTTGTCATTGATCTTCAACATGAAATGGATATATGTGAATATGTGTTTAATTTTTTCACTTCAAGCCTCTCTTCAAACAGGTATGTATTTTTAAATTAAATGCACATTAGCACGGATATACACTTTAGTCAGACTGATCTAAAAAATCAAAGTCATAAGATTATCTTTATCATCAACCCAAAATTGTTGTAAAAATACAAAAAAGATTTACCTCCATTACCTGTTTTAAGCATTTCTTAAAACTTCGATCCATTAAGAGAATTTATAACAAGTCTGAATAAAATAAAAGGATAATTTGATTTATCTTTCACATCGTTAATCAAGTTCGATAGTTTAATATAACATTTCAAAAAAATACTAGAACTCATTAATATATAGTGGACGAGAGATAGTTCAAAATTTATGAATGATATCTTCTTTGCCTTGGTGAATGAAGTTCGAAAGAAAGAAATTGCTCTCGGAAATTATATCGAATAAAATTTAAGTAATGAAGAAAGCAAAATAAATTTATATGGAGCAATCGATCTACGATAAAAAAGTAAAATAGCCTATGAATAGCAGATAGAACTTCAATAAATATAGAAAAAAATGAGTGACGTTCGGAGATAAATTTATAAGAATTTTAATATCAATAACAAATGCGATTATTTGCTGAAACAATAAACTCAAAATATTTTGAATAGAGAGGTTAATTTGTTAGTTCCTTCCTTGCATAACTCCATTGAAATCAATCAGCAGCTCAGCTAATGTCTGACATTTTCATTCTACAATTCCATTGCTCTTACTCACCCAGAGAGAAAATAAGAGTTAAGCAACTCTCTCGAACCCCTAACATCTACTAAACATCTTTACTAGTACTGTTTTTGCATTCGAACAGGAAAATGGTAGAGATGGGAGTAAATTGATACTCAACTAACACATGAAAGTTGCAATTCAAATATTCATAGTAATATTCTGAATTCAAAATAAATCCTTCGGTATAATAAATTTAAATATAAATTGCAAGCTCTCAAAAATTATGCAGAGGATATGTAAACCATCCAAAATAACCAACCTCAACTAATTAATATGAAAGGGGCTGAAATATTTATTACTAAGCTCATGATTTTGTACTAATTTCCAGTGAAGATATAACTTTCAATCAATGAATATCCAAATTGGGTGTTTAATTATGAGTTAGATTTACTGTCAAAAAAATCAAGAGAAATAGACCATCCATTTAGAGATATTCCTGAATGCAATAATAAAAAAATACAAAAAATGCTTATTCAGTCCTAATTACCATAAAAGAATGTGAAATTAATAGCAGTTAATTAAAAATTTTAGGAAATAGAATGGAAAAGCACTCTTCTGTACAACATACATCGAAATGGTAGTGAATGGTCTAAATTGGCAAATACTTCATTAATATTTTTATATAAAGAAGGTGAAATAAACGCTAATTTGCCTTGCCATGTCATAAAGACGATGATTAGTTCATCAACTTTGAGCCCGTATACTCTTTTAACAATTATTCACCAATAAAATAGATTTAACGATATGGAATCAAAACTCTAAAATGTTATCCTTTCCTTATTAACATATTAAAACAAAATAAGCTTCCTGTAAAATTATCGTTTCCGTCAATTTATCGATAAAAACATTTCTTTCGAAGAGTACCAATAAATATATGGACTTATCATGAATGTTAATAACCCAGATTATTATCAATAGTTTAAAAAGAAGATAAAAGACATCCTTAACAAAATTAAATTGGCTGAATATGAAAATCAGGACACTCTTGCTCAAGAATAACTATAAAAAATTAAAGATTTTGATAAGATTGAATAGATAAATAACTGCTTCACTAAATTTCTTCCTTGCGTGTCCATTAATCGACAGAGCATGTCTACAAAATTTACATTGAGATATATGCTAAAAAAGCCGAAAAAGTATGAAAGACCAGTTACTGATAGTAAAAAACGATTAAAATCTCCAGCTAAAATATAATTTAATGATATTCTCTATTTGGATTAAGCATTCGATAGATCAACGATAATTAGAGATGAGTTATCACAGATCATGCTATTTTTCAATATTCGAGAAAAAATATTAGTCGTGGAACATACTGGCAGCTTCAATAATAAAATTAAATAAAAATATGTACTTGCTTATAAAATGTATCAGCGGGCTTGCTCAACTATGCTGCAGAACAAAAATACGAAGCCATTTGCGCTTGACATCTCAGAATGCTAAAAAGAAGAAATTAATTATAAATAGATATCACTATTCAATAGATAATCGCTCCCCTTGCTTCACGAATAAATAGAAGCCAACCTTTCACAGCATAAAATAGGAATTGTTTTTGTTTATAACTAATTTATCTTTGAGGAAATAGTAAATATCCTTTATGAAAAGCTTATTGTAAACAATAATATGAATAACCATTACTATCTACTGTTTACACCCAAACTCATTTCACCAAATCATGGATTCAGATCAATATAATAAAGCTCAATTCCGCAAATCTACGATCATCTAACAGAGATAAGACAAAATAAATCGCAAATATTGAGATAAAAACTAGAATTATTTGTATCAAAAAGAGTCAAATAATAAATAGAGCAGAGCAATATAGGTTTGAAATATATTCCTTTTGCCATTTAAAAATTAGCATAGATAAAGGCATATTAATCTTTTAACTAAGTTTAATTAGCAGCTAAAAAAAATTTACTCTAAAAGACCGAGAAATAAATAGCCTTTACTGATAGCAGCATTAAATAGTCAATATAAATCATAAGCGGATATGAAAAGACTATAAATAGGAAATAAAAGTAACTGTATTTTTGGAAATTAAAGGAATCATATTACACTGGTAATGATGAACTACTGGAGGTAAGCAAAGTTATCCGCTCAACAAACCGCAAAAAAATGTAAAAATAACTCAATAAGGCCTAATATCTTGACAATAATGCTTATAACATCAGCTACATCTACACATTTAACATTTTAGCTGATAATAGCTATTTCATGGACAAAAGCACACCACTACTTGATCAAGAGTATTAACTTAATAAAAACTATCAAATTTCAGAAGATCAGAAAAGACAGTTTCAGAAGTTAATCAACTATGGAAGATTGAGTGCTTTGATTGAGAACGATTAACTGGTTTTTGGAGAACTGATTGAAGATGACCAAATATTGATGGCTGATAAAATTCGATATCAATTTATATATCTTCGGCACATTCGAGATAGTATTTTATAATAAAGAGTATACAGTGAAACTCAATTGTTCAGCTTAAAAAATATTATCTCTAAAGAGATGTCAATGATTATAAAGTATGGGTAAAATGACTTAACAATCACTTTTAATAAGTACATTGTCTATCTGTTTTGCCATAGGTATATCAAAAAATAAATAAACAAGGAGATTACTGAACTTTCACTGAAGATATAATAGCTGAAAGAAAGTATTGGTAAATTGAGGGAAAAGATAGAACTTTAATAAGTCAAACTTTCAAATCATAATAATTATTTGAGACAAATTAAGATAAAATATGAAACTAATTTTAGAGAACTTAAGACCTGCAAACAAAATTAAGATGTTTTTACTCGCTATGCAAATCAAAACATTTCCACTATTGCATCGCTCTACCTCAAAAATTTTATGGGAATTAATATTGCATTTGATTATAACTTGAAAAATAGGATTTAGAACGATAAGATAAGAATGTAGTTGAGCAAATAGGAAAAATATTAATGTTCTGAAAAGATAAATGAAGAGGAAAAATTATCAGAAGTCGCTTTGTTATAATAATGTAAAGTCAAATCAATTGCTACAGCTTAAGTTATCAAGGAAATTTGTTAGTTTATTGGAGAGGAGATGATTAAACCAACGAGAAAAAATTTAACAACAAATGAATGTGAATTTCTTCTGTCAGTATTACCGAAATAAACGATTAATCAGCTTATTACTCAAAATCATATATAAAGCTTAAGTAAACTCTATCAATAATGTTTGATAGAACTTGTTAGACTCCTTTTCCCTAATGAAATTCGTCTTTATAAAATAAGTGAATACAAGGACTATTCAGAAGTATTATCGTTGCTGGATCATCGGAAATATAATATGCTAGATATTTCATAAGAATAACAATCTTTTCGGCATGTCTTTTGCTGGTAACTATAGAATAATTATACTCTTTAAATTAAAGGACTCTTAGATAGATTAACCAATAAGAAGACTATTATCAATGACAGAATGCTCAAATTTTCATAGAAAATAGAGTTGGTTCAATCCAAATCGGCTGAGTCGATATAAAGATTTTTGCTTCAAGCAGAAACAATTAGCAACATTCAGTAATCAATTACAAATTCGTTAAAACAAATGACAAGCACTGCCAATTAAAATATGTTTTATGAAGGCGAATGGATGAGCAAAAATCAATAAAAATTACTTTTATACTAGGATATAGTATAAAAAATATATTAATATTTATGTCGTTATTATGGGGAAAAAATACAAAGAAATACTGCAAACTATTATCTACGATTGACAGGAATGATTTGTCGTAAAATCGGCTTAAATAATTATTAAACCATAATAAATCAACTCTTGTATGATCATAATTCAAATAAGCAGTGGAAAAATAAATAAATTAGAGAGATTTCATTGCAACAGAGATTAGCCAAAGCTAATAATACTGATGAAAAATATAATCTTCAATAAAATAATGCTCTAAATAATAATCTATGCGCTATCAGTACAATGAATAGCATTCTACTTACAACTTGTAGATTAATCTTGGTACATGCAAAAGAATTGACAATTAAAATATTGGCTCGGTTAGCGAGTAAAACAAATAAGGTTATAAGAATAAAAGAGTTAATATAATATTATCAGGAAGAAAATAAAGCAAAGTAGCATTGGATAATTATTAATGTAAACCCAAATTCATTGCTCACGGAATTAATTAAAAAAATCACTGCTCTGAAATGCAAGATATAATGGTAAAATTAAATAAACACAAAGTTTATATTATTATTTGAGTCATCCTCATGGACAGAGACAGATATCAAACAAGTTTAAGATGGTATCCAGCCAGTATATCGCTTTTTTTATTAAAATTCACCAACTTCAATTTACTATCATCACATAGATAATATCATAAATAAAACCAACTGCAACCCTTTCTCTTTCGTGAGGACAATTGCTAAAATTATATAATATTTTTGCCCATCATCACCCCATGTACCCTATAGCCACCTTAAATTAAATGAGTTACAATCTTTGCAATTTTCCTAAATATTCTAAAACCTGTTTGATTTATTCAACCTATCTCCTCAAAGCTTGGAACATAAAATATTCACTATTTGCTGCGAGCAACTCCCTAGAATTTATTAATAACTAAATTTGAAGTTGGCAAATAATTAATTTTTGGATTATTCTCCCCTATTAATTTAAGAAGAATATTTGTAGCAAATAAAAATAGGGTCTACCATTTAAGCCCCATTATTAACATCTTTAGTCAATTGGCTAAAAAGATTCAGGGTATCTTTACAGTGTTAACTACCATCAAACGTTAACAAAACAGATAAGATAGTACTGCATGAGCTAATGCGGCCTAAAGCAATCAATTCATAAATATTAGAATACAGTTAAAATATTTTAGCCAATCCTCATACTTATATAATTGTGCATCGTGCTTTCCAAAAAATGATAAGAAAGACCATAATAAAACGTAATCTCCATCACAATATAATTAATATCTACGAAAACAAGTAAGTCAAGCAGTAAGAAAAGATAAGCAACGATTCTTGTGCAATTACAAATAAAGAGGAGCTTTTCATTGAAATAGAGCATCAATGCAATTATTTAGGATTTTAGTTTAGTTAAAATTTACTTTAATTAAGTCAAAAATAAAAGGTCGGAAGTCTATAAATTAGCCTTCGATTACATGGATGCACTCAGTAATGGCTTAACGATATGTTTAAATCATAACTATTCATGAATGTAGTCAGTAAAAAAAATAAGAATTTAAATGAATCAAATTTTGTCAAAGGTGTTTTCTTTAAATTGAGTGAAAGCATTATTTATGTAAAAAAGGAAATTTTACCAGGAGATTTGGGATAAGAGGAGACAAACATGATGAAACCATTACCTCAATTCAAATCTCTCTTCCCAGTATATACAGATAACTATGAATTTTTAGGCATGCTTCAACTAGTGACCAATTAACCAATATAAACGAAGCCTATTTTGTTCTTCCAACTAATTAGCTGATTTTATTAAATCCATATTTACTAAATAAATATTTAATTCTTTAAAGTTTATACAATCTATTTATAATTATTAACAGTTAAAAATCAATAAAGACTAGTAACATGCTTATATAAAATAACGGATAATATCTGAGAATTATTTTTGCCTAAACAGAATCTATCTCCATTTCATAGTTTTGGTTTTTCTTTTTTTTAAATTTACCAAAAAAGAGTTAGGCATGTAAAACCCAATGATGACATACTGGAAAAAACAACTTATGACGATGCAATGACTAGATCTCCATATTGAAGTGCACAAGTAACAATATCTACTATATATGATCAAGTTTGTTGTTTTTCTACGTGATGTCTATAAAAACAGATAGTTTCTTATGGAATCTGCGAAGCTTAAACGTCACTTCCCTCCCAAATATAATATTTAAATTTGCTTCGATTGGCCCAATGGCATCAAAGATCATTTTTGATAACATCTCAATCAAGAACAACCCTTCGCTATTCTTAGACAACATTGAACTTGAAATCACTTTTACCGCTACTTAGGCCATTCCTGGTCTTCTTGATTGGAAAATTATCTATGTTGGATCGGCAAAAAATGAATAGTTTGACCAAGTTCTAGAAGAGTTTTAAATAGGAACGATTCATTAGGAATCAACCATGAAGTTTACTATCGACTGCCCACCTCCAGATTATACTAAGATACCCAAGGATGAACTTGTTTGTAATAAACTTCTTATTTAGGTGTTACGGCAATCATCATAACAGTTAGCTATAATAATCAAGAATTTATTAGGGTAGGCTACTACGTACATAACGTGCTGGCAGAAACTATTACAGAGTAAGTACGAGCTGCTGCCAATATTGACACTCTGATCCAACATACAAAAAGGACAATTTTAATTGATAAGCCAAGAATCACTAAATTTAAGATAAAGTGGAGTGATGAGGCAACCAAGGAGGAGACTAATAATAGTCAGGCTTTGGGAGACAGCAAGATTCATTCAAATTGCAGTTTTCTTGGTTGCAAAAACATAAATTAGACTACATAAAATTAGGAGAAGCAGTTGATAAGAGAGGAAAAGGAGCAAAGTTCAAGGTCAATCATTAAAGAAGAATTTAATAAATAGTTATTTTCCTACAAATAAGAGGAGCTCTGCTGAATGATGATTTAATTTTTACTTAATAAAATAGATAAATATAATTAAATCAATCAGAAGCAATAGTAGAAGCCGATTTAAATAGTTCCGCAATCTCTCTATTGAATTTATTATTTTTAAGATTGACTATTTCAAACTGCTCCACCTCGTTGCGTGATTAGAGTAATTCTTTACTAATTTACTACAGCTCCTGCTCCTTTTCATGATTCAATTTCAATTTAGTGTGAATCTTAACTTGCAATTCATCATTCTTCACTTTTAGGTTGTTGGATTACTGAATTAACTATTAAATATTGCCTTTTATGTCGTTTATCTTCTAATCTACTTCACCCACATCTCGCTTCTGTTGCGCAGACTCTTCTATCATTTTCCTGATGCTGATTAATTTTTATTGATGAATTATCTGCATTTCGTCAATTAGTCCCAGCACTATTTCGCTTTTTTGATGATCCTTAGCTTTCTATTCTTCGATAAGTTTCTGATAATGATCCTGAATATTTCTTAATCGCTCTCTCAATGTTAACACATTTTCTCTGACTTGAGATTAATTAAATCTGCTTCTAACGAAACCTGATACATCTTGATTGTTATATGAGCATTCGTGTGATTAAAAGCATTGGTTTAAATTGTTATCAGTACGAAATTGGTGCATCTGATATTGGGAATATTTTTTTGGGGAGGTGTGCTATTGACTTTTCGAAGGAATCCATTAGGTAGGCTTTTTGCTTTCCTTAATGGAAAGTTTAGTTTTATTTTGCAGAGGCTATTTGCCATTTCGGCTTGATTTTAATCCAGTAGGACCAGATTTTTTCATCTCTTAAGATTTAATTTATATTAAAATGTAATTTTCTAAACAAAGTCCTTTAAAATCAATTTCCATTTAAATTGAAAGGATAATTGATTGATGCGTAGATATTTAAATTTAAATCAACTAGATTTAGTCCTAAAAGTATTAAGGAGATTCTTTTGAGACATTTCTCCAACAATTTGTAGTTTATATGAAAAAACTGAAAAAAAGCAATAAGTTTTAAACAAAATCACTCACTACGACAGCACCGACCCTTTAAAAAATGGGGACTAACAGTACTGTCATTTAGTGAGAGTGATTCTTTAGTTGCTTTGTCAATAATCTTCTCTTTCATCATTCTTGCCAGCTGCAAAAAGGCTTCAGAGACTGATTCACCGCTTTTTGCACTACACTCCATATAAGGAACACCATAGTTATTCGCCATGCTAATTGCCTCCTACTAGCTTACTTCGCGTTTGTTTTTTAGATCCATCTTATTCCCCAAAATCATAATTTGAGTGTTTTCATTGACAGTCTGCGTTAAATCCTCGATCCAATTTTCTGAGTTGCACTGAACCTACGCACGGAGAAGAATGACTCTCGAGAGTCAATTCCGAAAACAATTAGCACTCCTTGACTATTACGATAGTAGTTTTGGGTGATTGTTTTGTACTTATCCTGCCCCGCAGTATCCCAAATCTGTAATTTGATTTTAACACCATCTACTGTAATCACCTTGAACACGTAGTTCATGCCGATGGTCATCATGAAATTCTCAACAAACTTTCCCTCACTATAGCGAAGCAAGACATTACTCTTGCCGACTCCAGAGTCCCCGATGATAATAATTTTTTGTAGATAGTCGAAGGGCTATTAAAGTCGTCCTTTTAATTTTAAGTTTACCTTCATTTTTCAAAGCCTATTTTATCTAACATTTAATATGCTCATAGTATTTTTATGAATTGGTCTGTTAAAGGCATACAATGGATTCAAAAAAGAATTCCCTTTGCAAAAACAAGAATTTATAACGTAATATAAAATACATCTATTAATTATTTCCTTCTTTATTTGATATTCATCTAATATCTAATATATATATGATTAATAATGAAAAGGCAAATGAATAGTTAGTTCAGGAAATACTTTTAAAAATAATTACTTTAATTCATGAATTATCGAGTTGGATTCAGGCTAGGAAAGTAATTTACTATTCTCTGAAAGAAGTTACCATCCAATGACTGTTATGATTTTGTTATCTAATAAATTATTCGTTAGTATTTCTTAGGAATCAATCTAAGATAATATTCTTCAAATAAAATGTTAATGAATAGAAGACTTTAAACATTCTGCTAATTACATTTACTAAAAGATGACTATTCCATATCCCAAATATCCCAAATCATTTAGAGTACAAATGAAAATTTACTTTATTGTTTGCTGGTAACTGTGCCTTAATTGTACTATCATGATCATTATAATAAATCTTGACGTGTGAAGATACATGAGTAAGTCCATAGTGTTACTCTTGTTGACGTTGGTGGTTCTCTCTTCGGCCCTCTATGATCGCTACTCCGCAGTCAAACTAGTGACTGCTAGCGATTTCAGCCAAGTTAAGAAAGGAATATGGCTGGTATAATTTTTTGCTCCATGGTGCGGGCACTGCAAAACACTTGCCCCTTAGTATGAGAAAGCCGCAAAAGCATTAAAGGGCATCGCAAATCTTGCAGCTATTGATGGCTCAAGTGAAAAGACAGAAGTTTAAATTAAGGGATTCCCTACCATCAAGTTATTCATCGATGGCAAAGTCACAGATTATGATGGTCCTCGAAATGCTGACGGCATTGTTGATTTTTTACTCAGAAAATTCAGAAACGTAGCTAATCAGTGATTTAGATTGCTAATTAAAGGTTGGGTAGCAGTGGATCAAGTGGATCAAGCGGAAGCCATCAGTAAAATCATGGATCTGGATCAGGTTCCTCTGATGATAAGGATGTCATTGTTTTAACAGATAAAAACTTTGACTAAAACGTGTTTGGCGATGAGAATGCTTGGTTTGTTGAGTTCTATGCTCCATGGTGCGGACACTGCAAAAGTTTAGCCCCTGAATACGCATTATTGGCTACAGATTTAAAAGGAGAAGTCAAGGTTGGTAAGGTTGATGCCACTGAAAATAAAGAAGTCAGCAGCAAGTATGGTGTGCAGGGATATCCTACCATTAAATTTTTCCCGGCTGGAAAGAAGGATTAAAACTCAGCAATTCCCTACGAAGGACAGCGCAATGCAGTAGCAATGGCAGAGTGGGCTAGAGAACAAACTAAAGATCTAAAAATATTTTAGCACACTCGGTTGACCTCTCAAGCCGAATATGATGAGTTTTGCAAGGGAAGAAGTACTCATTTCTTCATATAGATCTCTGTGTGTTAGTATTCTTACCTCACATTCTGGATTCAAGCCAAGAGGAAAGAGCAGCCTACCTGTAAAAAATAAAAGAAGTGGGGCTAAAGTTTAAGGGAAAGCCTTACAAGTTCCTGTGGGTACAAGGTGGAGATCACTTCTAGTTAGAGGAAAAATTAGGTGCAGTTGGAGTTGGTTACCCTGTCGTGACAGTTATCTATGAGAGTAAGAAAGTATTTGGAAAACTCAAGAAATCTTTCAGCGAGGAGAACTTTGAACATTATTTGAGCGAAATTCTCAACAATAAAGTTCGCATGAATACTCTTCCTTCCTTTGACAGCCTCCACACTATTGCACCAGAGGTAGAATAACCCGCTGCTAGCAAGGAAGGAGGTTGTAGCGAGGATTTATGCACTGCCCCTCCTCCTGAGACTTAAGCCTAGCTGTGATCTTCTCAACACAAAAATTATGTCTAATTACTATATTTAATAATCAATAATGGATTTGTTCCAACTTATAGGTGACTTCCTGCACCTGATAGCTGTGTTAATGCTTTTGCTAAAGATTCTCGCAAACAAGAACGTGATTGGTATAAGTTACCGTACCCAAGAGATTTATTTGGTGGTATTCCTAACGCGCTATTCGGACATGCTTCTGTAGGCACGGTGGGGCTCGCTTTACTTCAACAGCATGCGATTAATATTCGTGGGAATTGCTGCCTATACCATCTATGTCATGCGCTTTAAAAGACCCTACAAACTGGTACAACTTAAAACATGCAGAGCTATGATAATGAATCGGATACCTTTCCACATTGGGGACTATACTTTGCCAGTGCAGTGCTGGCATTTCTTTTTCACAGAGACTTCACTGTATATGGCCTCTTCTGGGCTTTTTCATGCTGGCTGTAAGCAGTGGCTATCCTTCCACAACTTTATATGATTTCCAAATGTAAGGAAATTGAAAATATTACTGCTCATTTTGTGTTATTTTTAGGATTCTATCGCTTCTGCTACATACTACATTGGTATTTACGACTATATATAGGATATACAAGTGGCAGTAATTAACAATGGTGTCATTTATGGCGGGAATCCTCCAGACCATTTTTTACGCCGATTTTATCTACTATTTCATTATCAGTAATCAAAACGAACGCATTATCAACCTCCCGATATGATATTATTCAATGAATACCATTTCATCACTAAGTAATCATTTAATTGTTTTCAATATAAATTAATTCTAAAGTTCGTTATGAAAGAGGAGGACAAGGAGGATTTGGACTATGAGGAGGACGTCGTCAAGTTCAAAAAAGTATGGGATTAAATTAAGCAACCCAATAAAAAGACAGTTAAGGCATCTCAAGCCAAAACACAAGCAGCAACGCAGACAAAGACCAATCAAGAAAGTATGAATAAAACTTCAAAAGAAAAGAAAACCAAAGTTATTGTGTCAAACCAGAATATTAAAAATGTTATTAGAAATCCCAAGCCCGCTGTAGGAGATGTCATTGAAATTGTTACTCGCCCTGACAAAATGTACTCTGACATCCTCATCAACTAAAGAAATAACACAGCTCCTGAAAACTTGATTTTGGTTAACCCCTAAAAGCAAAATATTTCTTAAGTGGAGTTTCTTAAACGGTAAGTCACTTCGAAAGATTATGAACTATCCCTTCTTAGAGTTGCAAATAGTCACAATTAGGATAAAATTCGACGCTTAGAGAGCATTATCGAAAAGAAAGACTTACTGATAGAAGATCTAAGAAACAAGGAGCGGGAGTTAACTACACAGTTGGCCTCACTACACAGCAAAGATTTCAATTTTAACTACGGTAAAGTTGAATATGAAAACTACAGACATGACTCGAGAAGATTACTAAAAATGCTTAAAGCGACAGTAGAATATCAGAAATTCGCAGATTTTGCTTTAGAGGATGATGGAGTGAAATTTTTAAGTAATGTCAATAAAACAGTAAAAACAAAACTTGATGCCCCGAGCGTACAGAATCATTTTCACTTCTGCACCTGCAATAAAGAATTCATCCCTGAGGCATTTATGTGGGTCCCAGAGAAAGTATATGATTTTGGAAAGGAGTTTATTAAGGATAGAAAAGGCTAATTAAGTCAAACATAATTAGAGCTCCTTCTCTACGAGCTTAACAAATTGTGGCGAGAAAGAGAAAAATGCATAATAAACCATGTTAATGCTCTCAAAGCCAATGAAGTGGGTCGCTACCAGCGAAAACTCCAGCAGGTTTCAAGATAACCCGTGAAGTAGCGCAGCGTAAGATAATGATCATTACCTATATTCCTTTCGATAGAATAACTATTATCTTCTAAATTCCATATAATTAAAAGCAGCTAATCTTGTAACAAGCATGAAATCGTTAAATAGCTCGTGCATTCGTTAAAAAAATTATACTATCAACAATGCTGATGCGTCAACTGTCTGTGAACAGCAAGATTTACAGTCAATGTGCTCCACCCCGAATAACCAGAATAACCAGATTCGAATGGTTGAGTTTTTGTCATCGACACTCTAGTCTCTCAATAGTCATTATCGTAGCAGCAAGACTCACAAAAACAGTAAACCTCGCATATCAATATTACCATTAACTCGTAGCAAAATACAATCCAACCTAAAATCGCGAAAAAGGTTGGAGTAGAAGGAAAGTTTTGAGGGCTTACAAACAATGTGTACTTCTCCAGTACCTCGAGCTTCTCCCTCTCGAGCGACAAAGGCGCACCCTTGCAAGCAAAAATATGTATAATTTTTCTCAATGATGTCATTTATGCACAACAAACTACACAAAAAAAGTTTCAAACTTTAAGTGATGATCGATTAACTGGGGGAATATTTCAATACACATAAAGAGAGGGAATACTATCGTGATATTTCAGAAATTGTAGCTGTTAGTGATTAAATTCGGAATTGCATTGTTAACTGGTAGGGTCAACTCAAATACGATACCATTAAACATTGTGACGGCGAGTTCTCCAAACTATTTTTTAATATCTGCTATGAGATTTATCTTTACAAACAAAATAAATTTAGTCTAGGACTACTGGCAATCATACATCGAGATGTGGAGTATTACTCTCGCAGAATGGGCATGTTAGGTTTGACCACCCTCTGCTGCATGGATATGGGTCGAGTTTTTTGCGATTATTTTGAGTTCGAAAAAGCATCCCAATAGTATAGCAAGGCCATCAAACTGGCAGTATACGTGGGTGATAAATATAGTGAATAGCTTGCTATTGATCGACTGGGAATGTGTGAGTACTATAAAGGAGATATGATAAGTGCCAATTTCTATCACAACAATGTTGGCAGGCTAAGTTCCTACTAAAAATGGAAAATTAAATAATACTACTCAAATGAAAAATAAATCCAAAAAATATTATAAGAAAAGACGAAGGAAATGTCGATTGAGGATGAAATCAAAGAAGTATTTTTTAGGCACAACAAAGAGAATGTTTAATTTAACTTTGATAACATGGTGAAAGATGCGGAATTCACTCAGAAAAATTATGATGCCTTTAGAAAAAATCTTAAGGAAATGATTAAAATTAATCCTCTGAGAAAGAAGGTACCACTCATCAAACGCGCTTTAGGTAAAGTTGATCGTATTGGTTAAAAGACCCACTGCTGCAAAGACTACCAAGTGCCCCAACCAAGTAGATACTATAGTAGAACTAGTGGTCGTTGCCAGGAAGAGTTTCTAATGAGTCATAGAAGTTTCAACCGTAATAATGTGCCCTACTAGAGTATGAAAATAGATAAACACTGCAAAATAATAGACCAGATCCTCAATTTTTTTATCAGTGACCAGAGGAGCAATACCTCAGCAGAGATTAAGGAGGAGTCTTGCCTGTCAGAAGAGAGTGTTCGATGATATTACTAATATTAATATCAGTTATTAAATTTAAGCTATTAGCTTTCTTTCATCTCAACTTTGGCTTTATCCAAATATTAATTGTGCTAAATCAGTGATGAGGTCGTTAACTCTCTTTAGACCCACCTTTCAGAAAATACAGCGGGTGATTAGCGAAGTGCAGACTATCAAGCAAACTACCTTTCAAACTGCGCGAAGAAGAACCGAATGGGGTATATAATATGCCAAGCAGAAAAAATATCGAGGACTTTTCAAGCAGTGAATTCTCTGGAACATTGCGCAACTGACTTACAATCATTAGAAGTGGAGTAGTAGCTCGAAAAAGTATATAATTTTTTGCGAGGGAGGAAACTTAACATGTCTTATGACTATTTAGGAAAAGGTTTTGCCATAAGTCATGAAGATCCCATCAATGAAAAGATTCAAAGATGTAATATGCACATCAAGAGTTGCGCAGTGGAGAAGATTGATCATCCAGCCCTTCGCAAAAGTCTATACTTTCACTAACTAAAAGATTTGGAGAAGATGTATTCTATTTAATATCCGAAAAACTCGCCAAGTATCTGCTTGTTAACTTAGGGTTTGTCAGAGATTTGTATCTCAAAAACATAGAAAATCAGCTTCTAGACTAAAAGAATCCTCTAGGGTTGCCAATACATGCGCCACCATTACAGCTTATAATCGAGATAAATGGGTTGTTCGATGTTTAGCTCTATTGTCGCTACGGGAACGTACAAAAATGATAATTTAGATCAATATAAGGACAGTGAGGCTAATTAAAGAAATAGTTCGTAATGATGGAAAGTAGGAGAAAAAATATAAATAGATCTTAGATGGAATGAACATTCCTCGAGAAGTTCAGAAGGTGGTATATGGTGTTTGCGAAAACATTTTACAATTGGATGAATCCTCGATCTATCAACTACATAGGTTGGCCTATATTGGTGGGCGGGTAGAATAAATATAGTTTCTAGCCAGCATCTATGACTACTTCAGCAGCGGCCTCATAAAAATGGATGCTATTTGTTGATATTTGTTGATACTTGTTGATATATGTTGATATTTATTCTTCAATACTATTCCAACAATTTTTATCTTAAAGATTCATTTTTTGTTATTTTATAAGTTGAATTGTCTCATTTGCAAATTAATGGCCAAGTATAAAAAATATATCCATCTATATTTATATATATATATATACTTCTATATATATCAGCAAAATGACAAGTGAAAATATTTTATAAAACCTTTAAGTCATTTGAATGATTTAAATATTGTCCCGGATAAAACCCATAACAGAAATAATGTCAGTTCCAAGATATTTGCGAACCTAGCACCACAACTTGACAAAATTACAGTTACGATGAAATTGACCTCAGCATCGGTAAAGTAAATATCGATAACCTGCAAAAGTCAGTGAAAATGATCATTTTGGCACTTCTAATGTTGAATTAATCGTTACTGATAGTCTTTAATACATGAGGTCAACCATTAAATCACTAGAGTGAGACCTAGTAACCTTTCACAACTCAGTCCATATGCTATTGTCGGCCTCAATACTAAAATTTATTTCGTTTGTATTTAAAGAAAGTGAAAAGATTTCTAAACCCTTAAGTCTACAAGCTAAATCCTACAAATGCTTAACATTCAAATAATATCGTATATTGACAGATTGAATTGTATAATCAATTTCTTCAATAGCAAGATATGGTATCAATTTATTTTGAAATCAAGTTATGGTACTTAATGAATCATTTTCAGACAAGATTGATTTCCTCAAAATACTTGGGCACATGGAAGCAAGCAGGATCAGCGTAGGTAGGCTGCCAAGTTAGATAACGGATCGGAGCATTAGTGCTCACGTCAATTCGAAGCAGATTTATCATGTATCGTTTCTGAGCACTACCTCTTCCGATAAGATCGAGTTTAACTGATAGTTCAGCGTTCCAACCAATAGGAGTTCGATATGCTTTATAAGAGGCAGCATCGCAAGGATAGAACACTGTTTCTAGCGAAGAGCAGTCTCCAGTAGGGTTGGTAATGTCAGCAAAAAATAGGGCTGAACTAGGACTAACTTCGAATTCAAAGTATTATAGAGGATAACTTTCTTTAGTGGCAATGAACATCTAGACTGCATCATCATTGTAGAGAGGATCGTTGCAATTTCCATAGGGCGATATTATTTCCTTGTCCAGACTGAACCACTTGACGAAGAGGGAAGTCTCATCGTGGCAAAGAGTAGCATTGGTAGTGTTGTCATATGAGCCATTGATATAACTATACTGCAGCCACACCTTGCTGGAATGGGAACAATGAGGAACATCCACGACAGCAACTGCCAAAGAGATGAGGCAAATCAACAATAACCCAGTTTTCATGTAGATTTAATATAATTGATGAAATTGTTATTTAAAATACTTCAATTAAGAGCCTTTATCCATTGTTATCTTGTCCAATAGCCAAAAAATAACTGCTAACAACTAACATAGGGACTATTAATTGGGATATTATTGTAGTGAATTTCATGTAGCAAAAGATGTCGAACAAATAATTTGTACAAATTAATAATGACTAAATTTAAATGAATAAGTTTAATTTAATATTTAATGAATTGACGAAGGCTATCAACTTGAAATGTTTTGGAAATAAGCCTCAATGGCTTTAATTGTTGCTTATATTTGAGCCTAACGAATGGCTGTGTGAGTTAGGAAACGATATCTTCCAGTATCGAGGTCAATTGTTCTAATCCTAAAGTGTTTCTCCTTCATATATTCTTAGAAATGGACGTGATTAAAGTTTTATCTTCTTGGCCTCCAGAATACCATATTAATATCTACTTCAGATAACTAAATCTAAATATGCTCGATCTTGGAAAGCCCCGAAGCCAATAATTTGGCCATTTCATTGTCTTTCTTAATTTCGGGTAATAGGTGATCAAGAGCATAGTTGGCAGCCCTAGTTAGAATGCCTGGATGCCATAGTCCGCCTCCCAGTCCTTTGCGGATATTCTTTAATTTGATAATTAATTCTTTGCTGCCTATAACTGCCCCACCAACTGGGCAATTCAGCCCTTTTGCAAAGCATACTGTCATAGAATCGAAGGTGTCCCTGATTTATTTTGCTTATATTTAGTAATTGGCGAGAGCATTGAAGATTCGAGCTCCATCAATATGCACTTTCACATTATTTTACTCAGCTATCTTCTTTATTTATCTGAGTTTTGTCAAGTCCCAAACCCTCCCCCTGAAAGTTGCATTTTCAAGGAATATTAAATCTGTATCCGGGAAGGTGACATGCTGTTTCTCTTTTCTGATCCTCTCTTTGACTAAATAATGCAATATCTACCCTGCTGAGCTGTAAAAATCCCAGAACTAGTCATAATTTGCCTTGTCTGTACGGCAGCTAAAAGTGCTAAGCTAGAGCCGGTCCTTTAAACAGCGTGTGAGGAAGAGGAAACTATGACTTAAGAACCAGGACGTGACTGAGCAATTACTGCGGCTATGTTGGCCATTGAGGCAGTGGGAAAGAATAAGGCTGCTTCCTTCCCAAAAAGATTTGCTAATTTATTTTAAAAGGCGAGAGCCTCAATATCCTCGAGGGATTCATTGTTCTTCACTTATGCTTGGCTCATGACTTGGAGCATGGCCTGAGGCGACTTGCCCACAGTGTCACTTCTGAAGTCAATTATTGGTGAATCCATTTATATTATTATTGAGCCAAGTAAACTTTGGTAAAATTTATCTCTATTTAGGAATTCAACTATGATGGAAGCTGAACCCATTATTATTATTTCTGGAAAAGAGTACTTTCAACCCGTAGATAGCGTCGATATATTTGAGGAGGAAGATATGTCTGGTTTGCCTTCAGATAAGAAAAAGCCGAAAATATTTATTCACACCTTCTCAAAAAAAATATCCGGAAAAACCTTATGGGTTGCTTTACTAATTATTTTAATACTAGCGATTTCTGGCTTTATTGCCAAAGAAATATCCCTATAAATCCAATCGATTTAAAACAAAAGAAATGGCAATATCATCTAAAGCCATCAATAAAATAAGGAAAGTTATGCATATTCTAAAGAGAAAGATTTTAGATAATAAATTAATAATGCTTCTTTATCAAAATTTTCGGTTTCTCCCCCACAGTTATCTTCATCGACTTAAGATAAAGTAAAAAATTAACCTTTTGAAAAGATTGATCCAACTGCTTTAGCTAAAATCGAAGTCATACAACCACCTCCTTTACAACCTTCATCTTCAATACAATCTCAAATTTCATAAAAATATCATTCTCCTTTCACAGAACATAAACATTTGCCAATTCAATTTACTTACCCAACAATGGGCATGCGCTTACCAAATACATTCTTTAACTTTACTGAGGTTGCTCCAGATCAATATTATTAGTATTAATCAAAAATGGATTAATTGTTTAAACCATTCAACGTATTCATAGAAATACTTAGGACACTGATTGTGAGCTTTAGAGATTCGGGGACAGAGGAGATGGAGGATATCTGCTCTGCAAAAATTTGGTTAATAAATCTGTGGCGCTCATAAATTTAGGAGTAGAAGGCAGAGATATGTTTGGCTGCCAGCTCACCTCCTAATTTCGCATACCCAACTATCAGTACGACTGTACTCAAAGTTCGAATACACCTTGTTCCACCAATGATAATGCAAATGTTTTCGAGTATGGTTGCATCGGTTAAGTCCTCGAATACACAGAAGGATATCAATATTACTCTCTTAAAGACATCATAGATCTTCGAAATTTAACTCACAAGCACGTGATAATGAAAATCGATATATAGGGGGCAGAGTGGCCTGGATTTAGAACTTTTCCAATGGAATACCTGGATTTTGTGGATCAGTTGGTGATGGAAATTCACAATCCAGCTCCAAATATCAGGCAGAAAGCTTTTTGGGGCAATATTGATATCATATAAAGTTTAAAGGACAAATTTGTGAGTGTGAACCTTCACAGTAATACAGGCGCCTGCTATTATGGAAGCGATGGACAGCGCCATAAACTTCCTGCTTTTGCTTTGGAAGTGTCTTTAGTAAACAAAAATATTATAAATATGCAAACTGCTTCTAGATCCTACGCATTGAATGATAAAAATAGCCTTAATGGAGGAGGAAACAACTGCCAAATGAAAGATTGATCAACTATTCTTAGAAATTCAAAGATTAATTGATTTTTTTAATAGTATCATACATTCGTTATCACCAGTGACAACAATAAGCTTGAGCAGGATTTTAATTTGTTTAAACTAAAGCTGCTTACTTTGTTGAAAGAAAAATTATGACTCTATTTTCTGTTTGCAGCTGTAAATAAAGCAAGAAACTCTTCTGCGAAATAATTGTTGTATTATAAATAGCTAATCTACTAAACATTGTAGTATTTCTTGTGCTAAATAAATAAATTATCTTTTCCATTATCACTTTTATGAGGCACGAAGAAACTAAAGCAGCATCACTTTTGCTACTTACAAAGGTACTACTCTCTCCCCCATTGCCATCACATGAAAATGTTTGCCGCACTACCTAGCTGTGTATTCGTTAAAGGCTGTAGCACAGTTCATTCCGGCTTTATTTGCTGCAATGCCAATTCCTATTCCTGATCCGCAAACTAAAATTCCTCTATCTTCTGGTTTGATGACTTTAGCCATTTTTAACGCAAAATCAGGATAATGGCAGCTGGATTTATCGTGTGTGCCCAAATCAATTACATCGTACTTGAGAGATAATAAATAATCTCTGACGCCATTTTTGAGGTTAAGGCCTGCATGGTCAGACCCAACTAATATTCTATGCATTTATATTATTTTAACTATTAAAATTCCAAATTACATTTGCGTTATTCTAAATCAACTACAATCAATGATGGTATTTTTTTCAAATAACTTAAATTGTATTTTTAATAAAAATAATATCATGGTAATTTGATCAACACTTTCAAACGAACTAACTATTTATTATTCAATATTAATAATTATTTTGTAGTAGGTTAATAATTATTTTATATTTGCAAATATTAAAAGAAATTGTTAATTCTTGATAAAAATAAACTTTTAATGTACTTGATCAAATATGATTTACATAATCATTATTTCATATTAGCAATATTTTGATCATTTAAACTATAGACATTTTATAAATGTTATAATCTTGCGATCGAAAACGACAGAATATTCTTATTTTATTTTCATTATATATGGTTATGAAGTCTATAATGGCGCACAGTTCATGTAATAACTATAATAATTTACTTTAAATAATATCATGGAACCTGATACTCACTTTAGAACTAAATACTGCAAAAACTGCAAGAACAGGATTCATATAATGCATTTTGAGGTTCATTCTGCACAATGCTTGCCTCAGCCTTCACCCCCACATGTCATACAGCCTAAAAAGGAAAAGGAAAATAAAAATAAAATTGAGGATATTCCTTCACCAGAAGACACTAAATCGGAGTCAGATTAAAATAAAGAAGTTTTTGCCTGCTCCTTATGTGGATTTAATCAAACTTTATCAGATTTAGATACCCATCAATTTATATGCCCCAATAAATAGGTGAAGTGCAATTATTGTTCATTTGATTTTCCTACTTCCATTATTAGTGATCATAAATCTATTTGTCCACATAAGCCTCTTGCACTTTCTATTCCCCCACAAATGCCATTATCTTCGCCAGCACAAACTTCAGTTCAAAATGTCAATAATTCCTAAACGATTATAAGATATGTATCTGTAAATTCTGAAAATCCCTCACAATCAATATCTATGACAGTCAACAGAAATCCTCCATCAGTTTATGTCCAGCCTCAAATGATTACAAATCAAAATATTTTCACTGTCAATTTAGCAAATAATCCTCCAAATATTTTTATTCCAAGACCCCACATCCCTTCTCGACCTAATAACAGTTAATTTTAATCTCAATGCAAACTTCCTTAACATATAAGAAGATAAGACATATCTAATCAAATTTCCTAACATGAGAGACCAAATGTTTTCCCTCCTCCCACACGAATTGAAAGAAATTAAGCAATGAATTTATCTTTAAATACTCATCAACCAAGCAATAATTCCGCTTCTTAATCTAGAAGTCAACATGGAAGGTTATAATAAATTGAGTCTCAAAATCATACAAATTAAAATAGTCAAACAACAATTATTAATCATCCAAATTATTTTAGAAATAACTCTCAATAGTATTAAAGGAGAATGAATGAGCTCGATAGATATAGTTAAGAATTATAAAGACAAAGATCAGAACTATATAATCGATTAAATGAACTTATTAGAAGACGGGAAGAAATGAATGCATATATGAGAAGGTGGATATTAAGAACAACTAATATCATTGAATTAGCCAATCGTTATAATTAGTAGCAATCTACTGGCCTTAGAGAATAATAAATTGCAAATATCCTTGACAAAAAATACACAAAGACGGCCAAATAAGAAGAATCATAAAATTGTTCAATTTGCTTCTGCTAAATTTAATAAAATCAGTTGATAAAAGACCTCCCATGTAAACATCTCTACCATAAATAATGCATTTCTAAATGGTTAACAATAAACACTGCATGCCCTTTATGCAAGTTCAATATTGCAACATTGGTAAGAAACAGCTAGGAAGAAAGGAATGCCCAAGCTGCAAGAGAGATTGCTGTTAGGAGAGAAATTGGTTGGTTTCATGATGAAGATGATGAGGATGAATAAGAAGAGAACCTGTAACTCTGAGTTAAATTATCTGGAGAAAAGAACAATAGTAATGATTGATCATCTATACTTGAATACAAATTTTATTGATTTAATAGATCTTCTTACAACAATTTATAAATTGTATTATTATTATAGTCTTTATTTTTGCTAGTGCCAATAATAATCTGTTTTTAATTAGCTGTTTTTACCCGACTCCTCTACTTTCTAGCAACAGCATTATTATAAAATACTTGAAATATAATTTTTGATGTTATCTCTATGGAATCTTTAAATTTAAAATGGTTAATTTAATAAAAAACTACATTATAAAATCAAATACCTTTAATGTTCACAATTAAATCTTTTAATTAAGAAATCATATCTAAATTGTTTGATTCACAACAAAAAATAGCATAAAAATTGATAAAAGAATTAAATTTTAAAACAGATTTGAAAATCTTTATTAATTTATAT
>Ga0302186_10000578_pt1 | contig 32415 bp, 15 predicted proteins | sample II_Bog_E1_2_FD_198782 | JGI IMG/M metagenome (GOLD analysis project Ga0302186, IMG submission 198782) | Peat permafrost microbial communities from Stordalen Mire near Abisko, Sweden - II_Bog_E1_1 | ecosystem: Environmental > Terrestrial > Soil > Wetlands > Peat | place: Sweden: Abisko... | reverse complement strand
ACCCCAACCCCTATTCATAGTAAGCTAATCATATTATATCCTAAAAATACATAATTAAAGCCTAAATTCGTTTTTAAGTTAAACTTTTCTCGTCTAAGAATAAACTAATTTTGTGATTTTATATTATTTTTAAGATAGTTAATAATAACAAAAATATGCCAAAGTTGAAAATTAAATTCTCAACAAAAACATAGACCATAAATTAAAATTAAATATTCTTTACCATAAAGCATCACTTAAGAAATTTCCTAATTGCGAGTGCAAAACAATTATTTCAAGTCATATGCTATTTGATAATTTTTTGTTCTCGCAGCAAAATTAAAAGTTTTCTCTTAATAATACTTACAATCAAAATTTACTTCTTTATAAATGATAAAATAATCATATCATTGAATATGATTCTATTTTATTTATTCCTTTTCGACCAAGGATTAAATATTGCTCTTTTTTGGTAATCTCCGACTCATCTTTCCTGATTAGAGCTCTCCGATGAATTTTGCGTAATAGTTTTTAAATTAATCAGGCTTATTGATCTTCCTGTTTTCAAATTTATTTTTCTCTAACAAAAAGCGACTTTGTCTAATTATTTATCGGCAGAGATATTTTTGGGAGGCATTGATCTCTTCTTACCTATATTCACTGAAATAAGCTAAAATTTATAAGTAATCTTTACAGTATTTTTATTTTTTGGAAAGGGAATTATTAATTATATCACCTCCTAATAAGCAGTAAATGAATTTTTTTGATGATTTTACTGATAAACAGAAGTATTACCAGAGTTAATTAGCAAGCATCGACTGAGATCTTTGATGACTTTACGTTTTTTTAAGTTTAATCCTTGTTTTGAGAGTGTTTGATAAATGTTTTTGAAAATTATGATAAAGTGAGGTTTTTGCTTTTTATGCTTTAGAATGACCTTCCTCCGATTGAATTTGATTCCTTTTGGGTGGGTTTTAAATTTATTCTTATTTTTAATAGCAACTAATGGGGAGAAGGTCTTACTATTCTAATCCCACATGATTTAGTTCCAAATATTCTGATACTATTTTGAGTTATTTTTGTTTTTATTCTTAAAGCGGCTGATATTTTCCTTTGTTTTACCTCATGTATGTGCTATCACTCAAATTTTATCTCAAATTCATTTATCTAAGGTAGCTTTATCAAATCAATGTTAATTAATATAATTCAATGCTATATTTATACCCAAAAAAATATGTTAATAATTATCTATCATTATTTTCAGCAAAATATTTTTAAATTCTCTTCTGATTTTTAAATTATTTCATCATTAACATCAATATCTTGCTGAGATTTATAAGTATAACTATTTTAATTTAGAATCTGCTATAATTAAATTCGCAAAGAATCATGCCAGTTATTATAGATAAGAGCTTTGATTAATAATCCTTTCCAGAGCTTAATGCTTTGTTTTAAATTTGGTTTTAAAAATTTCAAATTTTGAAAACGTGTGGAATTTTAGACTCCTTTCGAGCAATTAGTCTCTCTGTCGACCTTATAGTTCGTGTTTAATACAAATTGACTTATTATACATTCAAGATAATTTTGTTATCTTTATTTTAAAATTAGAGTTTCTGCAGAGTTATAAATAAAATAACTCTCAATACAAAAAATCACAGCTTCCTTCAGTCATTCAATTTTATAATCATTCTAATTTTATGAATGTACAACTCAAACTTCCACATAATTACATTTAATAACTCTGTTAATAATATTGTTTAAGGACTTTAAATATGGAAGTTGATATTCATCATCAAGCCACAATGATGGAATTGATAAGCACGATGTTTCTCCAGCTTTCTCGCACGAATAGAATCAAAAATATTCCCAAAGTTATTCCCATAATAATCTTGCTAATCAAACTTTAAATTTCATTGCCACCCAAAATAAAGGCGCAGAGGGCATAATACAAAATTATTATGCCCATGGCTATTAGATAAGGAAAAGAAATTTGCATAAATTTTTCATTGAATCCATAGGCAAGGATAAGATTATCTAAAACTATTGAATGATTTACTGATAATATGAGCAAAGACAAGAGTTATTGTTGCAAAAGTAAAGTAGAAATAGACTGAATCTCCAAGAAGTTCAGGTTATATTGAAGTAATCTCTAGCACTACATAACCCAGCATCAGAATTACAAACAAATTTTTAAGAGGAAGATCTTCTTATGCGTTATTCTTTCCATCCGTAATTCTCTTGCCTTGAATGATATCTTTTAAATCTAAAATTATAAATATGATCAGCCAAATTGTTGCGAGACCAACAAAGACTTCATAAATGTAAAATTGGTTGAATATTTATTGCTGAAATAGAGTAGGATAGATGGCTGCGACCAAAAATAATAACTTTACTAAAATCAGTCCTACATAAACAATAAAATACCTTCTGTGGTTGGTGAAAGACAGGCAAAAGAGAGGTACTCATTGTTATACATTGCCAGGTGATGAGTATAAAAAGGAAGAATTCCAAAAAAGAAAATTGCAGTTAGGGTTGAACTTGATGAAAATTACAATAATCTACTGACAATCAAGATGATAAAGCAACACGAAAGGGAGTCAAAAAGGTGATCAATATAGTACGTGGCCAGTGAAAATTGAGACAGTCTATATGCTTGCTTTTTATTTGCAATATCGAGTAATTGATGTAGCAAAATTCCAAAGATTGTCAACAGAAATGAAATAGTAGAGGGCCCCGTTACAAGAAATGACAGCACAAATAACGGCACAAAAGAAAATAATGATAATGTATTTGGTTTGGCCTAAGCGTGACAGCACTCGAGCAGATAGTCAGCCATCTTATCGTAGCACAGCAAATCAGTGAATGATCGATTAAGTACCTTCTGCTCGAATGTTTTAATCTTGATGTTTCGTGTGAGTTCTGCCTAACTCATTAATTTTTTAAATTAATTGTTAAAAAAAATAAGCTTTAATAAAATATTCCAGATCATAAGTTAAATATTAAACTTCAATAAATCAAGCTATTTCCCTTAATAGATAATATGCTAGGGTTTATGATATCATAAAATCATATCTTATTTATCATTGCAAGCTTCACTCGAATGGCCTTAAGATAGTTGGAATCCATCTCTTCCTATTTCTTCAATGAATCATGATAATTGGGCATCCTCTTCAAATCATTAATATTTTCAATAACTTTGTCTTCGTACTTTTATGACTATTTTAAGAGATGTTCAAAACTACAAGATTTATAAGTCTATTGACCTCTTTTATTCATTTCTTTAACTTATTCAATGTAGTTTTTGTAAGAGGGTTTCCTGTCCATATTCACGGTCTTCTAAGAACTAGTCTTTCTTTCATATTTTTTAATAAATTCCTTTACTTCTTCTAAATATTTGTTTCCCAATTATTTTTTATCCGCCTTTAAATCAAAATCTTTGAACTCATTGTATATTTTTTCATCGCTATAGGCTTTATGAGATAAATAGTTATATTTTTTAAAGTTATCGAGCTTGTCGCCATTTATCTCTAATAATTTTCGCTTTTATTGATTTATTTTGAGAGGTATCAATTTGATCTTTTGATCAAACTTTTTAATTCTTTGAATTTTTTCTTCGATTTTTTCGACTTCAACAGGATTCTTTTTGTGGATATTAAAGGTTTCTCGCTTTTTGTTGATGGAAGATTATGATTTATATTTTTTTCTATTTTCTGACTTTATGAGTTACCGTTCTTTTATCTTTTAAACATAGGCCTTTTAATGTTATTTTACTTTTTAGAGATAATTTTATAGAGCTCGTTTCTTATTTTGTAACATTAATTGATTCTATATCTATTTCTGCTTTTCGCTTTCTTTAAATGTATTTAGATACTCTATAAACTTAGGGACTCTAAAATTATTATACAATTACGATGAACTCTTTTTAAGGGACCCTTATTGTAATTGTTTTTATCGTTTCTTTTTTCTTTATTAAATCTATTATAATTTAGCCTGAATTGCTTTTAGTTTTTACTATCTCATCAGAATTTATCCCTACTCCTACTATTTGATTTTCCGTTCTTCGTTGCTTATGTCAAGAGCTTGTTTTTTCAGTTATATTGACTATCTTTGACTATGAACTTTGTATTTTTATTCGGACCAACGTCTCAATTTTTGGAGAAATGATTGTTTGAGATTTTCATTGATTTCCTTTTGTTTCTTTAATTATTCTTTCCTAATAGTGTCATAGAGTAGAGTTTTTCCTTTTTTTATCTCTTGAGATGATTAATAAAGTTTATTCAGTCGAACTTTTTAACTCTTATTTGAAACAGAATCATCTTTTTTGTTTCTTATATTTTTCAAATCAGACTATTTTATTGGATTACCTATGGATTCGTCATAACTTAATTGATGACGGGGAATCATTAAAAAACCACTTTTAAGTTACTAAGCAATTTTTTCAGATATTTGCTCTGCATATTATTTCGTAATCTACTTAGAATCATCTTTACCTTTTTCATTGGAGTTGAAATTGAAATTTGCTTAGCCTATTGTTACTAATCAGCAGTATTCTTTGCAATATTTATATCGGAAGATTTTTACTTATATTTTTGCATTAATTTATATCAATTTATATATTCCTATCCAGCCTAACAATCTAAAATATTGTTTAAGTTGTAAATATAGATAGAACCCATCTAAAACCTTATATATAAATTCATAAATCTTTTTATAACGATGAATGAAGATAAAATCATGGCTCATCAATATCCAATAATTAATCATCCTATACTAACTAATGCTCCTTCGGATTAAAACTGCTAGATTATTTGCATTCGATGTGATTGCAATCATTTCCATAGTTGTTTATAAATTTACAATTCTGTTGTTTAGATTTTAAAGTGACGTGATTTAATTAATTAGAATAGCCTGCTTTCTAAGATTAGGGTTTAAAGAATGGGATAACTTCTTTAGATTTTTTTGGAGCCCAATTCTGATCTGTATCTTCTTCTTGAGGAATTTTTTGTACTTCATTTTAATTATGATTCACAGGTTAAACTTTGGTTTATATCTTTATTGGTTTCTGAGTTTATTTCTTTCGTTCTTAATGAGTCCGGCTTTCGCAAGTCCCCATTAAATTAACTTATAATTATTGCAAAAGAAATAAACATCTGAATCCACTAATATTAAACTCTCTCACAATTCTCCAATTATTTCATTCAATATGTAAACCATTAATGTAAAAAATATAAAATTTGATTATTTGAACTTAATCATGCCTTATAATATTATTATTTTATAGGTAGATGCTACCGTCTCCTTCATCTTCACTTTCATCTTTTCGAGACTACTATCATCATACTTCTCAAAATTCTGACTACTTATAAAATCAGGAATAATTATCCATACTGGCTGGACTGCAAAATTTCAAGATTGTCAAATTATTTTTAAAAATTCATAGGAAAATCAATCAACACAATTACTGGCTTATGTTTCTGCTGTTTAAAAAGTTAGCTCATAAATAAAACCAAGCATAAAAAAAGATGAAAGCTGAAAATTGTTTTAGGAAGTTGCTCGTTAAAATTTAATCAAGGCAATCAAAATTAAGCATAAAAAATCAATATATTCAATAATTACTGGAGAATATGAAAGAAAGGAGAGAGCAATAAATGAAAAAAATTCTATTATTTGGCCTAAGGTTTATTAAACGTAATTATATTAATTTTGTCACCACTTATCGCCAGTTTAACGTGAATCAAAATAAAGATCAAAAAGAGAATGCTATCTCGAAGGATAAGGCCAAATACTTAAGAAGGTTATCGAAAGCAACTCTATCAATCTTCCTTAGAAATATTATTCAACTTAAACTTTCAATTGTGTTTTTATTAATGAAAGGCGCATACGCTTTAAGAATAAGCAAAGTCAGTAATTCAATTAAATTCTTTAAGCAAAAAAAATAAAAATAGGTATACATTCATAAAACCAACGATCGATTCAAGAAATCAATCAAATTATTATCAGTATGCATCATAATTAATAAAAAAATTACGACTGATTATAAATATTTCTGGAGAATACTGAGTCAATAACACAAAAAACCATTTGTGAAATAGGATGAAGGAGACAACCCTGAAATTATGGTTTGTGCTGTCAAACATATGGTTTATTTGACAAATCACTTTAATAAAAAGGTCAATAATACGAATTAAATAAATATATAGGAAATCAAGATTCTCAAACTACAATCTCTCCTAAAAGGCAATAAAATAAAATCCGTGAAATGTCTCAGCGAATATTTACTGCGTTGGCGAAGAGTAGCTAACGAATATCATCTATTACTTCGAAAATAAATATTAAAACTAGAATAAATAAAATAATACTATATGGAGTAGTGCTGATTTCATATTTTTAACTCATTAAATTAAGGTATGATTTATTAGAAATAAACGTATCAAGTATGAAATAAAAATTTATTTACTAAAACTGAATTAACATTATTTTACTTGTCATTAATTGAGCGAACAGGAACTCAACCTCGTTCTTACTCTATCCATTGATTTATTTATACAGGAATCCATATTTTTTAGCTAGGCTAGAACCCTCCTCGAAGCTTACTTGTCTCATTTGTTCTTTCCTTCTGTTCCCTACTAAGACAACACTTATGTTCTCTGATTTTCCATTTAGTATTATTTTTATCCAATACTCAAGATTATTAAAAGTATCTCTTTTACTCAAATCAAAAATGAGATATGCCCCTTTTGCTGCTCTAAAATATTGATAGAAAAGACTCTCATGCCGAAAGGATCCCGAAATATCCCAAATACGAATATGTGCTCTATCATTTTAATTGCAATAGATAGATTACATGACATTTGCTCCAAGCATCTAAACTTTTTGCTGTTGATACTGATTACACTCACGCAAATTATTAAAAATCTATGATTTTCCCACTTTCGGATTACCCAAAAGAACGATTTTAAAAACTTCCATTAATATTTTCTCTCACTAAATGTTATCACCTATTATTAATCAATAATGATAAATTCCTTTCTTTTAGAATCGACAAGCATCCATAAATTCAAACCATGAAGATATGCATATTAATATATACTCGCAAATTGTAAATCAATTTTATAATAGAACGAATGAGTAAAGAGAATAAATTCGAGATAACAGATGAAGAGGTGTGGTATATTATAGTCAATAACTAAACTAAAGGGCCTCTTTCTTTGAGAGATTTGGATGTAATGTTAAGGACCAATGATATTAATTCTCGAACATTTGCATGGAAAGCTGGTCTGAAAGAATGGAAAATTCTGAATTAAATTGAAGAAATTAAGGAAAGTATTTTGGAATCATCAAAAGAAATACTTTAAATCTAGAGAAAAAGGGAGTTATTGGAAAAGAGTACAATCTAAAAAAAATAAGGCGAAGAGAAGCCAGAAGATGCTGGAGACCAAATTATTTAGAACAAAGATTAGAATCCTTTAACAATATTAGAAACTGCTGTGGACAATTTATTAAAAAAAACATTTGTAAAGACCGAAGATGGGAAATGGAAAATTTATGATTAAGATAAGGGATAATGGGTTTTGTAGGATCAAGAACCAGTTTAAAAAATACAAAAGATGAAGACTCTTCTATTTAATAAGCTGAAAAATGAGCTGTTTTTTGAAGACAAAGTTAATAAAAGAAAAAAACAAATAGCTCAGCCTGAATAAAATAAAGAACCTGAAATTCCCTTAACAGAATAGCAACTGATAAAAAAATAGAAAAATAAAAAGAAGGCAAAAAAGCAAGCCGAAAAAAAGAAATAAAAATGGTATAATGCTAAAATAAATACTTTTATCTATATTTCTGGATTACCTCTAGATATAACTGAATAATAGCTGAAAGAGTTTGTGATTAAAGCAGGAATTTTGAGAATGGATCTGAACAGTGGAAAATAAAAATTAAAACTTTATAAAGATTAAAATGGAGTTCCGAAGGGAGACGCAGCGATTTCCTTTGCCAAACCAGAAAGTGTTGAAATTGCGCTATAAAATTTAAATGATAAATAAATTCGAAGTGGGTTTAAAGTGAAAATTTAAAGGGCTCAATTTAATCAAAAATAAGAAGATTACAAAATCAGATAGAGCAAAAAGATAAATTTAGCAAAAAAGATGCAATCCAAAATGCTATAAAAAAAACAGCTATCTTGGGATTAAACTATTGACTAGCAGGGAGACGGACTTAAAATTGTTATCATGAAGCATATGCTTGACCCAACTCAAATTAACAACTAATAATATCTGTAAAATGCGAAAAAGGATATCACTTTGGAAGTGGAAAAACTTGGATAAGTTCAAAGGATAAGATTTTATGAAACTCATCCTGATGGAGTTATAGAAGTAAAGTTTAAAAAGGAAAAGGATGCAGAGAGTTGTGTCTTCTCAATGAATGGTAGATTCTTTGATGGGAGAGAAATCTAATGCGATTATTGGGATGGCTAAACTGACTACAAAAGAGATGCCGGCTCTTTGCTTTTACAAAAGGAACGACTCTAAAAGTTTGGTGAAGAAATATAAACTAAAAATCCTAATAATCTTGAAAAGATTGACTTGAACAAAAAATAAGAGGATAAAGGATAATAATAAGATGAGTAAGCTATTAACAACCATTTACTTGAAGAAATTGATTGAACATAGCAAGATATATTAGGATAGATTCATTTAATTAAATCTAAAACAAAATACAGTTTATTTGTCCTTTATATTTATCATGATGCTTTTTTTGTTTGTGATACATTTTGATATAAAATTATGATCACCTTATGCTAAATATATATATTTGTAGATGGTAAATATAGAACCATTTAATTAGCTTTTAAAATTTATATTTATATTTGATCATTCCAAATGATGTATCCACCTGGAAAACAAAATATGCCTTTGACACAGATGCAGATGATGGGAGCAGGTACCGAAATAGGATTGGCAGGACTTTATGCGGGAGGAACATTGAACTCTAATTCGTTTATTTTTGTGGGAAACTCTATATAACTTGAAAGTCGTCTCAATGGTACGAGCGATTAGGATTATTTAAGAATAGTCGATTCCAATATTACAGTCTCTGGGACTGCACTTAAATCAGTGAATTTATGGAGCCTATTTTGCACTTTAATTTGGGGAAGTTTGATCATTATTCCACTCATATGTTTGTGCATGGATTGGTGGAAAAAATGCACCTATGCTGCTTTTAGCATTGCTTCTAACGCATACATGAGTTTAGGTAAACTTATCAATGCCCCTAACATGAGAAATATAACTTTAACAGTTCATGATAACACTTTTGATGCTGAAAAGGCGACTATCCTGTATAATTCTATCGTAAGAAGTCAAATAAAGGGATTTACCTTCATTAATATTGCGGGATAATATGACTATAACGGAACAGAGTACAGTGACTTCGTTAAAAATATGCAGCCAATCAAACAATTAAAAAATATCTCAACAGATTTGAGATGGGGAAACCAAATTGTTTTTTGATAGTTAAAGCCAATATTCTTCAATTATTATTATCAAAAAATGTGCTTTTATTAATTAAGATTAAATTTATCTTTAATCTTGGTAAAGTAGATTAAGTACATAAAAGTAGTCGAGTCTTTTTTGGAATTTAAATACGGAACAAGGTTATCTGGTGTTGTAACCATACTCTAAAATTTATTAAAGCAAAACATAATACAAATTGAATTTAGAACAAAATGAAATTCATTATCTTTTTCATCTTTTCATTTTTTTAGATTTTATATGCTTTTCTATAAAGTTAAGGAAAAAATAAGGCAAAAGATAAATATTTAGGATGATAAATATAATAAAAAATACTTGCGCCTTATAATTTTAAATTATATCCAGGATTAAGTTATGGATCCACTTGGATAACAGAATATGACAATAATGCAGAATAAAAGAGCTGGCCTTGAAATGGCTTAGGCAGGGCTTACTATAGAAAAAACCATTTACACTCATTCGTTTGTTTTTTGCGGAAACTCTTCTTCACTTGAGAGACTTCTTAAGGTTGCTAACAATGAAGATCTTTTAGAAATAGTCGATTCCCATATCTCAGTTGTTGGAATTGAACATCAACCAGCAAATCCATGTGGCTTTTTGTCCACTATGCTTTTGGGAAGGTGTATACCTTTTATACTGATAATTATGTGTATGAATTGTTGGAATAAATGTGTATTTTCTGCCTACAGCATTACTTCTAACGTATATACGAAATTAGATAAACTCTTTGAAGCTCCTCGCATGCGGAATATGATTTTAACCATTAATGATAACACTTTTGACGCTGAAAAGGCAACTATTCTCTACAATTTGATTGAGAAAAGCCAAATCAAGAAATTTACGTTTATGAATATGGCAGGATAATATGACTATAATGAAAGAGAATTTAGTGACTTCACCAAAAATATGCAGCCTATCAAACAGTTAAAAAACATCGCAACAGATTTACGATGGGGGAGGAAAATAGTGTAGTAATGATAAATTCCAATATTTTTTGCTTTTATTAATTTCCAAGGGAAGGAGCTTATACCTAGTGTGCCTATAATTTATCTTAAACTTGATTATATCGATTAAATAATGAAAGTAGTCGAATCTCTCTTTGGATTCAAATAGAAGAAGACGCCTGTCCTTCAGCAAAGAAATTCAATCTTTAAATTACTGCTAATGATCAACTTGCCAAACATTATCCTCCTATATTTGTTCAATCGGATTGTCACTGAACCCTATATGGATTAGTACTTCCACTACAATCAATTCCTTGAATATCATTCTAATCACTTTCATAGTTGGGATCCTAAAATTACAACCCCGCCTGGATTGTATATTATCCAAAGACTGTTTTCTACCTTTTTGCCTGCTGATCTATCCATGATGAGAATAATCAATTCCCTTTTCTTCTCCAACATATTCGTGATTTACATCCTCAAAATTTATGATTTTATAGAGCCATGCCCTAACAATATTTCGAGAAGCCTCAACCTAGCACTGACTCCAACCATATACTTTTTTAATTTCTTAGATTACACGGACTCAGCAAGTGTATCTGTTGTTGCAGCTATGTACTATTACAACCTAACTAAAAGCGAATGGAGATTAGGCTTTGTTTCGCTTATGGCAGTCTTTATAAGACAGAATAATCTCATTTGGATAGTCTATCTAATCATATATCGAGTTTTAACTGATAATAAAAAACAAATTTTGGTTCCCAAATCAATACCAAGTCACTTTCTCAACATTCTTCGGATATTTCTCAACAATAAAATGCAGATACTAATTCAATGCAGATTTCAAGCCCTTGTTGTTGTGATATTTTTGCTGTATATAAAGTTATTTAATGGAGGAAGACTGGTATTTGGGGATCATACTCATCATCAAATGACCTTTCATCCCAATCAGCTCCTCTACCTTTCCCTTTTCATCTTTGTCAACCTCCCAATAACTCTTGGAGAATACATCTAGGCCATAAACATATTTTTCCAAAGAATATATATATCCCGTCACTCGATTGCAGCATATCTATTTGTGCTTTCTCTGTCAATTATTCTGGTGGATAAATTCACCTACATTCATCCATTTATTAGAGATGACAATAGGCATTATACTTTTTATATCTATCGATATCTCTTAAAGTATAATATAGCTAAATTTTCTCTATGTCTGGCTTATACTTTTGCATTTCATTTTCTGTTCAAGCAAGTCGTTAATTCTTAGTTGAAATTAATGAAATTCATACTATGGCTGGGTGCAACTTTCTTCTATTTGTGCTTGGGTGAGCTTGTTTAGTTTAGATATTTTGCTATTCCCTTTTTAATTTTTAGTTTTTAACTAGAAAATAAAAATTTTAGCTTGGATGTTTAGGGTGTCCATAAGGAATAAAACAGATATACAGCTAAATAAAAAATGATCTGGACGACAATGGTCAAAATCTTGATAAATTTAGTAATTTTTGCTATTTTTCTTTTTCGAGAGTTTGATAACGAGTATGGGAAGGGCAGACTAATGTGGTGATATGTTATACTTCATATGTCTGATTCACTATTGTCTAAATTATTATTTTTATTTTTTGATGAGTAGTATCTTAAACGTGGATATCCATCATTATAATATTAAGTTAAGTTGAATGAGTATTCAATATCAAACACCTATTTCTCAAGAACAGTACCAACCAGTTGGCCTTATCACTACAGTCGTTGGCTTCTTTTTACTTGCTTACTTCTTTATGTACATCTACAATCATTCAGCTATCAAAATGCATACAAGATTAAAGATAGATCTCTTGGTCTTGAACTAGTAATTGCCGTCCTGTCTTCTGCCTTGATCGGAGTTGGAATATTCCTCCTCGCTCTCAGTGTGGGAATATTTATGTGAATGATCATTAAATGAAAATTCCAATTTATAGCAATATCATTAATTAATTTTAATGTGAATTACAATGTGCTATTTCAACTCCTTTCCGTATCGATAGTTGTTTTAATCAAACACAATAATTATCTTATCAATATTCAAGATATAATAACTATATTCATTAGTCCTTTCAATTTAATATTCTTATAAATTATGATGAAATTGGGGATATTTTGGTATCAGAAAGCTATTCTTGTTCCCCATCTCAGATCAGTTTCTACATTATGAAGCTTTTTAAAAGGCTGCATATAGTTTGGAAAGTCACTGTTCTCATTACCATTAAAATTATAGTCTCCCGCAGTATTAATTAAAGTAAATCCTCTAAGCCTACTTTTTGAAATCATCTCTAACAAAATATTGGCCTTTTCAGCATTGAATGTATTGTCACAAATTGTCAAAGATAAATTTTTCAAATTTAGAGCTTATAAAAGTTTTCTTAAGCTTCTGTAAACACTGGGAGCAATGTTGTAAGCTGAATACGTGCATCTTTTCCACCAATCCATACAAAAAAAGAAAAGTGGAAAAAGGACTATGCTTCCCCAAATAATAGTACAATAAAAGCTCCATTTGCTCGTGGGTTGAATTTCAGTGCCATTAACTGAAATATTGGCATCTACGACTTTTAAAAAATCCTAACTGGTGAAGCCATCAAGTCGACTTTCAAGAGCAATGGAATTACCAAAAAATATAAAGGTATTATTGTTGATACTCCCTCCAAGGTTAAGTCCTCCCATCATAAGGTTTGCAGCTCCAGGCCCCATCATCTGCATCTGCATAAAGTCCCCATTTTGTCCTTAATACGGGTACATAAACTTCAAATATAATCAATATAATTTTATAAAAGTTGTTCATAAAAATATTTTGCAGCATATCAACCAAAAAACTGATTTTACAAAATTAAATATTATTTTATGCGTTAATGAAGTGTAGTATTTATGTTAATTATTATTTATTATCACGAAGACACGAAATCTTTTGCTTGTTGCTTAAGCGATGAGTAAGCTTCATCTCCTCCTAAAGTAAGACAAATGCTCACCAATTATTTAATAATGGGATGAATCTCATTCTTATTCTCTTATATTAACTTATTTATCATCCCATATACATTTTTGGTGACAACAGATCTCTTATCTCTATAGCATTCTGGCAATATTTTTAGCAGTTTCACCAAGATTGATGGCCTACTTTTGATGGCTCCATAAAGAGCTCCATTACAAAGATGCTGAACCAACATCCATCTTTAAATATTTTAAGCTATTATATCAAAGTGATCCAAGGCTATTTCGCGAATTTAACTTTTATGTGATGCAAAACAATTGAAAAGTTCATTAATTACTATACTCAAGTTATTTTCAATCAATCTCGGAATGGATGGTGTGATTTACTTGAACAAATTTAAAGCATTTAAGGCTACTTTAGAGTTGGGATCATTCATTTGTTTACTGAGAGCATCCATAATCTTTGAACTCATTTTATATTGTGTAATTTATTCAGGATAATTTTTGATAATGCTAACCATTGTTGATAAATTTTATTGTCTGACTTTCCATTCATTACTTTCGCATTTCTTTAATAGATCTTATAAATCATTAAATTCGAGGGGAAATGCTATTATCTTGTGTTTTTTCTTTTTCATTGGAGATTACATTTACGACAGTTACTTTTTTACTACTGGAACGGTGGTGGTTTCTATCTTCTAAGGTAAAGCTTATTTCTTTTTTAACTTATCTAGTATTTCAGTTGGAATCAACTTGTAAATTTTACTATTTACATTTTATTTTTATATTATCTTGTTCATTAACATTTTAGTTTTATCTCGAATTTCCAGAGAACCTTCCCCCATAAAATTAACTAGAATTTGGATTATTTTTTATAATTACCTCTCATACATTTTTGGTAAAAAGGTTATTAACTCTAATATATAAATAATAGTCTGTTTGATAGGAAGGGCCTTTGAATTATGAAAAGCGAAGAGCAATGAAATAACCTTATTTTAATGACTATTCGAACAGACAGAAATCAATGCTTTTTTTACTTCTTCTGAAATGAAGGAGTTGGTATCTAAGGTCTTTCTAACTAATTTTGTAAATATCATGTCCAATTCAGAGTCCAAATTATTTTTCATAGAGTTAGAAAGCTAGTTTATCGTAATAACAGCATTTTTACTCAGTGAAGAACGCAAACTTTCAACATGCCTCATAATGTCAACAACTAACAATTTAGCTGCTGAAATATGGATTATTGACTGATTATACTGGATAATACGTCGCAATTTTGTCAAAGAATCAAAGGCTGTTTCCCAGTCTTCAGATTTAATATCAATCATAACATTTTTAAGTTATTTTTCAGGGTCAGAGAGTGGTTGTAGGTGCTAAGTTTATGTAGTATAGTTTGTCATTAATTTAGATTATAATGTTCTTTGCAATTTTTTCTTATAATTTTTCAAAGGTTTTTTTCGAACAGATTCAGACGCTGTCAGGTTTCCTCTCTATGGACTTGATAAGTTGTCAATTTCATTTAAATTTCGTGATGAAAATATCTATAATCTTTCCAGCTTTGGGTTTTTAATGTAACTCTCCGTATTTCTTTCATTTTCTATATAAATTAAATAGTTGCCATTTAAAGAAGGAGATCGATTGAGTGGAGTGGTTTCGATAGTCTTCGAATATTTTTGCAGAGAGGTTGAAGTGGTATTAGTGGTATTAGTGGCGGAAGCTGCATGAATTCATACTTACTTTTAATTTTTTTGAGACTAGGAAAGGATACTATTTTAAAATCAGTGCCTCTATTCTTTAACTATAAACTGTTTATGATTTCACATTTATTTTATAAATAAGGCATTGATCTCACATTCTTTAACTCTTTGCCCACCTTCTCCGCATACATCTCATAATATACTTGGTTTAGTTTACCCATAAGGATAGATTTCACATTGTCTATTTTTTATACTTTTATTGTTATTAAAACTAACAGATCAAGAGCACGGATTTTAATTTTTGTTTTCAGGTCGTCCATCAGCGGACAAATCTATTAGATCACTTTTTCATAAGAATAGGACAACGGTTTTATTTAGTAAAGTTTGGTCAATATATTCAAAACTTCTTCTCTAATATTAGAGGCTGCAGATTTTTTGAGTTGATCCACGAGACAACCTATCCAAATTTAGTTATTTGTTCTTAGATATTCGCCTCTGATTAATTTTGAAACATTTTGACGAAGTCCCACCTTATTATCATTTAATTTATCGATAACTTGAGGCACTATACTTTAAAGATGAACTGATGGAAGCTTTAGAATATCCTCAATTATTTTCAGAGAAATTAGAGCTATCTTAAAATTGGGATCAGCCAGCAATTTTATCAGGATGGGAACAAAGTTTTTCATCAATGACTCGATATCAAAGGCTTATTTGTACATTTAGAACTTGGTTTGAAGCTCCTATATAGCTTATAATCTAATTTTCCAATCTTTTTCATTTTTCAGATCCTACAGCAGTTTTTTCCCAAAGACGTTTTATATCTTCTAGACCTTATTCACAAAAATAGGCTGCAGGGATTTTTGTGGTGATTACTTCTAATGCATGATTGTTAAATCTTTCAATGAGCTCGAAGGTGGCAGCCGTTATCTGGCAGTTTATTTGATAAAGCTACTATTTTATTTTTTCTTGATTAAAAATTTATTTTCATCTTCCTCTATTCGAGGAGTTTGTGACTTTCTCCTAATTTCCTCGATTCTATCAATAATTGCTTGTTTATTGAATTGGTCCTGTCGGATCAGATTTATCTTTTACAAATTGACTATCATTTGGGTGGAGACTGATTTTTAACTTCTCTGAGTTAAAGAGGGAGTGGATATTTATCTTATTTTTTGAGAATGTAACACCTTTTAGACTGGCTAAATTCTTACTTCTAAGTTGCCTAATTATTTTTGAGTTTCGCAAAATATTTTATAAAGACTAAAGTAAGTCGGAGAAAGCTTCTTTAAAAAGAGTTTAGATTACTCCATTCTTCCAATAGTCAGAAGACACTGCTCAGCTGCTTTTTGAACATAAGGATTTTAATCCTTAATTTTCTGCAGAAGAAACTAAAATGCTTTTTTGAATTAGACAGAAGTCCAGTTGATGCTTTTGGTCTACGTAATTATAATTGATTGGAAGGAATTAATGCATTTCTGTCTCAGTTGGGGCTATTCACTGCTAAAACCCACGTCTAGGTAGTTATTGATCACTTAATCAAAATTTTTAAATGTTTTAACCAGGGCTAGAAGCGAGTAATGCGATGTTTTCCTCACCTGAGGTTTGGGATCTCCTAAATTGATTACGATCTGCTTGAGCAGCTTAGTTCTTATATAATATTCGATATCTTTGGGATTGAGGTTAATGATTTAAAGGACTAGCATGGATGCAAGCATATTTATATCTTCCTGCTTCAATACATTATTACTTTTTGCTAAAACATTAAATCTTGAATTGCCAGCACTATTCTTTTCGCATAGACTGTAAACTGCTTTTTATCTGTTCCTACTAAAGTGTTGAAGCGCTTCAGACTTTATGATTTGGTTATCGAATTGCCTTAGGTCAAAGACTTGAGGAGGTATTAATAGTCTGAGGGATTAAAAGTGTTCGGCACAGACATGGACCTCAATAATAATTAATCGAGAATATAAACTTAGCGACTCATATCGTAATCATTCAATTATGAAGAAAGAGGACATAATATTCCAGCCATTAATAATGATTTAAGTTGTATTCAGGAGTATTTAGGGTTTATATTGAAGGGAAAACTCCAATTTGATATTAAAATCCTAGTTTTTAAGGGAATTTTATTATTTGACTTTATTTAGTTTGAATTTATCTTTATATATTAATTGCGATGTTTAGCAGATTAGCTCAAAATTTGCATAAGTTTCTTCCTCTTTCCATCATCTTCTCTTCACACCTATTCAGTCAATCTACTGTTAAGCTTGAAGGATAAATTAAAAATTTGACAAACACTATCACTATAAACACCATATCTGGATCATCACTCAAGAAGGATTCAAGGATAAAATTTGTTAGCGATCTAACCAAATACGTTGAAACTTAGTCATCAATGAATAAATCAGTCATCTTCTATGAAATGACAGGGGATTAATTTATTGATAATCAAGTCATCGCCCTGGCAAAATAGTTCAACTCTAAACACGCAAGCAAAGTCAGTCAAGATTACTAGTTCATCTTCTTAACAAACAATTCTGATGCAATTAATAATGAATAGCGTTACTTAATTCTCTACGGTTCTAATGGATAGAAGGTAATTAACATCGATGGATATATCAACAAAAATAAATAAAAATCATACATTAGACTTAACAGTCAGTTATTAATGAAAAGACTTGTGGAAGGGTTGAATGTATTCAGAGAACTCAGCTTGGAAAATGTTAATTAGGAATTAGAAATCATCAATAAATCGGAGAGCTATGCAGCTTTGTTTACGGTGGCTAATGCATAATCTGAGGTGAAAGAAGCAAAAAATAAACTTCAATCTTTCTTGAAGGAAAATTAAGTCAAATCAAAACTGTTAAATCGATTTATTGTGAGTGATGAACAAACTCAAATGATTTTGGGAGTAAAGAATCGAAAGAACTCGTCGAATTCAGTGTATTTACTTATCCCTGATTCATGTAACCTCAGAAAAGAGTTTAAATAAAAAGCTAATTTTTATTCAATTAATGGAAGAAAATACACCTACATAGATGCTACTTCCAACATGGATTAAATCTTTATTTTCCCTCCTCTACAAAAGAAGTTAAAGCCTGAGGAAATGGTGTTGAACGTTTACATAAATAAAAACCAAGATTCAGGCGTTCTATAAGCTAAAATATACGAATAACTATCAAAGCAATAATATTCCCAATATCCAAAATCACTATACTATAGCGGATAGGTTTAACATGCAGCAATTACCTTTGAAATGAACGACTACTCACAACTGTCTTTGGCCGCCTACCAACCAAATGCAAAACTGGCCAAGTAGTAGATTAAATCATTATTATTTAACACTTATGAGTGGAATTTATAAATTCAATCGGAAGAGGATATTAACACCTCACACATCCTGAAATGGCTAGAATAATCCAAAGGGCCCAATAGATTGGCGACTCAATTTTATAAAAGTTAAAAAGTAACACCTGTTTATGCGCAACAGATAACAGGTGAATAATATAAGGTCATTCGAGATACCCCCTTTGATAAAATTATCTATCATTACTCCCACCACTGTCACGGTTGCAAAAAATTTGGAGGCAAGTATGAATAATTCGCCATGAATAGTGCAATTAATACTCCAAACATTAATTTTTATAGGATTAACAACGATTACAACAAATGCTCAAATGTAAGAAATTTTAACACTACTCCGGTATTCGTATTCTATAAGAAAAATTCTACCAACCCATTCATCTATAGAATGCCTATCTTTACAGAAAGTTTGTTTGATTCCTTCATTAAAATAACCTCATAAGTCAAACTAATTTCGCCTGAAATCTTTCAAGGACATATCAACTCTCACAAGTCAGCTTAACCCCTTGTGACTGAGCTGTTAAACAAAGTCTCAGTCTGATAATGATGTTGATACTGCTCAATAGTACATGCTATCACAAATATATTGTATAAATTATAAAATCATTTGATTTATTTACTCATCAGACAATAACTTCATCAAAATGAAAATTTTGAATATATTCCAAGTAGTCCTCCTACGAATAGCCTGATTTTTTTAGCATGTTGGTCTTATCGCTCATAGTGTTTGAATAGCAAGTTTTAATCAGTAATAGACATCGATTTTTTGTTTAGTCATTGATGAGGCGGATGGAGCACTCAACTTTAAAGATTAGCCCAATCATATAAAGAGAGTTCATGATGTTCATTGATGTGGAAATTTTCTCTAATTTATGCAGTTGTTTAAATGTTTATGGTAAAATAGCCTACAATTCTCTAATTTCATTTGTATAATAGGTCGACTCTAACGAATAATTTTTTTCTTAGTTCGCGTTATTCTGTTAATGAATGCTATGAAAATATTCCTCAACACTTTGGCGGCAAAATGCCAAGATGGAAGTGAGTTCCTTCCTGGAGCAGTTGAATCCTTGCAAAAGTGTATCACTGATTTAATTTAAAGCTTCATTGAGCCATTTAATATCTTCCTTGCTGGAAGTTTAAATTTTAAGTTTATCGCTGAATTTAAAGTTGACTGCATTAATCTTCTGACCCAAGCTGTACTTTTAATCCGTCAGCATTTTACTGAACATAAAGTGTGAAATCGCATCAAGGGAATAAATGTCATACTTGTAATCAGTACTTTATTCGTCTCCTTCACTATATGAAATTGAACTCAGATGAAGGATTTTTTAGAGGAGTTGAGCTATCTTTTACATTTAACCATCTAGTTATTAAGATGATAATGACTGAGATTTTAAAATTGAATTTGCTTTAATTGGCTTAATTATCACTGCTCGAACCCCCAGAAATTCATGAGTTTTGACTGTCAATATAAATTTTGGAGGCTATTTGCACATAAACATTTTTTTGAATTTATCCGCGAAGCTAAGCCTGGTTAGGAGAAGTTGCTTGTCATTTATATACAAACATTGATAGCTGCTGATTTAAACCATAAATACACTGACTTTAAGGCCTTTTAGAATTGCATTAACAGACTACAGACTGCGTGATGAATGGGAAAGAGAAGCTTGAGGCCGCTTTATTCGGGTAGTCTTTTGATTTGTGAGTTGAATCTTGACGAGAATAAATGAACAGTTTGCTATCGTTCGGAATGAAATTAATTCTGAGTTAGTGTATTCTTACAAAGGTCTTCAGTTTTTCTTAAGATTCTTTGCTCATCAAACTATTATAATCATGTTTAAATAGAACATTGACTATAAAGCTATCCATAAAAGAAAAACATCAAATCTTAAAAATCAATAATTTTGCAATATTTCTTGAATCAATACTTGTGCTTGATATAAATTTGGATGTTTTTGCAATGGTATATTAGTGGAAGAACAAGAAAATATCATTTTTGATAGACTCGGCAACATAATAGATAGTTGTTGTCTTATTGACTCCAAGGTTATAATTATTCACTGCCGTTCATGCTTTCTCTCTCATGTAAATTCAAATATTTTATTTTACAAACACTTTTTGGCTTATCTTTGTTTTTTATTTTTATTTACTGCATTTTAATTCCTCTCTCGGTATAATTAGTCTTTTCATCCTTGTTTGTATGAATTGTATCGAGCCGACTGATACTTAAACCAATTGCTTTATTCTATTTCGGACCAATATTGATTTTATGAGTAAAAGATTTGATCACAACCTACTCAGATACTTTATATCTTATCTTCATTTTTTGTATAAATTTTATCAACGAATTTTAATATTATCTGTGAATTTGCTCAGGCCTATTTTTATTTCTGATCGAAAACTTTTAAAATTTCTATGCTTAGATATTTTGTTATTTTTATTTACTTAGCTGTTGATATCTATCGAGTTATGCTGCAGAGTAAGAGACCATGCATTCCCTTCTTGGCTTTCTTGGATGATCTCTATCAATTATTAATTTTCCTAATCGCGGAATGAGCACGGGGGATATATTTCTTTACAATTCTGAAAATTTTTGTGTATTAACATCAACCTGATTTCTTTCAGTTGGATAGCACTTTAGATCATTAAATTCTTTTGTAAGTTCATCGATTCGATTGGATTATTCTGTTTGAAGGTGTTGAAGGAATATCTTCCTACATTGCAAAATTGGTGGAAGTTTACTTTTTTTTCGAGTGAGATGCTCTTCAAGCTTATGATTTCTGTTATTAGGAACATACCTAATAAAAGATTATGTATCGATGGTGCTTGCTTATATTTTTTGCTTCTCTCCTCTTTTATTTAAGTTCATCAGATTAATAATGCTATGAGAGTCATTGATTAATTGAATATCTTTGGGCAAAAGCAATCATCACAAAAGACTGATAAAAGCACACGAATATTTAATTTTTCCTGCATATTTTAATTAAAATTTTGCAAACTAAGGGAATGATCTTTCAATACTTTCACTGCCTTCCTTAGTGAAAATACCTTTATCACAAACTATTTTAGATATTATCAATTTGGATATAACAGTTATAATAACTAATCAAATTTGAAAATGATGCGAGGCAAAGCTACTACAAAACCCACAATTATAGTTGTGCCAGCCAGGGATAAATTCTCATAGAATGAGCTCAATGATTTAAAAAGCACCTTTGATCTCTTTGATGAGGAAGGCACTGGATTTATTGATCCTGTTTAAATTCAAAAAATTCTTCAATAATTGGGTTTGGACAAACGGAATGAATCAGTGTTTCAGATGATCCAAGATCTCCAGGGAAAGGGCAAACAAATAAATTTTGACGACTTCCTTGAGGTTGTATACAGCAAACTGGGTGATACAAGAACCAAAGAAGGGCTGCTTAAAATTTTCACTCTATATGACTTCTAGCAGGTGGGATTAATTGACTTTTAGAAGATTAAGAAAGTTTGTAGCTAATTGGGAGAAACAATGACCGATTAATAAATTCAATAGATGATGCACAACACTCACATTCTTAATCAAACTGACTCCAACTAATAGTTCACTTTTTAAGAATTTTACTGCATCGTCACCAAGAAGAAGTATTGATCTGCATAATTGCATTTAAGTAAAATAAATTTCCTAAATTTGAATCTAAGATATACTGATCTTTTATATAATAGGATTTCCTTTTTAACAAACTTTTTGCTTTACTTTTGGTTTTGAGAAATAGAAAGTGCTGTGAATAATAAAAAGAATAAAAATATGCTGGTGAGAATATGGATAAATAAAAAAATATAATTATTTGACTGATTACAATTTATATCTCATTCAAGTAAATATAGAGTAAAATAATTTCAACATTATTTATTCTACTGGAAGGAGAGGGATTGGGGCAGTTTCTTGACTCGCCTCTCCTTCTTGATCTAGATGTTGTCATACTCGATGCACTTTGATACCATATTAATCATTTTTTGATAGTGAGCTGCTTGCATCCGACACACAATGCGAATTATCATTGTATGGTCTTTCTACCCCATCTCTGCTACTTCCGCCCTGCGTTATCAATAACTTACTTGTTCTCCTAAAGAATTCTGCGGATTGAATTGATCTTCTCCATTGAGCTTTGCTTTACAGTAATATCTATAGTGTACTCATATTCGGTCAAACCCTATATCTTGGGACTACGATATTCGGCAGTCATATTCTAAACAGCTTCTTCAGCATTGCCTTTTTTATTGGTGTATAATTTGATGAAGTCTGAAATGAGACTATCTTCGGGATCATTGTAGAGTTAATCATTGACCCACTTGGAAATAGTTTTTTGCGAAAACTGTTTCATGAGAATGTACCAATGATAAAAATTGGGGTTAGTTTTCCTATTGGGAAAGCCTGAATAGTGTGAAGTTTACGCTTTATACTTTATAAAATTTGAAATATCCTTGCATCGGCATGGCCGGGCAAAGTCTGCTTACTAAGGTAAGAGTATTTATTCAATCTGGATTATATTTATGCTAGTTTAGCATTATTTTATAGCACTATCATGCACTAATATTAGTTATAATATGAGCCAAACCACAAAAACATAAAAATTGCAGATAATATCTGAGTTTTTAGGAAATTGACTTCAATTATGCATTACTAAAAACAATAGAACCTTGGCACTCTACTTCTTTTTTCAAGATGTCTGGCTGCGATAAAAATGGGGGAAAGTTGAGATAGATTTGATTAATATACAATAAAATTATCTCCTAATAACTTATCAATAGGGGAAAAGACTATTCAAATCAACTGCAACAATCAAATACAGCCATTTTTATCCTTTCAACTCCATGGCATAAATAATAATAAAATTCATAAATCTTTATTAATCTTATTCTGTATTCTCACTATTAATATTGATAAGAATCAATAAAACCTCGCCTGCTGCATATTGGCCCTCTAGTGTTGTTTTCTAATCAGGATTTATTGATCTTTCTGTAATTTCTGGAATTTCACTTTTTATTCTGCAATTAGTTGAATCGAAAGCTAAGAGGCTTGGTCAATAATCTCTTCATAGGCATTTTTTTCAGCCTGGCTAGCAGTGGGTCTTTCCATTATTTCATTCAACACTATGGAACAAGAATCAATGTTTTCTACTTAGAGAAGTTCCTCACAAATCTTCACTTTGCATCGAATTATTGGGTGCATATTTATCTTTAAAATTTATTTGACAATTAGCCTCATCTGAGCTGTCATCAGTCTTTTCTGGACCATTGGATCAGTTGTTATATCAAAATGAGGCTTATTCAAGTATTCATTTGCAGTAGTGAGAGCCTTTCTGCATTCATCCTTATCATCAGAATTGTTTAATGCTTTACGAAGAGTTTATTTCTATTGTGCGAGAGTATCAAGCTGTTGAGCTGAAACCATTGCATTAATATGAGTAACATCTCCAATGGGCGTAGTCATGAAAGCAGTTAACATTTTTGGATCGGTTAGAATGTTTTGATTGAGGGTAATGGGATCATTAGGATTACGCAGTTCTGCTTGGCCATGGGCAAAGACACATCTTACTCCAATAGAGCATGCTTGAGTGGTGAGCCAATGCCTGCAAAGAGTGGTTTTGTATTTCTGATTGAAGATGGGATTCATTCTAACTCTTATAAAATAATTAAAATATTACCATTGCCAATCTTAAATAATAAGGATTAGCAATGATGAAGAATATTAACGGATATTTATATATTGTTAATAGATCATCTTTTTAGATGTTTATAATAATAAAGTAATGTCATCAACATTCAAAAATAGAATTCCTAAACGCAAATATCGTGAAAGAGCTCAACCTGAGGGGAGGGAACATTTAGGCCTGTTGGAAAAGAAACAGGACTATCAGAAGAGAGCCAAAAATTATCATAAGAAATAGGACATGCTCAATAAATTGAGACTCAAGGCCGACCTCAAGAATGAGGATGAGTTTTATTTCAAAATGATGAAGGGAAAAAGAAACGAAGAGGGTAAATTTGTGGAAGGTGATGATAGTGATTCAGACTTTGATTAGAAGGACTATCGAGCCTCTCTGAAGACCGAAAATTATGGAATTGTCAAGTATCAAAGATCCATGGTTCAACAGGTAACTATAAATTGATTCAGAAAATATAAAGACTTAGAGGAGACTTGCATTTACTGTAATCAGACAACAAAGTCAACAGCCACACCATTTTCGTGGACAATGCAGACATGCTCAATAACTTCAAACCAGAAGAGCATTTCCACACCACCAAGGAGTTAATCGATAACAAAATATTGGATATTTCTGCTCAAGCTTTGACTAAGCCACTGAATATCGACAACAACAGTTCAGTTTTGAAGAACAAGTATAATAGATTGGGTGAGTACATCTAAAAAGATCGTAAATTGACAAAACTGATGTTGAAGATAGGCTATGATAAGAATGTGCTGGGCAAAGAGCGTAGTCAAATCAAAAAGCATAAGAACAAGAAAATTCATAAATTTTTCATCGAGAGAAAGAAGTGATTATCGAATGTATTTAAATTATTAATTTAACCATATCAATCAACCCAGCTCAATCTTATTGGGAAAGTAAGATTTCAACAGCTGATTTAAGTCCTATTCAATTTATTTGCGCTGGCTTGTCTCGATTCGGATCAAGTCGAGCTCTTTCCCCTTCTTTCTCAACAAAACACTACATTCCATTAGCTTTAAGCAGAGTCGGTAGTATGCCAATCCCTAACTTTTAGCCTTGGAGCGCTCTTAGTAGCTCATTTGGTCCTTTTTCACGTTGTATTTTTTCATGGCTTCATTCATAAAATATTTATAGAGTTAATTTAATTGTTCCCGAAAGCGTATTTTGATTTGTTAAAAAGATTTGATAATAAGTTAAGTTTAATGAAGGGGTGGAATAATCTTTACCTTACTGAGCTAAGAAACTTGCAGTAGATCTTCAATGAGACGATGAATCTTCTTAACAATTTAATAAGGCTGTTCGGCTTCGACTTTCAGCAGCTAAAAAACCATAGCATATGGATAAGCATATAGTTTAATTTTAGCCTAATCTGCTTCGAAAGTATTATCATTTGCTTTGGTTTTATAGTGCTCAATTACATTCAGTAAATCTCGACAGGGGTAGTCAGTCGCGGGATCAAAACTCTCCTCCCGATAGAAGTATTCCAATAAAACTGGAGCTATTTCTTAGTGATGTGCTAATAGGCTCTCCTTAATTTTTTTTTAATGACTAAATTTTTTATCAAAGTTAATTTCGCATAGGATGGGGTGCTTCTTAAGATGATCTATAGTCTATTCTGTGTTTAGTTATAAGCAATAGGCCAATTTAGACTGAAGCTTTTATTGTGGATACTTTTTTCGATGTTCAATGGCAGCCATAATTTGAGATTGATAACATTGGTTGAAGATACTTAACATTTTGATCTATCTAGCTGAGGGGTTTCCTATTACCTTGCTTTCAGACAATTCTTCGGTGCAGAAATATTAATGATCATAAAACGCATTCAAAGTCATATCTCCCCTCAGAGCCAATTCAATCAGCTGCTTTCCCTTCTCTGAAACATCAAGCATTCTATCTGCAAAGTAGTAGGTTTTTAGATATTTTTTCGTCTATTCCTTATCTAGATATTTTAGATAATCATTGAAGCTAAATTTAACCTTTTCCTTCCTCTTCTCAAAAGGCACAAAACCAAATATCAGTTTGAAGAGGAGAGTTCCGAGAGCATAGGTATATTTGAATGGTTAATCGATGTCAATTTTGTAATAATCCGCAGATTCGCGATCATTTTTAAGTAATAATCCACTTATTGTTAGTTACCAGGTTTTGTCTCTGCGAATAATATTTTTAGGACTGATGGCATTGTAAAATATTTTGTGTTTGTTGTAATTATCTAGGCAGTCTCTCAAGTTTGATATTATTTATCTGGCTATATTTTCCTCAATATAAGGCATTGGAGTGGCGAGCTTAATTTCACCATTGAGCAGATACTCGTACAAATTTTGATCAATTTTTTACTCTACTATAATGTTATCCTTTTCCCAAGTAAGAAATAATACCTTAGGTGAAACTTAAATAAAAGCTAAATCTTGTAATATGGGCTAAACCTCTTGTTCAGTAGCATAAATTTGATAATAGTTGAAGTCACCATCCCTGGCTAAATGATACAACTTGTACCTATGTAACATTAAACTGTGGAACTATAAGGTTTGGACTATATGATATAAAGTGAGTTGAAGACAGACGGTTTGAACTGTGAAATGATCTTGCTATATTTATCAATGTGGATCTCTCGAAGCATCTCTAAATTAACAATAATATAATTCAAATTAAATCAAATAATGAAAGCAGTTGATAAATAAAATTTATTGATTCATCCAGAGATGAGATTACAGTTCAAATTATATGCTATAATAAGCGCTTGCATAATGCCCAATTGAAATCGAAGGATAATAGTTTAATCGGTTATATATAATTTCGAGAATCATTTTATGCCAAAGACTCCAACCTAGGCAGAGTATAAAAATCTAAAACAACAGTACGATAGCCTTCTTGAAAAGAACCAAAATGATCTGATTAAAATAAAACAAAAAGAAAAAGCGTTAAACGTAGATAGAATATTATGAAGGAACAAATTGAGCAACTCCAGCATCAGCACGAGGAACAATAGAAACTGTTAAAGAAACAAATTTAAGAGTTGACAAGTTAAATAGATAATAATAAGAAAAAGGATCATTAATAAGTTGGAAAATTGATTGTAAATGTGAGCAATAAGGAATCATAAAGGATTGATTCTTTAGAGAAAGATGTTCGGAGATTGATGGATTAAAATATTGCGTTGACTGCAGAAAACACAGACTTTAAAGACAGTTATACAATTGAAAAATAAAGGAATTAACAGTTTTAGCAACTTATCACAAATCTTCGCTCATTCATTTAAAATTTGCAGAAGTAGTTGAACTAAAAAACTTTACAGACACAAACAAATATACCTATGGAAAAATCTGATGGCTGTACGATGACATAAATATCGTAAAATGCACATGAATAGATCGCCGAGAGGAAAAAGGAAATTGAAAGTTTAACAATGTTTTTAGAAAAATAAAAAAAGAAAAATAGTTAATTACAAATAAAACTCAAAGAATTAAATGAATAAATGAATAAAATAGTGGAAAAATAAAGAAAATCTTTTCAATTATTAAGAAAAAAAGATGGATAGGCGAATGCTCTGATGAATTAATTAGAAAGACTGAAGTAAATAGTGAAGGGAAAGAAGAAGAAAACGTAGGCTGCTGAATTGGAATGTCGAAAATGCGCCTAATTAAAGCAATAGGCTCAACTTCTTAGATAAATGGTGAGATCAAGCAATGTCATGGTGCGAGTGAAATCAATCGAAGTATAAAAATATCGCATGCTGACTGAGGATGAGCAAAATTTAATGAAATAAAACAAGAGCGTGGCAAAGTACGATCATAAATTCCCACCTCTGAAAAAGAAATGATGATCTAATAATTTATTTGATATTTGTCCCTGGTTTATGGTTTTAATTGATTCGAATTCTTCATTTTTATAATATTAATGGATATCTTCTTCTTTTTTAAATATTGTTTGATTATAATACTCATAAAATAATTTAAATTAACAAAAACAAACTTAGAAATTAAAGCTTTGCATTTTACGAATTTTACATCCATTGTTGTTATTGATGTTTTCCTAATACCACTTTATTCAAATGCCTCGCATATTCAGACAATAGAATCTTATCTTTTGAAATTGGAATATAGAATTCCTAAAAATTGAAATTAATACCAGCCCGTATTTTGGTCCAAATCTTACTTTAATCCACTGGGATTGATATTAATATACTCTTTATGTCGTCATTCATTATTTATGCAAAATCATTTTATTTTATGATATTTGAGAATTCATAAAAAATAAATCTGATGAGGCCAAGGAAAGTTTGGTAGATACGAACAAATAGGAATATCTTGGACGAAAAGGAAGTAATCTGTAGGCATCGGCAATATTTATGGCATCTCTGGCCTCCCAGATAAATTTGGAGTTTCAGAAATAGGAATCGAAGTTTTCAAATTTTTACACCCCATCCGCTACATTTTATCTTCAATTTTTTCAAAAAAAGTTCCTTACTCACGATATTTTCTCATTATAAGTTTCGCTGTGGAATTTTTAATACCTAATTCTTTGGAAGCTTTTGCAATTGACATATGCGATTAATTTACAAGTTCAGCCAGCTTAATTCGACTCTATGATAGGAAAAAACATACGGTGAGTGGAATTTTCGAGTAATTCATGGTCTTTGGCTTTGGAAAAGTTTATTACATAGCAATTAATTATATATTCTTAATTTCTAGACTGTTTAAATATTAGAGTACTGTGCTTTTGAATACAGTCTAAATTGCTTCCAGAACCACATAAAAATTCTTCATTGCCAAAGTTTTTGCTTATCTAACTTTAAATGCAATGAATATTATCTAAGAAAATGGCGAATGTTAAGATTATTATTCTAACAAGAATAGTATTTTTTTCGAAAATGATCTCCTTTTAAGGAATACTAATATTTGTTCTCAATTTCTATTTTCATTTTAATTTATTCGAGGGATTAGTGATTCAAATAGAATTCTAAACAAATAAACCAACAAAATATTGCTTACTCTACAGAAAAATGTGAGTAAGAGATCGTAAAAGAAAAAAATATATTGTTTTTTAAAAATAAGCTTTATCATGATGATTTTAAATTATAGAAAAAATATAAGAATAGATCAATTTGAATAAGATCAACTTTGGGGACTTATTCATTGATACAATGAAAACGCGATTGAATGAGTTACTCGGCATGCATTAAAAAGTCAAAAAGGTAAATTACACTCAAAAGGTTCTCTAACGTTATTTTTTAAAAACCATGCATTTAAAAATTATCAAACTTCTCAGATGAAGATATTTTTTCCAGATATTTTTATTCGAGAAAAAACTATTAATAATTATTAATATTTTTGCAGAGCTATGGAATTTTTTTGAATTTTAAATTTTATTATAATCAGAGATAGCATAATAATTATTTTATCAATTAAAAACCGTCAGGAATATCAAAAATATTTATGACTGTCATTGTTATTTATTGGAATCGGCTCGAGTCGATAGTTCTTTTTTCGTTTGTTTTCCTCATAGGCTGACTCCATTCGAGCCCTTTCGTAGATCTCGGACTTGAGAGGAGTCAAGTATGGAATCTTCCCTGTCTTAAAATACTGTCCAGAGGCAACTGAAAGCATTGAACTGTCCTCTCTGGCATTTTTAACAATGCTATTTATTTTAAATCCTTATTGAGGGACGTGTTTACTGGTGTCCTTTCGTGATTCTCTGAAGATAATTTCCTTTCGCTCTTTTTATTGCTCAATCATCTCTTTGGACATACCATGCAATTTGGGAAAGTTTATCATCCGTTCACGATATGTAAATTGAGGAACATTCCACTCTCTTTTCTCCTCATTCCATACAGAGTTATGAACTATGTTCTCAAATTGGTCTGAATTCAAAAGAATATTGACGATTGCCGTATATTTCTTGATTTCCTTTTATTGATAGCGAATAGTGTCTAATAGTTACTCCTTCTCATCCTAATGCTAATTTTGCACATCTTTAAGTTCCACAAGATTAGCTGTATATTTTTTCTTAATTTCTTTAAACCTTTCTCGCATTTCATCCACCTCCTCATTCAAGTTTTTATAATTTTTTTATATACTCAACAGTTCTCCCTATCTCTTCTCTTTTTCTTTCTTGTATTCTTCCTCTTTCCTTTTCTGCTGCTTCAATTTTTCTTTCATTTTCTTAATCTTCTATAATTCACTCTGATCTCGACTATCAGGCCCTTTATGGTCGAAATTTTTCTGAAGAGCCTCTAGTTTCTCAAGAAGTAGGTTTTTTTATTCTTGCTCATTTTTTAGCAGGCTTTCTTTATTTTTTAATTCATCTTACAGCTGTGTATTTTCCTTGATTTAGCCTTACTTATAAACAATACGATCCTGGTAAATAACTTGCCCAGAAACTGCGCTTATTGAAGCAGATGTCGTCATCATAGTGATGGGCATTTTACCTTCCAGCATCATTTTTAATTTTTTAATTTCTTCAGTATATTCTCTTAGAAGAGCATCCTTCGGGTCTTCATTGATTTTAGGCTTATTTTGAATAAATTTTGCTCTGCTTGCATAACGTAGTGTACTGAGAGTTTATTAATAATTATAATTTGCTGGAGAAACAGCAGCAATCATTATTGTCTTAGTATTACCTCCCAAGGAATCTTGCAACAATCGAGTTAATTTTGAATCTCTATAAGGAATATGATGGGTTTTTCCATCAACTAATGCTGAAATCACATTTCCTAGCGCACTTAGAGACAAATTAATTTTAGTTGCTTCTTTGAGGCCCTCTCCTGTTGTTCCAGTTTTACTGGCTCTCTCTGATCCTGCCAGATCAACAAGATTAAGTTTTGAAGCTTTATATTTATCATTACCCTTCTCATCATTTTATTGGGAGTCAATATAAATAGTGAATATGCTGTGGGAACGTGAACTCTCTTTGTTCATATTTGTTTCACGTACTGCTCTATTTTTAAATCCAATTTCCATATATTGCTACATTTTATCAATGGTATCAACCTGAATCTGGATGAGATCCTTCACAAAAATCCCTTTCTCCGGACTTTATTTTAGCTACATTTTTGATTTAATATCATTTCCTAATAGATCATGAATCTCTTAGTTGTATATCTAAATGAAGCTGCACCGAATTAGATGTGTTTTAGAAGTATCGGTCTTTGTTACAGTAATTATTTGACCAAATGTTCGTGGAATTATGCCTCGGGACTATTCACTATCGGTTCCGCCCATCATTGTGTGGGTTTTTCCACATCCTGTTTGACCATATGCAAAAATTGTTCCATTATACCCATCCAGAACGCTTTCAACTAATGTAAATGCACTTTGCTCATATATGAGACTTTGAGCTGCTTATGGTGCGAAAACGCAGTCAAAAGAAAAACTTTTAGGCTGTTCTTTGGTATCTTATTTGATAAGATTTATTTGATTATTCTTTGAATCGACTTCCACGATATTCACGCAATCTTAGTTAGGATGGTTAATTACTTCTGTCCATTTCTTTTCTATTCATTGGCCTGCAACGAACCATAACTTTAACTGCCTCTGACATTGTGATCCTTAATAAAACTATTATACGATAGTTATTAATCCTTTTTCAAAGATAATAACTTCTTTAATGCTAAATCTTTTTCAATAAAGTCAAGGAAAAGATTTCTAAGAAAATATATCCAATTTGATAGCAAGGATTTTAAAAAATATAATAAATTAATATATGAGAATTGAATAAATATGAATAAAATATATTAATTAAAGCTTTTTAAAGAGGTCCTTTCTTTTAACCAAATAAATAAAATAGATGAAATATTATCAATAAAGATTTTATAATTTATTTTATTTAATATCCAAGAAATTATCATCATCATCTTTATAAAAAAGAAAAATATTAAAATAAGGTATCTATTGATCATTTGTAAATTCAGCAATTTATTTGTTTATTGAGACAAGAATAACTTTGAAGCCAGGATGATAGAGAGCATATAGGTAAAGAAGAAGTGTTTTGTAAAAGCATCAAATAGTGATTAGAAGGTTCCAAAACGAATGGACGCATCATCATGTTTTCTTAATGGACTAAAATGTGGCAATGATAGACAAATCCAGGAAATTATGTTAGAGTATCTTCACCATAACTAAAGTATGGATAAGTTTGTAATGTTGTATCATTATAAATTGTTCTTGTCCAACGTATTCTCAGTATAGATACACTTAAGGGCATAATTCCAGCCGTATCTTTCCATCGAGTATACCATGGG
>Ga0302186_10000572_pt1 | contig 32559 bp, 21 predicted proteins | sample II_Bog_E1_2_FD_198782 | JGI IMG/M metagenome (GOLD analysis project Ga0302186, IMG submission 198782) | Peat permafrost microbial communities from Stordalen Mire near Abisko, Sweden - II_Bog_E1_1 | ecosystem: Environmental > Terrestrial > Soil > Wetlands > Peat | place: Sweden: Abisko... | reverse complement strand
TATAAATCAAATTCAATCAACTTCTGCCCTAAGCTACGAGGCATAATTTGATGCTCTAACTCAGTAAATCGAATAGCAACGAACAATAATAGAGCTTCAAGAAGAACTGATTGCAAAATTGATGAATAAACTTGAACCATCTGTAAAATCAGAACTCTTTTTCAACAATTCATAGGGAAAAGATGTCCTATCTATCTTCAGTAAATTAAAAATGGCTCGTGAGTTATTATAATAATCTTTAGATTGATGTTAATTCCAGATTTATGGATTCATTTAAAATACACCTTTTATATTTTATCCCTGCTGATCAATATAATAAAATCGTCATTTATTTCAAAGAAGTCATGTTGGAAGAGATGTATCTATTGCTCAACACAAAATATTTAAAGATCATCTCTCTTTTCGCTAACACCAATAATTTGAATATGCTGATAACATGATAAAATGTAAAAGATTAAATAAAGGTTGACTATCTACAATCATAGCCTTCTACCTTTTCTGCATCCTTTTCTGGTTGTATCAGTGGGAATAGGTGTAACATCCTCAATGCGACCAATCTTAATACCATTACGAGCAATGGCTCGAAGTGCAGATTGAGCTCCTGGTCCAGGGGCTTTATCTCCAGTTCCTCCTCTTGCTCTAAGTTTGATGTGAACTGCTGTGATGTTAAGCTGTTTGAGTCTGTTAACAACGTCGATAGCGGCCTGCATGGCAGCATAAGGTGAGGACTCGTCACGATCAGCTTTAACTTTCATTCCACCAGTGACTCTAGCGAGAGTTTATCTGCCAGTAAGATCAGTAACGTGAATGAAGGTATCGTTCCAAGTAGCAAGGATGTGGCAAACAGCGAAGACATCTCCTGAAGTATTTTGTGGGCCGAGAGCTCTCTCCAACTTGGCTTCAGCGGTCTCCTCAACTTTTTCTTCAGCTTTGACGGGCTTTTTCTTGGTGTCTTTGGTGTCCTTAGTAGGAGCTTCTTTAGTTTAAGCCTGCTTAACTTCAGCCATATATCAAATTAATATTTCCAAATAATAAATATTTTTTATTTTTAATAAGTCAGAATCTTCTTCTTTCCTTCACAAAAATCTAAAACAATCATGAGAGATAATCAAGACAATATTCTTTCCCTAATAATTTAACAAAGGCCATTTTATTATAATTTTGTTGTAATTATAGTGGACAATAATTCATAAAATACAATAGTATTAGGACGCAATAAGTGAATTTAAGATGGGTACTTCATTACTTTTGATTGTTTAGTTGTTTTTGGCTAAGGTAATAAATAGAATATTGAGGAGATACAGCGATCAGGACGTATCAAGAAGTTTCACTACAGTTGGGTCTTTCTTTAAGGCTTTATAACTTTTGTTCAAAGTTTGAATTCGAGAATTTATATTCTTTCTTTTCTCTTCCACTTCTTTCGGCTCTCCAAGGGTTTCAAAAATAGACTAATGATTCAATTAGTTGAAAAGCACCATCTGTAAAGTTTATTGACTAGATCTTACCAAAAAATAGCCAATGATTTTAGGAACGCTGTCATTGAGGACTTGAACAACGATGGAAAAGTAACCATCAAGACGCTATCTAATTTATTTAATAAACAGCTTTTAAGGATCTTCATCAGTGGCAGTTTTCTACATCATGAAATATTTACTGCTAGCAAGTCATCTCTTGCGGAAAGGTATTTGGAATCATTTGTAAAAACTGAATTAGTTTCTCCTTCCATGAGAGTATCAAGGATAAGTTAAGTTTGGCATTTTAAGTCTGACAGCTTTTTATTCGTGACTTCGTTAACAAGAGTTAATAGATCAGGGAAGCGACTGAAGACTTTAGAGTTCAATTCTCCTGCGAGTTCCACCAACTCCATATAGATAAAATCGAGTGTGCTGTAGATGGGTTCTTTTAATTTAGCAATTTGGGGCACAAGCAAAGATCTGAAGCATTCCATTGAGGGAAATCCCGATATTTAATCACCTTGGTGACTTTTCAAAGTGTTCTTTATAAATTCGTTTTCATAGTCGGCAGAGCACTTATACTAATTCTTTGGAAATTCCTTGAAGATTTATTTAAATTTGCCTTTTATGACTGCGCCCTTTCCAATCTCTTCAGATGAAATAGTTTTGGAGTTAGCCACGTATTTTCCTGATAGCGTATTCTTATAATCATTACTGAAGTCCGCGATTAGCTGCATCAGATAGTTACTTTTCTATCGGACAGATGCTGGAGGTGGGGTACCCATGGCATCGAGTTCGCCTCTGAGTTCATCAAGTTTTTCCTCAATTTGCTTCATGATATCAGGTAGAGATCGTTTAATGGCGTCTACTAACAATTCTGACAGTTTGCTTGTCAGCGAACGAGTGCCCAGATATCTTTAAGGCAGGTCTCTATATTATGGATGCTTGTTGAAAAATTATATTTATTTCCTGAGGGCGACTTCCACTGGTACTTTATTAATAATATCCTCTTGGGCTCGATTCACAATTCCGATATATCCTAATTTTAAGTGGATATCCTCGTTCATTAGCATCCTTTTAGCCGATGTTCCCTTGTCCATAATATCGATTTTGGTGATAACACCTATTGTTCTTTCACCAGACTTGTCCCACTCTCTTGCGCATTTAAGTCCGTCTGAAATCGCTAAATCTTGGTTAGCTGGAATCACACAAAGAATGATGGTCTTTGGATCTTTGCAATATCTGTATATCATAATATTTACAATCCAGCCATTTCTGTTGTTATCTTTTCAATGTCTTTCTGCCCGCGGACATCAATGCGAGTGATACCTGGAAGATCGATGATAGTGAGATCGGGGCAGTCACTTGAGTATATCCTCAATTTGATTGGATCGTTGACAATTTGGCTTTCCTTTCCTGCCACTTCGTCAGTAAGCTTCTCAATATTGGCACGAACTTCACCGAAATTAATATATTTTTTGTTTGTTGTGTCGTTTTCAAACACCGCGTATGGCTTTCCTTCCAGTTTACCTGTATAAAAGTTGACCTACGCTGATCAGTGTGGACCAATCTGAGCTACAATGGTCGTCTTGTCACGACTCCTGAGCCTCTAGGCAAAAAATCAAGGCCAACAATATTTTAAAGAAGCGAACTTTTACCGCTAGATTGAGTGCCAAGGACAGCGATTCTAGGCAAAGAAATTTCCTTATCAAGACCGTAATCTCTAACCTCGTCGATAATATTGATGAGTTTCCTGATATCTTTAAAGAGATCTGTCTTCAAAAACTCTCCTCCTGACATGTTGCTGAATAAATATAATGACAACTAATTCCAAATTAATATAGTTCAACTCGTAATTTTAAATATCTCATAGAAACTATCATTTTCAAGATTCATAGTCAGCTTGATGCAGGAAAGGAGAGTAATCATCTAATTTGTCCACCAACGCTTGGAGTTGAACCTGCTTTTATTTGTAGAAAGTGCCTTCTGATGATTGAAGATAGGTTTCGGTTATCTTCACGATATTTTATTGCCCAGATTACGCATGAGTCTCTTATTTTTAAACAGTCTTCTACTCTGTTGGCACTGTTTCTTCGAAATCACCGAATTATTCATCCTCATTTTATTATTGCTTTTAATTAACTATTTATTTTTACTGAGGAATTTCTTCATCTTATTTCTTATTTTTACCAAAATTATCTTTTAAGGCCTAGGGTTGAAGATTTTATGTTTATTGAACTTCTTCCGTTGCTGGAGCATCAAATATCTCTTTTTCATTTAATTTTGAAGCGACAAATCCCTCACTTTCAGAAATTGATAGCTCTCTTTTGGACTAATCAGGCTGTGCTTCGTTAGAGGCCACATCAATATTCTATTCTTCTTCATTTGATTCTTCATGCTGAGAGTGGGTCTTATGGAAATTGGGTTATATTGGACAATCCATCACATCTTAACTGCTACTAATTTTGACTATGTGCAGCATATGTGGATGCTTTTGTGATCCTGCTTCGAAATCTTGATTCTTTGTATCAGTGCGATTCTAATCCATGGAGGAAAAAGGCTATGCTCTCTATGAATTGACAGACAAAGAGTTATGATTTACTTTCGGAACGACTAAGGAACGAGGATCATCACTGACTTCAGAGATTTCTTGTTTCTCAGTTTTCAAATTACTATTTTTTCCAGATTCACTTAATTGAGGTTTGCTCATTATGATTAATATCTTTTAATTTGAAGGAGCATAATTTCAAATAGTATAGGATAGTTCACAATAACTTATAAAACTGCTCAAATCAAGACGATTAGAACCTATCCATTCATTATAGAAGGTTAGAATTTACAATGAATTTATGGTCATCATAAAATATTATAATTTGTTTCAGATTAATTGTGAGATTAAGAACATCAAAAAATAAATCAGCAATTTATCTCAGAGTTTTATTGGAGGAAGTACTATGCTTCTGTCTGATCTTTTTTGCTTTTGATCTTAGGACCGTGCCCCCTTTACCTTGTATATTTTTTTTAATTAATCTCTAATCTATTTTTACAAATTTCTTCCCTGTCGATCATTGTTTCGAGCATCTTCAATAATTTTAGACCGTCCTTCGATCATGAGGACATCTCCATTAATTTTTTTTTTATGATTCCTGTCCCCCTTTATATAATTGAGACCTGGTTGCAAAATTTGATTGATTCGAGGCAGGCTGTCTTTGCTTAAATTCCGTTATTTACGATGCAAAGATGGACTATTTTTAAGACTTGCTGAACCATTATCATTTTATGAATAAACCTCATAGTTTGGCTTTGGTAAACGGTCAGTCAAATAGTGAAGTTTTTTTGGTAGACGAATAGTCTTCATTAACTATTGATTTGTTTCTTATTATTTGAGCGATTGAAACTTCAGCTCTTACACTTTATTTTGAATTAGAGTAGAGGAAAGGATTTTTTAGGCTGAGGGACGTGATTTGGGTTTTTGTTGAAGCATGAGCTTAATCATATGTCCTAGCTCTTTTGAATATTTTGTATTAATTGGGGGATAAATTCCTAGAGTGACTGATTTAAAGAGACCTTCCATATCTTCAGCTTTGAAAGGAGGATCTAAAGTTGTCATTTAGTAAATAACACATCCCAACGACCAAATATCTGATTTTGAATCATAGGGCTCATCTTTCCATACCTCAGGACTGGCATAATATGGAGTACCAGTTTGAGTGTAGAGTAATCCATTTTTTGCTATTTTAGAAACATTGAGATCCCCCAACTTAGCCTACCCACTTTTCGTAAGGAAAATATTCGCGCTCTGTGTTTTATATTGGGTACTTTGAGATCTCGATGAAAAATATTTAACGAGTGTAGTGTTTTCAGTCCAATTACAGTTTGAATTAAAACACTCCAAATTTAGTTTTCCTCGAACAGTTCTTTTTTCTTTTTATGATCAACTATCTTCTGATAAAGATCTCCATCATCTGCAAATTCCATAATGATGCTGAATGAGTTAAGAAGTACCATAAATTTTTGCCGTCTAGAAACACCTGCTTATAACCGATGATATGATTGTTTTTAAGACTGGCAAGGATTCTTACTTAATTGAGGGCGTTCTCAATTTCCTTTTCGGAGAGCGTTGCCAATTTAACTTTTTTAAGCGCATAAATTTGTTTATCAGCTAATCGTTCTACCTTAAACACAGTTGAGTATGCTCCCTCACCTACTTTAATGTTGTAATACCTAATTTTACCCCAATCTCGAAGTCTTTTAGCGACATCCTAAAAATTATAATTATTTCATCGCAGAGATAAATATAACTCCTATTAGCCTAAAAATAGAATAAATCATGTTTCAATTTCATGAGGCCAACCCCAATTGCATAATGATTACTATCAATACATTTGTATATAATTAAGCATTAACTTATTTTAAGTCAACTATCATGTACCTATTTTTCTGTTTTTTGTTTTTTAGTCTTTATTTCTACATATTACACCTCCTATTTGATTGTTTCTTCTCCTTTGTCAAGATTTTCTTTAGTTCTAGGTCTCTTTTTATTATCTGCTCGCTCGCAATGAGTTATTTAAATCTAATTTTCTTCATTAAAGTTAACAAAAATCCCTTATTTTTTGCAAGCATCAGCCAATCGAGATAAATGATTGAGATCAAATTTTCCTGTAAAGATAAGATATTTGGCATGGCATTGATCTGGATCCTTTTAATAAGCCATAAAATTTGCTCCAAATTTATGTCCATCCATTAAGTAATACTTTTCATGAAAGCGAGTATAAATTCTAAATTACTTGGTTTACATTAACTTTTGCAATTTCTCAGTAGTTTGATGATTATTGATTTTGAGGTTGATACTCTCGACTTGGCATATTTATTTTTATAAGTACAAGTATGCAGTTGCGTAGCAATCAATATAAAATGGAGGATCGACGAATGCAGCATTATTTTTGGATGATGAAGATACTCCTACGTTCATGAATTTGAACCTAGTTTCAAAGATAAGTACCTGAACTTTTAGATATGATTCGATATTTTGATCTCAACACTTAAGCCAGTTCTTAGCTGAAGTGTAATGATCCTGAATTTGAAAGCACCTGAATTTCGTATTTATATCTATTGATTATTTCCTTGCCAAGCTAAATATTTAACTTCATATATAAATTAATAACATTAGATAAAAATATAAAGATATCAAATTGAATCCCATTTTAATGAATCTGTGAGTACTGCAGCAAAGAATTATATGAATAGTTATATTTATTAGTTGCTTTATGAGTTCCGATTATATATCTAATAATTACGACTAATTAATTTAATTTAATTAATGCGAATTAAGATGATTTAAAATAGATCAATATAAATATTAGGATATTATTTCAATATTTGATTGAGTTTTTTCCTGTACTTCCATTTGCAGTCTTATATCTAAGATTATAATGACAATAAATAGAAAGTATATTTTTTTTTGCATTGATTGAAAACATAACTGATCAACAAATTTAAAAAATTAAAACACAAGCCCAACTAACTTTATTCATTTTAGTAGATCGTAGACCTATCATTAAAATAGCGCCTTCTCTTTGGACTTTACCTTTATGAAAAGTTGAAAATTAAGACTATTCATTGAGCTGTTGTTAATTAAGTTTATAATCGAATTGAATCATGGATACACAATCAACAGCCAACAGAAAAAGCTAACTGATTCCGCTTTCCTATAAAATAGTTACTTTAGCACTTATTATGGGGAATTGGATCTTATGTTTCTCAATGATGTTTCTTAACTTTAATCTTTACAAACAAATTACCCTATGTGCTCTCATCTACTTATTCTATTGGGGGCTCATGTATGACGGAAAACTTATCTACGCAGCTAGAAAAACATTAAAAATCATAGAAGATGAGAAAAAACGACAATCCTCCAAATTATAAAAAATGCAACAGCTCAACTATACACACACTTTTGTTGTACCGAATTACAAAGAAGATATAACAGTTCTCAGAAAGACTCTACAGGGTCTTGCAGATCATTAATTTTCATCGGACTACTTAATAGTTTTGGCAATGGAATAATCTTAAAAATAAGCGGTTATTAAAGCAACACAACTTGCAAATTAATTTGCTAGCTCTTTTAAAGGTATCTAATTTTCAGTGCACATAGCATCAGCCGGGGAAGCTCAAGGAAAAGCTGCAAATGTTAACTGGTGTACTATGAGACTATAGCAACATTTTGAAAAATACCAGTTGAACTCTGATAATGTCTTTGTCACAGTTATTGATGCTGATTCTATCATTCCTGAAATTTATATTGGAGAATTGGAGAGAAAATGTCAAAAAGATAACCTCAACATCCATGACTTTCTTTTTTGTTCTCCCCATGTTTATAGTGTGAATAGAAAGGAAAGCATGGTCCTTGGCCGTGCTTTCGATACGCTATACTCCTTCCTTCACTATGTAACAATGCATTCTTTTTCCAAAATATCATTCCCTATTTCCAACTATACAATTAGTTACAAAACTCTTAAAGAAATTAATTTTAATGATGTTCACCAAGACTGCATTGCTGAGGACTGTCATTTGACTCTGAAAGCCATCAGTGAAACCAAAGGCAGACTTTCAGTGATTCCTATCTATACATTCTCAAATCAAATGAATTTAGTTGGCGGAAAAAGTTTCTTTGAAGAATGCAAATCTAAATTTTGGCAAGAGGAAAGGCATCAAAGAGGCGTTCTTGAGATTTCTTATGCCTTTAAAAATGTTGTGAATTCAAATTTTAGGAACAAAAATATAATAATGTCATTTCTAAGTGTTCTCCATGTATACTTAGATCAAGTAGCTGCTTTATGGTTTACTTCTTTCATTATTTGCCAATTTGTACTCTAAAACATAGTAGACAGCTACATTGATCCGAGTGGAATCAATTAAACCATTCAGCTGTTGAGTTTTATTCTTTCTCTAAAAGTATGCATTTGCATGTTAATATGGTTTTATGCCCGCCTCAACTTTTAAATTTACTTCTTTAAAATAGTTAATTTTAAGGAAAAAATTATTGAAATAGTTGAAACTCTTATCCTGTTCCCAGTTGCTTCAATTATGTATGCCCAAACAGCAGGAATCGTAGCAGTAGTTGAACTGTTTAACTAAAATTCAAAATACATAACTACAGAGAAAAAGACAGCAAAATAATGATAATATATGTTTATAATCAATTTTAATGCAATTCTATTTATTTAAAAACAATAAACGTTATATCCTTAATGGAAATAAATTATTACATTAATTAGTTTAAATTGACATTTTACATAGTTTTGGCATTTGTAATAAGGAATTGCTTTTAAATCAAATCTATAATTATATAAATAGTAATTTGCTTAACATCTGCAATGTATGATCATTTATCTAAATATTTGATGTTGCGCTTGTGTCTGAACTGACTCATATCTACCTCATTGCCCGATTTCTTCGTGACATCATGAGTTAAGTTGTGCCTGACCAATTTCCGTAGCTATTTGATTTTTAAGTCATTGAGTCGATATTATTTTTATTTTTATTTTAATATCAGTAACTTCCTTTCTTCTTCAATTTTCTTTTGCTAAAATTAAAGATCAATGGCTCTTATCTTTTCCTGCCATAATCTTTCATTTTCCCTTCGTTAGTGCTCGAGAATTCCTATTTACTCTTCCAAATTGTTAATCATTTCAGGAGTAATAGTTTGAATAGGTTTTTTCATTTTTAACCTCTATTTGGCGGAAGCTAATCTTTGCTAAAGTTCTCTTAATTTTTATTGTTTTGCTATGTACTGCTAATGATTTTTCCTCAATATTCGGTCTGCTTCTGTTATTCTGTCATTTGTTAATTTTGATTATTCTTTAATCTTATTTAATTCCCTTTTCAAATCTTATATCTTTTATTCATACTGAATTTAATTGTTGACATTCTTGAGATGCTTAGTTTGATCTTTTTTTATCCGAAGAAGCCCTTATTTTTATTCATCCAATTGCCGTAATTCTTGTTTTAAGAGGCGAAGATCTTCCTCTTTGTTTATCATGTTTCGATTGTTATAAACTTTTTCAAGCTGCCTTTTCACAGTATAAATTTTATTCTTCATTTCCATAATCTCTAATTGTTGTTTTCTCAGTTCTCCTTTCTTTTCTCGCAACAGCTAGTCATCATCATTGGGACTCATTACACCTATTTTTTTTTTACGAGTTCTGTCTTTCTCTAATATTTCTTAAAGCTGCTGTGAAAGTTAAAAAATCTGCTCCTTTAATTTAATATTTTAGTCGATAATTTTATCTTTTTCAGCTAAATCATTTTTGTCTATGATACTTGACTCTTAAAGTTGACTATTATCGGTCCCATTATCATTATTTTCATATAAACTTTCTTGCTTTCTGCTATAATTGATATCGTTTTTCTCACTGAACTACTTGGTTTTGCCAGTTCGTTACATTTATATAAATTAATATTGCTATTGCAAAAAGATTATTAAATAACTTATATTCATCAAACCTAATCAGTTAATTAATCCTTAGTAATTTAGAAACGCCTCATTTTATATGAATTTAGATATTATGTCACTGGTTCATTTAATATTATAAAAATATGGAGCACTCGCCCTTTGGGAAAGGAGATCATTCGCTTAATCCTGATTTTTATACTGGGTAGCTTATAATTGATAAAGGTGGAAACTCAATTCGACTCTCACAAACTTTAAGCAATTTCCCATCTATTTTACCAATCCGTATGTCGATATGTTATCAAAAACTCTAACTTCTTTTGGATGCCAACATAAATATAGAGTCGTATATATGGGTCCAAGACACACGTCTAATTTAAGAGTGTTTAAGGCTTATGCAAACAATGGTAATAATAAAAGTGATAATAATGAAGACAATGTATACGGAGAAACATTTCAGAAATATGAGTTTAAATTTTTATAAGTAAAAGAAAAAGTTTTTCCAATTCGACCTTTGGAATACAGATTATTTACTGGCATGAACCCAACATTAAAAAAAGAATATTTACGCTTTGACGCTAATTTTTAATGTGGAAATTTAGACCTGGCTATATCAATCAACTCATTTTAATATGATTTAATAATGAGAGTGGATAGCAATACTAAGGGGCATACTTCATGGTTTTACTTTAAGGTTAGCAATTTTACTCATAAACAAAAAATATTGTTTAATTTGATTAATTTTCCAAAGGATGGACTACTCTATAGAGATGGAATGAAACCGTATTGCTATAGGTCTTCCAAAATGATCTGGGAGCAGAATGGAAGCAATATCGAGTTTAGGCCAAAATCTGTAAGGTACAATTTATAAAGTGAATAAAATTCATTTATAATGACTTGCCTATCATTTGCTTATGAGTTTGATAAGGAGGATTAGTATGTATATTTTGCATATTGTGTGCCTTACTCATATAGCTATTTGATGCATCGAGTCTAACAAATTCAAAAGGAAAATCCTCATTATGTTCAGCTAGATTTCTCTAGTTCATCAACTGGAGGACTTTCTATTCCAATACTGACTATATCAAATTCTAATTCAATTAAGAATAAGCCTGTATGCCTTGCCATTGGAAGGCTTCATCCTGGGTAAACACAAGGAAGTTGGGTTATGGATGGTTTTTTAAAATTTATCTGCTCATCTCAAGGATATTTTTTAAGGTAAAGAATTACATTTAAAATTATTCCAATGGTTAATGTTGATGGAGTTATATTAGGCAATTTTAGAACTGGTATATTTGGGAGAGACTTAAATAGAGTTTTCGATTCACCTTAAAAATTTACAGAAATCGCAATGGTACGGGATATTGCTCACAAATTTAATCCTTTTATATTTTTGGATTTTCATGGGCATTCAGGTAAAAAAAATGTATTTATGTATGGTCCTGACTATGGTGTGGATCATCGTAATTTTTTATCTTCTCGAATATTGCCAAAATTAATTTCTAAAGTAACTAATGCATTCCGATACTATGGTTGTCTTTTTAAAATAAGTGAAACAAAAATTAATACTGCAAGGTCAATCATGCTCAAAAATCATGGTGTTGAATATGTTTATACTATTGAAAGCTCATCATTTGCCTATGGTCGTCGAAGCTAATAAATAAAGTTTAATCGCTTAGAGTATCAAATGATTGGTGAGAAAATAGCCGAATGTATGGTAAATTTTTATAAAATTACAACTTTACCTCTAAAAAAAATTGAGGACAGCAAAGATAGTTCCCAAAATCCTTTCCAAAAGTCATGCTAATAATTATGTAAAATTAATAATAATGAGTAAAATTAAAAGATCATAAAATCTAACTAACTTTCAGTTGAAATGATGAATAGTTAAATAGATTCAGAATATAAATTAATGTTTATGGAGTTAATATAGGAAAGAAAATAGGAAGTCAAGTGCAAATCTTAAATTAAATAAAAATAAGAGGCAGGATCTGATTCTGATTTTTAATAAGGAAATGATTATAGTGATAAATAACTTAAAAAAATGTTTAAGGCATACTAAGGGCCTTAAAAAAATCAAAAATAATAAAAGAAAAAACATAAAAAGAAAAAATGTCACAGTCCGAAAAAAGATGCCATGAGAGAACATAAACTTATCACTTAAAAAGATGAATTAAATGATAAATCTCCCAATCTTATAAAACCAATACAATTCAAATTTAGCAAAAGATTAATATCTGTAAACATTAGCTAGCGATCTAATTCTCCAACATCATTAAAACATATTGATAAATCTGAAATATTTCAGTCTAAAAATCCTTTTGGCACAGAATTAATATCTTAACCAATAAATTCGATGAATAAAGTTCATTATAACAATTGGAAAAAAATGTCTTTTAATCGTGTTGATGCAAATAATAACTTTGGTAAGGCTCATTCAGTAAATCACATCAATATTGATTACAACTATATAAATGTCTTACCTTTATAATCATAAATAATAGAGTCAAATAAATCTCGAAAGAAAGATAAAAGTCGATAGAAAAGTATTATGCTTGATAAAATATAATAAAGTGTTTCTGTACAGAGTAGAAAAGATTCTTATCGTGAGAAAAAATCATTATTTCCCAATATCTACAAAAACACTGAATTAGAAAAGCATATTAAATGTCCTCTTATAGACTAACTATTCGCTAATCATTAAAAAAATTAAAAAGATTGTTCTCGTAGAAATTTTAAAATCATATATTATTGATTTCTATTATCCTTCATCGACTAAAATATTTGATTTTGATTATAACTTATAAGTCAATACATTCTTTTTGGTCATCTTATACTTCAATTAGCGTTGATTATTCTTAATAAGATTATCAATTAATGCAATTATTATAAATGAAAACTTATAAACAAAATTATTAATAATCATTTGAATAAAATAATGATGTTATGATTTTTAATTTGCTACTTTAATAGTTTATACTCAATTCTTATTTTAAAATAGTTTATTATCAATAATAGTTATATCATACTATCGAACAAATATGAACACTTCTTTGAGCTCATTAGAGGAGCCATTGTTTGCTCTACAGGAAAAAAAATTAATTTCACCCAATACTGAGCTATCTATCAAAATTTAAGAGCAGACTGCAACAAAGAATAAACAAGTAGAGCTGTGCGAAGTCCAAAATATCAAGATTAGAAACTAAATCTTTTCTCTCTTTAAGAATGAGGTTCTCAAAGGACACATCAAAGTCTAAAATTTCTAAAGTTTGGAAGAGATAGAAGTTATTTTTTATCACAAAATCCATCAATATGTAAAGCTATCTTCATATAGAAAGTGCAATAAAATATCAAGATTACATTTGATAAAGAATATCCTAAAATACCTCCGTCTTTGCAAATTCATTCATGCAATCTTGCTCAAAACCACCCAGACTACATGGTACCAAATTTTTTGACCATGAATGAACTATTAAACAAAGAAATGTGGAGTGAAGAAGTGAAGTTGGGTGACGTATTGGCCAAAATTTATGAAACTATTGATGATTACCATAAATCATAGGTATAAAGATTATTAAGCCCTAATAAATCTGATGAAATTCTTGAAAAATCTGACCCTTAACTTTCAAACTTGGAAGATTTGCATTCTTAAAATGAGAGGGAAGAAGAAAAACCAAAAAGGCCTAGAAGAAAAAGCTCTAATATGACTGGATGTGCAGATAAAGAATTGACATAAACTAAAAATTTAAACAGACATTTTAGATCCAAGCTAAGAGAGGTGCTAAGAGATTTGGCTCCAGATCCTGAAAATCAGATTCAAGATTCGAAAATAATTGATTAAATATTCACTCCAAATAGAGTTGGTTTTGAAGATATTCGTAGGGCTTTATGCAACAGATGGTTTAATGAAGGAGTCCGCCGCCAAATGAATACAGGTCAATTCCTACACAAAATTCTGAGAGGTATGATGGGAATTAAATCAAAGAAGTTAATGATAAAATACTACCATGTGATGGCATCTGCCGTTGAGGATCCACATAGTTTTATTAGATGGAAATACGACTGATTGATTTATAAAATTTATAATACCAACAATGAATAAGCAATCGGATAATATGAGGCGTCAATAAAAAGTCCAGAATAATAATGACAAGGATTCAAATCTAATCTTTTTGAATTGGTAAATTACAGAGTGATATAGTTTAGATTCCAAGTATGATGTAGAAAAAATCAAGCCAATGTAAAAATTCATTCAACAACTTAAGTTAACGAAATAAAAACTGATCCACTTATCAGTAGCTTAAAAATAGGAATGGAGTCATATACTAACATTAAGATGTCTACAACTAAGTAAACATCGAAAAGAAAAGGAATTGAAAGTATTAGTGAGATAATTAGTGATTCTTTGCTTCGATTTGAAAAGTATGTTTTTATCAATTTAGTTTCTTATAATCGGCAGGTCATTTAAAATTTGTTGAAGAATTTATATTTTTAACAATTTGGAGAACCGATAATCTAATAATTTAAAAATGCTGGATATTCAGTTGGTAACTATTAAGTATTGAAATATTCGGATTCGTGGTTCACCAAATTCTTAAATTTTTTCGAATTTTCAGACTGATACCAATCGATGTGTAAGTCCAATCAAAAGATTTATATTATTTTTTTATAACACAAGTTTATGCTTTCTTTATTAATTAAAGAATAAATTTGATCAATTTCTAAAGTGAATATAAATTCAAATTAAATGTTTGCTATTTATTGATCAGTAAGCATGTCTTCAGAAATTCTTAAACAATTAAAGATAAAAACTTCTATACTGAAGCGACTTTGCAAGGAATTCGAATCATATCAAGAGGAGACCAAATAAATTTAAGTCAAAATCTAAAGAATGGAGATGGATCTTCCTAATGCTCATGAAAAAGAGGAAGGCGAGATTCAAATTCGTAAAAATGTAAATATTCTACAATTTAGAAAGAGTTTTTAGTAGAGTCTCAGTCCGTACTAACTAATGTTAAGCAAAAGTTTATTGAAGCATTTGAAGTTTTAGCCACATTCCTTGTAATTTTTAATTAATGAAGAGTGAAAAGGGATAATAAGAAGGTATAAATGGAACAGAAGAGAAAACAAATGCTTAAAATTTGGTATTGAACATTTAAACATTTTTATAGAGTTTAGATTAATGATAGAAATCTATTTTAATTCTTCTTCTTTACTATAAATTAACACTTCATCTTTATCTGACTTATTCCCGAAATATGATTTCTTCTTCAAAGATTAGATTTGATAAAAAAATCATGGTTTAATTCTAATAATGTTAAATAAAATTAATTAGAGAGCTGAGTAGCATCGAAACCGTATAGCTTTCAGCAGAAACCTTCAAGCCAAAAGCAAATTAACGTATTACACAGTCTATTCAGAGTTTTTATGGTGTATAAAATGATTGAAAAAAGAGCAGAAAAAGATTCGCCTTTATAATGCAATTCGTTCAGTTGTCAGCAGTCGACACCACAGAGTAGCATGACTCCAAAACCAATTGCATAAGTATATTCTGGTCTGCGAAAGAAAAATGCTAGAACATAACATTCATAATCAAAATTTGATTGTTTTCAAGATTATCGCATCAGAAACCGCTGTTAATCGCATATTTCTTTCAATGGAGATAAAAATAATAAAGGTCTACAAACTATTCAAACTCATAAAACAATTTAAGATAAGGAATCACTAGATTTTAAGAAAATTATTATTTAGAAAATGAAATCTGCAGCTAAACCTAAGGAAAAAGGTCATCGCAAAGGGGCTAAATCTAAATAATTTATAGATTTTGGATTAAATATAAGACAAATTAAAAAGATTGATATTTTAAATCGTAAATATTCAAAAAAGCAAAATTCAATTTTTGAAAAAAACGAATTGAAGAACTAAAAATCTAAATCTCAATTAAAAACAGAAATTATTTGTGAAGAGGAATAATTTGATTCTTGCAATACAAAGTTGATGAGAAGAACTAATGATTTTCTTTCTCTTTCGAAAAACATTCCTGGTTCTCAAGAGGAAGAATATTTTGCAAAAAAATACAAATAATATCCAATTATTTCAAAGGACAAGGAGATAGAATAATTTCACTCAAATAATCGACTCTAAACAAAAAATAACAAAAAAGATGTAAGTTCCTATCATCAAAGGATGAGAAAAATGTTTGATTGCTTAGATATCATTCTAAATTCTTTTCATTGTCAAATGATCAGTAGTTCAAAATTAAGAAGTTCCTCTGTCATAAAATCACAGACTAACATGTCTTAATATAGTAACATTGATGTGGCAAAGAAATCTAGTAAAAAGATTAAAAATATTAAGTATTACTACTACATAGGCAATGGTAATAACGCTAATTTGATTCGGTCTATTTTTAGAAAGAGGAGTTGGTGGGCAGAAGTTGACAATATGAATAAAGCCAACTTTGTATGGACTCAATTAAAGCTTCCAAGTATCTTATAAAAAATGAAGAAATTTGATGATAGCAACTGGGCGACTGATATTATTTTTTATTAAGAGGACAATAATGATATGAATTAAGATAGTACATTAAACGATTCAGGCAAAAAATCTAATAGCACAACAAATTCTGAGCAGATCGTGATAAAGTAAAATTATTTACTTCAACTATTTCATCAAAAACAAGACAAAAGATATCATATGGTGTTATAATAGCGTTAATCGAAACTTCGTCTTGAGAAGGTCATGGTTCCTGAAATAATTCATAACCATTATGAGCATAATTATATGTTTGGAAATAAAAATGCATTGGAATACAATATCTCTCAATATTATTTGTTTATGGGAAAAGATATCGCCAATATTTTGCCCCTGACTTATTATATTGAGAAAAATAATAAAAAATCTTTAATTTAGTTTTAAAAAATATTCAATGATCCCAAAAAGAAGAATAATGTTTGGATTGTCAAACCTGCAGAAAATTCAAATCGAGGTCAGGGGATATAAGTCACGACTTCGCTTACTGAAATAAAATCTAAGCTTAACTCTCATCAAAAAATTATAGTGCAAACTTACATTAAAAATTTACTTTTATACAATGGGCGAAAATTTGATATAAGGACCTATATGTTGGCCGTAACAATTCATGGTCGTCTAAAGTTTTATTGGTATGATGAGGGATACATTCGTACTTCTTCATAGATCTATGATATAAGTAACCTAAATGACAATTTTATACATTTAACAAACGACGCTATTCAAAAATATGGAGACAACTATGGAAAATACGAGGAGGGCAATAAATTGAGTTATAGTGAATTTTAAAGGTATTTATAAAATAAATTTCCAAAGGATCATATTCATGTAAGTTTTTTACATGAACAAATGAGAGAAATTACAAAGGAAGCAGTAAAAGCTATATATTGCCGATTAGATCCAAATAAGAAATAATTTGGCTTTGAACTATTTGGACTAGATTTTCTCATTGACTCTCAATATAAACCCTATTTGATTGAAATTAATACTAATCCATGCCTTTAGCTATCATCTGCATGTCTTGAGAGACTTATTCCCAGAATGATATAAAATTTATTTAGAATCTCAATTGACCCTATCATTCGACCTTAAGTTTCTTGCATCTACTCCAAATCAGAATCATATTACATTTACGATGAATCTTTCCTCTAAAGAAATCGGTTTACTCTTATTTTCGATTAAAAATATGATAGAAACTTTGAGTGGGAATAGCGGTGCCATAAAATGTCAGGACTATAATGGGGTGAAGGCGAGTAATAGTAATATGAAGATGAAGGTAACCTAATAGTTGTGGATTATTGATAGTTAAGTTATCTTTTATACTTACCGATTAGTAATATTAAATAATATCAATAAATTGTTTCATCGAAACATGATCAAAAAAATGAAATTACCGAATATCACCAATAATCCACTGAGTAGTACTTTCGTCTTAACATAGTTAGCGAACGAGCATCTCTGTCAAAAGTATAATTTTAACTTTAACTTCTATCAAGCCAAGAGTATCAATCAAATTGTTTTCAATCATAAAAGTGAGGAAGTAACTTTAGCTGCTAAAGATCTCGCTGTTCTCGTGGAAGACAATGAGTACTTGAAACGATTTTATTATTATTTCAATTAAAAGGGAAAACAGTAGATTAAAGGCAGATTGCATCTCTTAGCGAGTACCTGAACTGACAATTAGATTTTTATGCGACTGCTGATCTCCTTAAATACGAATATCCAATGATGATAATAACATAAACTGATGATATTTTCCTGAAAAGACAGAAAAGGATTAAAAAGATTAATGATGATAGAGGCTCCAGCGATTCATCCAATTAAATTATCGAAAAATAATATGTATAGAATGATTAAAGCATCTTGAATAACTTGGATTGGAGTGATCTAATTATTGGCAATGTTGACAATGACACAAAAGAACAGAAATAAGAAACTATATCATACTCATCGGAAGAATATTATATATATGGAGACGATCGTGATAAAAAAGCTGATAATTTTTTAAGAAAAATAAGTTCTCTAACCAGTTAACTATCAATGGAACTAATTTTTAGCCGTGAATAAAACGAGAAGGAGGTCAGTTATCTCGTGCTAGATTTTGACGATCTAGATCGTGAGGAAGTAATGCAGCAATATAAAAAAATATCAAATAAGGAAAATATATCACACCATCATGATTATATAATGCACTCCGAATAAAAAAGTAGACTTACCAATAAAATCAAGAGTCTTATTGATAAAAAACCTTTAAGTTCCAGTATTCATGTTTCCTTAATGGATCATAGTTAGGCAAATTAATTAAAGAACAATCATGAGAATGTAAATCTCTTGCTGGGAAGTCGGGAAGAGAGAGATCAGTAGTTGAAAATCATGAAGAAATCATTTTAATAGTTAGATAAAAAAAACAAATCTTCTAATCGAAAAGAAATAATAGTTCAAGAAAAGGGAAGATAATAATCAGCTCTTTATTAATTTATGACTCAGAGCAAGCAATCAAATCCCACTTTTCTAAAAAAGGAGGAGAATAGAAGCTAAATTTTCGACCATCATTTAAAAATGGATTAAAAAATAAAAAACGTTTATGGCAGACCCTTGATGAAACAATCAGAAATGCTGCCAAATTCTCAAATGGCTCCGAAATTTAAAAGCACAAAAGAAGTGAACATTATATATTAAGATTTAAATTACGTAAAATAAGCTCCCTTATAATTTCCAGGAAAGGTTTAAATGAAAAAAGATAAATAGCGTTTTAGACTGCCCTAGGGTTTAATTAAAAAATAAAAGCAGGTTAAATTTGAGGAATTTGGATCTAACAATCAAAATAATCATTTTATGATTCATCCTGTTGATGGAAAAATCACAAATATAAAAGAACCTGAAACACGAGTCAAAAGAGTCAAAAGCGGTGGTCATTTAAAATATAGTCCGGACAGAGGATGGTACTAATAGTATAAAGAAATTAGAGACAGATGATTTATTATGATAATCTATTATCTCTATTATACAAAATTTATACAAAAAAATGATCCTCTTCAGTCAAATTTGGCTTAAGCTAAGCTAAACAAACAAACTAAGGTTAATAATAATTTTTTGAGATAAATTATGTCTTGGATCACTGCATTTAAAGACGGATTTTGAACTTTTAGCAGCAAGAATGAAGATAACAAGCGATTTCATAAGCAATGATTGTATTATCATCTGCCAGTTCCTTTTTCATCAGGTCTATTTATGAAACTCTTGTTTGAGCTTTTCTTTTGCCAGTAGTATTCTAATGCCTATTTTAATTGTGATCCTCCTAATTTTAAGGCATATCAGCCTCCTCCCCTTCCATAAACTGATCTTTCGGTTCTCTATCATACATTTTCTAATCATCTTTCGGATTGTTCACTAAATAAATGATGTCAGTCCAAAATTACTGAATGTGATTATAGAAGCTCTCACTAAGAAGATTTTTCTTTATCAAAAAGGCAAACATAATGTATTTAAGTTATTCTAAAGAGTAGCTGACCTTATTTTACTTTTACAAACGATATTTAAATACAAAATGAATACTGCTTGGATGAAGTAGAAATATGGGTTTATCATCTGTATATGCTGGAAAATTGTCCTTGTTCATGATTTATGTGGTTTGACTCACCCACAAATGTTGTTCATTGGTGAAATGCATTGCAAAAGGAATAAAATTGTCTTCCTGCTTCAGTTTTATAAATATCAAAAATCGAGAGTAATGATAAATAAGATCGTTATAGCTCTTATTTTCTAACAGATGTTCCTTTTAAATCAAGGTGTTTTACGGTCTATTCTTTATTGTTTTATATTATTCACCTCTTACTCTTTTAGGGGGTTTGTTTTTTTTCTATTTTTTTTATGGTTTTTTCTATTTTTTGACTATAGCTTTCTTTTTTGATTTTGTTATCCGAAATTCATTGTTTACATCTTATTATGAAAAATTGTTGATTTAATTGTTCAAATCACTATCGTCTTATCTATCCTAAGATTTAAGACGAATTATTTGTTCACCGATATTGCAACTTAGATCTTCATCTTATACCGATGGCAAGAGGTTGCTTTCCTACTCGTGTAAATTCATTAATAGTTAATTAATATTATAAATATTTAAGTCTAGTTCAGCATAAAAAGCAACAAATGTTAAACAATTATTTTAGCGTCAAAGATAGGAATCATTAAATCTACAATCAATATCTTGTCAAATCATAAATGTTTTACTATGATAATCTGATCGATATTTTATAAAAGAATTAATCATAAATGATATTTCAAATAATGTCGATCATTTAGTTTGGAATTCAGTCAACCATTGCTTTGCGTTTCTGTTGATAATATACTTCTATGTTGTTATTTCATCTAAATTCAATAAGAAATACAGCTGATTTCGGGATGCGGGAGATCATTCAGATTTATCACTTAGAAATCAGTAAAACTATGAGGATTTTGAGTTGAAATTTGTCCAATTAAGTCATATCTCTCTAAATATTTGTTTTAGTACGCATAGATAAGAAGGCTGTATGAAGATAAGACCAAATATGTTTTGCATCTGGTCTGAAGGAAAGAGCATTAAGGTAAAAATTAGCTGCTTAACTATACAATCCCTTAAAAGCATGAGCAATTCCGATGTTAACCCAAACTCTAACATAATTTGGGCGGATATCCAGTGCTCGATGATAGAATTGGATGGCTTCATCAGCTCGACCTAGATGAGCAAGAGTAGCTCCTACTTTATTCATAAGTAGATAGTTTGTGGGATCAAGAGTTAAAGCACGATTAAAAAGATCAATAGAAACTTCATACTATCTTTTAATGAAAAATAGAACTGCAAGAGAGGACTTAATAAGAAGAGATGTACCAATAAGTCTGGATCTTCTGGGTTCATTTTAGACGCATCATCAAAAACTTTGATTAAACTGCTATTGATATTTTTAATGTCTTCTATTTTATATGTAGGTAGATTGATCATATCGTCAGGGATTATATTTTCAATGCCTTGAATTTTATATTTAGGATTAAGAATTATCCATCTTTTTAGGTAATTCATTGCTTTTACTTAATCGAGCACGTTAGTGCATGATATTCCTAGACTTAAGAGGCAATCCAAATTCTATGGGGATGTTTTGAGGCAGTTAGTAAAGCATGGAATTGATTTTTGATCTTGATCATTTTATTGTAAAATTCTACCTAAAATTCTCCAGCTCTATCCATCTTCTGCATGCTTTTGAAGATGAGCTTATAAGGCAAGAATAGCCTGATTATTATTGCCCTGATTAATTAAATCTAAAGCAAGACTTTTTGGAAAAGCTACATCTTTATAAGGATTATTTTGATCAAACAGATATTAAGTCTTAATTTAACCATGGACTAATTGCTCCTACATATCAGTTGCTGTTTGCCAAGCTTCTGATAGATCTAGATTCATTTCCTGAAGAGTTTGCATGTATTTTTACTCAAGCATCTTTTAAAATTATGCTTGGTTTGCATATTCCTTTTCATAATTTTATAATTTTTAGTGCCAATTTTCTTCAAGTAATTATTGGGCTTTTATTGCTTACTATGTTTCTTTTAGCTTGGCAGCTTGGAAAGTAGGATCTAAGTTTGCTAAATTCGATTTCTGTATGAGTTAAGCTTAATTCCATGCTTTTTACATGGCTATTGTATCTGGCTGAGTTTAACGAATTTATTTTCCTTCTATTACTAATTCTCCCTTATTAATTCTTTTCAAAAAATGCAAAAATTGTGAATTTTGAAACCTAGGATCAGGATCATTCATCATTGTATCAAGCATCGAAGTTGAGCTATCTAATATATTTTTCTGCTCCTCTTAATAGCTTAGTTTTGCCTAACTAAAGCCTTGCTCCATCTTCACTTAATTTTTCCAATTTTAAGCTTATTGAGCAAGGTTCAAGTTTTAGAACTGTTGTTGCATACGCCATTATTGTACTTTTGCTTCTTATTGTGCTCTTTCCCATTACATTTGGCGCATCATCATTTGATGTTGCTGCTGGGCCATTGCTTCATTAAACTGCCCTTCCATCATCTGGTTCATCATCATATTGTTCTGTAAATGCTACTGTTCTAATTTATCGAAAAGTTACTGGCATTTCCCCATCCTTGATTCATAGCTTGAAACATCATCTCTCGATTTTTAATCTCCTCTTCGAAATTTTGGCCTACTTGTCCCATTTGCATAAGCCTTTCAGAATTTTGACCTCCTATCATCATGTTGTTCATGAGTCTTTTATATTGATTCGATGTTGCTAAGGCATTGGGATTGCAGACTCCCCCTTGATACAAATTGTTCATTAATTGTATTGATCTATGATATATAATATCAACAGATGCATCATACCTTTATAAAGCTGAATTAAAATATATAAAGCATTTATCATTGTTTCTTCGTTTATTTGTCAATTTTATGGTTTTATCTCCTTATTTCATCGAATATGTTTGAAAAGATAGAATCACAATTAATTTGATTAAATAAATACTCTTCAGCACATTTCAAAGAAATAGGAAGCAAATAAAATATTATATTTATTAGAAATAGCATAATAATTAATTAATTTACAAATAGAATTAATATTATTACACATTTACTATTATGGTACAACAAAGAATATTTTTTTAATTGCTGGAGAGAGTTGGAGCAGAAGGAAAATATCAAACCATGTCTTTTATTGTCTGGGCAATAATATTGTTCACTGCAGGAGCTTCATCCTTCTTTAATGCTTTTCTTTTTTACCAAGATGATTATCAATGCTCTAATAATTAAGGAAGTGATTGCAATTCATTCGTCTGTGCTCTTCCTCCTGATCAAAGAAATTAATATGTCAATCCTGATTTTTCTTCATTAGCATCAGAGTTCGGGGACTATCGATGTGAAACATCTGGAGAATTGTATAATATTCAATCAATGATATATATTGGAGGAATCGTTGGAGTAATTATAGGGGCTGTTACCAATTAAATGATTAGTAAAAAAAGACTACTGATACTGACTCTTATTTTTAACTTATTAGGAATAACTTTAGCTATATTTAGCCCTTATCTTATAATGGCAGGAATTGGTCTGCTTGTCAATTTTGCAGCTAAATGCATCCAAATGGAAATTGTAATTTGCTATATTACTGAAACAGTATCTTAAAAAATCAGTGGAAAACAGATAATGATTGCCTATGTGGCATTTTCTACCGGGGCCAGTTTAAATGGACTTTTTTTCATGATAATTTCATCATGGAAGTTAGTATTGCTCATTTATGTTATCATTCCAATATGCCTTGGATTAATTGGCCTTATTTTCTATATTGAAGAGGCCCCATTCGATTCAGTTACTAAGCATACACCTGAAAAATCATATTAATCATTTTTAAGAATCGGAATCATAAACGGGAGATAGAATGATCATGGAATCACTCTTCAAGAAATAATAAATATTAAAAAGAAGTATAGTTAAAATGAGCAGAAGAAACATGACTATGTAATATCTGTTCTCGATCTTTTTAGGTTTAAATCTCTCAGAATAATAAGTATTTTAAGCATAATCCTTCATTTTCTCATCTCCTTTCAATTTAATGCTCCAGAGCTAGCCTTACAAGATTATTCATTAAGTGTTTATTTAAATGGTATTATCATTGGATCATCATAATTTTTTTCTTGTTTTTTGTCTTTTTTCCTTGTCAATAACTTTAAAAGAAAGAAAGTCATCTATTTAACAGAGTTTCTAGCATTGGCATGCTCTATTCCTATTATTGTGTTTGCCTCTTGTCAAAATAACGGAGAAACATGTTCAACTTAGATACAAATCATTCAAACTGTTGGATTATTTACGTTTAGATTTCTCATAACTTTATCTTATAATTTTTTCTATATGATTCAATATGTTGTGTTTCCAACTCAAATAAGAGCCTTGGGATTGCAAACAACAGCTATAGCAAGTTATACAGCGGTAGTTCTTTTTCCTCAAATTATGGCTTTTTGCTAGCAAATAGGAGTTTCTATTATTATCACCTTTTCCATAACTTGTGTTTTGGTTATAGTATTCACTTTTGGCCTCCCTGAAACTTTATAAACAGCTGCTCCTGATATGATTTCAGAATTAAAATTTTCACAACATCAAACGTTTCATGAGTAAGCAAAATAAACATGATTTCGATAAGAAAAATTTATTTGGAATAATATTTATAATATATAATTTGGGTATGTTTTTTGTTTTGGAAACTGGTAAAATTATAAATCATAAATAAAAATACAATTGTTTTTAAATATCGTTTTGAAAATTTGGTGTATTGATTGAAGTTTACTGTCATTGAATAAAATATATTGATTGTGGAACTAAAGTTCACTGCTGTTGCGGCGTATATTATGAATCAGGCTTCTATAACTTCGACAATTGAAGTGAGAGTTATTTATTATATGAGCTGATCCATTATTATTGACATCAATTTTTGCAATAGTTGAGTAATAAATGCCACAGTTAATGGATTTGGCGATTTTGGAAACTTAATGCAAAGGATATCCACTCTTTACTTTGAAGAAAATTCATCCCAGCCTTGCTCCACATCTAATGACTCATCATCGAGATTGACTTATTATTGAAATCGTCCATATATAAATCATTGTTCATTCAATATTGTCTTTCCTGATAATTTATTACCAGATTGCTCGAAAGAGATAAAATCTCAGATTACTCTGCAAAGCCCTTAATTAATTACTGATATATACTAAGTTTATCATTGATTTAAATTATCTCAAATAGTTACTCGATTAGGTGATTCTGAACAGATATGAATCTGGATTAGACATTCCTGCTAACACTCTACATATTAATAAACTTTAATAATCAAGACTAAGAAATAAAATTAATCAAAATTCTTCACAAATTCGTTACAATCAATCCAACAAACAAAAAACAAAATATAGAAAAGCGTAGAATATTTAAATTTCACAAAATTACATTTTTCATCTTTTTGAATGAGAAGTTCTTTTTCTTATTGATGAAGCAATATCTCTTTTAAAATTCACTTCAGAATTTTTTTAATTAATTTATTAATTTAATGTTTTTGAACGGTTGCTCAATAAATAAACATGTAAAAAATGGTCTAATTAGTGTAAAACTAATAGATATAGCTAATTATGTTCATTATATTAAAGCTAATATTAATTTAATTTAGCTCATTTTTTTTACTCTAAATCGATTTTATAATATTTAAGAAGAAATTCTCTGAAGATGAGAATCAATAAAATTTGCAGTTCCAAAAAAAATAAACTTGTCCTTTCAACCTATCAAGAAAATCCGCCAAAACAGTCCTTAATTGATAATTGTTTGCTTTTAGTTGGAATATCAAATTCTTTAGAAAAAAGATGTTCTATAATAAGGAACTCAAAGTCCAAATCCAGTCTTTTTGCCAAGGAAACTCAATCCAATAGCAACAAGGAAAACTATGGGCCTTAGGTGAGAATACGAACAACTTCGACTGCTCAACAACTTAAATTAAACTAAAATTATTCTTCCAAGGTTTAGCTTTAAAGATCAAAATCTCGAATAAAATGCCCATAACCTTAACCAACATTAAATTCATTGATTTCCGAGTTGATTGAGATGTTGAAAAGCAAATCAATAATTAGTCAGAATCATCTTTTCTTCTATATCATTAAAAAAGATCACTTTCATACACTAATATCGCAACTACTACAGAGTCGGAAGAATCATCTTTCTCATGAGTAGCAAAAATATTAGGGGTCTCTTTTCTCATTTTTGACATAGAAGATAAAAGAAGTTTAAAAGTTACTATAATATCCAAATTAATAAAACCAGAAAAAATATAAATTGGATTCAAATTTAATACAAATTTAATATAACTCATCATTATATAAGGATGAAGTTGTGAAATATAAAAATTAACTTTAAATAATCAAGGATTAAAAAAAGAGGTTGTAGAGTTAGTTACAAAATTTATATTAAAAGAAGGAAAAGATAACTGTATAGTTGATCTTAAAAGAAAGAGAAATAGCAGAACAAGTGAAAGACATCAACAATAACAATGTAGAGAAAACAAAGCTTACATTTTAAATAAAAGAAATGATTCAAGAGATTCAAACATACAAAGATATCTTGAATAAAACAAAGGAAAAAACCAACTAACTTTATAATTATATCAATGAACAAAACAACAAACATCTTTTGATGGCTAGTAAAGACTATAAGGATATCTAAAGTTAAATCTATTAATATGCATCGTATCTTCAATGTAATCAGTTAGCTTCCAGCTTAGAGTATGAGCCTCTTTCTATTACTTGCATTACTGAGGACTTATAAAACCAGATTAGAAATGTTAATAAAACTATCATTCAAAATGAAGAGCTGACTCTATTAGATAAGTCAAGAATTATGAGAGATTTTCTAATGTAATGGATGAATAAATTTATAAGAAAAGTATTTTTTGTTTTATTTAGGATGAATAATAAAAGCACTGGATAGATTTTAAAACTAAATGCGTTCGAACTTTTATCTAAAAAATGAAAAAATGGATTGATAACTGGAGTTTTAAGCAAGAATATTTGGTCAACCTTCGAAATCAATTCGCTTTTGATTCATCCAAAATGATTACGCTTCTTAAATCTTTGTAATAACAGTCAAAATGTGATAAATGTAGCTCACCTATTGCCTCTATTGGCATTTAAATATCATAGCTTTATTAAAAAATAGAAACGAACTATAAATTAGGAAATTCATTTTATTGATTCTACATTTAAATTATACTTTTATCAATTTATTATCCACTTGAAAATAAATGCTTCATTATTCATTTTTCATTTTTTTAATAAATACAAATTTTTATAAACAAATGTATAATGATTTGAACTATCATCATTACTTGATTTTTAATCTATCTTTAATAATGTTCTTGATGTTTTGCAGATCAGTTATCTTTGATTTAGGCACAATTTACTCTAACTGATTGACAACAGCCCAATATTTATGATAGTCCATTTCCTATGAATAATTATTGGCCTCTGCTAGTAAAACTTTCATTTAAGAGGTAAAAGTAAATCCTTCGATTGCTTATCTCAAAGATTCTTCACTAAAGAATTGTTCTTCAGGATGAAATTCATAGTTTATTTGATAATTTTGTTAATAAAACTTGCCAAAAGGATCAGTATATTGCAAAAAAATCTACCCTTTAAAGAATGGATTCTTGGTTTTGCGTTACAATTTTACTAAAATTAATCCACCAACTGTATAAACCTTTTAATTAATAATCTATATTTCAGAAGGAAATGTAGATTTTAATTTGGTGATTGTAAAGCTTGTAGGATTTCCATTAAAATTATTGTTGTATTAATTCACCAGATCTGAATCAGGAGCTCCAAAAACCTAAAAACTTTCAATATCATTCGATGATATCTGAAGATTAACATCAAACGAAGAAGGAAAGAAGCCAAAATCAAAAGTTTAAAAGACATATTTTTTGATGTCTTATTGATTAACAGCACAGAAATAGTTGAATCCTTTCACATTTTTAAGTTACTCACAAACATCCGATTGGAATGAGTCCGAAATTCCTATTATTGTTAAATTAATGTTTGAATCTGCTGAAGCTTTTTAAATAAAAAGCTTTTCGTCAGATATGCTATTGTCATCAACATCAGTTAGCATAATAATTCTATTTTCACAGTTATGGCATTGTTTGGCTTAAATCCATTTAGTCAGCATCTCTTTGGATTTTACAAAACCACTTCTTATAGTTGTTCCCCCATTTGTTTTAATATTATTAAGTGTTTTGTAGACCTTATCTCCTATTTAAGATTTTAGTGTTGGTTCGAAGATGACTTGAGCTTGATCATTGAATGTAATCATTCCAATAGAATCATTTGGTCGAAGTTTGGAAATGAACATTTTGATAGCTTCTTTCGATAGATCTAGTCGACTTTGATAATTCTTGTAATCAATAGATCCCAATCCTCCTCCCATTGAACCTGATATATCCAAGCATATTAGCGCATTTAAAATCCTTGCATCTCTATCTTCACCATCTTGTTTTCCTTTCATAAAAATTGCCAAATAGTCATTGGTGCTATTATCGTGGAGACTTTTAGTGAACTGAGATCGAGCGTATCCAAAATGCAAATCTTTAATAAGATTAGTCTTAGGTCCAACATTAAATTTAATTTCATTGAATACACCTTCATAAGTTAGGTGAGTCGCATCAGGGAGTTCTCCTGATTCAATTTGAGAAGAAAAACCCCGTGTATTTCTTGCTCCCATACAGCAGTCCATATCTTGTTAAAATTCTTTGATTAATATTTTATTAATTCGAGGTATATTTCAATAAGTTAAACTGATCATTTATGATTAGTGATATTTTTCAGTTGTATATAAATAAATAACTGGGCAAGATATTCAACTGTTTATTAAATTAATTGTTGATGGATCAGTCAATCATGGCATTTTAAATGATTTCTTCATAGTCTGATATGTTTCTCTTTATCCTTTTAATCTTTTTGTTTCTCGTTGTTTCTTCACTGAAAATTTAGCAATTAGAATAATCTGTCAGCAAAATAATCTGTCTTTCGTAAATATATTTAAGTTCCTTAAGATAAAAGGCCTAATATTTATCCTTTATATTATTGACTAAGCGGCTCACCACGCAACTTAAAAATTAAGCAATTCTTTACCTTTCTTTTAAAATTGACTTCAGGATTTATCTTGATGCCATTTAAAATATCTCTTCTTTTTCTTTCCAAGTTAAAGATTCTTGTTTTATTCCAATTATTTTGGAATATAGCATTGAATGATACTGTTGAAGGTCATTCTCAATTTTTCTTTGTGAGCCTGGCTATAAAAAATAATGGTGAATTATTAAATGGCCACTAAACTGAATTTGGACTTTTATCCCTATCTTTTCTTTAGCCAATCTATCTACTGTACCCCTTCTTCGGAGTTGATGATATGGTGTATTTTATTGATTTGTATTTGTAATAAGAGAAATAGGTTCCATTTTTCTAATTTGCTCGACAGCAATTACTTATATTTCTTCCTTTTAGTTTATTCTAATTTAAATGTTTCCATGACCACTAGTTTGAGTCTCCCTGAATAAATTTAAAGTTGGAACTAAATTCACTTCAAATAAGCGATCACTATCAAAGGAGTCAATGATATTAGATTGTGATTTGTTAAATATTTTTGCTTATTGCCATTAATTTGGAATATCGTTCATTCTCATTCTGATGACTTAATTAAAAAAAGTTTCAATTGAGGCTTTCTATTTTTCAGTTTACTCCATTTATGGCAAATTTCTAAAATCATAAAATCCATTTATTCGATTAAATCTATTTCCACTCGAATATGCATATTCTTTGAAATGATCTTATGATAATTATTTCAGATCCATATAACTATAAGCAATAGTTGCCCAAATATAATTGTCATAGGTAAATTTTTAAATATATTTTTGATAAATTTATTACGCCTCTTATTAAGTGCTTGTAATGGATTTTAGAAAGTCATGAAAGCTGAATGTCTTTAAACATTTTCCTGTAATTATTTTTAACAAAAATGTATAATTATCTGAGCAAATATTCTATTAACGTGTTTAATAGTTTATTATTGAGAAAGACTTGTATTGTGGATAAAACATTGGATGATACCTATAATTTTTGTGCAATAGTTGAAAAGTGTCTTAAATAATGTCTCTTTTGCCTTTGTATGTGAATTGAAGTTCTTCCTCGATGAATTGCTTTTAGAAGAAATAAATTTCTTTGAGAATTTTCTAATCTTCTTGAAAGTGATTAAAGTATACTTTTAGCCAGTCATATTATCTTTCCTTTAGCAAATGCGAATTTATATATAAGTAATTCGATAAAAACATAGATTTAGTCATGACTTGAGGAATAATTTTTGTTTTTATTACTGGAATCTTAAAAAGGACCTAATCTTTATCAAAATCTTGAGTTGAATATAGCATGGGTATATCGATTTGATTTTTTTAATAAAAGACAAGTTAAAAAGGTATCCCATCATTCTTTTTTTTACTTGTTTTCTAAAATTCTAAAATTTTATCCCTGAATTTTTCAAAAATATGTATTCGGAATTATCTCTCATATTATGTAGAACTAATTTTGTTTACTTTCTTTTCTATTATCCTTTGTATTTTTCTTTTGTTCACCAAATTATGGCACTTTAAGGCTTTGCTTTTACGATATTTTCCTAATATCAAAAACTGTCTTTTCAGGATTGCCTGCAACTAATTAAGGTAAAATAGTTTATATTTATTGTTGGTTATTAATATTTTATGTTATACTCTTTATAGCATATTTCTAATCTATCTTTATGTTGTTTCTATTGAACTTTTTATATGTCGCTTGATTTCATGTGTATTGCATATTTTAAGGTAGGGTTCTTTCTCTATTTATTCCTTTGTTGCACATTTTTAGAGAAATCGGCCTATCTTTTCTTTCAGCTCTGTATAAATATTTATAGTTGATTGTTACTTGCAAGGATATGAGTAGACTAAGTCAACTCCATTTAGTCCAGAAAATAGGTCGCTATCAAAAAATAATTAGACATAGAAATGCTCCGTGTTTGTTTAATCAGCAAATCCTCTTTAAAAATGTGAATTTTTAAGTCCTTTTCCGTTGTGCTGTATCAATATTTTATCTCCAATTTCAATATTTTGATTAGCCCTGAGTACTAATTGTCCATCTTATTATAAAATGATTCTTGCATTTGAAGTAGAATCGGAAGAGCAGCATTCCGTAAAAATGTTGATTAAAGGCACTATCCTTAAATTAAAGCACGATTATTATTCAACTATAGTAAATTAAATTGTTCCTTTATAAGTTGAAATTTCTGTCGTTCTTTTATTGAGAATGTTACTGCCATTCTAAAAGATAGATTTTATAAATATTTTTTCAGTTTTACTCAATGAGTTTATGATGTAGATGCTTGAATCTTAAATTTATTCATCAATATATTCGCTTTACTCTTATTATTCATATTAATTTCCTTATTAACTCATTGTTTAAATTTATGATATATATTCGATTTAAAGATTTCTTTGGAGATCTATTTAAACTTCTTATTCTTTGGGTTTAAATTTATCTGTTTAAAACATTTGGCTGCAGATGTATGCCCATATAAAATGTCCTTTTTTGAATTGTTTTAAATATCTCTTATATATTTTATCTGCTTTTTCCGGTGTATTTGATATTTTTAAATACTCCTTAAAACTAAATTGCGATAGTTTTGAACCCTTGATTATGTCTCTTATGTACTGATACCTTCGATTAATAGAATTTTCATTTTTTTTGTCAGAAAGCCATTAGTATTTTTTGTTCAATTTTTCATGATATAATGGATGAAATCTATAGTCTCGATGGAGAGTACAAAATACATTGTCCGCAAATGTATTACCATTATTTGACGTCTACATAGAAGTTGGCATGAATCTTTTCTCGAAGAAATATAGATCTGAGACAATGCCAGGCTATTGAGCCAATATTTGAGAAAATTATTCTAACCATTCATATTTTTCTTCTTTGGCTATTTTTTCATAAATAAACAGGTATTGAATAAGAGGAAGAACACTGAAATTTTTTTCAAAGCAGATCTTGCTCGAGTCGGGAATCTTCAAGATTAATTAATTTTCGATAATATTATTTTGTGCTTTTAGGGAAGGGAAAAGAAATCCTCTTTTCTCATCGAAGTCCAAAGTTAAAAGAGTTTATTTATCATCGCTACTTGGCTCATTAAATTCATCTCCTTTTTCCAATGGTATTTCTTAATATATGCGACGAAGTAAGTATTTGAAAGATGACTTCTTACAGTTGGCTTGTTATCGCCAAGATTCAAATCGATCGACTTCGGTTATGTTATTTTAACGAAAGGGTTATCTCCTTTTCTGCCTATTTTAAAAATCTTTCATTAATTAAATAATAATTTTATGAATTGAAATTTGGGGTATTTATCCTCTTCTTGCTCATATTTAAAAGTCTCACTAAACCAATGCGATACTACTTTGAATATGTATGAACAAGTTTAAATATCAAAATATATATTATAGTTATGATGGGGTTGGGGTTGGGGTTGGGGTTGGGGTTGGGGTTGGG
>Ga0302186_10000571_pt1 | contig 32573 bp, 24 predicted proteins | sample II_Bog_E1_2_FD_198782 | JGI IMG/M metagenome (GOLD analysis project Ga0302186, IMG submission 198782) | Peat permafrost microbial communities from Stordalen Mire near Abisko, Sweden - II_Bog_E1_1 | ecosystem: Environmental > Terrestrial > Soil > Wetlands > Peat | place: Sweden: Abisko... | reverse complement strand
TAAAATATTCCAAAATTAATAGTATTTCAATAATAATATTAATATTAATAATTAACTTTATAGATTTCTCTCTTTAACAATAAATAAAATAAAAAATATAGATTTAAATAAATATGTTTATAGTTTTCATTTTTATATTAAGAGAGAAATAATAATAATTAACTTTATAGATTTCTCTCTTTAACAATAAATAAAATATAAAATTAAGGTTTAAGATTTGGTTTAAAATATTCCAAAATTAATAGTATTTCAATAATAATATTAATATTAATAATTAACTTTATAGATTTCTCTCTTTAACAATAAATAAAATAAAAAATATAGATTTAAATAAATATGTTTATAGTTTTAATAAACATTATATTTTTGTTTAATCCAGTCTTGGAGTGTTTCTAAAGGACATATAATTGGGTCATCAGTAAATCCTTTTAATTTATAAAACATTGGTTTTTTAATGGAATCATTTTTAAAATATATATATAAACTACCTTTGGGACCACGTCGAATACTCATATTCACCGATATTTCTCTCAATATATTTGGATTTATTAATGTATTTTTCCCTTCAATTATTTCTACTATTTCGTCATAAGTATAACTATCTAATCCACGATTTTCACCCAATGATTTTAAAGAAATTGTCTTGAACGGTTTTGTGACGGTTATTACGGGTTTTTTCGTTTTCTTACCAATACCACCATACAATAATTCAGTTGATTGACATACATTTTCTAAAGATACAAATGGACCATATTTACCTGTTTTAATAAATATTTTCATACCATTATAAAGCCCCAATTCATAAAATGTAATATTATTTTGCATTATTTGTTTCTGTGTTTCATTTTGTATGTCTTCATTGCTTTTCACATTCACAGAAATCACCTTAATATCAGACACGTCTGCAATCTCCATCATATCCTCCAATTTAATTTCCCCTTTTTGTATTTTATCAAACATTTCCATATTAAAATTATCTTTATATTCTTTTCGCACTGAAATAAATCGTTCTGGATTTGAGGTATGAATGCACGGTCCCATTTTGCTTATTAAAAATGTATGTGTGGAATTGAAACGGTGTTGTATTTTTTTGAGCCCAGATGATTTTAGTGAGTTTAAGCATTTTTCTAATAAGGTATCACATTCACTGCATAACTCAGTCATTTGTTTATTGCCTTTTGCAATCATATCTAATCCATCTTCCATTTGTTTTGTGTATTTATAGTTAAATATGTCGGAAAAGTGTTTTTCTAAAAAATCACTTACAATGCGTCCAATTGGTTGAAGAAGAAGTTTATTTTTTTCTCCTCCCGTTTCTTTTTGAACAATTTTTGTTTGAAACATTTTATTATCTTTGTTTAAAACATATTCCAAACAATTTAGTTTAATTGGTTTAATGGTATCCATTTTAACATATTCGCGTTCCTGTATTTTATCAACCAACATCGCAAATGTTGATGGTCGTCCTATTCCTATTTCTTCCAATATTTTCACTAAATTTGACTCTGTATAATGTCCCGATACCGTTTTTAATATTATTGATGCCTCCATTTTTTTATAAGGCAATAAAGTATTTTCATGCAATAATTGAAGCAATCTCCATTCTTGACACTCATTTTCTTCATCCATATCCTTCTCTCTCTCCTTCTCCAATCTATCCACTTTTCTATTCAATATATCCAGTTCATACGCATTTTTCCATCCACTAAAAACAATTCTATTACTGTGTCTTTGAAAACATAATTCACTTGTTGTTATATCATCATCTAAATCTATCGTCCCCACTGAACACTCACACTCACACTCACACTCACACACACACGCACTTATTCGCGCCGTAATCGTTTCTGTTATAGATGAAGCCATACACGATGCAATCGTATGTTGCCAAATTAATTTATATAATTTATGTTCTCTTATTCCTATTGCTTTGTCGTTTTTTGTTATCTCCATAAAATTATATGGAGTCAATACTGCGTCTGTTGGACGTATGGCTTCATGGGCTCCTTGAATAAGGGGCGTTGTCCCTGTGTCAATAATACCTTTTGTTTTTTTAGATTTGGGTTTTGTTTTTGTTGCGACGGTGGCGGTATCAATGGCGGTAGATGAAATTAATTGAATCTTTTTTGATTGAACATCCGTTTGAACATAATTTTCTCCCCAAGTGGTTTTAATAAAATGACTTGCTTTATGAATAAACTCTAAACTATATTTGGCATTATCGGTTCTCATATATGTAATAAATCCTTTCTCATAAAGTGTTTGAGCAATTTTCATTATATCTTTCACACCAATATGCAAATCACTATTTGCGGTTTGCTGTAAATATGATGTAGTTAGGGGAATGGGAGCATCCTTTATTACTTTCTTTGGACTTGAACATTTAATAAATCTATTTTCAAAATCAATGGAATTTAATAGAAATTTCTCAACCATATTACGTCCAATAAGTGGCTTATTTAACTCAAATGATAACATTAAATGTGTAAAATAACCAACAACATTATATGATTCGCTATCAATGGATGTCGCATTAACCGTATCATTTAAATGTTGTTCTTTTATTTTAATGTCATTGTCAAATATTAAGCGCAATGCAGGCGTTTGACATCTACCAGAAGACAATGGATTTTCTTTATTTGAACAAATCCATTTCCATAAGGTAGGGGTCGTTTTAAATCCAACCAAAAGGTCCATTATTTGACGCGCCTGTTGTGCATAAACTAAATTAATATCTACAATACGCGGGGTCTGTAATGCATTTAACAATGCAGATTGTGTTATTTCGTGGAAAATAATTCGTTTTGTCGTTAAAATAGATAATCCAAACATATCGCAAATATGCCATGCAATGGCTTCGCCTTCTCTATCATCATCCGTCGCCAATATAACTTCATCTGCAAGACGAATTTCATCACGCAGTTTATGGATTTGACGTTTTTTAATGGGATTATTAATTTCATTATAATAAGGTTTATAGCCTTCATTGATATGAATATTAGACAAATCTGATATTTCACGCAAATGACCATATGATGCCATGCACTTATATCCATGTCCTAAATATTCTTCTATCTTTTTGCATTTGGCAGGCGATTCAACAATTATTAATTTATTCATTATTATAATATTATCTTTCGCTTTTAACTTTATATAAAGAATAAATCAATTTTAATTGTAGATATTATACGAAAATTATTCATACACACTCATACACACTCATACACACTCATACACACTCATACACACTCATACACACTCATACACACTCATACACACTCATACATATATTTATTAAAACTATAAACATATTTATTTTAAGGTTATTTATGTGTTATATTATAATCCCGATTTATTGAACGCATTGCGGCTACATTTCTCTCATTAATTACAATTATATTTTATCTTTTGAGAGAAATAGCCTGCGAGCAAGGCATCCAATAAAAATAATATACCCCCTAACCTTCACCTTATTTGACGCGTTTAACTGGTGTAAAGATTCCACTGATTATGATAATACACCTAAAAAGAATGAACCCAATAATTAAAAAAATATTGTCAAAAAATGAAAAAAAATCACGTATATATTGTTCATATTTATTTTGTTTATTTTGTTTATGTGTGTTTTTTGAAGGCATTGTTCAAATAAAATATTTTATTATTTTTCTTTATATAATATAATATAATATCAAAATAAATGTTAAATAATAATGAAATCAATTTAGAAAATGGAATGAAAATTATTTTACCACCACAAATTAAAAATGCAAGATGGAAAATGACTCCCGAAGCAATAGAAAATACAATGTCATATATTTTTGATAAATTAAGACACCCTTGTTATATGGTTGGTGTGCGTAATCACAAAGTATATTTTTATAAATTACATACACAAAGTGGAACATCTCCGGATATTATTCCTATATTAAAACAAAGCATATATAATTTAAATAAAAATCCATTTCTTACAAAAAAACAACAGATTGAAATTAAAAATGGCGTTAATATTAATAATACACGTATAATGCAATGTGTATTAAAAACATTTGCTGATAAAAATGCTGAAAACAATGAATCAGGTGGAAAAGTAAATGAATATTATACATTTTTAAAGGAGATTGAACATAAAATAGGGAATGGTTTATTTATATTGAATTTAACTGACGCAATTATTCTTCGTGAAGATGGCAATAATCCATTTCCATTTGTTTATGGTTTAAAATCACTGAATGATACGCGATTTACATCTGGACCATTTCTACCGATTATGGGTGCGGGACAATACGAATATATGGATATACCTATCCCAAATTATGACGAAATTATTCGTATTGTTGATAATACATTTATTGATTATAAAACAGTTTATCAAACAAAATGGAACGAAAAAAACCCCCGCGCAATTTTTCGGGGCGGTTCGTCTGGATGTGGCGCAACTGGACAAACAAATGCACGTATTGCATTGTCCATTTTAAGCAAAAATGCCAAAAATAAAATAACTGAAATGATTGATTCATGCATTGTAGGAAATGTAATGAAAACCATAAAATATGACCCCGTTTATGGTCTCACTAAAATTAATAAGAATGATATTGAAAAGGCTTTGTGTGATGACCAAAAAGGAACACCTATGACAATTCAAAGCACATATAAATATATCATTCATATTGATGGAAATGTAAATGCATATCGTTTATTAAATACTATGCTTACAGGTTCCCTTATATTACGTGTGAAAAGTCCATATATTCATTGGGCTGATTATATATTAAAACCAAATGTGCATTATATTGAAATTGCACCAGACTTAAGCAATATTGAAAATGTATTAGAATGGTGTCTAAAACACGACCGACAATGCGAACAAATTGCCCATAATGCTATGCAAATCGCACCTATATTAATATCTAAAACATATATTCAACAAATATTTATTGGTTATATGAATTTTTTGTCTAACTCCCTATATCACACGAAAACCTCCCTTGTTAAACGCACAAACCCCTCGGCGAAAACCTCCCTTGTTAAACGCACAAACCCCTCGGCGAAAACCTCCCTTGTTAAACGCACAAACCCCTCGGCGAAAACCTCCCTTGTTAAACGCACAAACCCCTCGGCGAAAACCTCCCTTGTTAAACGCACAAACCCCTCGGCGAAAACCTCCCTTGTTAAACGCACAAAGACACGCAAAATAAAATCTAAATCATTTAAAACATCTAAATCATTTAAATCATTTAAACCTCAAAGCGATATATTTAAATCATTTAAATTAAATGGAGGAGATAACAAAACTGCACATACAAATACAATGTCGGTTATAAGTGATAATAATTTAAGGTCAATATTAGATAAAAAAACCGCAATTCAAATTGCAATGAGTTTTATATAACAAAAAATTATATCTCAACACCCAAATATCGCATTAATTCTTTTTTCTATCTTTTAATCTCAATTCAAAATCATCATAATCCCAAAAAGTAAAACCACCTATATGTATTTTATGAGTGTCCGTTATTAAACAATATAATAAGTCCGTTTTTATTTGGGGATATTTATGGGCTTGAGAGAACTTCTTTATTTCCACAAATTTATTTTGTTTGTCATCATAAACATAGTGGCTTCCAGTAATATAAATTTTCTCTCCAGAAACACAATCCAATTCATATAATTCTTCATAATTCGCATCATCTTCTTTATTACTAAATCGTAAAATACCAATTACTTTCTCTCCCGTCAATAAAATATCATCCAATTTTATTGCATCAATTGGAACAATCATATTATTTTTTAGATGAATAAGGGTTTTTGGGTGAAAACACTTGCCCAAAGATTTGACCAATTGACCCGGAGGACCATTCCACGTTGAATTCATCGTTTTAACTGAACCATCCATCATATATAATACAGTCGTCAAAATTCCAATTGTTTTACCCATTAAATCTTTTATGCTTATTGTTACCTTTTGAAATTCAATAATTAAATTAAAAAACACACCGAAAATAGATTGGACTATTGTAGAAAGAAATGTTCGCACTTTGTCAAACATACCACGAATATTATTTATTTCGGTCATACTTGAAGCCGCATTGGCATTTAAATTAGATGTTAAAAATGTAAGCGGTTGCAAAATATAACCCATAAAATTCATTTGTGTGTTTTGAATACAATACTGAAAATCTTGCTCTATATTGTCCGATAAAGGCATATACATAGGATTGCACCTATATTGCGCCCAATTTTGTTTTATTTCGGCTACGGAAGAATAATAAAATACAAGTGCAATTAATAGAATAAATGCTAAATTTACATAAATAAAATACCCCCAAGTTGATGCCGACGGCATTTATAATGCTCTAAATAATACGTTCTATATTATATAGCATATATATTTATCACAGTAAAATAGACCGAATTATATATTTATATGAAAATATATAATACAATAAACCACATTTAACAAACCACATTTAACAAACCACATTTAACAAACCACATTTAACAAACCACATTTAACAAACCACATTTAACAAACCACATTTAACAAACCACATTTAACAAACCACATTTAACATTTTTTCTCTCAATTTCAAAAAGGAAGGGACATTTATTTGGGGTTTTAAATGTTTGTATCTAAATGCAATAAGGGGGAATAGTGTTAGTGTTTATAACTTTTAAGCGATTTTGGGGAAGACCTTGTTTTGGAATAATGGCGATTGGAATGGTATCCGCTACTACTGGCGTTAGATATTGATTTTGTTCCATAAATATATCCCCCCTTTTGAGTGGCATATTTGTCATAAACCGCATTACTTGACCCCTGAATACTTGTTTGTGAATTTTGTTTAATAATATCATTTGGAGTCTGTCCAGGTCCCCCTGTTGGTGCATATTGCATTGTAAATTGAGGCACAACCACGCCAGATGTAGCCCCGCCTCTTTTTTTTCGGTGTCTCCGTTGAGACATTTTACTTTTGGTGCGACGGGTGCGGCGACGGCGCCCGCCTTTGTGAGTGGGCTGATGCCTTTTTAGTTTATTTATAACCGAATGTTTGAGATTTTTTAACCAATTGGTAAAATGAGTATTTCCGCAATGCTTGCCGCATTTTCCTCCACCACTTACGGCTTTATTAAGGGCAGTTAGTTTATTATTTGCTAATGTTTGTGATGCAATGGCGGAATCACGTGGATTGCCTGCCAACATTGCTTGTTGAGTAGGCAAATTAAGTCCAGATACGGTTGATGTCATTATAAATCTTTTCTTAATATAAAAACGAGAGAAAATAAAAAAACAACTATTATTTCCCGTTCGTGTATTGCGTAATTTTTAATTATACATAAATATAATTATAATATAATACAACCCCCACATAAACATATTATAAACATATTAATAATATATTATTAATAACAATAATTTTTTTATATATATACAACATACAAACATATAATTCCACAACCATATTCAATGGACAATTTTCCAGTTCCACAAATGGATATGTCGCAGCGTCTTCAATTAACAAAAATGGTGAAAGATACAAATGCAATTGACCAGACAAATTTGATTCGTCATTTAAAACATAGTAATATTTTATTAGAAGAAACAAATCGGTTATTGGACATTTTAAAAAAATACGAATGTCCTTTAAAAGACAAATCTTTAGAAGATGCACGTATGGAATGTGCAATTGCATCCAATTGGCTTTTTACATACTATACTGACATTTTCAATCGCATTTTAAAAAGCGAATTAGATATTTCAATGTTTCACAAATTCATAGATATTTTAAAACAAATTGAAGATGGAACGGTCGACCAACACGAAGCATCCTTTAGAGTGGGAACCATATTAAAGGAAATTTATATTGATAGTGCATTGAAAAAATCCGAAAAATTAGATGCGGCTGCTGCGTCCGCGGAATCCGGACAAAATACAAACGATAATAAATTACATGAACCCAAAATAATGACTTGGAATGACTATAAAAATAAAAAAAATAATAATAATAATAATAAACTATTTTCTCTCAAACTTCAAAAAAATATATGATTTATATAACGTCAATATTCAGTTATTATAAACATAAATATACCATTTTTTAAGATAATAAAGATAAACTATCATTATTATTTTATCTTTATTATCTTTTTTATCTTTACACCTAATAAATACATTTTTGTGTATCACTTGATATATATATAATATTTAACTTTACAATACGAAATAATAATCCAAATAGAATATAAATTCATTATTGTTTTTTAACTTTCTTTATCATATATCATATATACCATCGGGAACAAATATGGACACTGACAATGACACAGACAATGACAATGACAAAATGAATTCACATATAAAAAAAATATACAGCAAATTATCTTATTTAGATAATTATAGCACTCAAGTTATTTTGGTTATCGTTCTTATTTTTGGTCTCATAGTGATTTGCACTTATTGTTATGTTCAAATGAATATAGAGGCTGTAAAAGCGGATTGGGCAAATCAACGATGCAAACCCGGTATTATTCCTTTCGCAGGATACATAAATAAATTAGACCCAACAATGACCGCCAATGAATCCACAAAACAAAATATGGAATATTGCACTCAAAATACACTGAAAACCGTCGCAGCCGACGCAGTGCAACCCATTACATTCGCACTTAATAATTTGACTACCATTTCAAATCAAACAACCGATGCCATTAATAGTGGTCGTGGAATGTTTGATAAAATAAGGACAAGTGTTCAGTCAGTTTCTACTGAAATAATGGGACGAATATTAAATGTGGTCATACCAATTCAACAAATCTTTATTAGTTTTAAAGATTTAATGGCAAAAGTTCAGGGGGTAATGGCAAGTGCATTATTTACATCTCTTGGAACATACTATACATTAAAATCATTGCTTGGAGCAATTGTGGAATTTTTAATTAAAATATTGGTCGCATTAGCAGTAATGGTTGTTATAATGTGGCTTACTCCTTTTACTTGGGGCGTTGCATCAACAATGACAGCCGTTTTTATTGCAGTCAGTATTCCTCTTGCACTCATACTAACATTTATGACAGATGTATTACATATAAAATCAGATATGAGTATTCCCAGTGTTCCTAAACGTCCTTCTTGTTTTGATGAAAATACTCTCATCCAAGTTATACGTGAAAACGAAAATAGAGAAGAACTTTCTTTTGTTCCCATTAAAAATATACAGATTGGAGACAAATTAATTGATGGGGGAATTATTACCGCAAAAATGAAACTTTTGGCAAGAAACCATATAATGTATAACTTAGGAGGCGTAATTGTAAGTGAAAGCCACTCCGTAAAATATATTGAAAATACTCATAATACTCATAATACTCATAATACTCATAATCAGACATATTCCCAAATATCATCTAAATTGATACCCAAATTGATACCAAAAACGAAATGGATACATATTAATGAACATCCGGACGCTATTAAAATCACAGAACCATATAATAATCCATTTATTTACTGCATTAATACTACTACAAAAAATATATGCATAAAAAACCTTGTATTTTGTGATTGGGATGAACTTATTTTAGATGAACAAAAAAATATATTATGTAATAAAATATGTAAAAATAATGTTAAAATAATGGACGATTTAGGGGTAAGTTTAGGTTTAACAATACACAAATATATTGATACTGGTTTCGCGAAATATACAAATATTCAATTACCTGATAACACACAAAAAGAAATAAGTAAAATTGAACCAGGTGATAAAGTTATTGGCAAAAATGGACAAATAACTGTTGCATATGGAATAGTTGAAATAAAAGCGGACGATTTAAATAACCCAATATTTGTATCTGGAATAAAACAAAATAAATTATATCACTTATTAACTTGTGATGCCTGTTTTTGCATTAAAAATAATAAACCGCCTTCTTTATTAAATTCACTGTCTTCACTGACTTTTTTGTCCCCTTTAGAATTTTTAAAAAATAATTATATTCAAATAAATGACTATAATTCATTAGTTGATTTTTATGCGTAATAAAATAATATTGGACTCATCAAATTGAGTTTAGAGTTTTTAGGAGAATATAAATTTATTAAAACATCAACACATTATTCCATAATTTCATAAAATTATAATCTTTAAAATATGTATAAAATGGAAATTTCAATTTTAAATTATCGTGTAAATTTAGAAGTATTAATTTTAATTGGTGTCGTATATCTCATTTTTCTGTATCATACTGTTTGTCCTTGCGTTAATATGCCCCTATTATATGAATCGCTAACATCAATGTCTGCAGCAAATGCGCTTGGAACCCGTGCAGGAGCAACAAGCACAACTGCTGCAAATTGGGACAAAAATAAAGTGCCCGTTATAGCGCATCACAATAATAAAAAGGAAGGATTTAGTTCGGGTTATGGTGCATATGATTTAAATAACTCAGCGCCATATAAATTGGGCGATTACTCAATGCCCGATGTATCCAGTTGGTTTCAACCTAATTTGGTTGTTCAACAAGGAAAGCCACTTGATAAAGGAGTGCAAAATATATTAAATCGTCCCGAACAACAAGTCCCTTTACCTGAAGGCGAATTATTAATGTTTGCAAATACCGAATTTAAACCAGAATACTGTCCCAATACCTATAGTAATAGTATGGGATGCGCTGGTCTCACTGTAAAACAATATAATTATTTACAAACACGAGGCGGAAATAATGTCCCCTTTTCTGAATATTAATTTTTCACCACACACACCCACACACACACCCACAAAAATCGCCTAAATAACCCTCAAAAACCCCGATTTTAACGCACCCACCCACAAAAATAATATAAATATAATTTACTAATATAATTTAGTATAGTGATAAAGTAAAGTGTATAGAATGCAAATTTTTGTTAAAACCCTGACTGGCAAAACAATTTCTTTAGAAGTGGAACCAGGTGATTCGATTGAAAGTATGAAAAAGAAAATCCAAGATAAGGAGGGAATTCCGCCAGACCAACAACGACTTATTTTTGCGGGAAAACAATTGGAAGATGACCGCATATTATCCGATTATAATATTCAAAAAGAATCAACATTGCATTTGGTTTTGCGTTTAAGAGGAGGATAAGGATAACTAATTATGGGTTATAGAAAAATAATAAGTAAATTAAACATATAATGAATAATAATATAAATAAAAATTTGTTTTTATTTATATAATGACAATGAAAGTATTAAGTATTGATGTAGGAATTGGGAATTTGGCTTATTGTTTATTTTCAGTGTCATCTATAGGAAACCCCAGCACTTTAGAAAAATACAATATCAATAAATGGGATGTTATTAATTTAAGTATTCCGCCATTAGTAGCGTTGGACACTGTCAATAATAGTGATACATTCATAAATCCCCCCAAATGTAATTTTATTAATAAATCGCAGACTAAAATACAAAAAAAACCAGTCATATGTGGAAAACAAGCAAATTATTACGCACCACAAAATAAAGATGTCTGTCGTTGCACATCTCACGCAAAAAAAGAATGTTATTTAATACCAGTAAAAGAATTAAGCAAAAAAAACATTGCCAAACTAACAATGATGCAACTTTGTGAATTAGCCGATAAATATCATATTAAATATCAAACTCCCATCAAAAAAAAATGTATGATTACAATTCTTAATGAATATGTGGATACCGTATGTTTTCAAATAATTGACTCCTCTAACAATCACAGTCATATACGCAAAAAAATAAACAAAAATAATATCAGTCTAATTAATATTGGTCATAATATTAAAAATCATTTTAATACCATTTTTAAGAATATTGGACATAATGAAATAAACTATGTCGTTATTGAAAATCAAATCACATCGCGAATGAAAAATATTCAATGCATGATTGCACAATATTTTATTATGACCGAGCAAGCCAGACAAATTATATTTGTGTCCGCTATTCATAAATTACAAAAAGAAACCCACTCTAATTCAATTCATTTAATAATAAAAAATAACAATGGCGATGATAACAATGGCGATGATGGCGATGATAACAATAACAATGGCGATGATGGCGATAATAACAATGGCGATGATGGCGATAATAACAATGGCGATGATGGCGATGATAACATCATAATAAGTGATAAACAAAAATATGCAAATAGGAAAAAAATGGGTATAAAAAATTGTATTGATAGTTTATTGGAGACAATAGAGAATATGAATTATCTTTCTTTTTTTAATTCACATAAAAAGAAAGATGATTTAGCAGATTCTTATTTACAAGGTAAGTGGTTTATAAAAAATAAAATATTTAGCAATTAAAACCTCTATATTTTCAATATCCTAAAATACCATATCTTTAAAAAGAATTTAAAAATAAATTAGCATTCAAAGAGAGAAACGGAATGAAAAACGTGATTTTTCTCTCTTTTTATTATTATTGCGTTAAGTAAAAATATAATAAATATAATATTATTATAATCCATATTAACTATTGGAACTAACAAATATATAAATGGACAATTTAGAATTTGATGATTTTAATACAGATGATTTCGGGGACACCGGAGGAAAGTCAAATATGGGACTTGGATTAGAACTTTTAATGAATACTAAAATTAAAGAAAATTCAAATAAATATTTTAATACAAATAATCATTTAGATGATGCAATAAATCTTGACCGCACTTTAAATGACATGTCTGGTGGTGGTGGTGGTGGTGGTGGTGGTGGTGGTGGGGATAATGTGAATGCAGATGTATATAAACCACAATCAATGTTATTTTCAAAACAAGATGCATATGAAGATGAAATGGATGAACAACCATCACACGTTAATTTTAATGAGAAACCCGATTTTTTAGAGGCAAATACAAATACATGGGATGACTATGGAAAATATGACAATATTACACCTAATGATATTGGACCGTCTCCTTCGCAGCCTCGTCAATCCGAAGACCAAGTTTTATATGAAAAAATGAAAATTTTACGCAAATTTGAAACTCTTGAAAAAAAAGGTATTCGTTTAATGAAAAAATATAGTGTGAGCGATTCATTGACTGAAATGAACGCTGAATTAAAAACCTTGGAGGATGAAAAGAAACGTCAAAGTGGAATTGGATTTCAAAAATCATCGCTTATTTATTGTATGCATGCAATTGAACAATTAAATGGATGGGCGAGACCTTTTGATAATTTGGATATGGATGGATTCGCTTCTGAATTAGAAGAACGAATACACGACGCCGATTATGAAGAAGTATTTGACGAACTTTATGAAAAATATAACAGTTCCAATAAAATGTGGCCCGAATTAAAATTATTGTTTATGGTTGGAGGAGGCATTGCCCTTCATTCAATGCGCAAAAATATGCAAAACTCTTTAAAATCAATGATGAATAGTGCGGCAGGAAACGGTTCTGTATTAAGTCAATTTCCTGATGCTGGTCAATTAATGGAACAGTCCCTTGCAAATGCAATGCTTAATCAAAATACATCGGCATTAAATAATCAACAATATTCCAATATGTCCAATATGTCCAATATGTCCAATATGGCTACATCATATAGTGGTGCCCCCAACAATATGGGACTTGGGTCTATTCCATCAATGAGAACGAGGGGACCACACGCAAATGCACAAGAACCGGGAATAACACGTGGAGGAAATAATAGTTCAGGTGCGGGGTCTGGTAATTTTTATAATATGGCTTCACAATATTCGTCTCCACCTGCACCGAATGTTGAATATGGTAATATGAGACCAGAAATGGTGGGACCTACGAGGGATATTAGCAGTTTATTATCTGGTGTAAAAACAAAAACATTAAATATACCTGACAATGAATCGGTTGTTACAATTGATGAACTGAAAAATACACAAGGTAATATTAATTTACCTCGCAAATCAAAAAAAACAAGGTCCAATTCAAACACCATAAAACTACCTTAATTAAGTTCCCTTTCTTTTACACATAACCCATAATTTAGTTAAAAAAATATATTCTATTTAAAATATATTTTTTAATAATAATAAATATTATTTATATTTAGATATATATATATGTTAATTTGATTATTTATATTTTATTATACTATATTAATGTCATCAATGATAACAAATAAATGTCCTAAAATTGGAATTAAAATACACGAAATGCCCCACACACTTTCTAAACAAGTTCAACCTCCTTCTCCATTACAAAAACAAAGGACATTGCACCCTCAACAGCAACCTCAGCCTCCATTACAAAAACAAAGGACATTGCACCCTCAACAGCAACCTCAGTCTCCACTACAAAAACAAAAGACATTGCACCCTCAACAGCAACCTCCTTCTCCACTACAAAAACAAAGGACATTACAACCTCAACAGCAACCTCAGTCTCCATTACAAAAACAAAGGACATTACAACCTCAACAGCAACCTCAGCCTCCATTACAAAAACAAAGGACATTACAACCTCAGTCTCCATTACAAAAACAAAGGACATTACATAATCCATCACAAACAATGGGATTAGGGACAGGGACATATAATCAAATAGACCAAGAGGCAACAAATAAACAACATATTGTTTTACATCAGCAGCCAATAGCGACGACTAATTTTTTTAATAATTTAGATTTGAATTTAGCGAATTATGAATATATTGATTTATTGAATTTGTTTGATATTCCAAAGTCTCAATTGACGGAGGAAATAATGAAATCCGCGAAAAGAAAAGTGTTGAAATTGCACCCAGACAAGTGTAAAACATATTTAGACCCTAAAATTTATGAATTTTTCCAAAGGGCATATAAATATTTAGAAGAAATCCGTGATTTTCAAAATATATCAAATAAAGATAATCGAAATACATCATATTCATCTAATGATATTTGTGATGAAGAGAATCGCGAACTTTATAAGAATTATTTTGAACAAAATGAAGGAGGGTTTTCTGTAAAACGTTTTAATGAACAATTTGATAAATACTATGTAAAAGATGAATACACCAATAAAGGATATGATGATTGGTTTAAAAGTGATGAAGGAATTTTGGAACAGCCAAAAGGAAAAATAAGCAAGAATGAAATGGACCGAATAATTCAACTTAAAAAAAATGAATTATGCAAATTGGTTCCTTATACTGGTGTTGCTGAACACATATATACTGGGTCAAATGCAGGGGGCATTCTTTTGGATACAAGTCAAATCGAAAATTTTACTGGTTCAACATCTGGAGACATATTTTCCAATCGTGGTCTCGCATTTACCGACCTTAAACAGGCTTACACTGAAACCTTATTGCCCATTGGAACCGATGAAGATTTTAATAATATTAAAAAATATAGTGATGTGAAAGCATATACTGCAGAACGCGAAATGAGTGAGAAAACATATAAAATAATGACAAAACAAGAAGCCGACAATTATTTATTGGAACAAGAAAATAAAAATGGACTGAAGGCATCATCTATCGCATTTAAATTGGCAAAACAATCAGACAAATTGAAAGAATCAAACAATCATTTTTGGAATAATATACGTCAAATTGCGTATGGTGATAAAGATAGCACTCATAATGGTATGTTATTATTACAAACTTAAAATCATTCGGTTTTATTTTTTATTATTGTTTATGAGTTTATGAAATACATTTTTAATATCTTTATATGGGTCCTAAATTAAAGATTTAGTGAGTTTCTTATTTAAAACCAAGTTCCTTATTAGAGGCTTGCCCGAAAGAACAATAAAAATTTAGTGAGTTCCTTATTAGGGACGACCCATATAAACCTTTATTTTCTCTCAATTCATAATTATTATTTCGTTACAAAATAAAATATAAACTAAATTAAATTATATTTTATTATTTTGAGAGAAATGGAATGAATATTAAAACTTTTATCTATATTTCTCTCAATTTAAAATTATTATTTCGTTACAAAATAAAATACAAACTAAATTAAATTATATTTTATTATTTTGAGAGAAATGGAATGAATATATAAACCTTTTATCTTTATTTCTCTCAATTCATAAATATTATTTCGTTACAAAATAAAATACAAACTAAATTAAAATATATTTTATTATTTTGAGAGAAATGGAATGAATATATAAACCTTTTATCTTTATAAGTTTATTTCTCTCAATTTAAAATACAAACCAAACCAAATTATATTTTATTATTTTGAGAGAAATGGAATGAATATATAAACCTTTTATCTTAAATCTTTTCTCTCAATTTAAAAATTATTATTTCGTTACAAAATAAAATACAAACTAAATTAAAATATATTTTATTATTTTGAGAGAAATGGAATGAATGTGGGTTGTTTAATAAAGATTAGTGAGTTCCTTATTAGGGTGCTACCCACATAAATTGTTATGAATATTAAATATATTATCTTTATAAGTTTATTTCTCTCAATTTAAAATTATTATTTCGTTACAAAATAAAATACAAACCAAACCAAATTATATTTTATTATTTTGAGAGAAATAAAATGAATATATAAAACGTTGGGTTGTTTATCAGAGAAATGAAATAACAATTTATATGGGTCGTGTCCCTACGGGACTACGACCTACGCTCGGGACTTCGTCCCTCGCTGGCGGACCCCTAATATGGAACTTGGTCTTAAATAAGGAACTCGCTAAATTTTTATTGACCAATCCCCTATATAAATTGTTATTCCATTTCTCTCAATTTAAAATTATTATTTCGTTACAAAATAAAATATAACCCAAACTAAATTATATTTTATTATTTATGAGAGAAATGGAATGAATGTGGGTTGTTTAATAAAGATTAGTGAGTTCCTTATTTAAGAACCAGTTCCTTATTTAAGACCTGTTCCTTATTAGGGGGTCGCCAGCGAGGGACGAAGTCCCGAGCGTAGGTCGTAGTCCCGTAGGGACACGACCCATATAAATTGTTATAAATATTAAATATTTTATCTTTATAAGTTTATTTCTCTCAATTTAAAATTATTATTTCGTTACAAAATAAAATATAAACCAAATTAAATTATATTTTATTATTTATGAGAGAAATGAAATGAAATGAATATATAAATATTTTATCTTTATAAGTTTATTTCTCTCAATTTAAAATTATTATTTCGTTACAAAATAAAATATAAACCAAATTAAATTATATTTTATTATTTTGAGAGAAATGAAATGAAATGAATATCAAATATTTTATCTTAAATCTTTTCTCTCAATTTAAAATTATTATTTCGTTACAAAATAAAATATAAACCAAATTAAATTATATTTTATTATTTATGAGAGAAATGAAATGAAATGAAATGAATATATAAATATTTTATCTTAAATCTTTTCTCTCAATTTAAAATTATTATTTCGTTACAAAATAAAATATAAACCAACCAAATTATATTTCATTATTTATGAGAGAAATGGAATGAAAGTGGGTTGTTTAATAAAGATTAGTGAGTTCCTTATTTTAAGGACAAGTTCCTTATTTAAGCCCTGTTCCTTATTAGGGGGGTCGCCAGCGAGGGACGAAGTCCCGAGCGTAGGTCGTAGTCCCGTAGGGACACGACCCATATAAATTGTTATAAATATTAAACCTTTTATCTTTATAAGTTTATTTCTCTCAATTTAAAATTATTATTTCGTTTCAAAATAAAATATAAACCAAATTAAAATATATTTTATTATTTTGAGAGAAATGAAATGGAATGAATATTAAACCTTTTATCTTAAATCTTTTCTCTCAATTTAAAATTATTATTTCGTTTCAAAATAAAATATAAACTAAACCAAAATATATTTTATTGTTTATGAGAGAAATGGAATGAAATGAATATTAAATATATTATCTTTATAAGTTTATTTCTCTCAATTTAAAATTATAATTTCGTTACAAAATAAAATATAAACCAAATTAAATTATATTTTATTATTTTGAGAGAAATGAAATGAAATGAATATATAACCCTTTTATCTTAAATCTTTTCTCTCAATTTAAAATTATTATTTCGTTACAAAATATAAACCAAACCAAATTATATTTTATTGTTTATCAGAGAAATGGAATAACAATTTATATGGGTTGTGTAATAAGGAACTCACTAAATCTTTATTGGACGACTCATATAAATTGTTATGAATATTGAACCTTTATAAGTTTATTGAACGTTTTGCGGCTACATTTCTCTCAATTTAAAATTATTATTTCGTTACAAAATAAAATATAAACTAAATTAAATTATATTTTATTATTTTGAGAGAAATGGAATGAAATGAATATTAAATATTTTATCTTTATAAGTTTATTTCTCTCTCTTTCTATTCGAATTGGGTAAGAATATTTGGAATTTATGTTTATGACGGTTATGATATAAATTGAATAAATGTATTGCGCCCACAAGCCATACAATATTGAATAAGGGACTGAGGGTCTTGCCCTTTTTTAGTGCGGTTTTGTGCTTGACAAAACCCACATATATATTTTCGCGAATAACCCGCATTATATGAATTTACATTTTGATTTAGATTTTCCGTATTATTTCCCCATCCATTCAATACGAAATTTTGAACAGAATTACCTTCGGAAAACCATCCATTATGTCCTAAATTTGATTTATTTAATTCTTTATGTTTATTGCAACCAATTATTGAATAAATAATATTTGTCGTCCCATAACCATACTTTTTAATATACTCTCCATTTTCTCTCACACAAAAAGGACAATCTATTCCAATTAATGACATAAAAATAACAAATTTGGTTTCTTATTATAATGTATAATATATTTTATTACACATTATTCATTCATTTAATCACTTCTCCTCCATCCCCCCTAAACATTTTTATTCTCAATTTATTCTCAAAATTAATCCATTTTAATAATTGTCCATAAATCAGTTGCCAATGACGAATCAACCAAATATTGGTAAGGCAAATAAAAATATCCACTGTCACCCCAATTTGTTCCCCAAGAATTCCTCATTATCCACACTTTTTTCACATCATTATACCCCACACAACACACCGCATGACCCCCTAAAACTTGCTCAGTATTAACATCCGGCATTGGCACCATCCCATTTTGCGCAACCGCATCAGACTCAAAACTTTCATATATAGTAATACCAACCACAAATGGATATCCCTGCGCCAATGCATTTTTCATATTAAACATATCATTCTGTATTTTTTTCACCTGCAATGCCTGATGTTTAAGTGCATCCACATAACATTGTTCTGTCGGTTTCACTGTAAATTTGCTTACATCATATGACCACTCTGTTTCTGCACAAATACCATATGTTTCTAATGATTGAATTCCATCCGACAATGCAGCCCCTGCATCAGATGACACATCCCCCTCAATATTTCTCTCATTATAATACAAAAATAATCTGGAACCAAATAGCGCGGGTTCTACATATCCAATTATTCCGCAAAGTGCATTTGCAGTGCAAGAACCCAAATCTCCTTGGTCGTATGGCGACTGAAACTTTGTTCGCAAATCAATGGAGACAGGCAATGATTTTACTTTTAAAGGTCTTATATTCAATAATTTGTCGGATGCAACGTTATAATTATGCGAGATTTTTAGATTATAAATGCGTCGTGCCAGAGAACGCTTAACAAGTTGTTTTTCAAGAACTGATGCAGCAGTAGTCACTAATGCATCTAATGTTTCAGCGGGATTTTCAGTGATAGTTGTTGTTGTATTAATAGTCGTAATAATATTTGACGATACTGGGTCAATTGCAACATTTGAAGTTGTATGCGATGAACAACCGAGACCGCAAATTGGCCCCCCAGAACACGATTTAGAACAAGATGAACCCATTATTATTTATAATATAATATATTATTATATTATTTTTAAACCAAATTAACATAATCTAAATGTGAGAGAGAGAATAAAGTGATTGTTTGACTGTATTTATCGAATATATCTGCCGACACGAGAGAAAGAATCTACAATAAAAATCATAAAAACCCCTAAAAAAGAATAAAGAATAATATCTTCGGTTGCACTGTCAGTTTTTTCATCTTTTTGTTCTTCCAATAAATGAATCATATAATTAATTTTTTTTAAAAGTAAGTCATTGTCATTTACATTTATATTATTTATTTTTGGCATTAAATAATTATATTTTTGACTTTGTGATAACTTTGAATAACCATTGAGAGAAGAAGCCCCAACACCTCCACCATTCATTTGTTTGACATATAATTCATGTGATTTTGGTTCTCCAGGTTGTAAATCATATTTACCTAAATCTAAATCTTGCATTTTTTGTGGTGTATAATATGAAGTCCCAATTTCATTACTGTTTTGTTGCATCATACCATTATTATTAGTCGGTTCATTTCCATTATTATAATTAGATGTTGAAACTGGAACCGATGACGGCATTAAAGTAAATCCATCCTGTTGATATGGGGACGATATTGAACCCATTGTTGGTTTAGTAGATAATGAAGCAGAACTGTATTTAGAGTGTTGGTCCATTCCCATTGGTAAATTTTGCATACGCGCAGACATAATTTGATTATTTTCAGTGCGCATTTTTTGTTGATTACTTATAGAAACCGTTTCAGGAGGGTTAAATGATTGAAATAAAGGTTTATTATACATAGGGTCATCATCATCATCATTATCGTCGTCTTTTGTTTGTTGGTGCATTAAATCAAAACGTTCTAATGTGGATTTTACTTTATTTGGTTGAGACTGTAAATTAGATTGTGCTAAATTAGAGGCGTGGTATTGTTGATTAAGTAATTTTTTATGGTCAATAAAATTGGTTGTGTCATTGTATGTATTATCCATACTATTTAATTTTGTTGGGTGCAATGATTGCATTATTTATTAAAAAAAATCACCAAAAATAAAAAGTATTATTCTATATATACTATATACTATATTTTACGTATTTAAGACATTTATTAATTTCATTCATAAGTTAGATTTAATTATCTAATTTTAGATACGAATAAGCCCAATAAATAATATACAACAATAAAAATAATATACTAACTATAATATAACATAACATAACATAACATAACATAACATAACATAAAATGAAAAAAGTATTACAATTACTAAATAAGTATAAAATAGAAACTGTAATTATTGTATTATTGTTTATATTATTTTCGGTTCCTTTTCCAGCATTTCATTCTTCCATTTTAGGCAAAAGTGTTCTTATCGCATTAATCTTATCTTTATCTTATTTTAATAAAATATGTGGTTTATTAGCAATTATTGTTTTGGTTATACTTTATCAAAGTAAAACGAATGCGTTTTATTATTATTCACCATATGAGGGATTTTCTGGAACATCCACATCCACACCCACATCCACATCCAGTGACTCTAACACAGTTAAACCCGACAAAGACCATCCTTTAGCGAATCTCATACAAGATAAGATGGACGATAATAATATTAAAAAATTATTAATTGCCAAAGAAAAACATTCCATGAATCCTCCGCCTCCAGTTGATACCTCATCAAATACGATTACAACAGACACAACCACTGGTCAAGAAGGGTTTGATTTACTTGGAACCGAGGATACTTTAAGAAAAGGACGACAATCAAACACAATATCAGTTAAAAAAAATGTAAAATCAGATTATTCACTTTTGCCATTTGAAAACACAAAATATACCGAAAACTTTTTAATCTTATAAAGTTGTTTTAATACATATAAATAATCATAACAAATATACCCAATTATTTTTATAATAATATTATTTTATATTATTATAAACAATACAATACATACAATACAATACAATACAATACATACAATACAATACAATACAATACAATACAATACAATACAATACAATACAATACATACAATCATAGGGATATTAAACATTTATTATTGTGTATTTTATTTATTATTTTAGTTCAATGACAAATAAAAATAATTGGATTTATTTTTTATTATTAATGAGTGTATTTGTTTCTATTTATTTATGTTATATTAATCAATATGAAAATCAAGATATTGAGAATTTTACGCCTACAATAAACAAAATGTATAGACCAATAATAAGACACTGGAGAATAGGGGCGTTCGATGTTTTCTCTCGTTATCATAAATATATATTTGTAAAATTAAAAAGATATTTATATTCATAATCATATTCATAATCATATTCATATTCATAATCATATTCATAATCATATTCATAATCATAATATGTTGTTGTAATTTGAGTTTTTGAGGTGAGGTTTTAAGTTTTAGAATTGAAAGGTAAATCAATAATGAATGGTATATTATAAGGAACATAATTAGTGTTCATAATAGCGCAGCAAATTGAAAGCCATATTTTGTTTTCATTTATTGAAGATTGGTGTGTATGTGTTTGTGTTTGTGTTTGTGTTTGATATTCGGTAAAATGAGTGTTTAATTTAGTTTTGATATCATATATATCTTTTTGATTGTCGATGTTAGAGGGTGTTAATGTTTTTATATTTTGAACAATAGGTGTATTATTGATGGTGTCGGTGGTATTATTATTAGAACAAAAGGCATCAAAATAAATGCCTCTATATTCGTGAATATGTCCCCAAATGTGTGCTAAATTGGGTTTTACAAGTCGTGTAATATAGTCGCTGGGTCCGTGAGTGATTAATATATCTATTTTTTTATTAACGTGATTGATATATTGAATGGTGTCGATTACTTCTTTTTGAAACTGAGTGTTTTGAAATGCATTATTTGTAGATTTTCCAAATGAATAGGGTGTTCCAAAAAGGGTTAATCCACATATTTCAATAATTTCATTACATAAATAAATGGCATTATTAAGAATATTTTTGGTTTTTTCTTTTCCAATGGTTTCGCATATTTTGTCGTGATTGCCTCCAATTACAATTCGATATGTTGCGGGTATTTTTCCAACCCAAATATTAAACTCTTTTAATTTAGATATTGCGATTTCATTCGTTAAATATTGACTTGCAATTAAAATGTCTCCAGTATGAATAAAAATATCACAGGGCGGAATATTGATTAAATAATTGTGTGATGAGTGGGTGTCGCTTACGCAACATATTCTAATATTGTGTTGTGGTTTTAAAGGAACTGACTTATAATACATTTTTATAGGAATGATTGAACTCATTGTTGGACACATTAATTTATCGTTTTTATATTGACAATAATCAATTTCTATTATCTCATTTAATCCTTTAATATTCATTTATTTTATTCGAACGAATTTACAAATATATAATAATATCATATTCTTTTTATATTCTTTTAGTCGCGCAAATGAATGTTTTATATTTTTTATATATAATTATTATAAGAGCAAATAGTAGAAGCAAACTCAAATAGAAAAAGTAAAAATAAGAAATATATAAATAAATGGTTAAAAACAAAGGACAAGGACAAGGACAAGGACAAGGACAAGGACAAGAGAGGGAAATGACATTAGAAGGTGGGGGTCCGTTAAATTCTATATTTGCACCATTGTGGAATGTATTACATTATATTAATCATCATGTTATGTCATTAAACAGCAGTAAATTTTTCGCAGGTATGATAATGATTTTAATTAATATAGGCGGCAAATTTTTAACAATTCAATTTAGTAAATCCACTGAAGAATATTTAAAATATACCATCAGCAAACAATTATTAATTTTTAGTATGGCGTGGCTTGGAACACGTGATATTTATGCGGCATTAGGAATGACCGCTATTTTCACCATATTATCCGACTATTTATTTAATGAAGATAGTCATCTTTGTGTTATACCCCATAAATATCGCGTTCTTAATAAATTAATTGACACAAATAAAGATGGAAATGTAAATGAAACCGAAATTAATGCCGCAATATCTGTTTTAGAACGTGCAAAGAGAGAAAAACAACGCGCCACACAACGGGATGCATATGTTAAAAACTTCTACAATTCTAATTCTAATTCATAATACTTGTTCCTCTCCCATAACACTACAAATTACAAATTACAAATAAAATAAACTGTTAAAAAGAGGAGGGGGGAGGGAATAGCATTTTCTTTTTAGATATGTAATATAATATAATAAATAATAAATAATATAATAAATAATATAATAATATAACAATAAATTATTATAATATAAACTATTAGATACTAACTATTATGTTTGAAGATTATGAAGACAATAGTTTTAAAGATATAAGTTGGGAATTAATAAATCATTATTGTAAGGAAAATCCGAATTTTTTGGTTGCACATCATTTAGATTCATATAACGACTTTATTAACAAAGGCATTTTTAATGTGTTTAAAGAAAATGGAACGATTAAATATGTATCCATCACTAAAAATGATGATGAATTACCTAATGAATTAACACTTTATTTAGGAGGACGCGACGGAAATCGCATATATTTTGGGAAACCCGTTATTTTTGACCAATCTCATTCACATCTTATGTATCCGAATGATGCACGTCTTCGCAATATGAATTATGCTGCTACGATTCATTTTGATGTTGATGTAGATTTTGAATATAATGAGCCATCTACTAATGGACAAAATACAACCGACCGTAAAAAACATTCAATTACACTTGACAAAATATATCTCGGTAAATTCCCCATTATGATTCAATCTTGTCTATGTATTCTTCAAGGAATGGACCGCCATACCCGCTATCAAATGGGAGAATGTTTAAATGACTATGGAGGATATTTTATTATTGATGGAAATGAAAAAGTAATTGTTAGCCAAGAGAAATTCGCGGATAATATGATGTATATACGACAAAACAAATCCGATGATGTGTATTCTCATAGTGCGGAAATACGTTCTAAAAGTGAAGATACTTCTAAACCAATTAGAACAACATCTGTGAAAATTGTTGCGCCCAATGGAACATGGTCAAACAAACAAATTGTGGTCGTGGTTCCCAATGTGCGAAAACCGGTTCCCCTTTTTATTTTAATGCGTGCTCTGGGAATTACAAGCGATGAAGATATTATTCGCACTTGTTTATTGGATTTAGATAAAAATCAAAATATGGTGGATTTATTTATACCTTCTGTGCATGATGCATCGCCAATTTATAATCAAGAAACCGCCATTAAATATATTGCCAGTTTCACAAAACGCGGAACAATTGCCGGGACAATGGAAATTTTATCGGACTATTTACTTCCTCATATTGGGGAACTGAATTTTATTAATAAAGCCTATTTTATCGGTTTAATGACATATAAAATGCTAAAGGTATATATTAAAAATGCACCACCCACTGACCGCGACAATTTTCAATATAAACGCATTGAATTAGCAGGAGAATTACTTTATTCATTATTTCGCGAATATTTCCTCATCTATCGTAAAGCCATTTATCAAGAAATAAATCAAAAAGAATATTATCATCGCGGTGAATATGAAAACAATTTTACCAGTCTAATTGAAGCAAATGTGGATGATATTTTTGTAATTAAAAGCAAAGATAAAAAGAAAACAATACGTATTGTTGAAGATGGATTTCGCAAAGCATTTAAAGGTAATTGGGGGTCTCAAGAAAATACAAAACGTGAGGGTGTTGTTCAAGAAATTAATCGGTTGAGTTGGAATACATTTATATCACATTTAAGGAAACTCAATTTACCTTTAGATAGCAGTGCAAAAGTCGTTGGACCAAGACTACTAAATCCATCTCAATGGGGATTTATTGACCCAATTGATACACCTGATGGTGCAAATATTGGACTCCAAAAACATATGGCGTTGGGATGCCGTGTAACGAGTGGATTTTCATCCATACCCATTATCAAGTGGCTTAAAAAAAATATTCCCATAAAATGGTTAGCGGAATGCACACCTGAATATTTATTTAACATTACAAAGGTCATTATTAATGGGAATTGGATAGGAGCGATTGAAAATGCACTGGAAATTGAGTGGCTACTTAAATTATATAGACGCAATGGGATTTTACCTGCATATATGAGTATTTCGTTTAATTATGACAATAATGAACTATATTTATATACGGATAGTGGGCGTTTAATACGACCTATTTATTATATTTTGCGTTCTAATACGACATTATATATGACATCATCAGCAACTGATACAATTCGTGTGCCGTCATATCAGCGTGCATTAATAAAAAAAGCATTTAGTGAAAATAAAATAAATTGGCAACAAATAGTTTCTGGTTTGAAAGAAAAGGGGTCCGCTAATTTTTCGATTAATGACAACAAAATTTATGAAATATATGAACTTTATTCTGATATGAAAAATATGAGTCGCGATGAAATATATAATGAATTGGTAAAATATGCATCTGTTATTGACTATGTAGATACTTCTGAAGAAGATAGCGCACTTATTGCATTGTCTGATGACGGATTTTATTTGGCAACAAATAAACTAAAAATGGAACACCATTCATCACATTCATTAAAAGAATATAGTGGGGGAACACGAAGTAAAAATAAAAACAATGATATGAATATTGATACAAGCACAAAAATACATTTAGCCAATAAATTTTATACACATATTGAAATAGAACCAGCATTAATGTTGGGAGTAATGGGAAATCAAATTATTTTCCCCGAAAATAACCCGCTAACACGTAATGCATTTAGTTGCGGACAAAGCAAACAGGCAGTTTCTGTTTATCATACAAATTACGCGATGCGAATGGATAAAATGGGTGTTATATTAAATTATGGTCAGACTCCACTTGTCAAGTCCCGTTTATTGGAAAATATAAATCATGAAGAACAGCCTTATGGCATAAACACAATTGTGGCTATTATGTGCTATACTGGATATAATGTAGAAGATGCCGTTTTAATTAATGAAGGTGCATTAAAACGAGGTCTTTTCCAGACGACTTATTTTACTACATATGAAACACATGAAGAAAGTTCAAAAGTAACAGGAGGTTCGCACTCTAAATTCGGCAATATTGAGAAAAATAATGTAATTGGAATAAAACCGGGGTATGATTATAGTCACTTGGATGACAATGGAATGATTAAGGAGGGCACACCAGTAAATGACAAAACCGTTTTAATCGGCAAATTACTGGCGAATCCCGAAAACAAGGATATTTGGATTGATGCGTCGGAAACCCCTAAAAAGGGGCAACTCGGGTTTGTAGATAAATCGTTTATTACGGAAGGTGAAGAGGGATTTAATGTTGCCAAAGTGCGAATTTTTGAACAACGAATACCTGCTATTGGAGACAAATTCGCGTCCCGTTCAGGACAAAAAGGCACCATTGGATATATTGTTCCCGAAGCCGATATGCCATTTACTGCCGATGGAATACGACCACATATTATTATAAATCCACACGCCATCCCATCCCGAATGACAGTTGGTCAAATTATTGAATCGTTATTGGGCAAATTGTGTCTTCATTATGGGGGATTTGGTGATTGCACTGCTTTTCAGTCCCGTGGCATTAATTACTATAATTATGCACCTCATCTTTTGCGCGCTGGATATAGTTTTAGTGGCAATGAACTGCTCCATAATGGTATGACTGGTGCCCAAATAAAAAGCGATATTTATATTGGTCCTACATATTATATGCGTTTAAAACATATGGTGAAAGATAAAATAAATTATCGTGCATTGGGTCCTCGTGCTCAATTGACGCGTCAAACAGTGGGTGGTCGTGCGAATGATGGCGGTCTGCGAATAGGAGAAATGGAACGCGACGGTATTTTAGCACATGGAATGACAATGGTATTAAATGACAGTTTTTTGACACGTGGAGATGAATATTATATGGCAATTTGTAATAAAACTGGAACAATTGCAATTTATAATGAATCCCATAATTTATTTTTAAGTCCAATGGCGGATGGTCCGATACAATTTGTGTCATCAAATTCTATTGTTAGTAATAATAATGTCGCTGATGGAGGCACATTGTCTGTAAAAAATATTAGTCGGTTTGGGCAGTCATTTAGTATTATTCGTATTCCATATGCTTTTAAATTGTTAATGCAAGAATTACAAGTAATGAATATTCAAATGCGCATTATTACTGACCAAAATATTGGACAATTAATGAATATGTCATATTCATTTAATATTGATAAATTAATGCAAACCCAAACTGTATTTCAATATGATAATGCGGCGATTGACAATGAAAAAGTGAAGGAACAAATAGAAATAACTTTAAAAGAAATACATGCCGTTCTTTCAAATGAACAGAATCTAAATAATAATGTTGAAAGTGAAATATTACAAACCCCTAAATCATATTTAAAATCAATTGCTATGACTACCAATCCCATATTAAAAAATAGCGCGGATGTTGATATGGATGTTGATATGGATGAAGATGAAGATGAAGATAAGGATATTGATTTGGAAACGAACAAAGTCCAATCCTATGCTGTAGAGGGGGAAGTATCTCCTTTAAATAAAGACGACAATTATTCATCATTATCATCATTATCATCATTATCATCTCCATTAAATGGTCCTATACAGGATAGTGCAAATAATAAAAATATAAATGAAAATATAAATGAAAATATAAATGAAAACAATGACGAAGAATATTCATATTTAGAGTCGCGAACAGAATCCAATAAATCAATTCCATCATCTTCATCGTCTCCAACAATTATAGTTAAAAAGATAAATAGACCTTTTAGTAATGATAATGGAGATAATGGAGATATAAATAATGATAGTGATTTTAAAATAGTGAAAGAACAAATAATGAAACCATATAGACCTTCAATCCCAGATATTTTAGATGTAAAACCGGACATAAATAACAAAGATAGTAGTGATAATGCAGAATTGAAAAATTCAAAAACTCCTGAAAGTGATACAAAAACACTTACAATACATTAATAAAGTAAATAGTGAATAGTGAATAGTGTATAGTGGTAAAAAAATAAAAAAATGAAATAAATATATTTTTATAGATAAAAGTATATAAATAAAGTATATAACTGAAATAGCCTAATATAAACAAGATGACAACAAAACATGAACAAGATGAACAAAGAAAACATCAACAGTCATTTATAACATCTATTTATAATTCGCGACACAATATTTTAGAGATTATGGAGTATAACGGATATAATACAGACAAGTTTAAAAAGTTTGATATTAATGAAATATATGCAAGTAGCAATAATAAAAATTTGGATATGATACTTGAAACCAATAAGGATATTAATCCAGTTCGCAAAATTTATATTCGCTATTTTATTGAAAATATATTAACACCTCAAATAATTAGTTCTCTTGTTGAAGAGTTATTTGAAACGTCGGACACGTTAAATAAAGAAACTGATACATTATTTATAATTATTAACTATATTCATAATACAAGTCATAATACGATTCCAGAGTCGATTAAACAGTGTATTAAACAAATCTGGCATTTTAAAAAAATTCTTGTTGTGGTTGAAGATATGAAACGGCTGCAATTTAACATATTAAAACATATTTTGGTTCCGCAACATATTATTCTTACGTCTGAAGAAGTGGAAGAATTAAATAAGGAATATTCTTATGAAAAATTATCTACAATATCCCGATTTGACCCTGTATCAATTGCCCGATGTTTGAAACCGGGACAAGTATTCAAAATTTTGCGACCGAGTGAAACCGCGATTATTGCTATACATTATAGAAAATGTGTTGAAGAATAATAGTTGTCCTATGAATCGTTATATTTTCTCTTTTTTATTATATATTTTCTTTTTATACAATAAAAAATAATTATTTTAATCATTAATATAGTTTATTGTGTGTTTTAAATAAAAATGTTTTATGAGAAACGCGAAATGGACAATGATATGATGAGAGACAGAGACAGAGACAGAGACCGAGACCTTGAAAATGTGGCACCAAATATCGAACAGAAATTAGATGAGGTTAAAAGTAAGTTGCCGGAGATGTATAAAGAATTTGCGAAAAATTATGTAATATGGCAATTACATCCAGATAATGTGGAATATCAGCGAGCATTTGAAAATATAAAAGCCAATTTAAAAGGGGAGGAATCCAGTTTAATAGAAGCGGATGAAAGTCTTAAAAAACATATTATATCAATTCAAAAAAGATTATTAATTTCCGAACATCATATTCACAAAGAGAAAGAGAAAAACAATGACCTTAAAATTGCGATTTTTCCTACTGAAAATAAAAACAATGCATCAAAAACATTGATTGATGATTATCGTGAAACCTATAAAGAAAAATTGCTATATTGTATTGTTGTTTTTATTGGTGTGTTAATAATGATAATGTTTATGGTTAATAATAGTTCAACTAAAATTATTTCGCCTCCTTTAGGAAAAACCACCTTATTATTTGTGATATATATTTTGTTTTTTGCGTTTTATGTGAATAGATATGGGACATCGTCATATACCTTTTTAGTTATTCTTCTCCCCCTTTTTATATTTTTTGTCCTGTTTATGTCCATATTTAGTGGGCGAAAAACGGGACCGTCTGCACCTGCACCTGCACCTGTATCATCTCATTCTACACATAAATAGAATGCATTTTTTCTCTTATTATATTATATTTATATCGTATTGTATAGTATAGTATTGTATAGTAAAAAATATAATTTATATAATATATAAGGATTCATATATTATAAGGATTCATATATTATAAGGATTCATAACATATTTATTTTATATAAACCAAGACACTGACCCCCCAACAAAAATTATAAACAGTTATACTATATTAATTTGTCTTTAACCCTTTTTTAACTTGTTTAAAATGAATCAAACAACTACAAATGAATCATTATATTCATCTGCGTCATCATCAACATCTCCACAGGAAGTAAATATTACGAAAATATCCGACAAATTAAAAATATTAAGCGACCAATTCACCGCAAATCTTACACAATATCAAACCATCTATGATGAATATAAAACACTTCTTTCATCGCGCTCAATGACTACAAATGCTACCACATTAGATGCCTCTGCAAATTCGGTTAATAATATGGGGGCTGTTATCAGTGGAAAAATGGACCTTTATACAACCATTCCCAGTTCAACATATTGGGGACAAACAGGATTATCTGAAGGCGCGTCCTATACACCCAGCGAATGTTTAGCAGACTGCTATTCCAAACCAACATGTTCTGGTGCAACATTTGATGCAGATACCAATTATTGCTGGCAACGAAGTGGAGATGGACGTGTATCTTCGGGCAAATCAAATCAAACCGCAATTATAAAAAAAACAATACTTTATGAATACCAGTTAAAGGATTTAAATGCAAAATTACAAAAAATTAACGGAAGCATTAACGAATTAATAACCTCCAATGCCGACCTTTTTAAACAAAACGAAATATTGCGCACTCAACGTCAAACAATGTTGGACCATAATCGACAAATATTACAACAAAATGAAGTTCAACTTGAAACATTAACAACTGACATGACTACAATGCAAAAGGCGGATGAAAATAGTTCTTTAATGGTAAATAAAAATTATTATCAATATGTTTTTTATTTAATTATCGCTATATTTTTGGGATTTATATTTGTAAAAATAATATTCGCATCATCCTCCTCATCTAAATCGTCCCCATCTTCACAATCCACAAATTTAATTGGTGGAGGCAAAAGTAATTGGTTTTAAATCTCAATTTAATTGAGCGAATTTAATAGTAGATATTGTTTATAAGTTATGAGAGAAATTATTTATATGTTTGGATGTCTTGCGGCTACACATCTCTTTATAATAAAATAAATCTAAAATATGAATACATTTTTAGATTTATATTTTGTTTTATTTTGATTTATTTTGTTTTATTTTGTATTTTGAGAGAAAAGATTTATATGTATATGTGGGTTTATATGTTTAGACGCCTTGCGGCTGGTTTCTCATAAATCAAAAAGTAAATCTAAAACTAATTTATATTTTGATTTGTTTTATTTTTTGTTTTGTATTTTGAGAGAAAAGATTTATATACAGGTTTATATGGGTCGTGTCCCTACGGGACTACGACCTACGCTCGGGACTTCGTCCCTCGCTGGCGACCTCCTCCATTTTTCTCTCAAAATACAAAAATATGAATTAGATTTTTAAAGTTCCTATATTAAGACCACGTTCTTAATTAGGGGGTCGCTAGCGAGGGACGAAGTCCCGAGCGTAGGTCGTAGTCCCGTAGGGACACGACCCATATAAACCTGTATATAAATCTTTTCTCTCAAAATACAATACAAAAAATAAAATAAATCAAAATATAAATTAGTTTTTAGATTTACTTTTTGTATTTTGAGAGAAACATATAAACCTGTATATAAATCTTTTCTCTCAAAATACAAAACAAAAAATAAAATAAATCAAAATATAAATTAGTTTTTAGATTTACTTTTTGATTTATGAGAGAAACATATTATCCCACATATAAACCTTTTCTCTCAAAATACAAAACAAAAAATAAATTAGTTTTTAGATTTACTTTTTGATTTATGAGAGAAACATATTATCCCACATATAAACCTTTTCTCTCAAAATACAAAACAAAAAATAAAATAAATCAAAATATAAATTAGTTTTTAGATTT
>Ga0302186_10000570_pt1 | contig 32626 bp, 36 predicted proteins | sample II_Bog_E1_2_FD_198782 | JGI IMG/M metagenome (GOLD analysis project Ga0302186, IMG submission 198782) | Peat permafrost microbial communities from Stordalen Mire near Abisko, Sweden - II_Bog_E1_1 | ecosystem: Environmental > Terrestrial > Soil > Wetlands > Peat | place: Sweden: Abisko... | reverse complement strand
ATGTTCTTTTCAAATATTGAAGTCAGCAACACCAAATTTAATTTCCTTCAGAAAAGTCCGTGTTTTTTTCATTATAAACTCATGATGAAATTCTCTTGTGATTGGACAAAAGCTTGGGATGCATTCAAATCTTTCTTTTAATTCTTTTTTTTTATAACATAAAAAAAACCAAAAAAATTCTATTAATTGTGAAAAATGATTTTAAAGTCTCAATTCTCGAATTTATATTTAATAATAATTCTCACACTTTTTAAATTTTTAATTCTTACAATTGCAAAGTAACATCCCTAATATTCCTCCATTCTTGTTCTTTTCATCATATTCAATATTGATTTTCTTTCTCTTCAGCTCATTAATTATTAATTTATGCTCGTGCTCGAAATAATCTTTTTCAGTGGCAATGATAGCATATTTCAATTTTGCATCAATCGCAGTCTCCTCTGTATGTTTAAGCTCATCCTCTAGGAACTTTTTCTCCTCCTCATACTCTCTTTTCAATTGAATATATTTATTATCCAACTCTTTCTTTTCTGAAGTAACGCTTTCTAATTGATGGAATACTTTCTCAATGTTTTCTAAGCCTTGCCCTTGGTTTTGGTTCTGAATATTTTCAATGAAATTCGCTGGGAATAGCTTCAAGCCTTCAAGAGTCTGTCTTCTGTGATTCTGATTATTTTTAGTGATTTCTGATTCTCTGCGTCGATTTTTCTCTATTTCCTGATTAAGCATATCGTTTAATTCAATAATTTCCTGCTTCAAATTAGATTTTTCCTTTTCAAGGTCTAACAATTCCTTTTCCAATTTAGCAATTTTTTCATTATCAACATTAAGATGCGGAGTTTCACTTGGGACTTTATTATTATCGAAATCTGAAACTTTGATAATTGGAAAATCGAATTTCTTCTTTGCAGCGTTTTTCGCTGAAGCCATTTCCACTAACAATTCTTTTACATCAGTAGCCTGCCAATTTTCCTCACAATTGAAATCCTTCAATTCGTTTGAAAGGATATTTTGGGGAGTCGGTGAAATGATTGAAGGTCTTGAAGGACTTGATTCTTCAATGCCCTTCTGCAATTCAGAGCTAAAAATAGAACCAGAGTCTTCAGAAATCTTAAACACAGAACTGGGTTTGGAAATCTAAAAGAACTAATTAAAGATCATGACCATTAATAATAAACCTTTTGCTTGATTTTCATATCAGATTTTGCTCGTTCTCTTTGAACCGAAACCGATAATTCCTGAATTTTTTCCTCATATTCCATAACGGTGGTTTTAATTTTATCCTCAATTTCGGATTTTGAATTCTCCAAATTCATGATCGAATGTTTCAACTTCTCAATGTTTTGGCTTAATTTCTTGTTCTCTCCCTCTAATAGCAAGATCCTTTGCATATCCTTCTCTTTTAATTTCTCCAGGCTTTTAATCACGTTGGAATTTTCATGAAGTTTGGTTTCATAATCTTCCCTCATCTCATTCAGTTGAGCTTCTAGTTTATATTGAGATTTTTTTTCATCATTTTTCATTTGGAGGCTTTTCTCAAGTTCATCAATTTTCTTCTTATATGATTCAATGGCTTTACCATGTTTGTCTTCTTGTTGGGTCAATTTTTTCTCATATTCTTTGGTTTGAGATTCATAGGCTTTGATTTGTTCGTCATATTTCTGGAGTTCTTCAATCAGGTTGTATTCTGATTTTGATGATGCCTCCAGTTGTTCCTTGAGTTTCTGAAAAGCCCTATCATTGACTTCTTTTTCAAAGGTTGTTTTGTATTGGTCCAAATCAGAAAGTTCTTTTTCAAATTCGGCTGTTACCTTTTCAAAACGCTCATTGAATTCAGCACGTTCGATTTCGAAATCTCTTCTCATCTTTTCCTTTTCTTCTCTTAATTTGTCAATCTTTATTGAAAAAAAAAAAACAAAGGAGGAATTAGTTTGAAAAAAAGAAATACCTCTGATGGTTCAAACGATATGTCATTAGAATCTCTCAAAAATACACCACTTTTAAACAATTTCTCTTGGAGCTGATTTATTTCTCTGTTGAGAGACTCAATCTTGACATTGGATACTTCTTCCATTTCAATAGCTTTTTCCCTGAGTTGAATCAATTCATTCTCCTTCTCCATTATAGCTTCGATTGCTGAATCCTTGATTTTCACTTGCAATTCTTCATAAGTCTGCTTCAATTGTCTCAATTCCTCTACTTCTTTATTCAAATCCTATAAAAATAGAACTCATTTAATGAAGTTTTCAGATATCAATCATGCCTTATATTTTAATAATTTTTCGTTTTCGTTCCTTAAACCCAAACTCTCAGATTTCAAATTGTAGACTTGCTTCTTGAGTTCTGTTTCGATGTCTTTGTATTTTAGAAGCTCATTTTCGGTTGTAGTGAGGTTTTGCTCCAATTCATGCACAATTTGTTCATAGGTGTTAATTTTAGGATTCAGCAATTTTTGCTTTAGTTCTTGAATTTCAGACTCTAACTAAAAACGATTTAGTAGAGAAGAAAAAAAAGAGTATTTTAACAGCTTTGCTGTTCTTATCATGCTCAAATTTAATAAACCGGATCTTTTTGTTCAGTTCATCAATCACCATATCTTTTTCTTTGATGGATTTCATACTCTTAAGTAAAAATTAGGTTAGAATTTTGCTCAGGGGATATATTAACAGTGTAGGTTCGATCTTCCTCGAGATCTATGATTTCTTGACTCATAAATAGATATAAAAGTGAATTACAAAAAAAATTAAAAAAAACGCAATTAATATTTGGAGAGGAAACCTTTTTTAGTATTTATTAGATTTTATTTCAAAAGAATAAACACAATAATTTTTTATTTGAGAAAGGAAAAATAAGATCGGAAAAATCATCTTCTCATTTATAACATTTTTAACAAATACTGATTTTTCGATTTTTTCATTAGTTAATTAACAATTTTCAGCATAATTATGCAGATATAATAAAGACACTTTTCTTAGATCATTTTTGATTTCAAACAAAATTTGCTAAATAAAAAATAAAAAAATAGAATCAAGGCCTCAGACCAAAAAAAAACAAAAAAAATAAATTAAACAGTTTTTTTAAAAATTAAAAATTTTAAAATTCTTATATTTACTAAAATTAACGATGAACATTAGATCCCCTTTCTCATCCCCTCAACCTATTTTTTATGTCCAAAGCCTTCCCATAGCCAATGTTGTAAAACCTCGAATTCTTCTCAACAGGACTTCACCGGTTATGGCCTTTACCCGCACAAATAGTCATTATGGTAGTCCGGTTATCAAACAGCAAAATCCTGAAAATATGCTAAAACAATCTCTTTCAAGTAAAGAAATTTACTACAGTCCTCCAGCAAAGTTTGAACCGAAAGTTGAAACACATCAAAGGAATTTGTCTCCTGAAGCTTTGACAGTCCTTGATATTTTGACTAAGATCAAGAACACCACTGCATTTCAAATGAATAAACTGAAAACACAAACCAAGGTCTTAAATCAATCCTCGATGATTCCGAATGACCCTCCCCCAAAAGAACATGGGGTTTTAGATTCCAATGAAGAGAATTATGATGTAAAAACATCCACCTTCAAAAGATCTTGTAACTGTTCCCCTAAAGGATCCCCAAAAACTAGAATGAATCCTGAAATATCTTTTCCCAACAAGACAATCGAAAGTGAAAAAGAATCAGACATCAAACTTTATAAAATCGATTTGAAATCCGCTGTTAATCAATTGCCTAATGCTGTTGAAGTTTTAACAATTGACACAAAAAATCGAAACAATTCCCCTAAAAGAAGAGGAAGCTCATCTCCTAAAAAAATTGGATTTTCTCCTCAACTTAAAAACGATATCAAAAGTCCTTTTGACAACAATAAATCTGAGACTTACCTTAATGAAAACCCTCTGACAAAACAAAATGAAGACAATATGTCATTCCACTCCATGAAAAATGCCATTAAATCTTCTAAAGATGCAGTAGATCCAAACATCAAAGCCGGAGCATTGATAAAAGGAAACTCACGACCTGAAATAGCCCAAATTATGAATGTCATAAAGAGTCCGAATAATAATATCAAGAATGTAGGAGAAACAAAATTTGAAGTTATTCATAACGAAAACAAAAGCCAAATATCCAATCCAAATACAAATAATCCAAATGAATCGAAAACAGAAGAATTCATGAAAAAATCTAACCAAGAAAAAGGATCAATTCAGAACCTTTTGGGAAAAATAAATGAATGCCTTTCTAAAACTTCCAACATTTTGAACAAGACTTATGAAGAAACCAAAAATGAACTTTCCCAACAAAATTCGAATTTAAATGAAGTGACGGATAAAAAAAATAAAGATAATGAAGAAATCGAGTCTCATTTGCTAAAAATAACAACAAGCCCTGTCAAGGAAGTTCAATTGGAATTAAGCGATGCAATGACCATACAAAGTCAATTCAATGACACTTTAAAGAGCTTCAATCCTGTCAACTCTGGTGATAAATTATCTAAAAATTTGTTTCAAGAAGACGAGAAGAGAAAAAATGAAAATGAATATCATGAAATAGAAAAAATCCTCGAAAATAACGAAGGAATCTATCAAATAGATCAGAAAAATAAGAAAAATATCGTAGAAAATGTCAGTTCTCCCAATCCTAAAGGTCTTTATGCTTCACCAATTATGAAAGAGAACTTTTCTCCGATAATCGAAAGAAGTGAAAGAGATGAAGATAAGGAAAACAACAGTCCTTTTATTAATGTTTATAATAGTAGAGCAGGGACAGCGTTGCCTCTTTCTCCAAAAGAAAAAAATGAAGCAATAAACCTAAATCAAGAAATCCTCAGAGAAAGCACCCAAGAAAATCGAATCCCTACAACTCAATCGCCACAAAATAATAACACAAATAATGCACTTGAAACACCTTATAATAAAGAAGCAGTGGGATTGATCATGCAATCACCTAATAATCTTGAGAATGAGATGATTGATAGATCTGGTCAACAGGCTGTGAATCCCTCAAATTTTTATAAAACAATCAAGAAAGAAACGATTCAAAATAAAACTTCAACAAAAATTGAGGAAAAAACAATATTCAAATCAGAGAAAAAACTGAAAACTGTAGCTGAGGTATATCATACAGATCCCAGAATAAAAAAAGTAAAAAAACCATCTGAATCTGAGAAACCAGAAAAAAGAACTGCGCCTCAAGAAATAAACCTAAATAAACTAAATTCTAAATCAAATTCAAATACAAAATTAGAAAATAATGAAAGAGGGTCTTATGCGAAAATGGCTCAAAAATCCTTAAATAATACTAAAGAATTATCCGGTAAACAAAACCAAATTCTGGACGAAATCACAACCATTGATCAGGAAATCGAGAATTTGGAAAAGGACGCCCAGAAGGAAAAAATAGATAAAAAAATGTTGAATTTCTATGACAATTATAAGGCTTATAAGCATAAATTACCATCAATTCAAGAGAATGAAGAATCAACGAAGCGAAAAATTTCGCAAACGCCTTTAAGCAGTGTTAAAACTTTAGAGAAAAAGAAACCAGAAGAAATGAAACAAATGAAAAAAGAACATAAAATTAATGACAAAAATAATAAAATAGTTCAAGAACGATGTAATTCTTTATATGCGAAGGCGATGGAAGCTTCTCAAAAGAAACAACGTGAAATTGATGAAAACCAGAAAAAAATCGAACTTGTTGAGAAGAACATCTGTACTTTCAAGCCTGATTTCATTTCAAAAAAAAGCACTGAAAACATTCTTCTCAATAAAGAAAAGGTTGGCCAAAAGACTTCACTTAAAACATTGAAAACCTCTAATGATTATAGTGAAAATCCAAGAAGAATCAATCAAAATCTTCTTCACAATAAAACAGGCTTCAAAAGGACTGCCTCGCAAAATTTAACAAAAGGCACAAAAAATTCTATGGAAACATTAAAATTAAACAAATCATTGTCTCCTCTCAAAAACCAAGATAAAAAGAACAATAAAGGACCGAAATCAGTGACTCATTCATTAAAACCATGGATTTCTCCGAGAAGCACTTCATCCACTAAAACTAGAAGATTAAGCAAAGAAAACTTATTAAAAAATAATAACCTGACAAAGAGTCCAAATACCAATCAAAATCCAATGAAAAAAGGTGAAGAAAATTATTTAGATCCTCGTTTGAATGGTGAAATATTCGATATTCTAAAGATTTTCTCAGGAATCAATGAAGTTTTGGCGAATCAAAAACAAGCCAAAATAATGGAAATTTCTGCAAAAGAACAGAATTTTGCATTGGAAAAATTAAGGGATATTTCCCCCATTAAACCCACTCATAATAATAATGAGGAGAATTCACAAAATAATAAATCATTTAATGAAAATTCCATCAATGATATGAGTTCCAGACCCGAATGCAGGACATCCTTTGAAAAGGTTTTAGGGTTATTAGATCAAAAACATCAACATTTATTAATAAAATCAATGGAAATGACAAAAAAAGTCGAGAAAATTTTCAAGGAAAGTTCTGTCTACGCCTCATAATTATATTAAAAAAAAATCAGTTTTTTTCGAAGAATTGATAATTAAAAAATCCTTATTATTAATTTATTATTTAAATTTTTTCCATTCTTTCGAATCAAACACCATCACTCTTCTTTTATCCTGGAGGCTTACATTTGTATTATCAGGATCCGGGACATTTTGCAGGCAAATGATTCTTTTCTTATGGACAATTGGCATGTTGCTCCAAAACCCAGCGCAATGTGTCAATAATTTTTCATTTAATCGCTTAATGATATATTTCTGTTTCTCCTTCTCTGAGGTTTCCAATAAGAAGCTTTGGTTTGTCCCGGCATCATTTTTCGCATAATAGCCTCCGAAGATGAATATGTTTTGTTCGTTAATTTGAACACAGGCTCCTAATCTTGAAATAACAGGAACCAAATTGCTTTCACTCATTGCTTGAATCACGCTCCATTTATTGCTTTTCAATTCATAGACCTCAATAATCTGACTAAGAAGTGTTTGTGTGGATTCGCCTCCGAATTTATAAATGTATTTATCGTTAAAAGTAGTGAGATACAAGCCGGAAGCCTTTTGATTTAGAGGAGCGATTTTCGTCCAAGTGTTCGAAAAGAAGTCATATCGTTCGCAGCTGTTTAATTTGTTACCATATTCATCATTTCCTCCGCAAACATATATTTGATTCAGCAAATATGTCACGCCAAATGTTTCGCGATCAAGATTCATATTTGCCTTTGGTTGTAAAGATTGATTGAATGAATCATAAAGAAATGTATTAGTTGATCCCTTATTATAATACCCACCCAGCAGATAAATTAGACCCTTGGGAGTTGCCAAAGATCGAGACTTCAAAGGAATGAAAAACTCAATATTCAGCTCGATTTTTTGGAAACATGATAAGGGGTCCTCTAATTTCTCAACATCTAATAAAAACAAATTTTTTGAATTTTCCTCAAAAAAATGCAAATATTTGGTTTCTGGTGAGTTATTGAAATAATCAGGAACATTTATTTCAAAGGAATTACTATCTCTTCCAGCTAACTCAGGATTTTGAGAAGCATCATTCTCTTTCAATACCTCCTTTTCTGGAATTTCTCTGTTATTAATTTCCTTAGGAGCTTTTTCTTCCTCTTGAATAACATTTTTTGATCCAGTGATTGGTTTTTCTTCGATATGACTATTAGTCAGTGGTTCTCTAGTTAAGGGTTTTTGAATGAGTGCTTGAGCAGTTTCAATTTTATTTTCTTCTGGTTTGATTTCACGAGATTTTATATTTGAAGAATTTTGTAGTTTTTTCTCAGATTTATATTGAACTAAATTGTCTAATGATTTATTGATTGCTGAAACTTTGTTCTCTTGTTCTTTTTTCTCATATTTATATTGCATTAAAGTGTCCGTTGATTTCTTGATGACTGATAATTTGTTTTCATTTATGGGAAATTCTCGTTTATCGACATTATCGATTAAAACATCATTAATTAAATCGAATAGCCTTAATTTAAAAACCTCCATGTTGCTTTCTTTAAATGCTATCAGATATTTTTCTTTCAATAAATCCAGGAATTCTTCATGGTAATTTGAGTAGGTTTTCTCATAATTAGTCTGGAAAACTTTTATTAATTTTTCAAATATCTGAGTATTGTCAATAAGGTTTATTTCTTCCATGATCCCATCTCTAACAGTGAGCAATTCTGTCAATTTGGAATCAATTTTTAATGAAAGTCTATCACATTCTTTCGTTGCATATCCATCCAAATTTTTAAAATATTCCTCAATAAATGCCAAGATCCGCTTTCTTAATAAATAAATAAACTCTTCATTGATTTTGGTTTGAAGTGCGTTTTCTTGGTTTTTCTTTAATTGAATTTCCGTTATGATGAGGTCGGTTTTTTTCAACGCAGAATCGAGCTTATTTTTACAAAAAGTCTTTAGTTCTTCTAGAGTGAAAAGTTCTGGCCAAGTGTTTTTATTTTTATGGAAGAGAAGGTGCTCAACGACACACGTGCCACATAGGATTTGAAGACAATCAGTGCAACAACAAATGTGTGTGATGATGCTTTCATGAATTTTGCATTTGTTCATTTTATTTTTTTTAAAAATCCAATTGTTAAGTCTCAAAAACTAAAAAACTAAAATAACAATAAATAATTAATTTTAGTATAATTCTGAATTCTTCTCATATTCAACGATTATGAAAAACCAAGAAAACAACGAAGGAGCCGTTCTTTTAGCCAAAGAGTTCGTTATATGGTTCACTTCTCCCAAAGAACAAATCCAACCAGAGCCAAAACAAGACCAAAATAATCGAAAGAAGATTCCTAATTCAAAATATGATGAAACCATCATAGAGGTTGGGGTTTTTCATACCGCTTTAGAATTTTGGCAATACTATAGTCATATGATAAGACCATCTCTATTGCCCCCTCAAGCAGCCTTTTCTTTCTTTCAGAAAGGAATCAAGCCAATGTGGGAGGATCCAAGTAATGCACATGGAGGAAGGTTTATGATCAGATTAAAGAAAGAAATGTCTAATAGATGTTGGGAGGATTTGGTTTTGGCCTTCATTGGAGATTCTTTCGAAGACACTGAAAGTCTTTGCGGGATACAATTATCAATTAAGGAAAAAGAAGTGGCGATTGCAATTTGGGTGAAACAGTTAAATTCAAATGAAAAAAAAGAAAATATCAAAAATTGGATAAGCAAATCGATTGGAGCGGAAAACACAGAAGACATCACCTATAGGGATCATCCAAGAGATAATCAAATGAGAGAAGGCAACTATGGAAACAAAGATAGATTAGGAGGAGGAGGAACAGGAGGAGCAGGAGTAGGAGACAGATTTCGCAATTTTAAGAAATTTGATGATAATAAAAAAGGCTATGTTCATTATGAGGTCAAAAAAGCAAAAGAAAGCCTAGATTAAAAAATGGATATTTAATCGATATGATCTGATATTTTTTTTTTTTTTCAATAATGATGAATAGAAACCTTAAAAACAAAAAAAAATTGATTTTTTTAAAGATTAAATTTTTTTTACTTCATTGTCAGTTCTTGAGAAATTCATGAATGATAATTTTTTTCGAAAATTTTAATTAAAAATTTGAAAAAAAATAAAGAAAAAATGATAAAGGAGCAAAATATAGACATCATTTTATATTCAACATTTGGGAAAATTGCTACAATTACATTAAACCGTCCTTCCGTTTTCAACGCGATTAATATGGAAATGCCAGGTTTATTGAAGAAATATATAGAAAAAGCCAACGAGGATGAAAACATCAGAGTGATCATTTTGCAAGGAGCAGGCAAGGCGTTTTGCAGTGGATATGATTTGAAATTATTTGCAGAAACTCCTCGCCCATGCCCTGGTTCCCAATCAATGCCATGGGACCCAATTAAAGATTATCAATTTATGAACTATTGTACAGATTGTTATATGTCCATTTGGAGAAGCATTAAGCCAGTCATTTGCAAAATTAGAGGACCAGCTGTGGGGGGAGGAAGCGATATCGCTCTTTGTTGTGATCAAGTTTTTGCGACAAATGATTCCAGAATAGGATATCCTCCAGCTAGATTATGGGGTGTTCCAACAACTTTTATGTGGGTTTATAGATTAGGAATTGAAAAAGCGAAATCAATTTTATTTGTTGGAGAATTGCTCAATGGAAAAAAAGCAAAAGAAATTGGTCTCATTGGTGATAGCTTTGAAACTGAAAAGGATCTTGATGATCATGTTCAAAATTTAGCTGAGAAAATGAGTCAAATACCTTTAAATCAATTGGCGATGATTAAACTGACGATCAATCAAGTTTATGAGAATATGGGCTTGAAAAGCACACAACTCTTGGCTACCATTTTTGATGGAATAGCTAGACATACTCCAGAAGGTTGTGCATTTAAGAGAAGATGTGAAGAAGTGGGGTTTAAACAGGCTATTTATGAAAGAGATACCAATCCTGAATTACTTTTAAAAGAAATTAATAAAACAAAAGCAAAATTTTGATAATTATATTTAATCAAATAAAAGAGAAATAAGTTTTTCTTAATTTGTTTCAATTTTCATCTTGTAAATTAACTCAGATTTTCTTATGCATTTTTTTTTAACTGTTTTATTATAATGAGTCAAGTCCTTGTTCCAAATCCTTTAATAAATCCTCCACACTTTCAATTCCAACACTGATTCTGACCAAATTATCCCCAATTCCCAATTTGGTTCTAATTTCCAAAGGAACAGAAGCGTGAGTCATTATTGCAGGAACCTGAATCAAACTTTCCACCCCACCAAGGCTTTCAGCACAAATGAAAACCTTTAAGTTTCTGCATAATTTCTTGACAGCATCAAGATCTCCCTTTAAATAAATAGAAATCATTCCTCCAAATCCTCTCATTTGTTTTCTAGCAACATCATGATTTGCGTGGGTTTTCAATCCAGGATAGCATACCTTCTCGATTTTAGGATGATTCACCAAGAATTCAGCAAGAATTTGAGCGTTTTTACAATGTTCCTCCATTCTCAACTTCAAAGTTTTTAAACCTCTCAAAGCCAAATAACTTTCAAAAGGAGATGGTGTTCCACCAAAAGTTTTCTGCACGAAATATAACCTATCTTTGAGATCCTTATCATTAAGAGTCAAAGTTCCCATGATAACATCACAATGACCTCCAATATATTTGGTGCATGAGTTCAAACAAATGTCCGCTCCCAAAAGAATGGGACTTTGTAAATAAGGACTCGCAAAAGTGTTGTCAACCAATGATAAAATCTTGTGTTTTTTTGCCCAATCGCAAAGTTTCTGGATATCACAGATTTTCATCGTGGGATTTGTCGGAGTTTCTATAATAATTAATTTGGTTTCAGGTTTTCTGGCCTTTTCCACCGCTTCCATATCTGTCAGATCCACGAAATCCACCAAAAGATTGCATCTTTTAGCAGCAATTTCTCTCAAATATCTTTGTGTGCCTCCATAAACATCATCGCAACAAATCACATGATCTCCTGTGGTCAAACATAAACAAACACAAGTCAAAGCTGCACATCCACTGCTGAAACTCATGCCAAATTTGGCATGTTCCAAAGCAGCCATACAATCATCAAAAGCTGTTCTTGTTGGGTTACCACAACGAGAATAATCATAAGTAGAAAATAAAGAGCCTGGTTCTTTTTGGGCATAGGTGCTCGACAAATAAATGGGAGTGTTCACACATCCATGAACAGCTTCTATTGTTTGTCCTGAATGAATGGCCTTAGTGGAAAAACCATAATATGGATCGCAGGGGCTTTTTCCAGCAGATGTTATGATGGATGAGTATTTCTTGTAGGTTTCAGACTCATTTTGGTATTCAGAATTTTTGCTTTCCATTTTAAAGATATGAAAATTTAGTCCTTTTTTTAAGATTTTTTAATAATTTTTCAAACGTTGTTTTTAGAAGAAGTTTTCTTCAAATTTTATTATCTCATTATTTTTTTCATTTTATTTTCAAATTAAGCTAAGCTATTGTTTATTTATTCATCAAAATATTTTATTTTAGTTAGAAAAACCGCCATATTCCACTAGCCCTTTTAATCTACAGAAGAGATAGTTTTCCTTTGCCTCATTTTTCTTCGTGTAATCACTTGGAAAAATAGCTTCATCATCCACCATCGTCATTTTAAAAAGAGAGCATCCAAACACTGCTTTGAATATTTCTTCTGATCTTCTTAAGTGATAATTTGAGGTGATTATGTCCAAGTTTACCAACCCCATGTTCGCAGCAAGGATTTTAGCAAAAATGGCGTTTTCTAACGTAGTTTTTGCTTCCTTTTCCCTGAACATCAAATTTGGATCGATCCCTATTTTCAATCCCAATTCATACATCACATCCGCTTCACAATTAACATTCTGCTTGACTTTGCTGCCAGTCAATATGGCAATTTTATAAAGGTCTGGTTGAGCTTTTAGTATTTTAGCCAATTTTTCCATTCTTGCAAATAATTCAGGAAAAGGAGAACCATCAGGATTCAAATATTTTCCCAAAACAATACATCCTTTATCTGCTTTAATGGGAACTTGATCGAATGTTAGCTTTGACTTCTCAGAATATCCCCAAAGATCATCTATCTTTAAAACACATAGAGATGATTTGGCTTTTGTTCGGTCGATAGCAAGAGCTTCTAAATTAATTGTTCGGACTATATCAGAACGTTGAATTGTTGCTTCCTTGTAATCTGAAACAATATATTGATACTCAAGAATTTTGGTTTCTGCAAGTGAAACAGTCCATGCAGAGGTCCATTTATCCCCACTTTGCCAGATCATAGCTGCCATGTTTTTAAAAATCGAGCCTTTTATTTTAAGACATTGACCATATGTAGTTTTATATTCGATTTGAGGGATAAATATGATTTCTATTGGATCTGTTTCCATTTTTGGATTTTTTAAAGCTTTAATTAAAAGTATTCTATGTTTGAAATTTTTAAATTAATAAAAATTGTTTCTTTTGATAATTTTTCTTCAGTTCTCAAAAATGAAAAAATCAAATAGCACTCAACACCCTTTAATTCGTTCTTTGTCCCAAAGTCAAGAAGAAGGTAAAGATAAAAATCTCTTCAAATTAATAAACTCATTTCTAGAAAAAAAAAATAATGGGGAAACTGCTGCCAGTTCTCAACAAAATCCTTTTATTTTACATAAGGAATCAATTGATCAAACAGTTTATAAGAATTCTAAGATTTCTGTTATTAAAGAGTTCAAAGAGTATGAAAATGAAGTAGACATCAGAGGTTTTTTCATTTTTCCTTTGATAAAAAGAAAACATTAAATTTTTTAGAGGACCCAATTTTCTTTCGAGTTTATGAGAAAAATAATTATTCTGCAGCATCGGAATGCGAAATTTGCAGAAGTGCTTTTAATATTTTCAAATCAAGAAAAAATTGGTGATTTTTTTGTATTTGTAAGCATTTTTTAATTTATTGAAAAGTGGATTTTGCGGAAAAGCAGTTTGCAAATCACACTTATTAAAAAAAAGGGAAAATCCACAAAACCCTTCAGTTTTCCTGAAAATTTGCGAAATCTGTGAAGAGAAATACTTAAACAAGATAATTTTCGATGATTTCTTTCAGAAAAAGAAAAAAAAGGAAGAAGAAACAAAGGAAGTTGAGAAAAAATTGTTAGAAATTAAACATGAATTATCAATAAAACAAAACGAATATGCTAAGGCTCAAGCCCAAGTAAATGAATTTATATAAAATAAATGGAGTTATTGTTTTTATAGAGAGAAGAAAACGAAAAGCTTTTCCAAGAAAAAATTCTGCTGTTGAGCAAAAACATTAACAAAAAAAAGCAGCAAACTGACAAAATCGAAGAAGAAAACAAACAATTGAATGACAAAGATATTGTCATCAATGAAGCAATAAAGGAAGAAAGCAATAAAACAACAGAATATAAGCTGGAATTAGAGCGTTTGTAAGTTTTAATTTTCAAACATTTATCAGATATTTAAATAAAGAACCAAACAATGTGAGGACGCTTCCAAGGAATTAACTAAAGTAGAAAATGAGATAAAAAGGTTAACGAATTTAATAACAGAAACTGAAGCCAAAATCAACATGTACAAGTTCAGCAAGGATCACAAAGAACCAAGGGAATCGAACCAAAATAATTCAGTTCTCCTTTCTTTGATCTCTGGTGCAGAAGGTAGTTTGGTCGATCTTCAAGCTTCCGTCTATAAGATGCAAAATTCGAAGGTGAAAGATCAGCCAATTAATGAAAAAAAATCATGTTGCTCACTTTATTAAATGCAATACATGAACCCCCCATTTAATTGATTCATAATTAAAAAATAAAACTTAAATATATAAATGCAAAAAACTGATTCTCAAGAAAATAAAGAAACCTTCCCAGAGTTAGATCCTGCCCTCGGTGTGCAATCTGATCTATATTCCTACCTCACGAAATTTGATGATAAAGTGGTTCAGACTTTGAAAAGACAAAAAACATTATTGAAAACGAAATATTTGACGATGATGATCCATCTAGAGAAATTAAAGAAACAATTAGAAGTTTATGAAGCTAAAGTCATGAAATTGGAAAACGAAATCGATGAAAATGAAAGCATCAAGAAAATCTTATTTAGTATCGGAATTTATAGAGGTTATGCCAAGACTTTGTTTGAGAAATTCAGCACTTTAGATCAAAGAATCGATCAGGAACAGACCAAAATAGCAAAAAATCTGATATTAGTGAATAAAAAGAGAAAAGTCATTTTCCAAGTCAATCATGAAAACATTACTTTTTCAAATAACATTTCCAAATGCCAGAAAATTTTAAACAATAACAAATCATTAATTCTTCCTTCCCTTGCCACTAATCATAATCTTGCTGATAATTCTTCAATTTTAAGCCTACCGACTCAACCGAATAAGTCAATGCAAATGAATGAAAAAGCAGAATTATTGATGAAAAAATTGAAATTATACGAAAAAAAGAACATCTGTCTGAGAAAGGACATTTTAAACAAAGCGTTTAATTTCACAGAAATGAAAAGGTTTTTCGAAGACTCGCTTGAACTTTATACTAGGAATGTTATAAAGTCTCAAGAAGTGATAAAATCAGATGGATTGAAAGGGTCTTTGTTGTTTGAAATCAAAAAGAACAAAAAAACTAACATCATGAATTCTTTCATAATTGAGAACAATCCTTCCAATTTACAAGACAGAGAGGCTAAAAACTTGGTTAATAGAATTTTGAATTCTTTGGTTGAAAAAAAAGAAGGCAAAAAAGCTCAAGAAGAAAACCCTTTTAGTTCATTGAATTTGGATTGGGAAACATTTAATAAATTAGATGGCAAACAAATTATGGGACTCCTAAGTGTCAGGCCAGATGTTATGGAACAAGTGAAAAAAAACCTGGAAATTAAACAGAGGGAAATCAATGAAACTTTAAATGATCTTAAAGCTAATAAATGAATTTTGATACTTAAGTTTCAATATTCAATATGTTTTCTGAGTTCTTATGAATATATAAAAAATCAAATGAAGGAATTCTTTTTTTTTTAATAATCAAAATTTGAATTATTATGTTAAAAACATAAAATTTAAAATTATGAGTCCAAACCCAAAGTTCAACTTAAGTTCTCTTTGTTAACAATCAAAGAATATCTTGAAAAACTTTTCATTTCATGATGGGATAAATCAATCCGTTTTTCTATTGAGTTGCTTTCTAAAGATTTGGGAAGGGATTCAGCACGAATGTTAATGTTTTCTTTGTTTTTTTGGGTTAATCTTTTTTCAGTTTGCAATTTGAAGCCTTTTAAAAAAAATAACTTTAAATAAATTAAAAATATGAATGCCTATTGGGATCACACAATCTTTTTCTGATTTTTTTATTTCCATTGTTTTATAATTGGGGATTTTTCTGGCCTTAAACCTCCCGTTTTCAAAACGATTTTCATTAGATGTTATAGTGTTTGGATCAAATTTCTTGAACACAAAACCTTAAAAATGTTTTATATTTTTGTTTAAGAAAAAATAATTACTTGGTTTTGGAATAGATTTTTTTTCTTTTTTGGCGTTCTCATCTAAACAAATATCGCATTCTTTTCTCAATCTATTTTTAGTTTGGAGAGTTGGAGAATGAGGCTTGGTCAATTTAAGGTCTTTTTTTATTGAATTCATATGTTCCTATTTTTCGACCGTTAAATTTTTGAATTTTGAGTCATTTTTTTACCTCACATGATCTTCTTAAGAAAAAATCCTCGATTCGACTTTTTAATGAGATGAATTTATGGGATTTGTTGCTGGCAACAAAACAACTATTTGTCTTTAGGTTGTCTATATCTTTTGGTTGTTTTTTGGGTTCTGGGGAGCATTCTTCACTTTTCTCCATGATTATTTCATCAAAGGGAACTAAATAAAATTGTTATTGAGTTTTTAGAAAATGAATAAAGGTTGATTACATAAATTAACTTGATTCCCATTTCTATCCTTTATTCTTTGAAGGTTCTTGCTTTCATCTTCAATGTTTACATCTTGCGAAATTTCTGAATATGATCTATAAAATTTAAAAATATATTGAAAATGTGATAAATGATTAAACCTTTTATTATTGACTAAATCTGTGGTTTGGCCTTCAGGAACTGATATCGTCTCAGGTTTTATTTCACTTGCTTCCATTATTAAACACTAAAACAAATTTGGGGAAATTTAAATTTAATTCAAATTTAGCTCGAATTATATTTAAATTTTCGCTAGACCAATTTTCTTGATAAAAAAAAAAATAATAACTCTCGCAAATTAAATTTTTCAAATTCATTGATTTTTACAAAATTAAAAGAAATCATTTAATCTTTATTGAATTTCGCTTTTTTAAGTTCTCTTGGAGCCTCATTTCTAGATGGAAAAGTGGGCATTAAATCCAGGCTTTGAGGTGGTGGGCTTTCCTTGAACCATTCATGATTCAATGCTTTGCTTGCACTAATTCTTTTGTTCGGATCCAACAACAGCATTTCTTCCAAAAGGTTGAGTCCTTTTTCACTAATGATGGTTTTGGGAAATTTCTCATGTAATCGATTGCCAATATATTGATTGAATTGTAGATTTTTCGCATATTTCAAATTCTTCCAATCTGGCCAATTTTTTTCATTAGGAGTTCCCATTAATCTGAAAATCAAATCTAATTGTTCAGTTTCGCTTTTTCCTTGTATCAAAGGTTGTTTAAGTAACATTTCAGCAAATATGCATCCAACCGACCACATGTCAATACTTTGGGAGTATTTATCACATCCTAATAAAATCTCAGGAGCTCGATACCAAAGAGTCACAACCGTGGGAGTATAAGCTTTAGCTTGGTTTGAAAGCTTTCTGGCTAATCCGAAATCACAGATTTTCAAATAGCCTTTATTATTATAAAGGAGGTTTGAAGTTTTAAGGTCACGATGCATATATTGTTTTGATTGCAAATATGCCATCCCTATAATAAAATTTATGTTAAAATTAAAGAATTTAGAAGCTTACCTTCTAATAATTGTTTCACAAGGCATTTAATTTCTGATTGTGAGAAGGAATATTTAGTATGATCCATTAAATCTTTCAGTTCATGTTCCATATATTCCATTACAACATAAATTTTATCCAAGGTGCTTCCAACAGCCACTTCTTTTAAATTTACTATATTTGGATGTTTCAATGAGAGAAGAATGTTTATTTCTCGAATGGATGTAATTGGAAAGCCTTCTTTGCCATCTTTATTAAGCTTCACCTTTTTGATAGCATAAATATCGCCAGTTATTTTATCTTTAGCCCTGAAAACAATTCCATAAACTCCTTCATGAATTTTATTCAAGTAGAAATAATTTTCAATGGAATCACATCCTTCAATCAAACCACAAATTTTCCTTTTTTTTAATAAGGTATTTGAATGTTCTTCAGCTGAATCTTTTTCGCTTACTTTGTCTTCTCCATTAGGTTCTGTCTTTTTTTCTTCATTTTTAGAGCCATCTTTCTTATCTTCTAATTGACTAAAATTAATGGAATCATTGTTAGGAACAACAGGCAATTGATATTCATATTCGTCAATTGCCTTCGCATTTAAATTAAAAGTTGGAGGAGTTATGCTTAAGGGAGGGGGTTTTTCTTCAGAATGATCCATGAAATTTCTATTATTTAAAAATTAATATTCAAAACAATAGATTCTCAATATTTTTAAACATAAAAAGACTATATTCCTATAAAAAAGCTATAAAACATTTCAAAACTTAATTAAGAATAATAAGAAAGTTTTTATTTACAAAAATGCAGGCTTATAAAACCTTGACTTTATCGACGAATACTGTTGACAAAAGCTTAAGCCAGAATGGATTGGACACTTCTAATTCTAAGATATTGATCCCAAAGTCAAAATGGATCGCTGATGAAAAAGCGAACAGCTGCTTTAATTGTAATTCAGATTTTATTTTCTTCATAAAGAGACGGCACCATTGCCGAATGTGCGGTCAGGTTTTTTGTTCTAAATGCTCCAATAATTTTTTGGAACCTTCCCATCTTGGAATCAATCATGAAGAAAAATCAATAAGATTTTGTGAATATTGCTATAAAATTGTCGCTCGAATCATTGGCCTGAACTCCAAATCAGAAATCAAAGACTCAAGTCCAACTTTCGGTGATGAATCTCAAGAAGTTTTGGGGATAAGCCAAAACATTTTTATGCATTATCCAGATAGTAATAGTTCAATATTATCAGAAGGCGGAGATTTGGTTCAGAATGTTGCTTCCAAAATTGAGAAAATCACCGAATATTTGTTCAAAAAATATAATCTACACGACAAATATTATAAAATATTAGTAGAAAAGATAAAGAGGGCTTCCACTGGGATAATAATCAACACTTTAGTATATGAAGATCCAATGAATATCAATGAATATGTGAAAATAAAGAAAATAGTGTATCAGAATGAATCTGAATGCAAATACATCTTGGGAGTTGTTTGCACTAAGAATATTTCGCATCGCAAAATGAAAGGAAATTTTAACGAACCCAAAATCATGATTATTAGTCCTTCTTTGGATATCCCACATTGTAAAAGAGATGATCTGACATATTTTGATGATTTGAAGGAAAATGAGGAAAAGTTCATAAAACAAAGCTTAGCGACCATAATGAAAATCAGCCCTAATATAATAATGGTTGAACAATCAATTAATGGGAAAATCCAGAATTATTTATATGCACATGATATTCTTTATGTGCAAAAGATAAAATCGAAGCTGTTGAAACGAATAGCCAGAGCTACTCAAGGCCAGATTTTTGGAGACACCATCAAAGCTAACAAGATAGCTGTTGATAATAATCTGGGAAAATGCAAAAGTTTTTATGTTCGAACATTTTCTGAGCCTGAAAACATGAATGAAGTCAAAGGGAAGGATTTGATGTATATTGAAGGATGTAAAGAAGGTTATGGAGCAACCATTACGATTAGTGGCCCTGACATTAAAGAACTTATAGTATTAATTAATATATGATTTTTTCTTTTTATTTATTGAATCGGAAAGGTTTTAAAGAAATGCTTGAAACATATCCTTGTGATAGCAAGACATCTCAATTTGGAAAAGGAGCTGGTGAATTTGGACCGAAGTTTTGAATTCAACCAACATAATAAACAACCAAATCAACCTGAAATCAACACCCATGGAAATTTCAAAACTTTCATCGATGAGAAAATTCCTTTGAAAGAATTGAATGATTGTACGAAAATCAGTTGCATAAAAATCAATTTGGTTGAAGTTCCGTTGGAATTTTTCCACGATTTGGCTTCTTTAAATGAAAAATTCATCGAAAACATCCATTTCTTCATCCAAAGCAATCGATCTAGATTAAAGGTTCCCTTTTTAGCAGTGATGTGTGGAAACCCCATGCAGAAATGTCATGAGTTTTATAGTGATGAGGTGGGCGGTGAGGAAAATCCACAAGACACAACATTGGGGAATTATATAAAACTGAGAGTTAACAGTCTATTCACAAAATGCTCATCATGCAAACGTCCTCGTTATCGTCATGTTATTGTTTATTATTATCGCAACACATATTTGAAGGTGACAGCAGAATTAATTGGAGTTACAAAAGCTCTGGCTTTGAGAAAAGGTTCAATAATATAGATATATAATAGCTTCTATTAGAAAATATTTTTAGAGGAAGATACAATGCGACAAAACCAATCTTTAATTTTAGATAAAACACCAAAAGCTGATATGGAATGGAAAGAAGAAAGCAAAATTGAAAACTATGCTCCATTTCCAGGAGATGCTAAAGTTGATAAATCCCCATTCCATTCTAATCAGAGACAGCATTCAGGGTCGAGCCCCAAAACTCCACTGATGGGGGGAGAAAAAGAAAACAAGGAATCAACAACATTTAATCATATTGGAACCAAATTAGCTAGTTATTTCACTAAAAGCCATATTGGATCAATGGAAAATAATAGTCCGAAAGAAATTCAAGAGAGTCAAGAAATAAAAGAGAAAACTTCTTTTCGGGAACTTAATAAAAGGACGATTATTCAAACATATATAGAATGCCAAATTTGCAACGAAAAATTAACAAGTGTTCGTGATTTACAGATCTTATATTTAGAATATTCCTTCAGCGAGTTTTTGAGACATTTTTTCATCAATGATTTTTCTAAAGATCTTGATTGGAACGAGCTTGAAAAACCCTTTGAGAAAAACGAATGTCCTCATTATTTGAAATGCCGCGTTTTCAAATTAGATGAATTTCTTGTTAAGTTTTATGGTGCCACTAACAAGTTATATACAATAAAATCCATGTCCTATACTGATGAAGCTATACAAGCTGAACTGAAGGCGAGCGATGAGAAAATATGCGCTGAAAAATCAGGAGAATTGAAAGAAAAAATCACAATTTTGATTAAATTCCTGAAAAATCAAATCACTGAGAAAAAGGCTGCTATTAGAAAACCGCGGCTCAAATCTTCAATTTTGAATGCCATGCAGGCGCTAAACCCTGATAACCTGACATCTCCCTTAAAAAAGAAAGATCTGATTATTTTGATAAATGAGCTAAATGGGATCTACAAAGGTTTGGACATGTTTTATAATGATTTGATTAGCAAATTGTCGAAAGCTATTAATTATCTAGAGGTGGAAAGAAATCGTATCAGTAGTTTCTATTTTTTCGTTGGCGTAGTACAAAAGCTCAATTGTATTGACGAATATCTACCAAAGGAAGTAAAAGAAGAGGAAGATTCAAACAGATTTACCTTTAATAACTTAAAAAGAATTTTCACTTTCAAACAAGAAAGCTTTTCACCTGAAATCCATTTCAATACTAATACTAATAACAGAGTTAATAATATGGAAAAACAAAAGATTATGAAAAACATTTTGTCTGAAGAATTGTCAAAAAAATCTGATTCCGATGACCAAATTATTAACAAAACTGAATCTTTTTCAATGGGAAGTAAAATGAATCCGAGGAAATATTCTCGTTCTTCCAAATTTTATAAAAATGAGCCTATGACAAATAAATTTACAAATAATAACAAAAGGGTCAAAGTTAGATCAAAATCATGTCCACATCTATTGAATGAACAAAAGAAGTTTCCTTTGTTTTTGTCTGAAGATGACATAAAAATTCCTTCAAGATTTATGATTTCTATAAGTAAAGAAACTAAGCAATCCTTTTGTGCTGAAATGATTGAGAAGCCTCAACCTATGGTTCTTAAATATGAAGGCAATTCAAAAACAATGAGCGAAGAACCAAAAATACAGCAGAATGAATTGATGAACAAATCTATTAAATTAAATGATTCTAATAAAAAAGAAGCATTATTTATTCCTTTGGAGGAAAATTATATGGAAAATAATAAAATAGATACTCCTATGCTTTTTCATGAGATTGATAATGGGAAAAAAGAAAATGAATTGGAAGATAAAACAGAGGATCAAGAGGGGAAAACTGATAGTTTTTCTGAAAAAAGCAAGGAAGAAAAGAATTTGAGTGATGACGAACTATCAGAATCCGAAGAAATTTTCAAGCATTTTAACCCAAATAATCTATTGAAGACGAAAAAATTCAGAAAAGGAAGCTCAACATCTGTTAATGATACTCCGGAATGGCTGATATTGATGGATCTAATGAAGGGAATTTGCGAATGGGAACCAGAAAATGAATTTAAATCGACAAAATTTTATGTAAATAATTTTGTTTTTCTTTATTCATTCATTCATAATTTTAGAAATTTGTCCCTATCATCAAATCCCAACCTTTGTCAGTCATCGCCTACGCCTTGAATTCAATGAAATATTTCAAAGAGATTTATATAAAAGAAGGATTTTATGAACAATTAAAGTTCCTAAAAAGTCAAGCTGAACCAGCTGTTGTGATGGAACATTTAACAAATTACATAAAGATGAAGCTTTATTATAATGAATGTGTCGAGAAAAATGATGAATTTTTGATTCAAACAAATATTTTGGAAATAAAAAAGGAAAGATTTGGTTATCGATGTTCCTCTCACAATTTGGATAAAATGCAACAAGATGAGGAGGCAAAAATGAAAATTAGAAAAAATTCAACATTTGTGAGCTCTTTTGATGAAGCTGAAGAAATATTGAGCTTATTAGTCCCTTGTAATAAAGTGAAGATCCTTATCTATTATCCAAGACAATTCGAAGCTTTGAGAATGTCTCAAAATATCAGTTTGGGTGATTTCATCAAATCTTTGGCGTTGAGTAATCCTTGGTCAGACAACACTGGAGGTAAATCAAATGCTTCATTTATCAAAACCTATGATAATCTTTATGTTTTCAAGAATTTGAGAAACAATGAGTTCAAAATGTTCAAATCATATGCGATAGAATTCTTCAAATATATGTTTAAAGTGGGTTTTGAAAAGAAAAAAAAATCTTTCCTGGCTAGAATCTATGGAATGTTTGAAGTTCATATCGATAGTGAGCGATATTATTATATTGCGATGGAAAATCTATTTTTCGGTCTCGACCCTAACACTAATTTGAAAATTTATGATTTGAAGGGATCAGAAACTAATAGATATATAGCGAATTCGAAAGCTAACCAAGTGCTTTTTGATACCAATTTTAAAATCGATCAAAATGGTGAACCACTTTCTCTCAAAAATCAAGACAAACTTAAGCTTTCTGAAGCAATAGAAAATGATACCAAATTTCTCAGTAAACATAATTTAATTGATTATTCATTGCTTCTTATCATTGATAACAAAAATTCAGTGATAAAGATTGGAATAATTGATTATTTACGGCTGTTTACTTGGGATAAACAAATTGAAAGCATGGGAAAGAAAATGATCAAGGCTGGTGCAACACCCACGATCATAAACGCTGCAGATTATCGAAAACGTTTCCAAGAGGCGATGAACAAATATTTCATGGGGATTCCTCATTAAACCTTAATGTTGATAATGAATGAAAAGATTATAATACAAATTAAAAAATTCGTTTTTGAATAAAGTATATTTTGTTCATTTTTCTAAAAAATATTTCTTAATCATTAATTTTCTTTCCTGAACTCAATTCTTTATTTAGAGAATTAAAAAAACTCAATCGAGATTCTTTATATACTTTTAATGTCCTTTATGAAAATTATTTAGGTTATCTATTTCCTCTTTCTTTGTGAATTCCTTGTAAAACATAGATTTTATGTTTTTCCCTTCACTCGCAGTCGTTATACTAGAAACTTCATTTTCTAAATGTTTCATATCATTCTCTTCTTGTTCTTCCAAGGCTTTGCATCTTGCAATTTCCGCATCCCAATTTACTCTCATCAATATCAAAATGAAAGCCACTACCATACAAAAATTTCCCAAAATAGTTCCATACCAAATCCCTTCCAAATCCCCTTTAAAAGTGATCCCAAAAAGATAACTGCTTGGATTAGCAATTAGATAAAGACAGACGAAATAGATCAAAAGTGTCAGATTTTGCTTTCCAATTGCTTTTAATACCGCGCTCAAGTTCATTTGGATAGTGTCTAAAATATTCATTATTGCGAATAAGGTGAGCATATCTCTAATTTTTGTGGAGACTTCCTCATCCTGACTAAAATATGAAGGCCAAGATGATTGGAAAATGACCAAAAATAACATCACAATTAAAAGAGTAAAAAGTCCTGAAATATTTCCTAAAATGGCGAATTTTTGAGCTTTAAACTTTTTATTTTCCCCCACAGCATTCCCAACGAAAGTAGTAATCGCAGTGGAAAAGCCTTCTGGAATGCAATATATCACCGACCCAGTATTAGCCAATGCAACATGGGCTGCAGCAACAGAATTTTCTAACAAACCTGCAATAAAACTATTAATCTCATAGCTAGCATATTCAAGAATTATGCTCATAGAAATTGGAACAACAATAGACAAAAATTTAAACCAACTATTATACAAAATTTTCCGAGAACATATTTTCGGACCCCAATCAAAACTTCTCCTTTCAGGCCAAAAGAATTTCAAATACATAATAATTCCAAATAAATTAAGTCCTTGAGTGACATTCATTGCATAGGCGATCCCCAAGATATTTAACCCTAAAACATCCACGAATATATAACAAAAACCAAAATGGAGGATGGTAGTCACGATTTGGATATACATCGAGGGTTTGAAGATATTTTGTGAATTAAGAAACATGATAAACAGATCATAAAATGCCAAAAAGCAAGAACCAGGAAACATCACGATGACATATTTATAGATCAAGATGCTGACCAGTTCATCTTGTCCCATCACAACAAATATTTCCTTTGTATAAAGTAACATGAAAAAACAACACACCATTATTACGAAATTTATAATGAAGGTTTTTTTCAAATATACGCCCATGACATGTTGTGTACCTCCTCCCCAAACACGACTAGCCAAAGTTTCAAAACCATAATTTAACCCAAAAACGATATTTATGCCCACAAAATTTATCCAAACATTGCCCAATCCCACTGCTTCGAGGGTTTTCGCATCAGAATGTCTGCCAATAAATGCCAAATTGGCTAAAAGCACTATTAGGCCAGAAAAATAACCAAAAGATATGGTCAAAGAATCCGGAATTATATTGAAGAATAATTCTTTTAATATGGCTTTCCATGATTCACGATATATGGAAATGTTATCTTGGACATGATTATTTGTCAAATCTGAAGTGATATGATGACCGGTGTCTTCAGGGGCTAATTCACCATCCGAATTGTTATTTGTGCTGCTATCGGCAGCATGATTTGTTGAAACAATATTCATTTAAAAAAGTTTTATTTTCCAAATCTAAATACTTCTCTATAATAATTTTTTTCTTTAAAATTTATTCATTTTATTTAAATGTCCATGGTTCGGATTTCTTTGAAAAAACCCCAACTAAGCTTATCCCAAAAAAATTCTTCAAGCATGATGGAAACTAGTCATCCAATGATTCACGAAAAACTTGAGATTAATCAAGATGATAATTCTTTAAAAGAAGATGTTGGAAATCTTGAAAAATGGTTTAATGATCTAAAAGTGAAGATTTTAAATGATGAAAACGAGCCGAATTATCTCACAGAAGCCAAAAATCAAATCATGCGAAAACGATTAGAAAGCGAGAATGAGAAATTCAAGAAATGCCAAGAACCCATAGTGAATCAAAATTTAGTGAACTTTTCAATCTTTGATAATGGTTTGGAATCGTTTTTAGAAAACGAGAAGAATTTGGAAAAAATGAAAGAATTTGCTAGAAAAAATAAGAAAATGTACACATTTAAAGATGAGGGGGCAAATGCTAAAAAATATGAGCCTATAAAAAGTCTGGATGCTATTAAACAGGAATTCAGGAAACAAATTTTGAATCAAATCATGGTCGATAAAATACTCAGAAAAAAGAAAGCAGACATTTCCACATTAAATTCAACAGAGGCTCTGAATGATCCAAAAAGCATTAAATTTGAATCAATGCCCTCTTTCAAATGTCTCCAAAAAGTGTCTTTTGGAAATATGATTGAGTTAGATTTTCTTAAAGAAAAAATCAATGAATTTCAACAAAAACCCAAAAAAATGTTTGAATTGGGGGTGTATGAAGCGCAATTTAACAAAATCACCAATGATTTAAAGAGTTTGGAAGAAATATTAATAGAAAAATTCAATGATATTTCCAACGACATCTCAAAGAAGAAGAAAATGGGACACAAATTTAGGAATATTCATTCAAATCTAACTTTGACAATGAAACGTTTATATGATGAAAAGGAGGTTTTGATTGGGAAATTTAATACCATTGAGCAAAAATTGCTCAATTCTCTTGGTGATAAAAATGAAGCAGTTTTGAAAGGGGGCAAAGCAAAGAATCAGATGACTTCTGATTATGTTAAATTAGCAGTACAAAAATTTCTTTTATTGTTTAAATCAAATATTAGAAATTTCGAGGAGAAAAAAGCGATCAAGAGAAAAAGATTTTAAGAACAATATATAAGGTTCAACATGAAATTGAAGAAAACAAAATGAAATTGAATGAACTCAATGAAGAGCTTAAAATCTTGAATTTTAAAAAGCTGAATTTAAAGCTTTACCTTCGAGAAATTTATTACAAAATGCTCAAAACAAACGATGAAGCTGTGAAAGAAAACGGATTGATTTGGCTCGTGAAGGCTTTTTGGTATATAAACGAAGAAATTCCTTTCGAGATTTTTCCGAAAAACCTAGATCAAGACACATTGAATTTCTTAAATGAGGTTATATTTAAAAAATGAATAGATAATTTAATACAATCAACAGTTTTGCAAATTAGAGATAGAAATATTTACTCAAAGTGACATCTTACAACAAAAACAAAAAGAATATACAAAAAACAAATTATTTAAGAAATATCTTCATGAAGGGAATCAGGATTACTCTCATAAACAAAACCTCAGCAAAAGTCAAGTACATTAATTATTTTCTTAAAAAAAAGGACGTTTTTTAAAAAGATCGACGAAAAATTGTTTCACTTAAAAAGAGGCTTTTTGAATACCCACCGAGGTGTGCTTTCTCGCACTTTGAGTGACAAATTTTCTTCAACGGTAATTTAATTAAAAAATTGTTTGTTCTCAATTATAAAATATAGGACCAAACAGAACCCTTTTGTCAATATCCCCCTCTTGATAATCATTATAAAAATTACAAAACCACAAATGAAATTGAATTCAACAGTAAGTCAATTTTGGGGATGCAATCTAAAAGCGAAGAAATTAAGGCCCATGAGATTAATAGGTTGATTATGGCACACAAAGAAAAATATCCAGATGATTTTGGAGACTTAAAAGAAAGGTTTATTGCAATTTTTGGAAAAAATGAAACCAAAATAATTTTAGATCAATATGCTCAGGTAATTAAAAAAAATCTAACATTTTCTGATTTAGTTTAGAAAATAAACAAAAAGGTTCATTCTCAATCGCAGTCCAAAATTATTTCCAGTTTTGAATTTAATTTAGAAAGAAGGTCTATTGAAACAATCAAGATAAGTGAAAACTTTCACAATTTGAAAAAGCAAATTTTTAATTCAAATACTTTACCAGAATATAATAATTCATATTTATTTTTTAAATAATTTGAAGAATATACAACCATAAAAAACAAAAACTAATAAAATAAAAAATATTTATTAATAATCAAGAAATATTTCGAAATTTGAGTTTTCATTAGATATTTGCAGAAAAACATTAAAATAGTTTTTCATGGATTTCGTGAAAGAAAATACTTCATTTATCCTATGTTCAATTGGAACAATGTTTTGTGCATATCATCTCGTGAAAATCACAATAGAAAATTGCCAATCTATTTCTAATTATGTCCAAAAACCCAAAATCATAAAGAGGAAAAAAGAAAAGCCATCTTTAGAGAAGTCTCAAAGTCATAACAATAGCACGCCCAATTTTCAAGCTTTGAATTCATCAAGACTTCATATTTTACAGAGAAAATTAGATGTTTATGTGAATGATCTGAAAGTTCGAAAAGAAAGCGTTTTCAAAGAAAATAATGTCCAATCTTATGTTTATAAAATATGTCTAACTGGGGGGCCAAATGCAGGGAAAACAACAAGTAATTATTAAATCATGTATTTCGAAGAAAAATTATAATTTGATTAGCTAAAACTCAAATTAGAGAGATGCTTCGGGATAGAGGATATAAAGTGTATACAGTTCCATGGGTGTCGTCTCTAACCAATGAAAGTGGCGGAATGATGATTTTATCAAATTTAAATGATAATGGCTTAATGAAATTTCAGGTATTTTTTGGAAAATTTCCCTAGATTTACGACTTTATTTCTTGCTTTATGAAGTCTTATCTTGTGAACCTTCAAATGAGTTTGGAGGATTATTTTACAACTTTGGCCATAATTGGAGGGGAAAAAACCATTATACTTTGTGATAGAGGTGTCATGGATTTGCAATCTTTCGGCTCAGAAGAAAATTGGCAATATCTATTGGCAGAACATGATTGGAATGTAGTCAATCTCAGAGACCGTAGATACGATGCAGTAATCCATTTAGTTACCTCAGCTGAAGGAGCTGTCGATTATTACAAAAGTCGCCATCAAGGACTCACAGAAGAAGTTCATCTTTGAATTCTTTAATTCTTTATAATCAAACAAATTTTATAGGAGTTCACAAAATCTATTAAAAATGCCAAATCGATTGATGAGAAGCTGAAAAGTGCATGGATGGGCCATCCTCATTACACCATTATTGATAATAGTGGCCCTGATTTTCAATCGAAAATTAATAAAGCTTTTTCTTGTGTTTGCAAATTCGTCGGTTTGCCAACATTAAAAAGTTATGTTCGGAAGTTCTTATTGGAAAAATGTAAAATTATGTATTTTTTTGGTCTCATTTATTTTAGACTTAATTCCTCCAAATGTAAAAATTGAAGAATTTCAAGTCATAGAAGTTTTTTTGCCAAGTTCAAGTAATGTCGAAACCAAAATTAGAAAAAGAGGTCAAAATGGCACTTTTACTTATATGAGCACCGTGACTGAAAAAAAAGGCGATGGGTCTCGATTGGAAACCAAAAAAATCTTAACTGCTCGAGAATTTAGCATTATGATCTCACAAAAGGATGAAAAGCGTGCACCTTTGGAAAAGGATAGAAAAAGTTTCATATGGAATCAACAGTTGATTTTTTTATTTTATTTAGATTAAATTTTCTTCAAAAAAAAAAAGATTATATGTCATTGACTCAATAAAGCATAAAAATAACAGTTTGATAGAAATTTTAAGGTTTGATGCCCAAGCAAAAGATGAACAATTTGTGATTCCTCCCTTCTGCAAAATCGTCAAAGAAGTCACAGGTTAATATTTTTTAAAAATTCTAATCTGGATTCCTCCTTTTAGATGATCAATTCTATAACAGTTATGAGCTTGCTATTATTTAAAGAAAAAATAATATTGAAATTATGGAAAAAAAAAAAAAAATGGAAATTTTAATTTATTAATAATATTTTTGGCAATATTCTTTTTAAATTCAAATAAGTTCATTTTCATATAAAATTGAATAGATTTTTATTTTATTGTTTTATATCCTCAAATCTCAGTCACAAGTGCCCAATGAAAGAACTTTATTTATTATCGGATTTGCCGATAAACTGAGTTTCCCTTATGCAATTATTATTAAATTAAAAAATTGATTTTTTTTTACCTTGTCCTCCTCTTATGTGTTTTACTATCTTCTTGTTTGTATTGGGAGCACCTCTATTCTCTAATTTGGTTGGATCTTCAGCATTAGTTGTTAAGGCAGTTTTTTCCTCCTCATTAGAATTCTGAACTTCTTGGAATTTCATTTTGATTGGAGAATTCATTTCTACGGCACCAGCATATAAATGAATACCAAGCTCATTTTGATGAACCATGGCTTTTAAACCTTCATATTTAGATTTTTGAATAGTATATTGTTCTTTGGCTTCAAATAACAATTTCTCCAATTGACTAATTCTATCATTTTTTCTCATAAGCTGCTTTTCTAAGGCTTGGTTATCAACTTTGAGAACAGATCTTTGCGATATCAATTGATGATAACTATTAGTGATTTGTTCGATATTGTTTTCAAAGCAATTAATTTTTTTCCGTAAGACTTTTTTTGTTTGAATTAAGTAATTTTCAAGCATTGAGTTCTTTTCTCTTTCTAAATCTAATTCATTGTTTTTTTTCATCAACTCTTCTATTTTCTCCTTCAACTCATTAGAAATTGATGTATTATCTGCCTTTTTACCCTCTTCTTTTAAAATTTCTGTCAGATTTTTTTTCACTAAATCAAAATCTGGAAACTTCTCAGAACATATTGTCTCGTAATTTTCTTTCATTTCTTCATATTTTTTATAATTTTTTAATGCATTTTCTTTCTCTTGAGCTAAAGCCTTCTCTAATTCATTGACTAATCCACTATTGATATTTCCTATTGGCTCTGACTTTTCTCTCTCTAAATGAGATGGAACCCTTGAAAAATTTTCTTCTCCTAATGGATGTGTGTTGACTTCTGATCGAGTTTCAATTTCTTTATTTTTTTCATCAATAATTTGAATTAAATGGTCCTTCGACTCTTTTAAGCCTTCGATTTCGGATATAAAAGTTATTTTCAATGTTTCCAATTCTTCGATTTTATCATCTTTTTCCTTAAGTGTTTCTTCATTGCTTTGCAAAGACATTGTAAGTTCTGCGAGCTTATGAATCAAGGCTTCGTTTTCTTTTTCTTGTGTTAAAGATTTAGCATTTAACAATGTGAATTCCTTGCGTAAACCATTTAATTTTTCGGTTTGGGCTTTAACATTATTCCTTTCTATTTCCAATTCGTTTTCCAAACTTTTGATTTTCTCTAAAAAACCTTGAATTTCATCTAGACTATATTTCAAACTTCCTGGCACACCCACAATTTCAAGAGGACTTTCAACTTTCGATTCTTCATTATTGATATTTTCATAATCTTCTTTTTCTTCTTTGGCTTCATCTTCTTCTCTTTCAAGGATGATATTTGCTTGTTCTGGTACAGTATTTCCTAAATTTTGAATGTATTCTTCCAACTGGTTGATTCGAATTTCCTTTTCTTCGATGGTTTTTTCAGCCTTTGCTAACAAAAGTTGCAGTTCTGCTACTGTTAATTCTCTATTTATTTTGGGCTTATTTTTAATGGATTTGGCTCTGACGCCAAACCTCAATGTGGAGATGGTTTCAGATTCGTTATATGGAGAAGGAGAACAAGTTATGATCAAAGTAGTTCGAGCATTTCCCCCCAAAGATTCCTGAAGGATACGGGTCAACTTTGAATCTCTATAAGGAATATGGCTGGATTTACCATCAGTGAGGGCATTAATCACATTTCCCAATGAAGACAAACTTTTATTTATTTTTTTAGCTTCATCTAAAGTTTGTCCTGAAGCACCAGTCTTGCCAATTTTTTCACTTCCAGCTAAATCAACAAGGAACAATTTTCCTGTCTTTGCCTATTTTTATAGATGTTTTAAAATGTTTATTTTTGTTTATATAATTCACGCTCATGTCATTGAGGTTATTTTGGCTAACAGTCAGCATAAAAAGAGAATGGGATCGAGAGGACCCTTCATTCATCTGTGTGGCAGAAATCGCTCGATTCGAATTTCCGATTCTCATTAAATTATAAATTTCATTTTCCTCACTAACATATTGTTCTGTCACATCTTGGATATAGATCCCTCTGTTTTTGTCTTCCCTAATTTTCAGATCAGTTTTAGCAATGTCCAATAAATCTCTAAGTCTTTCCATATATATTTCAACCAAAGACACTTTTAATCTAAATTCGACATGATCTGGACTCTCTCCAATCGCCTCAAAAACTGTAGTGACCATTCTTGGAATTATTCCCTTTAAACGAACATCATCAATATTTGGGCCTTGCATTGTATGAGTTTTGCCTGAAGATGTTTGACCATAGGCAAAAACCGTTCCATTAAACCCTTCCAAAACACTCTCAATCACCGGCTTCGCAGCGAACTCATATATTTTATCTTGTTCACTATTCATCGGAAAAACTTGATCGAAATAATATTTGGTTTTATCTGGATTGTTTTCATGCTAATAAGATGAAGAATGAAAATGCAACTTTGAAAAAGAACCTCTTTATTTTTGATGATCACAGTTTGTTCGTCTAAAAAATCACAGCATATTGACTCTCCCATTGCTAATTCTTTTTGATTAAGAGGTCGAAAACGACAAACCACCTGAAAAAAAAAAAATAGATTCAAATTGTCAACTGGCTTAAAAAATCATTGTTTTAAAAACCTTGACATTCCCTGCCGAGTTTGAAAGATCCTAAAAATCAAAATTTATATTAAATGCTTATTTAAATATAAAGATAACAATTGGAGGTTGCTTTGGATTTTGAGTTGTTGGGACTCTTGGTTTCATATAATTTTGTTTTTTAAACTATAAATTTATTAAAAAAAAATTAATTTCTTTTTTAGAGAAAAAATATACAACAAAAATTCTTTCAAAATGAAACTGATATAAAAATACATTTTTTTGTTTTGTTTTTTAATAAAAAACCTTCATAATTAATCAAAAGAAAATTATTAATAAAAAACAAAAACCAAGAAATTTTAAGAGAAAAAAATTATTTTCTTTATTATTTC
>Ga0302186_10000569_pt1 | contig 32647 bp, 29 predicted proteins | sample II_Bog_E1_2_FD_198782 | JGI IMG/M metagenome (GOLD analysis project Ga0302186, IMG submission 198782) | Peat permafrost microbial communities from Stordalen Mire near Abisko, Sweden - II_Bog_E1_1 | ecosystem: Environmental > Terrestrial > Soil > Wetlands > Peat | place: Sweden: Abisko... | reverse complement strand
GATTTTTATTTTTGATCTGAATTTTATCAGAAAAGAAATTTTTTTTTTTTTTTCACACATTTTATAAAAAAATAATTTTTTTTTTAATTTATTTTGTTGAATGAAAAAAAACAATAATTTTTAAATTTATTTTAAAACTTTTTTAAAAAAAAGGGAAAAAAATATAAACAAAAGAAATTTTTTTTTTTTTATATTGTTGAAAATGAAGAAAAAAATCAAAGGCTCAAGAGGTACAATTTTTTAGAAAATCAAAGAAAAAAAAGTCTTCGGAACCCCAAAAAAAAAATTTATCATTATTATTTTTTTTATTTAATTTTTTTTCTTTGCAGGTTTGATATTCTTTAATATTAAATCATAAACAGATAAAGCTCCCTTTTTATGATGGGCGTTTTCACATGTTGCATAAGGGCAAAAAACATGTTTATTAAAATATATATTATCTACATTAGTGCCTTCATAGTTTTCTTTCAATAAGAGGGACTCCTTCTGTTCAGATCCCTTGAAATTTGAAAGATTTTCTTTTGAAATTTCATCAAAAACTCTATCATTTACTCTAAATTCATAGACATCATCTAGGTAGTTGTGTGAGTTCTTCGATTTTTGTTGAGAAACACTTGGATTTTTCAATCTTTCCGGGGTGAACGAGTCATTATTTTTCATCAACTGAGAATAAAAACTCGAACTTTTATTGCTCAGAGTTTTTATTTTATTGAGTTCGCCATTTGATTTGGTGTCCCTATCATGAGAATAAACCAATGAAATATCCTTGAAAAGAGGCTTCATTCTTTCGGGAGTCAGTTTATTTTTGGCTTGGATCTGAGATAAGCCAGTTGATGCATTGGAGTCTTTCATTAATTCATTAATGGAATAATGCAGTGTTTTTATATGTGAACTTCTTTGACTATTCTTGAGCTCTGATATCAGTTTTATTGGGTCTTTAAAGATCAATGTTTTACTTTCGCCTTCTTTACGGTTGGGGGTTTGTTTCAATGAGTTTGGATTATGGACACTGTTGTTTTTCTTATGAGCTTTGTTTGAATAAGTTTTTGTTTTGATGGGAGTGGTTTTTTCAGAAATAGGGGGGTTTTCTTTTAATTGTTTTACATATTTCTTATATGATGAATCCTTCAAAGGGGTTCGTTTGTTTTTTTCATTTTGAAGTGATTGTTGAATGGCATCTTTTAAGAATGTCGCGTTTGAATTCTGATTATTTGGAGCACGCTTTTTTTCTGGTATGGGAGAATTCAAACTTGGTGTTTTCATTATTTCTGCGGAAGGTTTTTTCTCAGTGTACTCTTTGAAATTGACCATTGTTTTGGCTTTGGGGTTATGAGTGACATATTTCTTCCATTCATTTTTATTATTCATCTGTGTCCTAAATGAACTATTATTTTTTTCTGTTGAATTTGTATCAAATCTTTTTTGTTCGGCTGTTTTTTCCTTTGATTCTTTTTGCCTTTCATTGAATATTTTAAAAGGATCGTTATGTGGAGTATTTTGTTGTGCAATTTCATTATTTTTTTGGGTTTTTAAGAAATTTGATTTTCCTTCTGGACAGTTCGTCTCATTATTATTATTATTATTATTATTATTTTGATTATTATTATTTTGATTATTGTAATTGCCATTATTTATCTCAAAAAGTTGGTCGAGGCCGTTAGTGCCTTCCAGAAGAGGTTGTCCACTTTCCTTTGTCATTTCCAAATTATTATTATATGTTTCTTGGTTTATATCATTTAGATCAGAGGGATTATTGTCAAAAGAAAAAATTTTCCTCTCATCACATTCTTCGATTTTGGTATTCACATTATAGTTTCCTTCTGTATTTTCGTCAAACCCACCATTTTCCTCACTTGTTTCCTGGATGGTTTCTTCTTTAGCTCTTGAATTCTTTTCTTTGCAAAAATTCTTTGTTAAATTTCTTGTTCTGTTTATTCTGAGATCAGATTGTTTTAAGTTTTCTTCTAGCATTGCGATCAACCGTTCCCTTTGATCTTTTCTGGAAAACCGATCTTCCGATCTATATATTTCAGGAAAACGTATATTTCGAGGTATTGGACAGCTTCGCAATCGCATGGTCATTCTTGATGGAAATACACAGGACGTATGGATAGGAATTCTTTGAAAGACAAGAGAATTTTGGAAAATCGGAGACTCTGAAAGCAATTTAGTGGTTTGCATTAATTTCTGATGATCGAGAGCCTGGATCAAAGCTTCTGGATTAAGAGTGTAGGCCCGAGGTCTTTGATTTTGAGAACAACAGCTTCCCATAATAAGTTTTCTGTTAAAAAATATATTTTTTAATATTAAGCTGACTTTTTCTTATTATTTCTAAGTCAATATTTTTTTTATTTTTTTTTTTATTTTGTTATGACTTTATTTAAATTTCTCTATGAATTTTTAGCTAATTTTTTTTCCAAATAAATAATTTTTCATAATTTATATTGAAATATTAATCTGAAATTCTTTGCCACCAATTCTGAATTTTTTTTATAAGTTTGGAATAATTTTTATAAAAGACAAAAACCTTCATTAGGGAAGACTTCTTGCAAATTACCTAATTGATGCTTATTATCAAAATTAAATTAAATCGTTATTTTTCCCACATAGCTTTCCAATTGATCCTGCATTTAATTTTTACGATTGCATTTGGCTCAATTCTTTCATCAGGAATCCCACATAAAACCAAAGATGATGCTAAACTTTATTTATGGGGGAGCATCGCTTTCATTTACAACCTAATAGCGAGTGGATGTTCAGTTCTTGGGATTATATTGATAGAAATTTTGCTGAAAAAAAATTTCTCAGAAAATTTTTTCCATATCACTTTGATTTTCCTACGAATTTCTGTAATATTAAGCCAAATTGTTTATATTATTACATGTGTGGCTTTGGCTGTTGTTTTTTCAAAACGGGATGAATTTTCAGAAGCGACCAAGCCTCTAACGGATTTATCTTTGGCATATACAATAATTGGAATGTGGTATATAATTTTGGGAGGTCTATACCTTGCAGCTGGACATTGTTTAATGAAGAATTTTCACAGATCAAATTCAAATAATAATACTGATGGCATTGTATAGAAGAACATTCACTTATTATTGAACATTGTTAAATGATATCAAGTGTTAGCTTTATATAAATAATAAACTTTCTAGTTTCATCATAAAATTTTCTATCATAAAAAATGTTAACTTTTCACATTTCTAAAGAAATTTTTAAACCATATTATTAAATTGGCTTAATTTCGATATTTACATGTAGGAGATTAGATAAATATATTCATTTTGGCATGTGTTATTATTTATTTTGTGTTAAAAAAAAAATCTAAAAAGCTATTCTTTTAATGGAAAAAAATTAATCTACCTGAAAATAAAATTTATATTTCATCTTTCGGGGTTTTTCCCCATCGATCTTTTTTATTGAAATCGAACCCTATTTCAGTTAAAACTGTCAAAATCTCCTTGCACTTGCATCTCATCGCAATATGACCAATATTTCTATCATCAAAATTCCCATATTCTTCTAATTTCTCCACCCCTCCCAAAATCATTAGCTTTAATCCTTCAAAATCATTATTCGCCCCATATTCCAGCAATTTATCGACAATATCCTCCTTATGAGCTTTCACGACACCATTATGTCCCCTCACCACTTCAATGATTTCTTTATTTTTTCCGATCACAGCTTCCCATAAAGGTGATTTCCCATTTTTATCCACTGGATTGACCTCTACTTCTTCTTTCAAAAGAAATTTGACTGCTTCTAATCTCCCTTCTTTGCAGGCAATATGCATGAGTCTCCTGCCATCATAATCCTCGTAATTGAAATCCACACCCAATGGTTTCAATTTGCTTAAAATCTCAATGAATCCACTTTTGACAACAAACGAAACGATGCAAGGCAAAACTAAAGAGCTCAACAAAGCGTCTTGGCTTTTGGATTTCCGGGTGATAGCCTCGATAATTGCTTGAATGAAATGTTCTTCGACTATACTTCCGAATTTTTCTTCATCCACAATACTAAGTTCACCTCTTAAATCCTTTCCTATCAATTCCTTCACTTCGTTTATTTTTAATCCTTTTCCCAATAAATAAGCCATTTTGGTCAATGCCGCTTCAATTGTCATATCTCCTCCATTGACCACTCCCATTTCCAACAAGATAGTCCCTGTGGCATAAACAGCTGAAATTTTATATCGATAACATTGGGAAATATTCAGTATGATCACCCCCCTTTCACATGTTTCTTTTATCAATTCTAACAATTCAGGTCTATTATTAGGCAGATTCCCTGTGCCGTAAGATTCTATGATGATAGCTTTGATGTCCGGGTTTTTAAAGAGACCCTCTATCACTTCCTGGCTGCTTAAAGGGTGATATTTGTAGACACCAATATGATTATCAAGATTTTTAAATACAGAAAATGGTTTTTTGGGGTCGGGTTTTAACAAAAGATCCCATTTAATCTCCAAATTCATGCTTGAAAACTCCCCCAAAGGCCCAAAGTTCGGGGAGTCGAAACCGTCTAAATCCTGTGCATCGGCTTTTTTAGCTCTGTTCCCTCTGAAAAGCTTATCTCTAAATAGTATGAGGACCTCAGGAATGTTGAAATGACCTGCAATAATTATTGAATTGAGAAGATTATTATAAGCGTCGTTCCGCATTAAACTCAAAGGGACTTGCGAGCCTGTGATAATCACAGTTTTGGCCAGATTTTCTAAAATAAAACTCAGAGCAGATGAGGTATATGCCATGGTATCAGTCCCATGCAAAATTATAAATGCGTCAAAATCATTATAATAGGATTCGATAGAAGTGGCGATTTTCAACCAATATTCAGGGTTCATATTGGAAGAATCAATGATTTCTTCAAATTCTATAATTTTATAATGGATCCTTCGCTTGTAAATTGATTCTGGAGTGATTAGAAACCCATCCGAAGCATGGAAGAAAGTATAATCAACATCACAGAAACTGGGATGATCTTTGAGAAAAGAATAGATGAAGTTTTTTTGAACAGTATAGCCTTTGGGAGAATGCATCATGCAAATCGTGCCTCCAGTCACCAGGATGAGCACCTTACGGTCCGCTTTTGATTCTAAGGCGATTTTTTCAAGCTGCTTACGAGCAATTTCTTCAGCATCTCGCAGGGCATCGTTATAGAATAGACCTGAGGAATTTGGTTGTTTGGGATCTTTTTCTTTTTTTATCATTTCATAAAATAAATTTTTTTTTTGCGTTTAATCGTTGAAGATTTTTTGAAATTTCTTTGCTTGTAGACATAAAATCATCATAATTACAAAAATACCATTATTTCATAAAAGAAAAAATTAAAAAATTTGGAAAAATATAAAAAATCATTTCTAATTATTTTTTTATTTCAAGAATTTTCCTTAAAATATTCAGCTCTTTTTTCCAAATCCATGGGCGCTTGTCATACCAAAAACAAAAAGAAGAAAAAAAACAATTTCGGACTGGCCTCCAATTTCGAAAAACAACTTGATTCCATCCTTGAGAAAGAATACTCCCATGATCAAGAAAACCCTTCCCAATTCTTGCAAAATCTCCAGGATCTCACCAAAAATAGAATCGAAGCATCTGTTGATATCTCATTTCACCCAGAGAGGTCCCAATCCGCCATGAAAACCTCAATAAAAAGTCCCAGATTAAAGAAACACCGATTGAAACGAAAAGTTAAAGCCTCTGAGGAATCAAAAACACAAGACAAAGATAATGAGTTGAAACCGTCCAATCCAAAAGCTATCACATTAAAGAAAGTGCCTATTAAAACGAAAAGAGCTTCTAAACTCAGCAATTTGTCAAACAACAGTCCAGATCTTAATGGTGATTATTATGAAATGTTGGACAATTTGGACAAGTCACATAATTTGATTTCTCAGAACCTCGACATTGAATTGATGAATGAGGAGTTCAAACAATTGAAAGATTTCGTCGATAAAAAACTTGAACTTCTAAACAAAAAGGAATATCAATTAAATCTCATAAAGAACGGCCTTCAAAACCATTATTCCAAAGAAACATCTTCTGATTTGGATATGAACTTGCTTTCAAAGAAAATCGATAAGAAAATCAAAAAACTTAACTCCAAAACTGAAAACCTCAACAATCTCAACGACCAATTATACAAGTTCATGTCAAATTCTCACGCTCAAACCCAAACCATGGATAAAGAGGGAATTCAGAAGACGCTAGATCAAATCACACATCCGGACCCTGAAATCCATCAATTCCAAAGGACTTTGAATAGGGAAAACTCAGTCACTGGTGGATTGGTCAGTCCCAATATAAATTATTTGAAGAAAACTATGAAGAAGAAATCTACATTGATTAGTCCAGGTCTATCTTTCCCTCAGAAACAAATGAGTCATCAGCCAAGTCCCATGCTTTTAATGGATTTGAAGGAGAATTCTGGGATGGTGAATTCTGGAATGTTGAAGGATAAAGTGGAGAAAAAACTGGAGAAAGTGGAGATGGACAATCAGATGCTCGAGTTTTTAACAGAAAGGTTGAAAAAGAGAAAGACGAAGGAAGAAAATCGAGATGAAATAAAGGAACTGATCACAGAAGTTGAACAGAAGATAATTGGGAAGTTGAAAGAGGTTAGATTGGAAGATTTGGATAAAGATGGTGGGGTAGAAGATTCAGAAGGTATAGTCGTATGGTCTGATGATGATGAACCGAACATATAATGATGATAAAATTAAAATTGAATAAATGAACTTGACAAAAAAAAAAATTAAATAGACAAAATATAAATTTTATCATTATTATTGAAAATTTTTTATCATAGTTTTTTTCTATAAACTTCATTCAGCGAATTTTGTTGATCCCTTTCTTTACACCGAGAAATGAATAAAAAAACTGAAGATACTGATTATGACTGTAATTTTGAAACTGAAACCTTATCTTTGCATTCCATTCATCATTCATTTCATGAAGAGAAGGTCTCTGAAAATTCCACCAAAAACAAATCCCATAATAACAAATCTCTAATTCTCTCCCAAAACAAGCCTGTCGATTTTCGAATAAGCAATGATTTTAAAAGGATCCTTAAAAACCTCGAAGGGATACGTCTACCTCAACAAGCCAAAGAACTCCGTAGCATTTCTAAGGATTTCCTCAGAGATTTAGATAAATATTTAGACAAAAAAAAAGTCAATCTCTTGGTCTTAAAAAAAGAAAAGAACCAATTGAACAATCTGACTATTAATAGAGAACTAGAAAATAACAAAAAAACCATTGCCACTTTAAATAAGGAATATAAGCAACTTACAAAAACCATGTTGAAGGTGAATCAAAACCAATATAAAAACTTCTTGGAAAAAGAAAAAAAGGCTCTGGATAACAAAATCGAACTTTGTAAGAGAGAAATCAATAATATGAAGCTCGAAGAAAATAAAAGGGGATCTCGCATCACAGAATATGAAAAGATCTCGAGGGAAATTGTAGATTTGGAAGATCAAATTGGTTTACAGAAGAAAAAGGCTGCTGAATTGGAACAAAAAACCCTAGATGTAGAATTAAATCAGGAAAAAACTTCAGAAGCCATTGGAAAAGCAAATGAAAATTTGCAAAAAATCGATGGGGTGGCTAAATTCTACCAGGTGAAAATGACAAGCCCATCAAAAGAACTAGAAAATTTGCATCAAAATTTAAGTTTCAAAATGAAATACTTAGAAACCAGGATGAATAAATTAAAGGAAGAAGTTCCTTTGAAGAGTATATATATGGAGATTAAGGCGTTGAAGAAAAAAAACAACCTTTTGAAGAAAATTTTGGCTTTTCAAACGAAAGATTTTCATGAGTTATTACAGAAATTATTGTTAAATAATAGAAGTTTAAGCAATTGTATTGAGGATTCCATTAAAATACCCTTTGTCGAGGAACAATTGAAAAAAATGGGAGTGTCAACAAATCAAAGTTTTTATATCCCTTCAAAAAAAAGCTTTCATGAGAAAATGGCGATTGACAATCCTATTCAACAAAATTTATTAAATATGGAGAAGGATGCAACGATTTTGCATGAAAAAGTCGAGACACAAATTAATGAATTGGAAAAAATCGTTGTTGAAAATATCGAAAAAAACACATATGATTTTAAAAAACCAATTGAAACCGAAACAGTTTTAAAAAATAATGACAAAATGGAAATAATAGAAAATCATCAAATCATAGAAAAAACTGAAAATATTATCTTAAATGATAAAAGTTATGAGCTGACGGAAGAAAAAATAAATAAAGATATTATAAATGAAGAAGGAAAGGATCAAACAATTTCCTCTCTTAATATTAAGGAACCTCTAAAAGAAGAAACAGTCACCATCCTTGGAAATCCTCCAAACAATCAAAAAATCATAGAGAATAATGAAAGATTGACTAATGAATCAAACCTCAAAGATCCAATCGATGAGCCAGAAATCAAAGCAGAGCCTCCCAAAAGATCATTCAATTTTTCTAGAAATAAGGATTATTCAAGTCTTTTTAAAGATTATGAAACCCCTAAGGCTCATGAGGAAATTCCAATGAAGAATGTTGATAATAATAGTGACTTTTTCAAGGTTGTATTGAATACTGAGACCAATGACAATAAAACGAGTGCGAGAGTCATAAAAGATCCTTCATCAATGGAAGATCTTACAAAGAGCAGAATCAGGAAAATAATGGACCCGAATTTAGAGCAAAATGACTCTCTTAAAAATAAAAATGCGGAAAACAAAACATGGAATATGCCTACTTCTTTCAAAAGCTCGCAAAAGAAAAGCAATAATGTTTTTGATGGTGAAGTCAACTATTTTCCAGAGTTAAATTTATAAGAACATTCATGTTATAAAGGTGCTGTAAAAAGTGTAAGTAAGAAAAAAATTAAGTAAATAAAAATGAAATTTTTTTTTATTTCTTTTTTAAATTAAAAAAATAATTTTTTTTTTTTTTTTTTTCAAATCCGTAAAAACTGTAATAATATTCGTTTTTCTAAAATTTTTTTTTTTTTTATAAAAAGTGTCTTGAAAGAAACTGATCAAAATTTTTTCAAAAAAATATAATAAAATATTATTTTAAAAATAAAAATATCCATTAGCATAAAAGGATAAATAACATATTGGTCTTGAATTTTAAAAAAATTTCGATTAAGCATCGTTGAGTTCAAATTTATTTAAAATAACAATATTAAAAAAAAAATTCTGTTTTTTTTTTGAGAAAAAACATGGATTTGACTCAACCATGCTATGATTCAATTTTGAACATCGACCAACGTTTGGAGGAATTGCAAAAGGAGGTGTGTTTGATGGAAAGAGAATACGGTTTCAAAGAAAAGCATGTTAATTTGGTATCCTCTACCAAACCCAAAGCAAAATACCAAATTTCCAAAACTTTGAAATCAACTACTCAAGAACAAACCAGATACAACAACCTCCCATCAGTAAAAATAGACCCAGACTGCATCAAAATGAAAAAAACTAAACAGGTGCCTAAAATAAGTCAAAAATGGAAAGACGTCTTTAAAATGAAACCTGATAATACATATTTTAAAGAAAAGAATAAAATCCCATCTTTTGGTTTGGAGAATGAAGATATAAAACCGAGTATAAATATGATGGATGATGAAGACTTTTATAAGGACTATATGCAGAATTATGCCATAAAAGTTATTAAAAATGAGGAATGATTAGATTTATTATTGTATTATATATATAATTTTTGTTTTTGTCTCTTTTTAAATTTTTTTTTTAATTTAACTAAAAATTGAGAGAAATTTCTAACCTTTAAAACAATCTTAAAAAAATTTTCTTTAAGAAATTCCATTGAGATTATTTGTGAATTTCTGGAATTCGAGGTAAAACGTCTCCTTGTTTTTTTCCGAAAAGTCTGGAGGAACATTCATAATCAAAAACTGGAAATTTTCTAATAATCTTTGCTTATGTTCTTGTCCGTAAAAACCTGCCAATCCATTCAACAAATTAATTACGTAATTTTTCTGCAAAATCATCAAACCCAAAATCATTCTTAAAGCCGTAAAAATATTAATAAAATCCAAAATCAATTTATATATAATGCCTGGAAATGTATGAATAATTGGAAAGTTCCCCCTTCAAAATCAAAAGAAAAGAGGTTCGCAATAATTCTTGGGTTTTCTTTTTTTATTTTGAAATTAATTATAAAAAAATGCAGAAAAAAATGAAACCGATGAATTTTCTTCAAGGTATTGTTCAATTTTATTTTCATCTTGTTTTTCTTTGCCTTTTTCAAGAAACACATAATTGCAAAGATTAATTATCTTAGGAAATGTCTTTTGGTTTATGTATAAAATAAATAAAAAAGTACATAATCATATGCATTCAAACAAACGCAAATTTCAAAACTTTGGATTCCTTCATTTATTATCTAAAAACCCGAAAAATTAATTAAAAAAAAAAAAAATTAATAAACCTCCAAAATTTTTCCAAATGTTTCCGAAGGGAATTTCAATATGAAAAAGAAATATTTCTTAGACAATATTTCCAAGGTTTCATAAATGTTCTTCATTCTCTAAAAATATAAAAAATGAATTGAAAATTTTGATATTTAATGAAAAGCAACCTTCATATAAGATGTAATAGCTTCAGTTGGCAAGGAAATAATAATATGGAAGATGTTGTTTAAAAAGGAAATGAGGACAGGATCTGCATATGAATCCAAAATTGAAAGGTTCACGATGTTTGAAAGAATAATCCTTGTGAATATCTTCAAAATCAACGATATGGGTTTATATTTCAGCATATAAATGATCTCCGAAGTTTGGGTATTAATGTTTTTTTCACGTTCGATTATAATTTTCAAGCACGAATTCAAAAGACTAGCCACTGATTTGAAAAGTTTGACTCCAAAATTAGCTAATAAATTTTTTAAAAAAATTAAAAATAAGAACTTCTTATACATGAATTGCTTTTTTTTATGGATATTCTATTGCTTTTATTATAGACTAATTCACTAAGCAAATAAAGAATCCGAAGCATCATGGGATTGTCGTTTGGATTATCCGTCATATAACGGTTGCAAATTTCATAAAACCCAAATTTTTGCAGATTTTCTGTAAAATAGCTATAAATTGTTTCCCTATCATAAAAAATGATTATAATTTAAAAAATTAAGAAAAAAGAACTGTTCAATAATTTGAAAGCAACCGATTAAATCCATTAAAATATTTAGTAAATCAGCCTTAAAAGTGTCATAGTTTCCTAAATTGATCGCTTCATTCAAAGACTTGCATCTTCTCACGAAAGGATCGAAAAATGTGGAAAGCAGCAATTCATCTCCAGTAATATTATATTTCTGGAAATTTCAAATTTTCAGATTTAACAAAATTATAAAATGAATAAAACTTACCAAAAAAACAATTTTCGCAAGCGATTTGTAAAGCGTGATTCTTTGTTTTCCTGAATCCTTCAAAATGGCAAAATTGTCATTTAAATGATGCAAATAAATCTTTTGGAAATTTTCTTCCTTGAGAAAAAGCTTGCCAGTTATTAAAATTGCTTCTTTTGTATCTGGGACATAATGGATTTTTACTCCATTGATCAAGGCCAATAGGATATTGTTGGCTTGTGTGTAAAAATTCACATCTTTATGTTCAAAAACCATGATGATTTGAGAAATAATCAGAGAAATTATATCATTTTTATTGGAAAGACTCATATTGATGGCTATTGTTGTATAGACACTCATCATATCGATTTTTGCTTTATTTCCGAAAAGAGTCTAATTTTTTAAAAATAAATGAACATAAAAAAATGATTAATATACTTTGACAAATTTTTCATAGAATTTTAAAAAAGCACTGTATAGGAGTTTCGCTTGGGTTGCATTCTCAAAAATGAATGAAAGAAATGATTGGTTTTGGGATAAAATCATAATTTTTGAAATCACCTCACCACATAATTTAAGTTCCTCCTCAACAGATTCCTTCTCTATTAAAATAAATTATGATAATTAAAAAAATAGATAGTTTCTTTTAAGATCAAACCTGGCTTATTTTCAATGAACTCCGACCCATTATTGTTCATAGAAAAATCATCAATTTTCGGCTTTCCAATTTTGATATTCATATATCCAAAAGTCAAGGTGGAGGACAAATGGATGATCCAAATCATCAAAATTCTGGTTTTTGCATTTCCAAGATCTTGTAAAGCAAATGTGGAAGCTTCTTCGATTTTTGAGCTCACACCCAATAAAATCTCCTTAATGCTATTATTTTTTAAATTTTATTAATTTCGTTAAAATTGTAATTATAATTAATATTATTAAAAAAAAGTACTTTGGCTGTGACAAAAGTGCCAAATGTCTCATATATTCATGAAGAGAAGAGTCATTTTCAAATATCTCTTCCAAATAATGCTGACCTGACCCGTTAATTATGTCACATTGTGCATTGAGATAATTCACAGCAACTTCCAAAAGCATTTTCTTCAATTTAGCATACTCCGGCTTGTCACCTCGATCTGCATAATAGGAAAATGAGCTCCAAAACTCCAAAAAATTCTGAAGTGTTATCATAGGGATCGATTGATTTCTGATAAAAGTGAGTGTCAAAGAATGAATGTTTTCAATCCACTCCATATAATCCGCTTCTTGGATCAATAAGGCAAAACCCATATTTTTATTTGTTTTGCCGATAACTTGACTGAATTCATTGAGAATTTCAGGGTCTTTGAGTCCCTATGAAATTTTATATAAAAAGAGTTGAATTTTTTTAAAATTTTATATGATTTTAAAATTTTTACTATGTTCTCCCTTAAAACCGTGCTAAGTCCTTTGATGATGAATAAAATATATTGGGTATGTACATAAATTGTGGAGAAATAATTCATTCTTAATCGGCATAAACAACCCAAAATTTTCAAACAGAAGGCAGCACAATCTTTTTTTGCGAATCTATTCATTGTTTTTCAAATTTTTAAAAATAAGAAAAATTACTTTTCTGAAATGTAATAATGTTCAAATATCAAATTGATCGTTTCTTCATTGGAAAGGATGTTCCATTTAGTTTGAACCTCTGGCGATTTGAAACTGGTCTTATTGTTGGGAATTTGTAATGGTGCATATTCATCGATGAAAAGCTCAGTTGAGTCTTGTTTTTCACCCAAAAAGTCATAGTTTAGAGCTGAAAAGATCAAATTCAGCACAGTTTTTAAAAATTCTTCCTGCATGTTTTGATTTGTGATTTCTGGTTGAGATTCGAACATTTTGCCCATATTCTTCAAGAAATAAAAACTAATTTCCACAATGTTTGGTAGGACTCGATCTCTGAAATTTATGACATTTCTTCGATACCTTCCAATCATTGTAAATAAAGGAAAAAGATAAAAAATTGACTTGGAACCAAAGAGGTTTTTATCATCAGATTGGATTTCTTCGATTAAATTGGTTAGAACTTTGAGACCCACATAAGAGTGTTGAATGGATTGATTAAACATTTTGCTGATTTCATCAGTGAGTTTCTTTTTCAAATTAATATGATTATTTTTCTTTTAAAGAAAAAAATACCTGGTCGATTTCAAAATAATCAAAATACACTTTATAAAGCTTGGACAATGATTTCATATAATGAATGAGCAATAACTTTATTTTTTCGTCTTTGAAATATGAGTCAGCCTTGGAAAACTAAAACAAAGTATTAAACATCGTTTTAGAAAATGGAAATATATTATATATTAAAAAATTTTTTTTTTTTTTATCATACTATCTCTTCTATCATCAATCGACATAAGACATTCTTATTTTCTTGAGTGAATATTGTCCAATTGCTAAAACAAGAACGATTAGAGACATATTAGATTACTATTAGAAAAAAACAACTTTTTCAACATTTGACAGATCGAATTGGTGGCAAATATGGATGTATACATCCCTCTTTCAGGAGACAATAAAATCGCTTGAAATTCGTTCAATTTGTCCGATGTGAGGTTTTCTTCGAAATATCCCTTCAATTTTTGATGTGCCATCTCTCTTTCTTCATTGGAATGAGATCTTTAACAAAGAAGAGATTTTATTAGGCTGAAGAATTGAAAAAAACCCATAAAATGTAAGGATGATGGCTTCCATTTGGCTAATATTTGGAGACAAGGTTTGTTCCATGAATTTCGACTTGTTTTTAATTTTCGCAAAAGGTACAAATAAAAAAAATTTAAACGTTTAAAAGTTCTGGGAAATTAAGAAGCCAAAAAAAAAAGACTCAATTTTTTTAGTTAATGTACAAAAATTTATCTTTTTCTCTTTTTGAGCTAATTATTCCAATACATCGAAGCCGATTTCCTTCATTAATTTGGTTAATCCCTTGATAAATTCTCTCGCGAAATCCTGACAAACTATCAAAGGCACATATTCATCCAATTCCTCGCATTCCAAAGCCATTAATTCATTTTCTTCGCCACATTGTTGTAACAAATCAATAAAATTTTGAATATCCATGCCATTCATGGCCTTCAAATTAAAGATTTCATAGAGCAATTTGAGCGTGTCTATCTTGATAAAAGGTATTTCCGGCTTATTTTGAAAATAGCTCACTTCTTCATTCTCATAAAGCAACCTCCCGACCCATGCCACAATATCTTCTATGTTTTCTTTTTCATTGGATTTGATGAATTTCCATAATTCAAAAGTAGTGGCTGCTTGTAATTGGGATTGAAATTCGTAGGTCTTATAATTTTTGAGGTTTTTGTTACAAAACATAGCAAAACCCAACAGTTCTTGTTGGGTCACACGACCATCTTTATCCTCATCTAATATGAAGAGATTTCCCACATGAGCAAAAGTAAAGGGGTAGTCATCTGGATGAGAAAGGTTCAGAATTTCACGTAGGATTAGATATTCACGAGATTTGTCTTTTTTCACTCGATCGTATTCGGAAACCACACATTGATGCACACCTTTATCCAAAGTCGCCTCGTTGTTTCCCATAAAAAATAAATTTCAAGTTATTTTTTTCCAAACAAATTCAAGTTTGAAAAAAATGGCTTTTAATAGCAAAAATTCGATTTTTTTTTTTAATTTGTAAAAACCGAAATATTTTTAGAAAAAAAATTAATAGCAAATAATAAATATTTTTACGCCACTTTATAATCTGAAATTTTTTTAAAAAATAACATTTACAATATAAATTCGAAATTTTTTAATTTATGCTCTTTTTAATTAAGAAACTCGAAATTGTCCAACTGATTATAAAGTGGATTTATAGTAAATCTGAAAGATCAGAATTATTTTTTTTTCCATAATTTTTTTGATGATTTGTTTTTATGTTCTGATGAATATGAAGCCAAATATTCTATGAAATGGTAAATTTTTTAGGAAAAAAACATATACATATATATACATCTCATATTTTACAAAAACAAAAGTTTTTTTCAAAATTTGTAAATGTAATAATCCTGAATTTTATAAATTTTTAGAAAAAGTAAAAAAGTAAAAAAAGATGAACAAAAACATCAACGACCCTCTTCACAACGACGAAATCATAGGGACAATCAGCAAAATTCAAATAAAAGCCAAACATGTGACTTTTCTGACCCATGGATTGATCACCTCTCGCATAGCCATCGTTATCTTAAATGAGAACCTCCCAACAACTATTCTTGCTAGCTCCAATATCATTGCTTTGAGTTTCTTCAATATCTCAAATGATGGATCTCAAACAATGAAATATCTCCAAGGATATGAGCCGCATTTAACGACAAAGGAATTACTTCAAAAAAATTCGATTTTTTACATTGTATTTTCTTTCGAAAAGGGATGGATTTTGGCATTAATTAAGACTAAAGAGTCAGAAGTGTTGATTTTCAATGTTTTATCAATGAAATTGGATTTTGTGATATCTATAATAGATTCGTTGCTCATTGATGAATTTGGGATAAAAGCTGACAAGTTCTTCTTTTATCGAACAATGATTAAAGGCGACTTGGAATTTGTAGACAATATGTTGACTTTTTATCTTTTGAAATACATAATCGAGAACTTTGTGGCTTTGGATTTCGAAAATCTCAAGATTCCCAGTTCAAATTTTAAGAGTTTCAAGCTTAAAACATTGAGCAAATTGGATCCACAAAATAATGAAAAAACTGACTATATGAATTCTCAAAACGATTTGCCTGAATTTATCGAATTTTATAAGAATGATTATATGTCGAAATTCGAGACCAAATTTCTTCCTTATAAGCCCAAAGCCTTCAAGGATCCTAATTTGTCAACTCCTTTTGAATATAAACCTCAAAAAAATACAGAAATAAGAATTAACCCAGATGATACGTTAGAATTTATAAGAGATGAAGACACATTTTCTCTTGACAACTCTTTAGAATTCGTCAAAGACTTAGAAAAATTGAATAATTTGAATGATAACCCTCCCCCTCCTATCAATCCCCCTCTGAATAAAATTGTCAACTCTCCAGTCAAAACATCATCGATTATATCAATTAAAAATCGGAAACCAATGAAAAGGATTAAAAGCTTCAATGAAGTAATGCCAGAAGAAAAAACAGATATAGAAAATTTTATAAATGTAGTGGCGGAAGAAATCGTTGAGGAGAAAAAAAAAAAATTGGCTGAGGATTCCCAAACATTGACATTAAGCAAAAAAGAGCTTAGACAATTAATTTTGAGACATGGCGTAGGGGTCCAACATTCCTTTGAAAAGGAGAAAAGAGAAAAAGAAGAAGCTGAAGAATTGAGAAAACAAGAACAATTGAAAAACTATTCAAACGCTACCCGTATGAACAAAGTCCTTTGGTATTATTACTTATATTTCCCCGAACAATACCCATTGATTCTTGCTCAGTATCAACAAAAATTGAACAATAAAATTGGCCTAGACTTCATGATACCCTCTCCACCCACCTATCCCCTTGGCTTCAACCAAGATCTACCAAAACCAGAGACATTTTTTTCCCAACAAAAAAACTTCAAATTACCAACAATTAACACAAATTACAAGCCAGATTTCAATCAATCTGCTCTCATCAGAATGAAAAGAAATGATGAAAATTATAGAGAGGACACTTCAGATGGGAAAACGAGAGGACGTATCTATACAAATCGAAGAGATTCTGATCGAAGCCTACCTGCAATTCAAAATAGAAGCACTATTAACAAAACAAAAAACAATGAAGATATGGATTCTATGGAAGATCTCAGAAGAGAAAGAGGGGTTTCAACTAACAAATCTAAAAAAAACCTTTATCCCAATAGCGCTACATTGAGACGTCAGGACTCAATGAAAAGTATTTCAAATATTAAGCTCCCAAACAAAAATTCAACCAAAGTGGCAGAAAGATATGGCATCATAATTACAAAGGAAGATATGAGAAATTTAAGTTTAAAAAGTATTGTATCTGTTAATTTGATGGATTTTATTACAAGTTATTATCAAGAAAAAAGCAATTATCTCGGTATTAAAAAACAGATGAAATTTTTCAAAACGAATGATTTCAATGAAAGATTACTCGTGGAAGCGAGAGAAACAATGGTTCCTTATAAAAAGATGCCAATTATTCTTTTTTTCCCTGTTCTTGTATCTTTTTCCAAACTTCTCTTTGGACTTCTACTCCTCTATCCTGAAGTAAAAAGGGCTGTTTATTATGATCCAGCCAATGGAAATTCCTCCGAATTTATGAAAAATGTTTTGGATCAAATTGATTTCAAAGGGGAAATAGAAAATATTAGTGGAAGCAAAAACGGATTGTTTGTGTTGAGATTAGGATATCTTATCTTGAAAGGAAGGAGAGATTTCAATATCCAGGAAAAACATTTGGAAGAGTTCAAAGGGCGAATACCACAACTTATTTATGAAATTGGAGTGACTAACAATGATAAAGGAGAGTTAGGAGATTTTAATTTTATTATATAGATTTTTTTTAACCCCAATAAAAATTCTGTGTTGGGTTTTTTATAAAAAACATATCCATTTTTATATAAAAAAAAAATAGGATTTTGTTGTAAATAATTTGAATTTTAAATTTTTAAATTTTTTTGGCAAGTAAAAATTTAATTTTTCAAATTATGTTAAAAATTCCAGTGATTTTGGTATATTTTATTTTATCTAAAATCATTTAAGATTTTATTTAGGCGGGGGCTTTTATTAATTTTATATAATTTATTTTTATTTTTTTTTAAATGAAAAAATACAAAATAAAAAATGAGATAAACATATAATTAATTTTTAATAAAATACTATAAATTAATTTTTAGAAAAATTAATTTTTTTTTATATGTAGATGTACTTGTACAAATCAATAGAACTAATACCACAATTTGGTAAAATACACTAATTTTAGTAAAAATACATAATTTTCATAAGAAAAATTCACAACAGACTACATACTACATTAGCAATAAATGTACAATAAATATATACAACATACAGTTTTGAGAAATGTAGGTCCACTAAATTTAGATTTTTTATCACTCATAAATTTTTTTTTAATATAATAGAGGCACTGGCTAAAATGATTTAAAAAATATGTTGTTTTCCATAAAACCCATCACAAATTTTCTGCCAGTTTAATTTGTGAATTTGTGGGTTAAAAATGACGATTTTTTGGACGCAAAGGAATAAAAAAACAACTGTTTTTGTAAAAAGTTCGATTCCCATCAAACTTTTTTTTTATTTTTCCAATATTTGATTATGTCAGAAAATTTGCGTTATGTTTAAAATTTGGTTCTGAAAGACTTTGGGCTTTGTATATATGAATTTTATATAAGAAAATATATTTAATTTTTGATAATTTTTTTATTTCATTTTAATATTTGTTTATTTTAAAATGGTTTAACTGAAAATAGCTCATTTCTCTTGAGTTATTTATAGTTGAGACTTCTCTTTGAGTGTTAATTTGCTAAATTCCTTAACTCCAAAAAGTGCTGAATTCACATTTTCATTCCACATCTCAGCCAAATCAAAGTAGCAATTATTCTTTCCTGCCTTTAAAGCAGCTTGTCTGGCTTCAACATTATAAAACCCCGTGATTGGATCAAAAAACTTATTTTGATCAACTTTGATTTGTGGATAATCATTTTGGTCTGGGTTTTTAGAAGGCAAGAAATCAAGGTCTACTAAAAAATCAATGTCTCTATCAACATTTTGGTTAAATATGGCTCTCTGATGATTATGGAACGGTCTAATGAAATTTTGAAAAATTATTGCAAGATCTTCTCTTTTATTAATTAAAGCAGTTATAAGCAATTGGATATTAATTCTATCACTATGAAAATGCTCACGAATAAACCTTGCCATTTTTTTTTCGCAAGAAGATCTCACAATTCTTTTATTACGATTAAACCAGATATAATCTTTAAAGGATGTTATCTTCTTCAGGGTATAACAATAATTGACTACTATGCTCAAATATGTTTTTCTGCCTGCTTCATGACTTAAAATTTTCATCAAATGCTCATTTTTGATAAATTTCGATAGGATCATCATTCTTTGTCCAATTAGCTTCTTAGTCATTAGTCCAGACCAACTATTTCGGCTATAAACATCTAGTTCTTCACATAAATCTGATAACATCGTCTTTCCAATCAATTCGATATTATATTCATTGCTTTCCAAATTCCTCACAAACCAATCCAATTTTGTGTCCCAAGGCAACAATTTTATCAATACAAACTCATCGACTTGATCGACCAAATTGTTGTTTTTATGAGAATGAGCTAAAGATCTATCAACAATGAGATCTCGGTCCAATCCTCTTCTGATTTCAACTTCACCCCATTGAAAAGTTTCACACATTCCCATCGTTTTCTTCAATAGATTGGGTTTGCATCGATAGAAAAAATAATAAGTATGGTTTGGAAACAAATTGGTCAGCTTGGCTTTCAGTTTAAGGATTTCTTCGACGAAAAAATTTTTAGCCAGATTCGCTCCACAACAAAATGTTTTCTTTATTGTTATTACTTCAAAAGTCCCATTATTTTTAAGATGGTTGTCCTTGCCTTCTTCTATGATCTTAGAATCCGCATTTTCATGTCTAAATTCATCCTTTAAAAAATCCCCTACAAAAGGACTTTTTATATCAGGATGGCCAGGATTTGGGTGATCATCATTATAGGGTTTTGCTTTTTCTTTTTCATTTTCTTTTATATTTTCTTTTGATTTTGCTTTTTCCTTTTCTTGTTCTTGTTCTTTTTCTTTTTCTTTATTTTTTTTGATGTCATCCCCTTCTTTTTTCCATTTGAGTTTCAAAGCATCCATCAAAGTATCAGTATTGACTTTTGGATCATAAATTTGATCTGATGGTGGTAATATGTCAACGATGTTCAAGCCACCACCTTGGAATAATGTGGAGATGTTGAGACTTTTCGCTGATTGGAAAAACTCTTTCTTTGGTATCAGATCCAACGGGTTTGTAACTTCATTCAATTCGTTTTTGAAGACGTTATTAAGAACAACCACGATTTTATTTTTTAGCATCTCTGCAAAATGCAAACCTCCCAGATTCAAATTGTAGGAAAAACCATTATATAACGATATGTTCCAAATCATCATATCTGTATGGAATTTCCGCATAAAGACTCTCCAAGACTCAATTTCACTTCTATTTATTCTAGAATTGGTCACTAAGAGGAATTCAGCTTTCGGACGACGATTAAAAGATTCAGCTAATTGCAAGTCAAAATTTCTATATTGTATGAATTTGCCATTTTGGAACACTTCATGTCGTTTCCCAAGAATTACTGAAGCTTTCACTCGAATTTTGGTATAAAAGGGTGTTTCTGGGTCTGCGAATCGGAAAGTGCCTGAGAATCTCAATGAATCATTTGATGGAATTACCATTTCCCTGACAATTGTATCACTTAGTAAGCTTGTTTTGCCCTCTTCATCTCTAAATTCAATTTGATCCTGTGAAGGTCCTTGTTCACCCCAAAATTCCTTATCATCTTTCAATAAAGAAACTTGCTGGATAACAACTGTTAAAATCCTGGGAATTGCAGCAGTTTTACCAATATCCATCCCCGAAATATTCCGGACCTCAAATGAAAAAGGGCCCTCTTCTTCTCTACTAATTGAACGTGGTCCTATCAACATTGATAACTCCACGGGCCATCTGATTTGGATTTTCCTAATGAAGGAAGATCCGAAATCTTTATTAACTCTGGTGACAAGGCTAAAGGGATTGATCTCTGCGATTCTCATGAAAGTTGTATCTGCAGTGGGGGCTTCATAATCTTTGATATAATATTGGAGATCTGTATCCATTTGATAGGTTTCCTGCTCAAAGATTTCTCTTTTATAAGGGACTGCATCACCATAATCAAATCTAATCAAATCAGTATTTGCAATCGTACCCAAAACGTCTTGACATGCTGGTGTTGGCATTTTCCCACAATTAATAACCCTAAGGTTCTTAATGCATGAGACCTCCCCTGGTTCAAATATTAAATCATCTGAGTACACTATATCAAAACCCATGACCTTCAACCAATATTTCTCAGGAAACATTCTCACATCTCCTCCTCTATTCACTAAGATTTGAAAAATTCCATTTACTCCAATGTTTCCATGAGCACCATTTCTTCCATCTCTCCCATTCATTCCTGGCGGTCCACTTCATCCTCCAGAATTAGTATGGGTGGTGCTGCTTTCTGTTCCATCTGCATTCCTATGAGTAGTCGTCCAAGAATAAGAGCTTCCACCAAGTCCTCCTGGCCCCCCGTGTCCTCCATTTCCTCCCCCTCCTCCACTGCCCCCAGCTCCTGCCCATTGCTGGTGTTCAGTAATGACCATCAATAGATCTGTATCTTCATATTTCACATTTACCATAATATCGGCCCCATTGCCACCATGTCCTCCATCACCTCCATCACCTCCGTCTCCACCATTGCCCCCTGGACCTCCGTTTGTGCCTGATGAATAACGTGTGGCATCTGAACCACGAAAACCCATTGCTCCAGACCCTCCATCTCCACCACGACCTCCATCACCTCCTTTGCCACCATTCGACAAGACACGTAAAGAATTTGCACTTTGACCCATTGCAAGCATATATGCTAAACCCTTTGCTTCTCTTATTGCGATTACTTCACCTTCTGATGCGATCTTGACTTGAATTGGAAGTGCTGATATCCCAGGGGAACCACAATGACCATGGTGACCTGGTGAACCCGAAATACCAAACAAGAATGCATTTGCACCATGCTCACCGTGATGGCCAGGAAGACCATGGGCTCCAGAGAAATTTATAATAATTTCTGGACTTCTATTCATTCGAAACGAATTTAATTTTTCTTTGCTGAATTTTGTTAAGCATTAAATAAAAATTTTTTAAAAATGAAAAAAGTCAAAAATTTCCATGAAATTCAGGATCGACTTTTAGAATCATGTGAATTTTAATATATTCAAAAATCAAAAAAAAAAATTTTGAAAAAATATTGTTTTTTCTTTTTTGCAGAAATTTTTATATTGAACCAATTAACTTCCAATTACCTAGATATTTTAAATTCCCGCATATTCAAATTTTTGAATCCTTATGAAAAATTTGAACAGAAATCATATTAAACCATTTAAAAAAAATAATTAAAAATATTCGCTTTTTCTTGCCTTATGGAACACTTTGATTCTGAGAAATCAATCGAAGAAATAGAATTTTCAAAGAAGTCTTCATCCTCCTCAAGTGAAGATCTTCGCAAAAACGCCAACATTGAAAATGAGCATTCACAAAGTGACCAATTTCGTTTTTATAATAAATTTTCTGAAAGCTCTGATAAATCAGCTCTCATGTCTATCGAGAAGGCGGCCTATGCCAGAGTAGAAAATCATAGAAATATTATGGTCAATGATGATAAAGTCAATAAGGATCAAAAATCCCTTCAAGATCTGCAACTAAAAGCAACAAATTTGCAAGATTTTTTGGTAGGAATTCGAAAAAATTTAGAAAATGAGAGAAAAATTTCGAACAAGAATGAGGAGATAATTAATCTAAATTCGAGATTAGACCAGTTATATAATGAAAATCAAGTCGTTGAAGAAAAAGTCACTAAATCCCAGGCCACCATCAAGATCTTGAATGATGAATATAATAAATGTTTGAATAAAATATTAGAGCTGGAATTCGCCAACAAGCAATTACATGATGAAAGTCATTCTTTTAGGCAAAAGCTCAATGAAATCTCAGGACAAAACCAATCCAAACAAATAAAAATAGAGGAGATTACCCTAGAAAATACTCATTTGAAGGAAAAAATCAAAAATTTGTCAATTCAAAGCTCGAACTTAATACAGGAAAATAATGAGAAAAATGTTGAAATAATGAATTTTGCCAATTTTAAGAGGAAAGTGGATATTATGAAGGAACATCTAATGGAAGAAAATGAGATTTTTTCAGAGGAAAGATATAAGATTTTCTTTGAACAGAATGATTTCATCAGATTAATGAAATTGTTAATTAAAGAAAGAACGAATTTCTTGCAAGAAATCCAGGAACAAGCCTTTGCTTCTGATCAAATTAACAAATTGAATAAATGTCTGGAAATTCAAAACAGAGAAAACCGTGTTCTCATTGAAGATATATCCTCACAGAAGAAGATAAATGATCAACTAAGTGATTTTTTTGTATTTTCTCTTAATTAAAAATATTTTTTTTTTTAATAAAAGTGAAAAATAATTTCGAACTTGAAGAAAAAGTTTTTAAATTAATTAACGAGCTTGAAGACAAAAAAGCTAGGGAAACCATAATTACGACTATCATTCAAGATCATACAGAAATAAAAATGGAAATGGATAGAAAGGATAAGATAGTTTCTGAAATTCTATTGCTGGTATCCTTCTATGAACAAATCCGATTAGCTTATCAAGGGAAAATAAATGAACAACAATCCTATGAAACAAATTTACAGGATGTCCAAAATCTTTTGGCCTATAGTAAAGAAATATTTCTATATTTGCATATTTATAGATTTTTTCAGGTATTTTCAAGGAAGATTTGAAGAATATTCAAGAAAAATCAAAGAGAAATTATCCAGATCTAATTAAAAAAATTCAAGAGCTATTCCAGGAAAAGAAAATTATGAATGATCAAGTTACTCAATATGAAGTCATGAATTTGAATAAATTCACTCAAGTAACCAAAGAGGATGGAGTAATATTTTTTGTTATTTAAATAAAGTTCATTTCTTTGTGGAAAGGTGATACCTTATGAAGAAATCCAAAGGGAAAATGAAAAGATCAAAAAGGAAATGGAGAAATTTGAAATAGGATTTGAAGAAAATGTGAAATTGAAGGCTGAAAAACTGAAACAATATGTAGAAAAGTTGTTTGGATGGAGATTGGTTGCCAAAAATGATATCATTAGGTTAGAAAATGTGGCGAATAATTTTGAATTATATTTCCTGAATGAAAACAATGAGATTTCTTTGTTAAACAAAACTGAAATGTTAGGATTATTGGGGAATCCACCTTTGAATACCATTCCTGAAATTCTCTCTTATTTTACCATGATGTAAAGAACAGAAAAATTATATTTTTAAATATTTATTTCCACCAAAAAACGAAAAAATTTTGATTTACCGGTAAATTAAAAAAACAAAAAAAAATTCTTTTTTTTAATTAATCGTTAAAAACGAATTACAATAAAATAAATATGATTGTGTTTGTAAGAAGTCGCAGACATAAAATAGGGTTATAATTTTAGGATATATTCTAAAGAATCTTTAAATTTTTTATTTTAAGTAAAAATGTGATACACAGATTGGATCTGTGTTCTGCAAATCGCGCATTCTTTTCGATTTATTATAATTTCGATACATTTCTCACAATATTTTAGATGTCCGCAAGGCACACAAGCATGTGTGACCTTCTTTTCCATGCAAATTACGCATTGATCTTGACTGATTGGAGAATTTGCCACCCTTAATTTGTCTTTAATCTCATTCAACTTTTTGAGAGTCTATAACAAAATTAATTAAAAAAATCATTTATTTTTTTTACCTCTTCTATGTTCATCTCCAAATCAGAAAGACAAGATAAAATGACATTGTTCTTTTCTTTTGCTTTCAATCTTATTTCAATAAAATTAAAATCCAAAAAATTTTAAGGCTCCTCATTACTGTTTTATATTGAATTGAGACTCTTGATACACCGAGATGATTTTTGCTTTATTTTCAAATAAAATGGTTGCATGGGATCCGGATGATAAGAATTCATCAATTCTTTTCTTTTAATATAAAAAACGAAGATTTAGTGATAAAAATAAAAAGAGAAAAAACGTTTATTTTCCACAGGTTCCTCCTGATAATTTCATTATCCTTCACTAATCTATCGATATTGATATTAGGTTTTAAAACTTCCTTCATCTTTGAAATTTCCATCTTCATTTCTTCATCTTCTTGAGATTTTACTTTTTTTACCACTTCACTATTTTCGCGTATCTGGATTTCGATTGGAATGTCATCTTTCGTCTTTGTTTCATTTTTGTTATGGTCTTTAGTTCTAAGTTTAGATGCGTTTTCTTCCAACTTTTTAGACTCTTCTTTATTTCTTATTTGACTTTCCTCTTTTAAATCTTTTAGTTCAGAGTTTTTCTGATTTCTTTGGTTTTTTTCTTTCAAATCTTTGAGTTTGGAGCTCCCTTCATCTTTTAAATATTTTATTTCTGAACCTTTATGTATTTGGCTTTTTTCTTTCAAATCTTTATCTTCATCTTTTTCTTTAATTTCCAAATCTTTCAAACTTCTTTGGCTTTTTTCTTTTAGATGATTAAGTGTGGAGCTTTCTTCTTCTTTGAATTCTAAAGCTTTTTGACTTGTGACTTTTCTTTCAAATTCATTTTCTTTATCTTTATTGCTTCCTCCCAACTCCAATGATGATTTAGGACTGACGAATTTGATAGAAGGCCTGCTTTTTCTATCTTTCAAGCCTTCGATATTTATTTCATCAAGAGAACTAGGATTTCTTTTTTCTTTATCTTTGTCATTCAATCCAAGCTCTAATGTTTTCTGGCTTATGATTTTGATAGAAGGCCTGCTGATTCTTTGTTTTGTGTTTTCGAGATCTATTTGGTCAAGAGAACTAGGGTTTCTTTTTGATTTTTCGATTGGAGAGTCTTCTGGAAGGTCTTGAAAGGAATAAAACGGATTTTTGTTGATTAGAAGGTTTGTGGCTTTCTTTTTTTGACTCACGGTTAACAATTGTCCCTGCAGATAAAAGAAAAATTTGAAGTCTCCGAAGGTGTTGCTGACTTCTTGCAAAACATCATTGACAAACAGTTGTTTTTTAGGGAGGATTTTATGGGTAATCAGGCTGATTTTATAATCATTATCATTGATTTTGAGTTTCCAAATGGTTTTATTTTGCAACCTAACATTATTTTTTCAACTAGAAAAAAGCAATATATTTACATAGGGAAACAAGACCCCGTGGTTTCTTTTTTCTTCGATAGGCTTTGAATCCGCATTTTATTATTGCCAGGAAGCATTTAATTTTTATTAATAATAAAATTTTCAGAGAGAGAGAAAAAAAACAAATTATATTAAATATTATTCATAAAACAAAGTTCATTTATCAAACGAATGCTCAAATGAACGGTCTGGAAACAAGTGAATTCCATTGTCCCATTTCCTCTTGTAATCAAATTGATTTCCTTCCTTTTGAATGTAAATTTTGTGGAATCAAGTTTTGCTCCAATCATCGAACGCAGGAATCTCATCAATGTTCTAAAGCAGAAAAAACCAACAATTTTGATGATAATTCAAAAATCATTCTAAAGACCCAAAGGAAATGTGCAAAAGATGGTTGTCAAGTGAAATTAAGTCTAGTGAATGAATATGAATGTAAAAAATGTAGGAAATTCGTTTGTTTGCAGCATCGTTTTGAAGAAGCTCACGAATGCGGAAAAAGTTCAAATAAAAAGCAATCGAAGGAAAAAAAAAACAAAGGCGAAAAAAAAGATAAAAATAATGTTTTTTCATGTTTTTGGGTTTGTTGCAAGACGAAAAAATTAAATAAAATATAGAACTTCGTTTTTCTTAAATCCATTTCATTTCTTGCTAAATATCAATATATTTTTTATTTTCTATTATTTTATTGTCTCATTTTATTCAAAACTTAAAATTCAGCTATTTGAACCTTTGAAATCAAGGTAAAACTATAGTCTTTGGCCTTGATTCATTTCTTTAATATAGAAACCCACTAAATGCAAGAGGATAGTAAACCAGAAAATCCAGAGAACAACGAAAGTATTGCCAATTTTCCTTATTTTATAATATAAAGAGTACTTCCTTTGACTGAAAACCTTAAAATTTCTATTTCCCCCTAAAACAAAGCAAATCATCAATCTTCCACTCCTCACAAAACCCTGCATATCACAAATCTTCAACGCCCTTTTCCTTTACCAGAGTTTAAGTCTATGTTGGCTACCCATGGATCCATTGATTTTTTCTGGATAGATGACAAAAAATCACACGCAATATGTTCTGTATGAGAAATGAGATTTTTTGAGCAAAAATTTGGATTTTAATATATTTAAAAAGTATAAAAGTTTAGACAGCTCTATCGCAGCCTTACAGGCATTAGGGAATTTAGATTGGCCGAATGCGAAAAAACGAATTCTTGTGAATTTTCTCGAAGATGAAGATATTGAAAAGACTAAACAAGCTGAATTCGTGATTGAAATTCCAAAAATCATTACAAAATCCAACGGGTTGAATAACAACGATTGGGCTTCAAGTTGATTAGAAATACAATTTTTTTCTTTTCTCTTATTTTTTTTTTTTTTTCGATAGGACAAAAAAAAGGACAAGATATCTCTCAAATTCGAGGGAAACAAAGTAAACTTGCTTTAAAAGATTCAGGCAAAAATGCCACGAAAGAAGATACAAATGTCCAAAAGACAAGCACTTTCTTTAATTTGAAACATTCAAGACCGGAAGAAACCGTCATTGAGTTGGATAAATTGTTCAAAAAAACCAAAACAATCCCCTGTGTTTATTATCTGCCAGTGACCGAGGAAGTCGCCAAGGAAAGGAAAAAACCGTTAAAATAAAACAAAATAAATCAACAAATTTCATTAAGACTTTTTTTTTAAAAAGCAAAAATTTTGATTGATATAATTTTTTTTTTAAGTTTGTTTTTGTTTTAAACTTGTTATTAATTAATAAAAAATAGGTTTTTTTGTATTTTTTTGTATGGGTTCCCACAATTCCAAAATCGGCACAAGCCATCCCGAAAGTTCCAAGAATGGATCGAATCAAAACCCCTTTACAACCTACATGTCATCTGTTACGAATAGCATTCATTCAACTACACAACCTAAAATTTCAGTTGAGTCGCGAAATCTTGAGAAGACGGTCGATAATGGAAATTGTAATTTTTTTTAAAATTATTAAAAAAGAACTTTATTTCCAAGATGTCAACACTGTTTTTCGTTGGAATTATGGGGGAAATGAGGTGTATGTCACAGGGACCTTCACGAATTGGGAAAATCACGTCAAGCTTCAAAAAGCTGGCAATGAATTTTCAGCCATTTTAGCACTTCCTAAAGGTGTCCATAGATACAAATTTATTGTGGATGATGAATGGAGATTTTCACCAGATGATAATAATTCACCAGATGAAAACGGATATATCAATAATATCATTGACACCTCAGATTATAATGGCCAAACCAGCTTCAATTACCCTGGAAAAAGCTCGATTGGCACAAGCTTCAAATTTTTGAATAATAATGCGAGTGTGAATAATAGAGGGACTGCCACTTTATCTATTGATAACAGGACCTCGATGACTTCTTCTGTTGACACTATGAAGACCACGAAGTTTTTCGAGGATGAAATGGAGTTTGTAAAGGAAGCACCTCTGATACCTCCCCAATTGCTGGATATCTATTTCATTAGTGTAATGCAAACAAAACAAAAATAACACAAATTATAATTTTTTTTATAGGAAAAAGATAAAAAAATTAAGGACGGATGGACCAAATGCATTGAAAACGGGAGTGATTTTGATAATGAAACACATAATAAACAAAAAGATTGTCATGATGGCATTTTTAGAGCCTTGGAAAGCTTCAATACTTTGTCACCTCCGACACATGTTATTTTGTAATATATGAATTTTTTATAATTTCGAAATTTTTATTTTATAAAGGAATCATTTAGGACTTAATAAGCAAAATAGCATAGAAGGGTCCTATTATACTTATGTAATTACTGAAAGATTCAAAGCCAAATATGTCACTATGAAATTTTATACTTCTCAGCAAACTGTTGAATGAAAAAGTGATATCAAGATGCCCTAAAACTAGTAGATATTCCGTTAATAATTATAGTATTTTTAGGTTAAGATTTTAAGCTAAAGAATGGTTTCTAATAATTTTTAAAAATAGCATTTAAGCTCCTCTGTCGTTTTAAATTGTTCATCTAATTTAAAAATTGTTTAGAAATTAAGATTATTACCACTTATTTTCATAGATCAGATTTCCAAAAACTAATAATAATTGAAAGAAAATTAAATAAAATACTCTTTTAAAAATTTGCTGTGGAAAAAAAGTTTACTACTACTTTTTTTCATCGATCAGATTTCCAAAAAATAATAATTGAAAGAAAATTAAATAAAATAACTATTTTTAAAATTTGCTGTGAGAAAAGTTTTAATTATTATTTTCCAATATTTTCTTCCTTCCTAATTCAAAACTATTTGGACGATTCCTATATCTATTTATTTTCATTCAAATATAAAAAAACATTTTCATTTTTTTCTAAATTTTTTTTTTGAATTCAGAAGAAACAAACTCTGGCCAGCATTTAATGAATCGGGTAAAATTCAACCTTTTTTTTTTTTAATTAACAACTTTATCTTAAAGACCATCAAAACTTCATTTGAGTTTTGCGATTTTTGTGAAAAAAAAGTTTATACTCATTCAGCTTTTCAAAAATCCACATTATCGGCAAACCTTTCTTCTAATCAAAATGCCTTTATTCATAGCTTCTATGGCCCTGATAAACATCTTCCTCTTTGGGAACAAGTAGAAAATCTATATTTGCTGCAAATGATTGCTGATATGCCAAAATTTATTCCAAAAATCGTGAAAAATGAATGCAAAGAAAGAGTCTCCTTTATTTATGAAGGATTTAGGGAAAATCTAGTTGAAATGATTGAGAGGAAAAAGCTGAATAAAGAACATTTTTTATTTTGTGAAATTTTTGCATTTTTCACGACAATGATTAATGGTTTGGCTGTTCTCCAGCTTCATGAATACACAATAGATTTTTATCCAAAAGATTTATTTATGACGACCAACAATGTTATAAAATGCACTGCAATCAAAAAAATGGCATCAACAAACCTGGATAGGGCAACTTATGAATTTGGCCTTCTGATGATTTATATGAACACTTTGAAATCCATTGATTCTCTGCTAGAAAATTATGATAATTTCATTTCGCAAGATGATCTAATCATTCAGGAAATAAATAAGGCTTTAGGTCAAATGGAGGAAATATTTAAAGGTGAAATATTTGTTCAAGAAGAAAAGAAACAATTAGAAATCTTTTTAAAAATAATGAGATCAATATTCTTTAAGAGATCAAAAAAACAAAAAGATTTCCTTCATTTCTTTACAAAAATTTTACCTTGCCGAGCTCAAAATATACTGGAACAGATGATTTTATATGTTGACACCAAAGGTTTCGATTTAATTAATTAATCTTTATTTTAATTGATGTTTCATAGGCTTAGTGGATGCGTCGCCAGAAAAGAAAAATGATGAAAGTTTTCCCATTCTATTAAATTTGTATTAAGATTTGCCTTTCATTTTTAGAATCTGAAAAAAGTTTCAACTCTATGTCTAATAATCTTGATAGTAGCATGATGATGCTCGATTCAATTGAAGTTCCAAAACGAGAAAAATATGAGATTTGTGATGAAAAAAAAGAAACAAGGATATTTGGATTGGGTTCGAAAGGATTCAAGGGAATCATAAAAAATGAAAAGTATTTTATAAAAATTTGAATTAAATTAATTAACTTCCAGCGAACTGATCTTAGCTTGCAAAGAAATAAAACCGATATATTCATTAAATATTCATCATAATCTACAGTAAATAAATATTCAAATCAATTCAATAAATATTGTTAGAGATGAAAATAATTTAAATAAAGTCTGCGAAGCACTTCAGTTTTTCAAAAACGAGATGAATCCCTACCCAAAAACTGTAATACTATCCAACCATATGCATGAAAGATTATTGGTTCAAACGCCATGGGCAAAATTTTGCATAAACGTGTATTTCAAAAAAATCATGAAGAATGTCGCCGAAGAAGGAATTCGAATTATCATCGAAAATCAGAAAGATTGGTATTCTGGTTTGGTGGATGAGCAATTTGCAACATTACTGTCATTGGTTTTTATTTTTTTAATTTTATTTTACGTTCATTTATTTCTTTCTAAAGTTAGAAAGTTTAATCATTCAACCAGTTTTAGAAAAGTTTTTTCTTCTTATTCAAAGGTATTATAATTATTAAAAGATTTTTTGTTTATATACTTATTATAAATTCGTTGAAATTTAGTTATTACAATATTACTAAACAATCCATATTTTGTGCCATAATGTTGATTGAACAAATTTCATTTGAAAATATCAGAGAATTTGAGATTGGTTTTGAAATGTTTGATTTATTTGTTTTTTTTTCGAAATTCAAAGGAAATAAAAAAGTAAAGAATTAAACGATAAAAATGTTACGCAATTATTCCTCGAAGTGATATACAATAAATTAATCAAAAAGCCAGATTCCCTAGATGTTTTTTCCTTCTTTTTCGGATCATAGTAATAAATCTCATGGAAATTCTCAAAAAATTTAGGAATTTTATTTTTTAGTCATGGGCTTGATAATATTCTGGATGTTTTGGGAAAAATTATCCTTACTCAGAAAAAATTGATTGAGTTGAATGTATTTCTAAGTTATGTTACTGCTCAACTTACAAAAACAAACTTTAATGAAATATTTTCTTCACAAAAACTTCCATATTTGCAAAAATTTTCATTGGGTCTTTATTCCTGGTCAAAATTTTATTATTTTTTAAAAATATTTTCTTTTTTTAGGCATTATTCAAATTATTTGGGGGATGGATCATTCGATATATTATTAAAACAAATGACGCAATCTTTGCCTAAAAAAATGATCAGTTTTTCAATTCTCTTTTCCTCGTATAAGATTTTTCTAATATGATATTTAATTGTAAATAGAGGGGGCATTGTGACAGAAACATTAAATTCAATCAGCGATTTGTTCTCTCATATTTTTATTGATGAGACGAATATATTCTTACAATGGTTATCGACTTTAAATTGAAAAATATATATAAAACTTATATAGTTATTTGGAAAACAACCAAAACTCAATCGATATTAAGTCACAAATTGAAAAAAATTTAAAGATGAAAAATCCAGAAATTGATATCCAGTCTTTTGTTTACATATTTCAAAATAAAAGTAAAGGAAGCCCAAAAATGAAATTGTTTTAAAAAAAAAAACATGAAATTTCATAAAATTGAATTTTTTTCTCTCCAAAATAATAATAAATTTAAAATCAATAATTTTTTTTTTTTTTTAATTAAGGGAGTGCAACCCCTTTAAAATTAGATTTTTTTTTATAATAAAAAAAATTCAAATCAT
>Ga0302186_10000568_pt1 | contig 32717 bp, 14 predicted proteins | sample II_Bog_E1_2_FD_198782 | JGI IMG/M metagenome (GOLD analysis project Ga0302186, IMG submission 198782) | Peat permafrost microbial communities from Stordalen Mire near Abisko, Sweden - II_Bog_E1_1 | ecosystem: Environmental > Terrestrial > Soil > Wetlands > Peat | place: Sweden: Abisko... | reverse complement strand
AAAATTTTAGACCATGTCTATAATTTGGAAAATATGATAACTATCAAGTATTCAATCAGTTTCGTATCCTTTAAATTAAGAATATTTGTTATTAATATCATCATTACTTACCTTCTTCCTTTTCAAGGGTTGTCTCTATCTTTGTATTTTCTTTCGTAAATTGGAAAGTTTAATCATTGTCCGACACTGAAATCTCACCTTCAATGTTTTCATCACTTTATTACTCGTTCAAGAGCTCCAGAGTAATATTATCCATCTCTCCTCGACTTTAATAACTGTCATAATCTTCCTCTGATCGATTGGCCACTTCTTCTGTCGTCACATAACCTTGTAAATGATTCATTTCATTTTAATTAAGTACATAATGAGGAATATCCGTTCGCCGAGTGTAAAATTTATAGCCTGCAAGTCTTTGAGAGCCGATTTAAATAACTTCATCGTAAATATTGCTCCATCCTATATAATGTACTAATAAGCGAACATTACCCTCAATAACAAGAACTTCCTGCACTATGCAATTGCACCACACGTATTCAGGGTCTCTAACATCGATCAAATCAGAAGGCCTGATGAGTTTTTGATTTATATTTCTGTTATTTAGCCATTAATCAAATTTTTATTGTCTAGACTAATACAGTAATTCAGAGAAATGGGAATTTAATGGTTGATAACGTTTTATAAACCTAGATTCAAGATTTATTACCTGTTGATTACAGCTGACAGTTACGAACTTTGAATAAAATCTTTTCCTCGAATATTATTCCGACACACAGGACAATCTATGTTTTTAGATGTTTTACTCGGATTTAGGAGTACTGCTTCGTCCAAACATTGCCAACAGAAAGAATGTCCGCATAGAGTCGTGACTCCACCCACCAAAAAATCCATACAAATCGGGCACATGAGTTCGTGAGGCTTTTTGTCTTGCATAATTTTGCTTCCCCAATAATGAGAAGATCCTTAATTTAAATAAATTTTACTGCGCAATCTATCGATAACTTACCCTTATTTGTGCCCCTTATTCTTGTTTTTAAGTCCCTCTCTGATTCTTTGAAGGGCATAGTTGCGAGCTTCCTGAGGATTTTGAGCAAGATAAGGATACACAAGTATTTTTTGTAGGTAGGGAGATTATCTTTAGTGCTCGGACGAAAGGTAATTAGAGAGTCTTCTCAATATAACTTGGTATACTTGTGAATGGTGTTCTTGGTAATCCAATTTATCCCCCTTTGAATCATATTTTCTGAATTCTGGGCCTATTTTTGCATGATTACTGAGATTAATTGAGACTACTAACTAATCAATATATTAAAGCTTCTGATACATATATTTATTTAAAAGAAATGGAAAAGCATGATAAACCTAAGAATCGAAAACAAATTCCCCCCAAAAAAATGGAAGAGTTTTTGCATCAGCAGGAGCACCTTCTGGAATAAAAAAAATTTAGTCCCGGTAAAGTTTAGTTTCGCAATACTCAATTTTGTACGTCAAGAATGGTTAATTTCTTTGGAGATATTCATACCGAAGCATTTTCAGTGCGGGTTAATTCTAACGATAAAGTTGTTGGAGTCGGTTGCGCGAATGGTTAGGTTAAAATTTATGATATATACGAAGGAAAGGTTTTATCAATAAGGAATACATCGCGCATGAGTGGATTTCCCTGCACTTCTTTTCGATGGAAACCAGTCTCTACTGATGATTTTATTGCTTGCAATTGTGACGGAACCATTAAATGGTACAACAGAGGGCAAGATTTGGCGGTGGGGCACTATTAAAGAAAGGAAGCTTCATTCTTATGTTCGGATTATCAAATCAAATAGGAATGGTGTATATTTGGTACGGATCAAAATACCATCGAAATATTCGATAATTAAACCATGAAACAAAGCCAAGTATCATTAAATCAATGTAGGTCTACGAAGCAGGAGGACCATCAGAACTGAATCTTAATCACCATACAAATAGAGTATTCTGTGTAAAATGCTTACCGAATGACCCTAAAGTATTTTTTAGTGGGGGGTGGGATTCAACTGTTCAAGTCTGGGATATTCGAGTTGGAAATGGATCTGTTCGTAAAATATGCGGCCCCTCAGTGTCAGCTGATAGCCTCGATTTGAAAAAAGGAGTTCTATTGGCAGGCAACTACCAAAATAACAACATTGTTCAGTTATATGACTTTGGAAGCGGAGAGTTGATTAAAACCCTCAATATTGATGAACCACACAACTCTAATTCCTATTGCTATACAGCTTCGTTTGCTCATCGTTCATAGCACGACCTTGTGGCTGTTGGCTTGACAGGATCCAACAAAGTAAAGATTTTGAAATAGGGCGAATTAGTCAGCGAGATAAAATTTCAAGCTGCTCCTCTTTCTCTAGATTTCTATCGCTTCAACGGTAAGGACTTCTTAATGGTGGGAGGTATATAAGGTACAATTTACTCAATTAGAATTGATATATCTAAATGACTAAATGATGTTGATTTAATAGTCGTCAAATTTTAATAATAACTCAAATAATATTTACTTTTATAACAAACATAGGGAATTCATGTTTGGACCACCCAAGACTGTTTCGAAAAAACCAAACACGATTATCAGATAAAATAGCAGGATTTTTGGGGCTCAATATCCGCCCTTGGTTGTCACTAGAATACAGAAAGATGAAAGGCCTTTGAATAGATAGGTCACCTAGCTTGAGAAAACGAGGAAGAGATAGATTGTTAGCCAGACTATTGTAAAGCCAAAGCCAAATATTCAAACAAATCAGCCACCAAGCGGAGTAGACAGGTACATAGCCAGGGGATCTTCCAGAAATACTATCAATTTTTAGGGTCTTAAATCTGGTATGGGATTGGCTCCAGCAAATCAATTCACCAAATATCTTGTCGATGATCAGAATGTTTTTTATGAAGATTCGAGGAATGTTAAAAACTTGAAAAGGATCAAAATCGCAAAGATCTACCTGTTGTCCATTTTATTCATTTTGATGGGCTTATACTTTTTAATAGGAAGAATCAGACCCTATCCTAAAGGGCAATGCCCAAGTCATGCGGATTGCCAGGTATTTATTCATTGTCACCAGGGCTACGTTAGTGTTGACGATAAATGCTAAATTGATCCAAAGATTCTCAATCAAGCCCAGTAAATCAGCTCTGCCGTCATAGAACAATTAAGTCTGGATCTGGGCAATAGTGAATGCTTATCATTACCCTCAAATTCCACAAATTCCACAATTTCTAAGAAGATAACCTAAGTATTCGTCTAATTTGAAATTGATGACGACCTCTTAAAAGATGAAATTGCTAACTATTTTCAGAACAAGTAATATCAAAAATAAAAGAATTTTACTTACAAGATTAATACAATAATTCCAAAGGATAAAAGATACTCGTTTTCTTGTCAGATGCAGTTGTTTTACTCCACTCCCGCTTTCAAATATCTGCTACTATCACTTCTCATTTCCGCAATTTTAGCTATTTACTTCGTCAGATCGTATCTACAACATGAAAGAGCAAAGTAAATATACAAAGTTTTAAAAGGGTATACTGAGCAGTTTGGGCATATTGAAATAGATGTCTATAAGAAGGAGATTGAGAGCCTGTATGGAAAGTGGGACTAAAGTACGTGGATATTAGTGGATAAAAAACGTTTTGAAGATTTGCGCATAGTTTATTATATTGAATAAGAGCATTTGTATTGGAAGATAGTTGAATGATGCATCATTTTAATTTATTCTTATTAACAATTAAAAATAGCTCATTCCTTACTATATTTCATTCATTGCATAAAGTATTTCGTAAATTTATCTGAGGAGATAATTCAATTCATGAAATGAAGGATGAGGTTTATTCATGAATTTGCACTGCCAACTTTGTATTTTTTTATGATGCTCATTGATATTATATTTATACTGTCTATATTAAAAACAATGGACCAAATTTAGTAGGACACCATCCTTGTCAATCTTATTGCCTCGTGTGGAGTTTAGAGTGTTAAAATCGATTCTCTCTCTCTTCAGTTTAATATAACTGAGATCCGATTCTTAAAGGCAAATTGCGAGATCATAATTCCAATAAAATATATCACCAGTACTGGCAAGAACAAATTATGTCTATTTTTGTTTCTCACTGATCCTCAAAGGATATAGGATGAAGATATATAGTAGTAAGATGATAGTGAACCGAAAGTAAATAAGATGGATCTATTGTTGTTAAAAATGTTAGGCAAAATAAACTAAGGATCCCAATTTATGAATGTCCTCAAGGGATCATTAACCATCGAGCTTCAATTTACAGTCGAAAGTTAATTGATGAAAATAAAACAGCTTATCGAATAGAAGATATCATAAACTGAGCAAATGAACATTAATCCCGTCAACAGTATATAATTTGCCGACGATATGGATGAAGAATAGCTTGTAGAGAACTAACTATGATTATTGAGTTATTGTACAATGAAAAAATCAATTAATGATTTTATTAAATATTGCAGTTGAAACGGTGCTGATCGACGACGTCAGCTTATCAATCTTCGTTACTGAAGGAGTATTCAAATTGACAGGAGTGTAGTCGTAATTATCGAACATTTCTATATCACTTACAATGTACTTTGCATCTATGGTCGTTTGAGTAGCAGCAAGTTCTCTCTATAAATATCATCTGGCAAAGTATGCTTATAATTCACATCGCGTATTTAGAACTCGATAGGAATAATCGGAGTTTTCATTTTCCGTTTCTTGAATAATTAATAATCTTGACTACTCAACTCAAGCCAAGGATGTTTTAACAATTCGGATATGCCATTATATCCCAATCGCTTCTTCGCAGTTCTTTGCACTAACTTAATAACTTCAAGCTTACTTTATTGATAAAGGCTGCACCATTCGCAGATATCCGAGATAAACAATTTTTTGGAATTTTAATTTATTTAGCCAGCATTTATTATCTTACAGTTTTTCTTTCTCTGCCACGGTATGGCCTTTATCCAACCAGCATTTCATATGCAATCACTCCAACTGCATAAAAATCGGTGCAAAAGGAATGGTTCTGACGAAGCAGTACTTCTGGAGCCATGTATCCAGGGGTTCCGCTGGTTTACGTTGAATTTTATGATTTCCAGTATCTGGCGATACCTAGATCAGTAATTCTAGCATATCCTGTCTTATCTAAGATGATATTTTATGGCTTAATGTCTCTATGTATGATATTGAGAGAGTGAATATGATTAAGTCCTTCTACTAAACAACGCACTAAAAACTCTATATATCGGATTATTTACTGATTTGCTCTTCGCTGAAAGTGTAATGACAGTTAATATAGTTGCGCAAATCGCCTCCATCCAGGTAGTCCATCAACAAATAAAGATTTTACCTGTCTTGAAAAGCGCATTTCATATTGACTAAAAATTGACAATCCTCTATCAAGAGGTGTGATAGGACCTATCTCTCGTTCATTATTGAGTTTACACTTTTTTTGGTTATAACTTTTGCTTTATCCATCACCTTCATTGCATATTGATTCTGAGTTTTCTTTTAAGTAACTTTCCAAACTCGTCCGAACCCTCCTTTTCCAATAATGCGAATAAAGGTAAAAGCTGATCTGCTATCTACATGGGTATGAATATACACTCGGGAATTAAGTCTTCATTAGGTCTTCGGCAGGTTCCTCCCATTAATAAATTATAAAATTTGTTATCAAAGTAGCCAATTTATTTGTTTAAAATAGATAAACGAGATATTTGGTCTTCTCTTTAATTGTTCTGGTTGATTTACTTTGATTTGTTTGTTGATAAAGGAAACCATCTCAATACTGATGGAATATCGAGAAAGTATTTCCCTTTATTTCCTTAAGATATGTTTTCAACAATTTATTTAAGTCCAATCTTGTAAAGCTAAATAATTCGAGTTATATAAAGATTAAGTGGAAAATGATAATGCTCTTTCCAAAAATAAATCGTTTCAGACGTTAACCAATACATAAACTATCGAATACTTGAGTAAAATATATACATTTCATACTCAATATTTAATTTAATTTTAATGGAGTAAAATACCTGATAATTCATAATTTTTCTAATAATATTAATTTAAATGATTTAGAAATTCTCCCTTGAAACTTTATCCACAGAACAGTGTCCAGTTCTCAATAACTTCTCTTCTTATTCAACCCTTCAGGACTCGAACCGTGATATGATTAATAAAATATTAGAGTTGTAGGCTCATCTCTATAAAGTTCACATGGAAAGTCAGGACCTACGTCAAAATAGAACATAACTTTAAAATTAGCTCCAAAACAAGAAGTAAATATTGAATAGAGCCTTTTCTACTTCAAGTCGTTTGGCAAGTGTCAGCAAGAATCATAAAAAATAAAGAAAATTATCTCAGCCAACTATATAAATAGAACAAATGTTAGAATCATAAACGATTCAATCGATGCAAAAGAAAAAATCGATGAGAATTAATTTCAACTCCCCGAACAGAAATTTCACTTAGCCAATTACTGGAAGATAAACTAACTTTGATTCTTTGAAATATCCTCCAATCAGTAAGAGTTTCAAAAGTTGCTAAACTCCTCAAACATGTTGTGTAACTAACGTGACCAATTTATCAAGTCCTCGAGCAATTGGTATTAAGAAAAACATTACTAGCAAGCATTTGAAAAGAATGGCCGATATTCCCACCACCTAAAATGAATAGAGTTTGGACCTTTCAACTTTTAAATCAATCTAATAAATTTGGAATGGTTCAAAGAAGACTGAGAGTCATATACAAAAAATTTCAGCAAAAGCATCTATGAAAAAGAAATCGTATATCAGTTGAGCTAATAGCCTGATGTATATAATATGGTTGATAACTTCATTAATCTTTCGAATCTTAATTAAAACAAAATTAAAGATATTAAAGTATTGATCATAATGTAATTTTATCAATGGTTTCATTTAAAATAGTAAATAATCAACTATCTTTCCATAAAAAATATTTATATCAAGATAAATTGATTTTAATATAAGAATTTGGATCCATAGGAGTATTTGGGTTCTTAGCTGTTGAGATGTTGATAACTGGAATATAGGTTTTATTATCATTATTGGGGCCGAAATTTACATAAATATTGTTGTTGATATTGTTATTTACTATATTGGGTTGCAATTGTGATTATTTATCTTATCTATAACCAATTTTTATTATTTTAACGTTCGTTTTATCATGAAAAATGTTTAGCTTTTAGAAGAAATCACTTGGAGTATGCTCACCATCATCATAGTTGCCCCTCTATTCAATGGCTTTTTTCGCAAAGGATGTGCTTCCATCTATCTGTTGTTATGATTAATGGTCCATATCCTTCGAGATCACTGCAGTATTATTTTCCACTATCGGGGCATTATCCTTCAATATAATTGCCGTTTCCTTATTTTATGGTGCAGTTACTTTTTATTCTTCTATTTTTTAATGATCTATTAGTTGGGATTCTTTCTTTGTATTATTTTTTTAATCTTCTTGTGATTTCATTGTATATGAGTCTTTTTGGCTGTTCTTGATCTTCTCATCCATCTTCTAACTGTATTTATTTTCTCTAACGTTTGATTTACAAATACTTGAGTTAAACTGAGAGTGCACCTATGAAAAAGATGACATCTATCGACTTTAAACTGCTCTGAACTTCAATGGGATCTTTTTCAATTTATCAGTTTCATCGGAAACCTAACTATCCTCATCTGCATCCATCATCGAGCTACTGGCTTTACTTTTATTTTTTGAACAACTTTTTTCAGATTTTTGCTTTTCTAATTTAGAACTTGGATAACGAAGAAGTCCTTGCTCAGGCTTCTATATTGTATTCTATTTATAAACTATGCTCGGCCTTTCCTCATTTTGCTTGCCATTTTTTACAGCCAATTTCTTATCATTTGCAGATCCAAGTTCCTCAAACTCGTCATTAAACATCTCAATAAAAAATATTTTTCTCTAACAGTAGTTTAAAGAATAAACTTTGCACCACGTATTAATTTCATAAAGATTATCTTTGCAGATGAGCCCATCAATGGCAAAAGCATCGCATAAAGTTGTACACACCGTGTGATCATTGATCTCCTCTTCATAGTTACGGGCTGACTCCACCTCGTACTTTGAAAGAAGAATGTGACGCATTAGAATCGTCAAAATGACTCCAATACACATATGCTGGTTTAAATATGATCTAATCGACCTTATTTAGTTTTTATAATTTGGAGAAAGTTCGACCGGCAGCAGCTACTTTAAGAATTATGAAAATAATTTTTTCAGCATCTGCGAACTTAACTTTTAGCCTTGATATCGAAGCTTTTCGGTTTTTTAGAAGGGGCTATTTTGTATATCCATTAAATCGATACTTTTAGAAAAAATGAACATTCGCAGCTTGTGCAAACCATAATTTTAGTACTGTGGTCCGTTCAGAAATATTGCTCCTTTACCATTAAATGACACCTTACGATCCCTTCGTCCAATCATGTCGTCATCACCTTCAATCTCCATGAGTTCCTTTTCTCGCATTTCATTAAGCAATCGCTTAAAGTGTTCTTTACGGATATGGCAAAGCAAAAGATAGTAGAAAGAGCGAATGTTTGCATTAGGTCCCTCCCCGACAATGTTGACAGTGGTATTGGCGTGAAAAAGATGCTTGATCGAAGGGAAAACCTCCTTTCTTTCCTCTTTGTTTGAAGAAAGACCCTCAATCTGCATCAACATTTAGAACTATTGCTCGATTTAGAAGTTTTGGATGGGGTTTTATTCGTATACTCTCCCTTTTTTCATTATTAAATTATATTAATTTACCTTCAGCTGCAAAAACATATTTGACTATAAAAATTCGTCATTCATGGCAGATGCACATCCTCTGCAATTGACTATAAAAAGTGTTATTTACAATATTCAAAAAATATAAATCAACTCTCCTTCTCAAAACAAGTCTTCCATGTGACTGAATAAAATAAAAAAGTATCATACCTCAAATTATAGTTGCGGCTCTTTGGAGTAAATAAAGAAGCAATTATGTGTTGAAACCGCCAGTTGTCCACTGACTTTGTTGTAATCGTGACATAATACTTTATTTTTACTGCTGAACGGATTACTATGAGGTAAAGCGCTGCCAACTGTGCGCTTCCTCGTATTTTGCTCGTAATCGAGTTCATACTGCATATTCTTACCTGATTATCCGTTTATCAAATGAAATGAATCACTATAGTTGCCAGTTAAAATATTTCCATGACTGTTGGTCAGCTTGAACTGATCATCAAGACAGTCAGCTTCAAATAAATCGCAAAGTCTAGTTTTTAAATTTTAGTCCAAGTATAATGTTGAAATGGGATGCTTTGGGTTGCACATATCCCATACTTTTACTGAAATTAGATCTCGAGTGATGATCTTTCTTGTCCTTTCAAGGAAGATGACTGAACTGTACTGATTTATAATTTCGCTAAGAAAGTTTTCATCCCGCTGACAGTTAAAATTGAGAGTGTTGCAGTTGGCTACAGAGGTCCTGATATCATTTAATCCCAAAATTCCCTTATTAGTGCCATAAATAAATAAATTTTAGACTTCGGGATGCAACTGAGCACAAGTAATCTTTTCTGTTTTTTAAACACGCCTGTTAGCGCTATTTGAAAACTATTTGAGGAAGTAAGGTTTTGATGACTGTTCAATACTCCAAAGAAGTACATTGGACTCATCAGTCGTGAAGATGTACTCCTAATTTTTCGAAAGGTTCACTGAATTGAGTGGACAAAAATTTTTATGAGGAAAACATTTTTTAAAGTTTACTGACATAGTAGGCTATTCTTCCTAAAAGACAGGTAATGAAAGATTGCTGTCTGCACGCTTCACCATTCTCTTCTCTCGTTTCTCAAATACCTTCCACAGCTTGACTGTACTCGAATTAGCAGTTAGTAACTTATGATATTTCCCCTGGGGTCTGAGCCAATTGATATAAGAAATTTCCTCTCCTATAGAGAGACTTTTAAGAGTATCAAAATCCTTTTGATGTGACTGGAACTCGAAGTAGTAGTCATATTTGGGGGAAGATGAACTTGAGTCGATTGCGTTGAATACTATGAGTCTTCCTGCCCGATCACCCAGAGCCAATAGTTTACCGGACTAATCAAACCTAAGGGAGGTGATATTATCCTCATCAATATGTTTCTCGCTACTACTCCTTTCTCCAAAGAGTTGGGAGCAGTAGAAGTTTCCAATTTATTAACTGTCCTCGCACATATAAACTTCTTATAATATTCATTTTGGAAGAAACGTTATTTAGAACTATGTTAATATCAAATCATCCATATTTTAGCAATGCTCAGCAATGGCCATACTAAAATGAATTAATCGCCCATTTGATTTATAGGTCCATTCGTCATGGCATGGAGAGATCATCAAACTATTATTGTCATTTTAGAAAATATTTGGACGGAACAATAAATTTAGAAAATTAAATTATTATTTCTTCTATTATTAATAGGACAATTAGAAACCTCATTCATAACTAGCGAACATTTACCAAATATAATACTTTCCTGTCATCCATGGAAAGAAGCATTGCCAAATTATGGGTGGCTCGATATATTGAGGATTATCAATTACTCATATCAATTTGGAAGTCAATCTTTCCTAATTCTAAACAGAAATGATTCCACTTGCCTTGAAGAATAATATCTTATTTAGCAAGATTCCTTTCAGTTGTTGATTGAAACTTTTGATTAATTATTGAGAGTAATCAAAATTTTAAGGCATATAGGCATTCGTCAGTTGCATCAACTCCGAAAATTAATAACAGTCTTCAATATACCTGAGCACTTCGACTCTATAGTTGAGTATACTTGATTGTCCAGACATTAATAAAATCGATAATAGTCTGCAGCCAATATTAATAGTTTTCCTTCTAATAAAATTTGTAGTGCGTTTCGATTCGATTTATTCGTATCTGGCCTCATTCTAAATTTTACTAGTCTTGCTTATCATCCTAGAATTAACATATTCATTCTGCTTTTGCAAAGATTATAAACTGAGATAGGAACTTTTGGCTTTGTTCTATTTCAATAGATATCCATACAATAGCATTATAGTGGATGTATTTGGAATAAAACGATTACATTTTGACTGGAAACAGATGATTTTGTCCAATATTTACAAAGAAAGAATACCGCAAGAAATCATGTTGAATGCGATAGCCTCAAAGCAGTTATAGTGAAATGCAAAATCTTATGTGTTCACTAAGTCAGTAATGACATCTCCACAAAACATCTACAACTCCTTCTTGGTTGCTATTACTGATCCATCACTCATGCAATTTGTCAGATTTGCAAAAATAACAACTTTGCGAGTACTTTATCTTTGATAAGTCCTCATAAAAATATCCTTCAGCAGATCAAAACACGCTCTTCTAATTTATTTTGGCATAACAATATAATTTTTGATAAAGATGTCCCAAATTAAATAATAATATTTTTAAACGCGGAAGTATTAAACTATTATACTCATTTTATTTCTAAAATTTTACTAATCTATTGATGAGAAAGTCCGTTTATCCTTACAATGAGGTGGTCTCGGATAGTCTAAAGGGTAGAGAGTGGTTATAAATTTATATTGATTGTATTAATGAAATTTTATTGTTTTAAAGATTGACTTGAATTGTGTTGAAATTGATGTATTATTGCTACACATTCCTTGAAAGATGAAAGCCAATAGCATTAACTCTAACTCTGATCTTTCCGCTTGATCTGGATGGATAAAGTTGAAATTCTTGCATTAGGTCCAATATTAGATGTTCAACTCATTCATATAAGGATGGTTTAACATTTAATATTTGGTGAGATATGTTAACAATTTTATCTTGTCTTTTGTCAATATTTGTAATTGATCGGAATTATCCTTATTCCATTTTTTAATTTATGGAGATATTTATTTATTATTTAAGTCATATTTTATTTTTAGCGTCTTCAATATGAAACCAAGACAAAATTCAAAATATTGGTTTGCTGGTAATTTTTTATTGATTGGGATGATATCCCGTATTTTTGATTCAATTATCCTTGTTGCCCGATCAAACTGTAGATCATTAAGCAATATTTCTGATAATTACCAGAAAATTATCTCATTTAAATGAATTTTACTATAAGATTGTATAATAATTTAGAGCAGCTCTTGCTTGATTATATCTTAAGTTATTGGTGTCTTCAGATATGCGTCAATTATAGGAATATAATGATTTTAGTTTTGAAAGTCATTTTGAAATATTATGGCCAGCATTGTTTTCTTTATTTGTTCTTGCAATATCCATTTGTTGATAATTTGATCATTAAATATAAAAAGGATCAATAGAGATGTAATTTCCTAATTTTTATTGCGTTTCATTAAAGATATTAAGTTATTTGATCGACCTTGTATAAATTTCTAAAATAGATTGTATATAAATTCTTTAAAATTATCACATATACTGCTAATGGCCTAGTTAGATAATTTGTTCTTGTACATAAAATTAATGCTTTCAAACAAATGCAGAATCTGACAAAATGTAATTGAGTTTTACTAATACGGTATTTCTTGATCATTAATAAGCTGTGAGAAGATCAATTAACCATTTAAATCTACTTTTATCTTATCAATTAGCCATTTTATCAGTTTATTTCTCATGCTGATATTACTCAGATAGGAAGACCTTAAATCAGCAAGGATTAGAATCTGTAAAATTTCCATTTTCATTATTAAGTTAACTTTGGTTAAGAAATGTTCATAGTTACTGAGAAAATAATTGAGTGTCAGGTCAAATAGAATATTTTCGAGCACAGTATGGTTGTTCTTTAGAAAATGTGTATTTAATATTGTGATTAGATGCTATATTTTAATGTTTTTGTTTGAATATTATTTTCTAAATTCCGTTTTTAAAAATGCAGTGAAATTCATGTAGAAGGTCAAACTTACAGTTCCTAATTTGGTCAGCATTTCCATCATTGCCACGGCTTAAGTCAGAGTAAACTATTTATTTAGCAAATAGTTGGAAGCAATCATTGTCGCTCTATGTTCAAATCCATTTTTGTTTGGCAGAGGATTAGTCTTATCGAACAGTTTAAGTTTATATTGAAATGATATTATCTCTAATAGCTCTATATAAGAATGACGATACAATTTGGTTTTAGCAACAACTAAGAGCTATTTTTATTTAATCGATATTGGACTGTTCTTAAAAACTAACTGTTATTGCTATAATTTTAGCTGCTCATCATTTTGGTAATTTTACAGAGAAATAAGGGAAGATAGCTACGATCTTCATGAAAAACTGACTACTGAAATTGTTTCAACTCCTCCATCTATTTAGCAGTTATTATTCTTTACTTTAGTCCTACTTCTGTGCTATTGAGCGGACCACTAACAACATGATCAGTTTAATTTTTGAATAATTTCCCCTTTCGGTGCTGGAACAATGAGTAATTAATGAATTGTCCTCTTATTATTGAGAAGTAAGTTTGCTATGGGATAAATCTACCTCCAATTGTTGAAGCGACAAATCTATTAATGATCATTTATAATTTTGAAATAAAATAATTTGAGTTGTATCATTTTGGTCATCTTTCGTCTAAGGAATTCTCGTAGAAATTCAAGTACTATCGGTTGATCTCTATCTTCGGCAAGTTCTCTATCTTCAACAAAAATGACTACACTTTATTCTTAACTTCCACTTTATGACAGTCCTTGAATTACAGCTCAGGAATGAAGCTGACTCCTTTGTAAATGGCAGTTAATTTTTTGCGTAAAAGTTTGATGTCTTCTGTAGTCTTGGTCAGAACAAAATCTTTTCTCCTGAGTTTAAACTTAAAAATATCTTCCCCTTTCATATTTTTTTCAGTTCTATCAAGTCTAAGGACCTAAATGAATGCTCCTTTATCTTAGTACTATGATAAATATCTACTCTTTCGCTAATCTTTCTTCTCAATTGTGGAAAAAGATAGATTTCCCAATGTATTGATTTCGAGTTTGATGGGATCGAATCGTATAAAAAAGAAAAGACTGGCGCAGTAGTATTTACTATTTTTGAGGAGCATTTCAATATACGTCTTATATGATTATAGTTTGATCTTATAGCCCTTTCTCTTGGTTCCCACCATATTATAGAAGAACGGCACTGAACAATTGCATTCCTCCTCAATTCTTTCATTTAGTGATAGGATATTCTCTTCAATTTTACTGAGATTCCAATTAAATTTCACTTTCTTATCGACAACGCACACAAATATAAACCCAAACGTATTTTATCCAACGTTTTCCTTATCGATTGAAACTGAAAACTAAAATTTATTCTTAATATGCTTTAGAAATTTATCGTTGTCTGTTTCTTCTTTCTGACGAATCTCTTTATTATAGTATCCGGCAAGTTCCTTTATTTCAGATGTTGCCACGGTTGGTTTCTCTACCTTTTTTTGCTTGTTATGCATTATCACCAGAAAATGTTTACTGCAAAACATTTTGTATGAATTTTAAAAATAGGTGATAAACGGTGCAGATTCCTATTTACCCACGTTGAGAAATTTTAACAGATCCGCTGTGATAAAAATGGGAGTTTTGAAGACCTCATCCAACCATTTTTATATAATCTCAGATTTACTGGAATGATCGCCAATTACATAATTCTGTCCATTATTATTTGCATCGTCAGTGCTGATTTGAGTTTCTATTAATTTGGGAATCGCATGTTTCGGGAAATTGTCTGCAGTAAATATTTACTTGAGTACAACATAGAGTTGTTTAAATTATTCGATAGTCCTTTCAGCCTCAAAACGACTGTTACCAATTTGAGTGAGTATGAAGTAGCAACTTTTGTATTTATCGTTCGTGCGGATGTACCTGATCTTTTTATCAACAAAAACGTTTCTACGAGGAAGTTCGTTAAGGAGATTTATTTCAGTTTTAATTGTCTCGGCTGAGTGTTTGAATGTCTTGCCAATCTAAATTAGATCTTGCTGATCGATGTTTGCATTCGTGATATCTCCGTCGTCAACGTTTATAGTATCGCTAACTTGATCTTCAATCTTTAATAAGTATCGAACTGTCTCATTAAGTTCTATTTTTTGGAAGATAATTTTGATAAATCCAGGAATGTCCTCATTGCTTACTGACATTTCCAAGGTATCGGAGTCTTCGGGTCGATAAATGCCGTAGATGGCTAAAATTAGATTGCCTGAATAGTGTGCGTGCTACTTGCGATGAAAAGAATGTTGAAGATCAGATTCAGAGGCAAAAAGTAATCCTAAAACATCTTGTAGGTTGAAAAAGTGCCAGCAAGTATCCAAAACAAACGGTGAATCCAGATGGATTGCGGCATATTTCTCTGGCATTATCTTCGTAAAACAACTGCGGCCATATACCAAGAAATGAATCCGAAAAGATAGAGGAAACCTAAGTCGAAGCTATCTTACTGTGTAGTTTATGACCAGCCGAGTAAAACATCGAAGAAGTACTCACAAAGCTGAGGAATATCATACAGAGATAAAGATAGGAATTGTACAAGGATAGCTTTGATTTAATTACGTAACTGGCCGGAAGTACCTTAATTAGGAGAGATTTACTTTGTAGGTGAGACTATCGCTGTTCCGATTGCGTTATTACTCACTTTATATGTGCTTCAAGATCCACTCTCCAGTAATTCTACGGGCATAGAAGGTAGGCTCTATCTCCATGACCTTGAAATATCTCCAGATCAAGGCAACCACTCCGTAGTAGCACGGCAGTAAATAGAAGAAGAATTCAGTTTCTAGAAAAGAGTTGACTTGCAATTCCGACTCCTCGTTCATAATTTATAAATTAATACATGAAATGGATAGCGATCAAAACAAAAAACTTACCTATTATTGCTTTATAAATTGATCGAGCTATCGAAGTATTTGAAAGTAAGAGTTACCCGATGTAGGTTTAGCTGCGAGAGTATCCATTGCCCATAAAAGAGAAGACGAGTTATAACTGATGTAGCTTCGATCGTAATTTAAAAATCGGATTGGTCAGCTGGATACTTTTTATAAATAGAATTCCCTCGAGGATAACATTTCCATTTTTCACATGTTAAAGATCAAGCTAGAGCGAACCATATTCAGGGTGAACCCAAAAATGGAGGAAACCTCTCGATTCACGGATTTGTCGTTTAGGAATGATAATGACTAGCTTTTTCCAGAAAATTAAATTAAAATACTTTAGCAGCCCCTCTTTACTTACTATGAAAGCACTCTTGAGAAGAATAGTAACAGTCAATTCTCGGAGAGCAAGAAAGATTCCAACAAACAGGAATCGCTTAGCAAAGTAGGCAGCAAAGTCAGCAAAAAAATGGGGTGGGAGACTGAAAAGACTGTGAGAGTTGGTGTGGATAAATAAAAGAATATAAAGAGTAGCAGACCAATTATTACTCAAAACGTACCGAAGAAAAAAATTGCCTCTCCTGTCAAATAGACGACTTCAGTAAAAGCTGAGCATTATGTAAATAAAGCAAATGAAAGGGAGGAAAAAATGGGTGTAAGTTCCAGACTGCCTTCCAAATCCAATATTTCTGAAACAAACGGAATGAATAATAAAGCAAAGAAATCAAATAAAATCCCTCTCACTAAAGCATCAATAAGGCAGGTGAGCACTCCAAGTTTCGAGTCGGAGGCCAGTAATGAATTTGAATCAAATGAATAGCGTGAAAGTGAGTTGAAATTCACCATAAAAATGACAAAATAATAATACAAATCATTGCTTTAGATGAAAAAGAAATTGTAAAAATAAGGAAAGCTTTGAGAGCCATACTTTTCATATTGTAACTGACTACATTTGTTATTGCAATAATTTATATCATTAGCTTGCTCATATTAAATGATAATGATTCATTGAATAGTCAATACATTTTGATCATTATATCCGTTTTATCCATCAATAATGAAAGGGTTAAGATTAAACTTAAAACCAATCAACAAACACCCCGAACAGCAATTTAGTAACTCTCATTCGCAAAGCAAAGATCATCTTAGTCATCGTAGCGAAAAATCGCTAGAACAAATCGAAGCGAGCAGTCAGAGCATTGGTAATTACAATGAAGAATATTCGTTTAATCATATTTAAGGCACGTAAAGGTCAATTCGCAGCCTAACTCCCAGCTAAAATCATATTTATCGGCCTGAAAGTTCGCAAGTATCGAATGACTCGATGCGAAGCAATCCATAACTGTTAAAAAAATATTCATCAATCTATGAATAGCTGAAGGGCATTGATCATTTTGAAGTAATTCAGTTATTTCTAGAGGAGATCGAATAGAACGAGCACAATAAACAAAAAATAGAGTCGATGGAGAGGAATGCATCTTTCCTTGAGGAGTAGCTGTTATAAGTTAAATAAATTCTGGAAAAGAAGAGGGAGGCTATTCGCACTCTCTGCCAGACCTAAACGAACAATCTGAATATAATTGAGTGTTTGGAGAAGCAGATATCGAATAAGAATTTTATGCTGGACTCTCACTACCAGCAGAAATACAAGTAGTTATAAAACTATATGAACGAGTACATATGTAGTACGAACGAGGCTCAGTAGTAATTTAAAAAAAACTATAAATTGATTAAAAGTGAAAACATCCGGCTGACAGTCATCAATCAGAAGCATAACTAATCGCTGCTATAGAGATAGAAGTTACTGGAGATAATTGGGTGCAAAAACACTTCAAATTAGAAGAAGATAGCCATTCTTAAATAAAAATAGGCCACCCTGCTTATTAAAATTTAGAATATAGAGGAGGAAAATGCAGCAATTAAGAAATAACTGGAGAGTATATTATAGAATATGAGGGCCATTGATCAATTTTCAATCGAAGTCGCAAGAGAGAATCGTGATCTTTCCAGCGAACTGGATTTAATCAGATAAAAAGTCAATGAGAATAGTAACATCAGTCTCGACATTTCCGATAAGATCAAAGAGAATAGTGAGCAAAATCAAAAATTGCTGAAGGATGTCGATAGATTGACCAAAGAAAATTAACAAGTCAAAGACTAGATAGAACTCATGAAATCTCAAACGTAAAAATTAAAGGGACAACTATAACAAACCAGGAAAGAAAGGACATAGTCCATGGAAGAAAAAGATATTCTAATGTAAGACTATCAGCAAATATGCAAACGCCTCGAAATGGTGACAAATTAAAATAATCATTTGGCCATGATAGTCCAAGAGAGAGAAGAGGAGATCGATCATCTAAACCAAGATATAAAAACACTCAATTTGTATCAGTAAGATCTGATTGCCGAGTATGATAACGAAAAATAAAGCAAAAATACTATTAAGGAACAACTCTTGGATTTGGCCGAACAGGTCAAATTTATGGAATCCACCTACAAGAAGGAAGTCGTCACGAACTAAAAAATCAAGGAAGAACTTCATAAATTTTGGGAGAAGAAGGATAAGAACAGTAGAGTATTAAAGCAAGCGATCAGCAATGATAGTCTGGAGAGAGATGCCTGGAAAAAGGATAAATTAAGTAGGTGTCAGTCCATGAACCAGTCCAATAGTTCAATTAGCAGTAGCAACGCTGTGCTGCATAAATGGAAAGAGTCTTCCTAAAATATGGAAAATAAAACCTTTTCTTGATTATTTCTCTCAGAACACTGTTTCATCGAATTATTCCCTCGATTTATTGATATTTTACTACTTTGGAGTATTATAGAAAATGGTATTTGTTGATTGAGGGTAGCTATTAAATTATACAAATCATCCTTCACTTAATGCCGTACAGTTAGTAGTAAGGCTCTGTGAGCAACTCAAATCTGCGATTTATATGAGAAGACCAGTACAGATGAGTTCCAAGGAAAATAGATGCCATAACGACGCCCTGCACTAAAGTTGAGGTTGATCGAAAGAGGCCCCATTTACATACGATAGCAGTGAATAAGGGAAACATGAAGCAATACTTAAAGTGCAGTGAGTTTCGTTCTTAATAAACATTGTTGAGAAAGAGAGAGTCCCGTTCATTCAAGTCAGAGCAGAAGAATAGTCTTGATAGTTTCTTGTCCTTAATGGACAAGCTAAGAATCTTCTCTTTTTGAGATTTAGAGGTGGACATCAATATCACGGTAATAATATAGAGTTTAAGCAATTAGGTTTATTGCAAAAAATTGGCAATTTCAAATCAAAGGATTACAATCCAATGATGATGCTGTTCCAACCTTCTTGTTCAATTAGCAACAATATTAATAAAATATTCGTCACTCATATTCAAATAATATATACATATCATAATCATGATACGACTTCTGCGTAGAGTTATGCCGTCCTTCGCAACTGCCACTGAAGCTACTATTGAGCTCGTACTCTTTGATGTACAAAGGATAAGCCCCATTACTTCAAACTTGCTGAAGATTCCATCCCTATTACCACCAAAGTCACCCGAGATGAACTATTGAAGCATATTCGCGAATTGCAAGTCATGCGCAAAATGGAAATTAATTGTGATATCCTCTATAAGGATAAGAAAATTAGAGGATTTTGCCACCTCTATGATGGACAGGTAGTTATTCTTATATTCAGGAAGCCATCCCAGAGGGCATGGAAGCTGCTCTTACTTTTGATGATCCTCTTATCGGAGCTTATAGAATTCATTGTCAAGCCTACAAACGTGGATACTCAGTCAGGCAAATTATAAGTGAAATGCTTGGGAAGGGCAACGGAGCTACTAAAGGTAGAGGAGGATCAATGCACTATTACAAGAAGTCTACCAATTTCTACGGAGGAAATGGTATCGTTGGTGCTCAAATACCAGTCGGAACTGGTCTGGCATTTGCGCTCAAGTATCAAAAAAAGCCAAATGTTGCCAGCATTATGTTCGGTGATGGTGCTGCAAATCAAGGTCAACTTTTTGAGGCTGCAAACATGGCTAAACTTTGGAATTTGCCTGCTCTCTTTATCTGTTAAAACAACAAATATGGCATGGGTACTTCCGTGGCTCGTTCTTCCATGAACACAGATTTTTATACACGTGGTGATGCTATTCCAGGATTTAGAATTGATGGAAACAATGTTTTTGAAGTCAAATAGGCTTTTAAATGGGCTAAATCATATGCGATGTCCCATGGTCCTCTCTTTATCTAGTTGATGTGCTATCGATATCATGGCCATTCGATGTCTGACCCTGGAACTTCATACAGAAATAGAGAGGAAATTCAGTAATATAGAAAGACGAGGGATCCCATTCTGCTTTTGAAAAAAATAGGAAAGCAGTTCAACTTAGCAACTGAAGAAGAGTTTAATGTACATGTGAGTGAATTTAGAAAATTGAAGAGGAGGCAGATGAGCATGTGAAGAAGGAGATCTAGCTGGCATTGGCTGATCCAGAAGCTGAGTTAAGCACTCTTACAGACAATATTTATGTGGATAATGCTTCGCGTAGATTTAAGTTGATTAAGACTATATTCGCGGCAAGTTGTACGAAGAGTCAGTCTTTCCAGCAGGCCAGAAGTATTGAGGCAATGATGATGAATTCAGACGATAAATATAAAGCAAGATGTTAATTGTATTAATAATTCAATCAAGAGTTAATTGATATGAATCCTTTATGGAGATTATTTAAATTCAAATAAATAAATAGATAATTTATAGTAAAGCAAATATAATTGAATTAAGTAAATTATGCTCAAGGATGTAAGTTTTGAGGTAAATAATGAAAATATACATATGAACATCATTCGTTGATGAGTCCCTAAATGATAAATTTCTGGCGGATAACTTTTTCATTCATTAGGATGTATTCAGGCACCATATATTCGTATACTTTACAGATAAATTCATACTCCTTTGAAATTCTATTGGCAATTATAAACTCATTTACGATCACATGCAGCAAACATATTAATATACTCATTATTATCTAAAGTGTCGCACTTAGCTGATACTCCTCTTAAACCTTGCTGGTAAATTAGTTTTACCAAGTGGAAAGAGCATCCAATACATAGGCTGATAGGACTGTAAAACTGAGTGTTAGTTATTGAAGCTGAGCAGAAGTCATCAATGTTCGCCCATTTATATAACTATTTGCTTGATTGTAGCCATAGCGCAAAAAAGCAGATAATCCCTACTTAAATGTCCCATGACTCAAATTTTGGCAACTTGAAACGTTAACTGTCGTAGTATTCAAAGGTGCAGGATTATAAACGCAAGGATTTCCATAAAAATAATTCTTTTGTTTCGAGTAATAAGCAGAAGATGAATCTTGAACACTACCTATGTAATCACTATGACCAAAGATAAACATTGTTGATAAATCATCAGCGTACCGATTAGGGTTGAACTGAATCTATGATGGATAATTAAGGCTATAGTATTTTTACATGCATCCATAGCCCACGATGGGACCAACAGGAAAGTATTTTAGAAAATAAAAGCCGTCTACCTCTAACTTAGACAGATTTTGATTGCCTATCATCATATTAATCTCAATACTGATAGCTAGCAGAATGATGATAATTGTCATAAAAATGATAAGTACTCTCAATCTAAATTAATACTGCTCCCGCATCTTGCCCTCAACCACTTTGAATTTAAAATTGCTAGCTGCTTTCATATTTTGCTAATCTACTGATTTTTAGTTGGATATCCTGGATGGTTTCATTTGTATGAATCTTTGAGCCTCCATCTAATGAAAGATATTTCTGAAAGATTTATTCATCTTAATCCAATAGGTATTTATTTTTTCGACATCGCTCGGTCTAAAATCTAAGAGAATCGTGAAGATGTTTTTCATTTTCTTGATGGCACTATGAACGTAATAGAAGGTGATGATGATGAAAATAAAAAAAACCACTGCCTGAACAATGATAAAGATTATTGTTGTAATTTTTATTTATTAAAACATAGACTCAAATTTATTTTGCAACTGATACTTTGTTGAATTTACCATTGTGTCGTAGGCTGGCTTCAGGAAAGCATTGAATTGCTTGAAGGATTATGATGTTCTGTTAATGGGAGGGGAACTGAGAGATGAAATGGTGGATAGCATGAGATAGAAAAGATCAATTTGATCGTAAGGCATCATTCCCATCTGAATGTTCGAGTAATAAGGATAGTATAACGAAGGTGCATTTAATCCAGGATCAAATAGGGTCTTTATTGTCAATTATTGACTGGAATAAAATTGCAGATTATAAGTAGCTGACGAAATCTGAGATTGCACTACTGATAAATTTCCCACATTCATAAAAGACTTAATATAATTTGTTCCGAGAAGCATTGGAAATCGATACATGTTCATAAAAGAAATAAACTGCACACCATAATTTAAAAGATTATTCCCGTAACTGCTGCTGATCAGGGCCAGAATTACAATCGAAGCCAGAATTATGCTAGTAAATATTCTGGAGGATAATTTAAAATGCTATATCACTTAAAATCGTTTGGAAGGCAATAGAGTCTATTCCTTGATAAAGATATTGTTGGCTAATACAAATTTATTTGATTTTTAAGGAGGGCTGAATTCTTACTACAACTAGACCGCTGAAACCATCCCACTAACTGATGACATTTTTTTAATATATGCTATTTACCTTTGAGTATTTTAGACTGGATCGTCAATTTAAGTCTTCATATTTTTTTTCAGCAAACAGATAAATTCCAGCAGGCCATTCTCGACGTTGCAGAAGATCTTATAGAATTTAAGGACAGGAAATTATTCTCCTTGCTTATTGAGAAAACATGTGAATCTAACTTAATATGAGTTAAAATCAGCCTAGTGGCCTTATTCGATCCACTTCATTACAGCTTGTGCATGCGGTTCTCGAATTGACTCTGGCATCAATGAACTCAGATGTACTCCCTTAATTTCATCTGAATTGTAGTGCGTATTCTTCTAAAAATGTTTGCTAACATCCTTAATGATCAGGTTACTATTCTAAAGGACAGTTTTCACACAAAAGCTTTCCCTGTCATACATGAGGCTCTGCATAAAGATATCCTTATCAAATTTAGTTTCTTCAAAAAATATCTTATTATTATGGAAAACATTTTTGGGAGATTGTTTTGACTAATCAAGTTATTTCTGCTTCCCCTTGTCATTTTTAAAGAACAACATGAAATTCAAGTACAAAAATTTCCACTATTTGTGGATGTTGAGATGCTTCGATATCTTCTTCCAGCACTCGCTGATGCTGTCAATTAATTTGAAGTTATCTGAAATTTTAATCCGCAGAACGGACATGTCTATTAGGGATTATGAAAAGCTCTTCCATATCATTAAATTTCCGTACATGTATTACTTGATATCTCTTTCAATGATAGAAAAAACTTCTTCGGATTCAATGATATGCTCCAAATCAAGCCTTCCATCATAGAGCTGATCATTTAATCTCATGTTTTCCTCGGCCATTAAAATTTTCAATTTGCTTATCTTTACCTTTTCAATAATATTGAGGTGCAGATTTTATATCTTCTATAATTACTTCATCAGGAGATATATGTTGCCAGTCTAGTTATAGAGGAACTCACTGTAGTCCAACAGAATCTTTTTCTGGTACGGATTTTGAGATATTTCGTATTCATACAAACATTTGAAGTATAACCTTAAGGCGCTGTCTCGCTGACCGTGGATTTCTCTGGTTTTAATTTCCATTTTAATGATGGGATCAAATATTTTGTCTTTTAAGAAAGGGCATTGCTTATTGATACACTGGACGCAAAGATGCGAATAGAGTAGACCCATCAGCAAAGACTAAGCCTCTTTATTTATAAATGATTCCTCTAATAAATTTAATGCAAATATCTAGTATTCCTTTAAATGTCCTTTATATTGTTCTTTGATAAATCTGCTCTACCTGCTTTCAGTAAATTTCAGCACTCCGGCAATGAAAAGAAATGAAAAGATGGATTTATAGATGGTTTTAATTGTATAAAGAGGAATCCCAAAAAACAAGTGTTCAGCTAAGCCAAGACAGAAACTTCCATATATAGAGTACAGAAACAGATAACTAATTTTGACAATGTTATTGGCGAATAATTCCTTCCCCCATCTACTGTACCATATCAGTACCAAAGGGCCCAATATTAGATGACTAACAGTAAAATAAAAATAATTACCAAGATTTAATAAGATAATGTTGATGCCATACGAAATGGAAACGATTGTTATCCATAAAATATAATGCATAGATGAGGTTACATAGAATGCATCTTTACGGAAAATGTAATTTTGCATATAAAGTGCATAGAAGACCTATATTCCCAAAGAAACAGCATAGATAGCTATATTTTCCGACCAACTGAACAGAAGCAAATACCCTGATATTACGAAGTCCATTTTTTTTACTATATAGAAAGATTCTAAAATTTTTTTGTTCAGCCAGCTAAACCAGATTATTTCAGAGCCGCAAACTACTTCGACATAGATCAACTGGAGAATTAATAGCTTCATAATAATACTGTAGATTTGCAGAATTCGATATAAAATTGCTGAGTTCGACGGATTAAATATTTATACCAAAAAAGAGGAGCATTGCTCCCCTGATAAGATTTGTTGGACCACCCAGACGTGAGCGAAACAGAGACTTTAGCAAATAAAGTTGATCAGCAGACCAAAATTGGTGTTTTCTTACTTGTGGACAGTTTTGACTCGACCCTATAAAAAAAATTGTTAGATTGAGCTACTGGGAGATTAAAGCAAAGTCATTTCAGGTAGTTCAAAGTCTTACTCATCCATATTATCTGAATTCTTCGGCATAACTTCAATTTTATTATATAAATCAAGATTATTTGAATTTTACTAATGAAGTTTCAAAGGAATAGTAACAGCAATGAGGCATTACATAGTTATCAATTGAAGAGATCCTATCAAATTTGTCATCAGTCACTATTAATTTATTTTTTGAGATGAAGTCAATTCAAATCATTGGATGGTAAAATATGTCTAAGATAATAATAAAACGAATTGGTTTGCTAAATTAACTTAATATGGTATTTGTACTTTCGTATATTAATTTGACTGGTTTACATCATATATACTTGGTTCTTCATAAAATGTGCTTATTATAACTAAATAGCATTTAGGTAAATTAAAAGCCAGCTTAAGTTGAAAAATTCATTATTAGGAATACACCCATTTCCATCTAATCATAAAGTTAGACGAACTGACTCAAAAAATAACGATTAGATATATTCATATTTTTTCTCATTGAGGTTATGTAATTCGAACGAAATTTAAAAAACATAAATAATAGCATAATCTCAATAATTACTCAGTTACATATTAATCTTTAAATAAAATTTTCTATGCATATTATATTTGGCATATGAATCTATTTACTCAACCAAAAATTACTCCTCCTAGCTCTTAAGCATTAATCTCAAGAGAAATATTAAGTAGTAGCTGTGGCTAAAATAAACCATTTAACAAAAGTTCAGATTCACTATCGTATATATGAGAAATTATACAATAACATTAAACACAACAAATATATTCAATTCCATTCGCGACTCATACATATCTTACACATCATTCATTCATCCTTTTTTTATTGATGGATATCGTAAATATTTTTTGCTAAAACTGCTGCACTTACTCCCAGTGAAACGGGCCAATATGTAAAGACAGCTACTCCATTTACAACTTGCAAGGCGCAGTTTAGTTTTTATCCTTTTTTAAAGCACTACCTTGCAGAATACAGAGATATTCCAGCCGCTACGAATGGTAAGGTCTTAGAAACCATTTTAAAGACACTTCCTAGCCGGGAAGTGGATTTTATTCCATTTTTTGCCAAATTAGCAATGTCATCAGCATTGGAAAGATAATAACTTTGAATTTCTTTGATATTTTTCATCATTTTAGGAGTCATTGCGCCTACAATGTCATCAGTCAAATCAGCAACTTTTAAGGATGCCTTCATAACTTAAAATGTATGAACTGTTGAAGACATTGTCTTGAAATGGTCTAGTAATTTGATTGAACCCAGCATAGACAATTTCATAAAAACTTATGACGCTTTTTATGTTATTTGAGATATTAGCTTCATGGCTATGACAGCTGCATTTTCTTTTGTTCTTTGGAAAAGATTTTTTCTTTATTCTTAAACTTCGACTCTCTCTGCATCACTTCTTTTGGGGCAAGGACAATTTCCCATGTTTATATAAATGCTAAAATCGATAAATAATTTATTATGAGTATTTATGGGAGAATTTCAGCAAACTAATCAGAAAAAAATAAAAAAATAGTCAATCATTTATATATCAGTTGCTTTGCTCCAGTGAGAGGAAATACACCAAATAAGGCTGTGCAAGGATACCTACTTTTTTGAGATATTTCAGGATTAACAATAAATCCGTAGACCCATTCCGAAAAATCTTGGCAGTTTGCATTGCAAAACGAATATTTACCAAAATTCCAACTTTAGAGTTATTTTACAAGCCAGCTCAAAGTCTTATGTGACTCTCCGTTGAGCCAAGATTTTTTACTCCAATGATCACTCTTTTCCTGTTTTCCAGCACAGTATAGTCCAACTTGATTTGCCTTCCACTGGCTTGTATTCCTTTACATTGTTATGGGTCCGTTAATCCATCTCTGAAGCGTATAGCAGGCTGAATCGGTTTATATGATTAGCCACCAATGCTCAATGGGATCATTAGTGCCTGCAGTGAGTAAGTTGGCCATGAGTGTTACGATCCAAGAGAATGCTCCATGAAGTAATCTGCTGGCTCTTATCTCGATCCTTTTGATTATTTCTACACCATAGATACTTGAAATGGAGCCATTTCCGATTCTATAAACTTCATGGCCATACATTCGAGCGCTCATTAAATACTTTTTATTAGTTTTCAATTGAAATATTTGAGATTTATATGGGTAAATATTATTATAGGTCTTGCAAAGGAATGTTTTCAAATGATTTTTCATATGTCCCTGATCGGATTTAAACAATACAACTTTTTAGTAGCAATAATTAATCTCCAATTTTATATTCATTTCAATGAACACAGTCGTCCTTTTATCACTGTTGGCCCTCGCTTTTAGTCTCTAATCATGTGCAGCAGGATATGCACACAATGACTACGCCTCTCCTAAAAATACATGCTAAACCTGTAGTGCTAACTGCTTGTCCTGCTAATATGTTGCCCCATCTCCAGGAATAGCCAATTGTACTACTTGTGCTAACAACGCATTTATGATCCCTGAGACTGTCACGGGCGCAAGTTCTGCCATAAATCAATGTTAATTATGTTCTACAGCTGATCCGAACTGCTTGACTTGCTCTTATGATCCACAAGTGGCTGCAGATATGTTTTGCTCGACTTGTGTGGCAGGATTCGCGGTCGTTTATGGTTCTGTCTCAAATGAGGGTACTTGCCAGCCTTGTGGCAGTGGTTGTTCAGTCTGCTAATCAATTGCAGCAACCATGAATGGATGTGGAGCCTCTGTAAACTCTGGAGATTGTGGAACCAACGGAATGATGTGTCAATAATGTGCTTCTGGATTTGTTCTCGCCGTCAATTCTAACTGTTATCCTTGTTCATCATCCACTGCAACTCTAGTTAGTTCTTCAAATGAAAACAAGGGACTCATTGTTGGACTTTCTATTTGGATTGGATTAACCACCATCCTAACAAGTAATTTTAGCTTGACTCAGTCACTTTCATCACTTTGTACATCAGAAACAGATCAGTCAAGGAAGAAACGAGCCGCGGACTATTAAACACATAAATTGAGGTATGCAGAGTTAATCATTGATCCAAATCAATATATCAAATGCATCCATTCTTATTTTTACCTTAAATGGATGATAAAATAGTTATATTAAAAATAGACCTATTTTTTACTGTTTTTATCTCCACATCATTCTTTAAAGAATTTATATATCATAAAGTATATGAAAATAATTTGTGGTGTCTAATTACCCACATATTAATTAATGGGGCAAGATCCAAGTCAATAATTTCTCTCTCGTAAACTTGAACTTCAAAAGACCTTTGATAGTGTTTCGCTCAAAAAATCGTTTGGAATTTGTTGATATGATTGACAAGGTAAATTCTCTTTAATGATAGGACTTGAATCCAAAATTAACCCAAACAGATCTTGATATCGAAAATCTTAAAACTGAAATTTCAGATCTAAAAAAATTGGGAGGCATTCTCGCAATATGTGTTGCGGCAGGCATGATTTATTGATACACCACTTGTTGCTAATGCAAGAAAAAGAAATGATGTTAATTCGTGTATAATTAAATAACAAATAATGCGATAATATCAAAAAGATCAATACATATAATCATTTGTTGGATGTGTATGTAATCTTTTTCAATTTAGAAAAGGAGTTGCTCCCTTAAGGGTTATTATCATAAGCCTTCGGTGTTTTTGGAAATTAAGGATATTTTATACTTTTTATAGGATAGATTTTGCCACTGAATTAAGGTCGATTAAAGAATTGACTAGGGTACCTGGAGATGCTTTAATCTTGAGTGAGTGGAGCCAAAGGATATGAGCTATGCTGCGACAGCAATTTTGGTTATCGACTCGTATTCTCATTAATATTTACGTTTACACTAAGATTAAAATTTGTGGGAGAGTGCTTCATCTGGGGATAATTATTACCATCATTATTAATAGGACTCAAATTATTGATGATATCCCGTTCTTCATCAATTTATTCAACCTATTCCACATTCGATGAACTGGGAGAATTAACTAATAGAGAGTTAACTCTTTCTCTTTCCTGTTTTGCAAAATTATTGTCCTGCTTAGGCTTATAATTTTGCGAGCGATCAGTTATACTAATGCAATTGTTTAAAAGATATGGCACTGGCACATATACTGAATGAGAATTTGACCTCTTTTCCTTTCTTACGGTTTTAAAGATATGTTTTAATGAGGATTTGTTATCCTTCATTATGGTCTTGGTCAATCCATGCTTTTGAGAGGATTGCTGATCGATCTTTTTGATTTTATCTTATATTTTTGATCTTACTTTTTTTAATTCTTCTTTGATTGTCATGATTCCCTTCATTGACTCTTGAATTCTTGCTGTCTTTGCAGGCTCCTTTTATTTGTTTGCTTTCCGAGTATATTCAATAGAGTTCCACACTTCATTATGCCCAATGAGCAAATCATCGATGAAGCTGTGATCATTTTAGAATCTCTTTTCCTAGTTCTGCTATTCTACCCCTTTTGGTTTGTCTTTTTTCTAAATAGCTGTTCCGAATTTAGAAGTGCCCTTCTTTCTTTGCTTACTACTATCAGCAAGTGTTTTAATTTATTAGCCTCTTTCAACATACCGAACGCTGCTCTCCAAAACCTTCCTTTGAAAATTAAAGATTTGCTAAAATTAATCCTGGTCAAATTGAATTTTTTCCTTTGATTGTGCCGTTTTTTTGATCTAATTGGCCTGATTATTCATAATTTGTTAGAGTTAGGAGATGGCCTGATTGACTTTATCTTCCCCGAAAGTAAAATGTTCTTGTTTTATGGGCTGATCTTGCTTCAATTCCACCACAAAATAGCAATTCTTTTCAACTATCACATATATCTTTTGTAAGTTGAAAAGCTGTAAGGTGCAGCAATATTCATTTGAGCCAAGGGTACTAATGAATTTAAAGTATGAGTTAAAGCTTCTATAGATCTGCTCTAGCTCATTCTCAGATTGAAGCTAAAGCTCATCACTCAAGGAAGTTCCCGATCTTTTTGTTTCCTCTTCCGGTTGATGAAGTTTTTTCTTTTTTGTTAGTTTATTGCTGCTATGCTTGGATTGAGGATTGCCTTTGGCTAAATGGTTTAGGGTGGTAGGATCATAGTCACTTTTCTTAAATGTTTTATGCTCTTCCTCTAATTTCTGCAGTATTTTGATAAAAACGGTTTATATTTGTGGATATTTGCTGAGAAAGGAGTACCTATCTTGAGCATACTCTATCAGACATAGGAATTCTACTAGCAATTTCTGTTCGGTGATACTCAAATACTTCCTGCTTATGTTATATATCATCTGTTTGAACTCCAGAAAGTTTTCCGAAGAATGACCTGAACCAATGAGTATAATGTATGCATAAGCTTAGAGATAGGCTGTATCTGCGTTTCCAATCCATCTAACTGAATGGGGGAGTGAGCCAACGATCTGTTCAATTTTTTGTTAAAGTCCCCAGGCAACATATTTTTACGTTTGAGAAACAGTGGGCCTGACTTGTCGTGATGCTTGATCTAAAATTTTGTATTCATAGCTCGTGATTTCCTTCTTATTCTTAAATTATTTTTTATTGGTAAGGTCTGAAGGCCCTCTCATTATTTTTATTGAATTATCAAAATCTATGAATAACAATCAATAAAGGATCGAACGACATTGACAGCTCAAGGACATTATTTCCTATATAGGCAAATATGTATTGTTTAAGTTCATTATTATTATATTGGTGGTTTTAATCCATGCAATGTTGAAAGATTATCTTTAAGTTTACTGACTTTTGTTTATCAAATTTAAGCCAAGCGAAAACTATAGAGCTCCAAATTAATCATTTATTCATAGGATACAAGCTGATTAGAAATCAAAGAGATAGTAAGAGCCGATTCAAAGAATATTTTACTAATTTGATTATAATAATAGGAGCACAGTCAAAATGAAATAACTGATAATTTCAATATTTATTATGTTTTTGAAATTAATAACCTTAAAGTCAAGTAGCAATCATGAATAATTTGATGTAGGCTCGGAAAGGAAGGTTTATCGAACTAATATCAATAATTTGAAGACAATGAGAAGGATATAACTAAATACCGTGTTATTAATTAATAAAATAGAATAGAGTATACACCATATACTACGAGCATAAGAATAATCAAATCATATCAGTTTACTGAAATAGAGCAAATATTTATTTTTTATCTAGATATAGGCGCTAATATCTTTCATCTTTCCCTCCTTCAGCCCATTTAAGAGATATTTCCCTCGAAGAATCCTACAAATTAGATGCTCGAACATTTTTTTCATCTGAACATCTTAAGGAGAAGTTATTTAAAAAAGTAAAGTGAGACTTTGAGGTCCGTAGATAGAAGCATAAAGCCCATTATAATGCTGTTAAAAGGATAAGACATCAATTCCCCATTTTTGACAAGCTCTATCTAACTTATCTCTATATTATGCACTAAGCAACAGTTTTATAGCTTTTTTGAAGATGTATCCTGGAATATTTTTTGCATAATCAGCACATAAATGGCCAGATTAAGAATAGTGCTTCTTTGCGTGTGACCTTTTGTTTTTTTTTGAAGTGTATTCTGATAAAATTGAAGATTATTTTTATTAAAATGATTTTTGATGTGCCTCCTATTTGTTGATTTTTTATTTGTCTTATATAAACTATTATGATTGTTCTCTTTAAAATTCGTTTGTTGTCAACTAATCATCTCTGCACAAGAAATTCGAGATGTAAATATTCTATAATTCGTCGAGTGGGGAACATCTTTTAGCTTTATTCGTATTCTCTGTCAAATTACGGCTCTATTGATAGTCTTCTTATCTGAGAAACAAGATGAAACTATTATTTTCCTCACAGTTCATACTTATAATAGACCCTGGAAGAGAATTGGCTTCTAATCCTAAACTTTAAGCATTATTTTTTAAGTGATTTTTAATCATTATCAATAAACAATATAAATAACGCTGAATAGTCAATGAGTCTAATGCCAAAATCTATTTTATATTGAATAAGCATAAACAACCTTAGAAAAAGGAAGACAATGCCATTGCATTTCACGATATGATGTAATAAATTGATAGATTTGTTCTTATGGCTTCAATGTGCAGGTGTCTATTAAATTTTATTTTCAAGAGTTTCTGCATAAAAAACGATTTTTAAACAAAAAAGAATCCATTTTCTTTTGTCAGTGAATATGACTCAAAGAAATCATGAAAATCAGTCTATTTAATAAATAGATAGTTCTTATCTCAGGCATTAGTGATTCAATAATAACAATTTATGTACATACAGCAATATGTCATTAAAAAGGTATTGTTACCCTTATTTATGTTGAATGGTGATCCCTCTCAAATAACTAATCGATGATTTTTAAGCTCTATATTATATATTGAACTCTATTGTATTTTGCACGGAGATATTCTTGATTTTAATATTTCAGATAAAGCATAAGAATAAAGGAATAAAGATAATATGAGTGTTTCAAGTGCTTATATAAGCAAAAGAAGCTTGAAGAAAGCAACTATCTTTATTGTAATTTGTTTTTTTGAGATTTTATAAAATTGAATTTTTACAACAGTATGAGTTAAGAATAACTTCAACAACTAATAATATTTAATGAGAAGTTTTATTTTCCTTATTTTGAAACATATAGATCAATGCATAATAATCAATAGCATTAATAATATCATTGAAAAGTGAAACATCATCGAAAAAGGGGAAGAGAAAATTATATAGCATCTCTTTTCTAAATGCACGGTCCTAATTTAACATTTTCAATAAAAAAAGCTTTATTTGATATTTTGCCTCTAAGAGGCCTCAAAAAGGATGATTTAACTTTTTGTTAGTCTCTCATCAACTAACTGATAATAAGCGTTTGTTAATATTTCATTTCCTTTTATGTTCGTATTTCATTTTTCTGCTCAAATAAAATAGAGGACAAAGTCATTGAAGCAAGTTTAAATGATCAATACAGTTCATTCATTCTAAAAATTAATTGTTTGCTGAATATTATTATTTGAATAAGTTCATGTTATCCTCACAATTTTTAAAA
>Ga0302186_10000565_pt1 | contig 32890 bp, 22 predicted proteins | sample II_Bog_E1_2_FD_198782 | JGI IMG/M metagenome (GOLD analysis project Ga0302186, IMG submission 198782) | Peat permafrost microbial communities from Stordalen Mire near Abisko, Sweden - II_Bog_E1_1 | ecosystem: Environmental > Terrestrial > Soil > Wetlands > Peat | place: Sweden: Abisko... | reverse complement strand
AACCCCAACCCCAACCCCAACCCCAACCCCAACCCCAACCCCAACCCCAACCCCAACCCCAACCCCAACCCCAACCCCAACCCCAACCCCAACCCCAACCCCCCTCCCACATTTATTCATAAAATTTATCTTTTATGCAACTTTAATATTCTTTATTTTTTTATTTTTATTAATTTTAAAAGGATCTAAATCCACAATACCATAATTGGTCAATTAAAATAAAATAAAGAACTTTATGCAACAATAAAACCATACCATTTTTCATGAAAAGAATATTAAGTTTCTTTAAATATATATTTCAAGGAAAAATAGAAAATGATTTTTTTAAAAGCGTCGGCATGGAAAAAAGCGTCAGAAAGATTAGTTGAAATTAATATTGGAGTTGCAGGGCATAACTAGCTGACAGTCTTTATCAAAATATATGAGTTAATAAAGAAAGATGTCAAGAACATGGATCAAATGAAAGACTTTATTAAAGCCATGAAGAAGCTTGAGTTAAATCCAGAAAATATACTAAAATATGCAGTTTTTGTGTAAATATTTTTGCTTACTACGAATGAAATCAATGAAGCAAAATTAATTGAGTTCATTAATTTTTTGCTTTCTGAAACTTAAACCCTAATACATTTCTACAACGAAAAATATCTAACAGTGAATAATTAAAATGACAATAATTTAATGATGGTCAATCATTGTTCAACTTCCACAAGATAGGATTAAATATTAGTTTGTAAATAAGTATTTCTGCTAAACTGCATTGTTAAATCCTATATTAGCTTCCTCCTAAAGTTTATCGATTATTTTTCAGATTATCAAAGTTTAAAAAATAAACAGAAAATTTAAAATCATTAGGCTTGGAAACTTATTAACTTGCTGAAAATGATAACTGGGTTCAGTCGACATTTTACTATGGTGGGAAGATATTTTATGAAAACTTACGGTTATCTGGTAGTTCTTTTAGCTGAGACTATTTAAACTGACATTAAACTTTTTATGAGCCTACTCAAGCATTATGTCACGGTTGAGAATTGTCTACTTTCTTGTATGAGTGTTTCTGGAGGAGAATAAGAGAAAGCTGTCAAATAGTTTGCAAGGATATTGGAGGAAATTAGTGGATTAAATGAATCATTGATTCAAATTTATTTGGGAAAATATTTCTATGTATATTTGCGGGAAATTCCACAGCCCGACTGGATCAATACTAATTCTTCAGAATTCGACACAATTTTCAAACGATGGTAGAATATTAAGAAAGATGAGACATAATCCTCGTCATCTATTCAGAAAGCGAGTTTTCCTTTTACAATAAGCACAAATTCCTAAGAAAAAAGAATTTGATTTTTATATTTTAGAAATTAACTGATTCGATATGTTGATGATTATGTTGATTATTGATCAAGCTTTGAGTTTGGGAATACCGGCAACAATTTGTCCCTCAATGCCACATTCATTATTTCCTCTTCTGATTCTGAAGAAACCTTTGTTCCCCCAATCTTCGTTCCATGAGTTAGCAACTTCCCAGTAGGGAGTTCCATTTTCAACACCCCATCCCACAATTTTTATGGCATGTCCTCCTAAAGCAGACCCAGTGGTATGGTGGTAAACTCCTGTTTTATAAGCTAAGAAATCATTGTAAACGGTAAATGCGGCTTCAACTGGTCCATTAGTTAAGATTTCAGTTTGTATCTTGGCAACTTGAGAAGGAACACTGTAAACAGACTCACCTACCCATCTATCAGTAGAATAGGTTCCGGGATATCCAGTAACACATGTGGTTTTACATTTAGGGGTCGGCTGCGAGGCACCACAAGGTTCAAATTTACCCACAACATGATGATCACATTCTTTAAATGAATAGGGCATGCACCAATTGGAGGTGTTGTAGAGCCATCCAGTTACAAGGCCGGTTTTGTGCCAATGATTAAAGGCTCCAGAAGGATAACCTCCATTGCATCCCTGTCCACATGTAAGTCCGCAACAAGTCAATAGATCTTCAGCAGAAATTCTCACTTGAAGTTTTTGTCCACTGGCAATGCAAATACGATCGCTAATCGCTTCAACTGCTCCAAAAGCCCAGCAAGATCCGCAAGTACTTTGATCTCTGACTTCCTTTATAGAAGCACAGTTAGGCCAATGCTCGGCTGAAGCAAATTCTTCAGGAATGTCTTAAAGTGGCTCAATTTCACGAAGAGGAAGCTTAAGGTTGTCGGGAGTTTCAAGGGTGCCCATCAGATGCTTAATCTGTTATAGATCCATTCCATCAAAATAATGGTTGTGCCCAGCTTTCCAGTCCTTCTGTACAGTGTTGACATGTTCAATGATGTTCTTGAAGTCTAAGAAAACTTTGTTCTCCTTTTTGGAGAAGGCAGTGAAGGCAAGTATGCACAGCACAACAATTGAGATGAGCTTCATGTAGATTTATAATCACCATAAAATCTCATCTTTTTATTTAAATCCATTTTTGCAACAGAGATTTGCCAATATTCCTAACTTAAATCAATTCGTTCACATTTCCTTATAAACTTCACTTTCATTACAAGTTTATTCCATGTATATTTTTTTAATTTAATCTCTCTTCGATTCTGAAGTTATTTCTTTGAAAAAATCATAGTTTGAAAAACAAGATGCAAAGTTAAAAATGTACAGTGATCTCAAAAAATATAAATGCACAAAATAAGTGATTTTTTATGAAAAAATATAGAGATTGAAGTGAAAAAACCATACAAAGGAAGCAAAGACAATATCAATAAATGCAACTAACAGAAATAAAGGATAAAATTCAGTATAATTGATAAAATAAATGTATCAAATAAAAATGAAGGAGAATGAGTATAAATCAAATAAGAAAACAATATGAAGAGAATATTAAAAAATATATATGGCTAGCCATCATAATTATGCAGAAATCAATAAACTTTTTAGGATAGTTTTACAGGAATATTTCAAAATATAGCATTTACAAACAAGAAGATGTTTACGAGTATTTTTTAGAAAAGCGTAGATCATAAATACTAATCAACAAAACATAAAGACAAAACCAAGTAATAAAATCATTTTCCTGACGATCTAGTTTTTTCTTTATATATTTTTCGACATAAAGAGCTATGAACGAATTAAAAATACTGTAAAACTGCCTTAGTTATAATTTCCTATCGAAACGACTGAAGCCTACTGATTTCATTACATAGAGTGACTGAATCTTACTTGCTTTTCATTTTGATATAGTTATTGTAGGGAGCAAAGAATATGCAATAATCTCCATTTTCGTCAAGATGATAATCAATCTCGTCTAAAGCAAAATCTATAACTGCCTCTTAATGTATAACTTGTTTTACTTTAAACCCTTGATTTTAGTTTGGATAAATTAAAATGTCATTTCCAAATTTATCTTTCCATTGAATTCTATATTTATCATTGCCTTATGACTTTTTAATAATTTCTTTCCATTTGTCTTAGATGTGATCACTGATGGATGGGAGAGATGAGTCAACCAATTTTCTTAATAGCTAAAATTTAAATATTTTCCTTTAAATTTTATTTTGAAGAATGTCTTATTTTGTAATTAACTGGCTCTCTTCCTTTGAATTGTTTAATTCAATATATTTTTTATATTTTTTATCCAGAACGTATTCTATAAGATACTTGAAATCATTTTGAAAAATCAGTTCGTGAATTTATTATTGCAATTTTTATATTTTAAAGAGTAATTTCTGTTTGCATTTTCTTTCCAAATGATCGTTTATGCGTAGTTGAGTGAATAACTTGCTACATCGGGAGATTAATGATATTTCATCCTCGCATTCAGCATTTAAAACATGGTCACTTAGGCTGTGAATAAAATAGAATCGCAATTGCCTGATAAAATAGTGCTAGAATTAAAATCCTTTGTCATCAACCCTAATGTTTTCCTCTTTCTAACAAAAATTGATTTATTTTTCTGTGAGAATGCTAATTATTCTCATCAGTTGCTCAATCATATCACAACTAAAATTAAATTTTCCACGATATTCGTTAAAATGAATTTCATATATTTGAGACTAAGATTTATTAGAATTAATAGGGTTACCACTTAAGTCTTGATTTTGTTTAGATAGCACTTATTCCAAAATGTAGAGGGCAGTCTGATAGTTCAAACAAACTGATAGCTTGAATAAAGGCAATTTTAATCGATCAAAATTGAGACCAGCAATGGTCATAACAGCTTTTATATATTTTTCGTTAGGATCAATTTTGTTGGCAAAAAATCCAAAAAATCCACTTTTTTCTTTTTGCTTATTTTCCTTAATATTTATGACCTACTGACTGGAATCGTTAAAATGTTTCCATCCTTCAAAGGCGAAAATTTTCTCATTAGAATTTTAACGCTTTTTGTCGTATTAAAGAAGATAAACACTAATATTTTTACCTCTGTCTTAAAAGAATTTCAGGAGATTAGGTTGAGCGTTGGCTTGCAATTTAGGAATGATTTTTAAAGTTGTCATATATGTACTATTGATGAAATGATCAAAATATATCTTATTTACGATTCTCGAGAAAGTGCCCATAATTGATTGAGATAATAATTATGGGAAATGTTCATATTCTCTCATTTGTTGACTGAGCTGACTGAAAAAGATAATTATTTTTGTGATATTATTGACATGGCGGGCAATAAGCACATTGGTGAGAGTATTAAGCAGAAAAGAAAGAGAAATCACATTATTTCTCAAGGCATATATCAAATCGACTAAATATTTTAGGAGCCCTTCCTGGTCAGTTTTTTATTTCTCCACAAGATCATTGGTAAGTTAAAAGTAGAAAACTATCATTTGCAGGTCATTTAAATAACCTCTTCCAATTTATTTTTAGTTGATCAGAGCAATGAGAAGTAGCACGCATTGATGAGCTGTAATTTTGACCAAAACTTACCTGTTAAGACTGGTGCCCAGCAAAGTTACCATTGTTAACAGAGGAAATGAAGGATATCTATTGTTGCAAAACAATTTAATTAGAGAATTATTCTTGTGGATTGAAATCTTCATTATGATCGTTTTGAGTAATTGAATATAGTACTAAACTGCCTCACCGTTTTCTTTAAATATGTTAAACTTTTAAAATAGATATTCGTGAACAGAAGGCTGAGAAAATAAGTATACTAAAATACTCAGCTGACTGGTATTTGCAAGAAGTAAATTGAACATCTCTAATATTTATATTGAAGGGAGGTGTTTTCCAGATGATCCAAACAAACGCTGGATTACTCCATGTTCGCATAGGGCTCTAAATTGTAAGATTATAACATGAAAAAATCCTAACTTAAAGACTGCTTTTAGATGTATAACGCGATATATTCTCGAAAGAGTTCTTGAGGAATGATTTAACTATGCTCCATTTTGGAATAGCAATCACTAAATGCATATAAATTTACTTGAGTTTGGACAACGCCTCGTCATTTGTAAGATAATTATCGTCTTATTGTTATTGTTTCATCTTCTGTTTATAACTATCATTTATATAGGCTCGCAATTAATATTCATAGATTCATTTAACTTCTTGAAAATCAAGCAGATATCATTATTATTGATACGAAGTTTAATTATTAAATTAGTTGCTGCTTATCATTTGATTGAATCGCAGAACATAATAATTTCTATAAAATGTCAAATAAAGCCCAGTCCATAAGCAGATTTGAAACCTTTACGCCTTCCTATGAAAACATTTCTAATCGTATGAGTCGCCTCAGTAGGAATAAATATTCCACCAGTGCCACTCAAATACGTTCGAACTCTCTTAATCACAAAATAGAATTTAATGTTTTTTCTGTATAATCTGGCCATATTACCGCACATCCAAGGAGAGTCAGTCCTACTGCCATACTTATTCATTAAGAGTCCTATCCCTCATAAAAAATTACTGGTAGAGTCACCAAAAATACTGGCATGAAAAAATATAATCAAAGGCAACTGAAAGAAGTTTTGGATTGTAAACAATCCACTAAATTAAAAAGTGAGATAAGATCTGATAAAATCTATCTTCAAACAGCAACTTCCGATTTTCATTCTCCCTATATGAATTTTAGAGAAAGAGATGAGACTAAACTCAAGGAAAATTATGAGCCGATTCCTATTATAAGATAAGCAAATTTTTGGGAGGGAAAACTTATCCCTGGAAGAATTTATAGCAAAAAAATTTTATAGTCATTAACTTGATATATATTTTTATCATGTACTCTTTATATTGATTTATTGTTTATTACTGAAAAAAATTAAAAGGATTGAGAAATTAAAAAGGAAATAAAATTACAATTGGCCAAAAATATAAATTAGAGACTGAACGTAGTCATAAACAATTCAATTTATCAAATATTAATTACACCTCTTCAAATAACTACAAAATTAACCGTATTTTTAGATTTTTTAAAACTTGTGAGGAGAAATTATAAGACACGAATTTGAAACAATGATTTACTGAATTATCAATGAACTCCTTAATACTTTAATGACTTGATTAGAAGTCACCTCTGACAGCTAGATAGGAATAAAAATAATTCCTAACTGCTTACAATATAAGAAATATTAATTGACTCTTTAAAATGGCTAAGATAAATAAAATTAATAAAAGTACGAACTATCTGAGCTTGCTGTTTATACAAATAGTAAACCTATATTTGGATTTGACAATAGTTAGATTAATCAAAGTAAAGTCTGTTCAAGAAACATATCTAATAAAGCACTCAAATAAAATTGACAAAACGAATAAAGATAATGAAAAATAGTCATGAAAAGAAAGTTTACTGAATCACAACAAATCATGACAGCGACTAAATATTAATTCATGTATTACTGACTTTATTGTCTTTTATAATTAGAACTAAATATGAAAATACTAAGGTTTAAAGATAATGGATGGCCTTTTCAATAAGAATGAAGGCAGAATAAAGGACGAAAGTATATTTTTTATTATTATCGATATTTTATTGATCTTTAATCTGAATAATTATAAACAGATGAAACTCCAGTACAGCGCCAGCGGATCAAACTTATAACAAACTTTAAAATCGTAAAAAACCAACAAGATAAACTGTAATTCATCACCAAAATATCCACATTCCATTACAATTATTTTACTGCTGCCCCGCTGACCAGTCATTATAATTTATTAATTGAATTGCCGTTTTAACCAAAAATGTCTTCAACTTCCGCAAACTATTCAATTACAATTTTAGATGGCCAAACAACGACTATGGGAGTTAAAGTACTTCCAGTCAGGTCGGTTAATATAGAGACAATTACTTCGCTCGATGAATTTAAATCAAAGAAAATAAATTTTCGTTCCTTACGTCCCGCGATACTTCATGGTTAAAATATTATGTTTCTTTCACGAGAAAGACCTTCTATCTAATTGGGACATATTTGTCAATGATAATTTATCAATGCTTTATGTCTTTTACATCATTTTATCAATCTTCAAAGGAACATTTTTCATCAGCTTGTAATATTAAAGTGCTTGGTTTCAAATTTACCATCGGAGAGATATCCAATTAGCTGGGTCGGAAAGATCAATTCTAGCGCTTAGGGGCGCTGCGTCAGTAATGAGTATTAACTATAACAAAAGCCAAACTGCTAAATTTTATTGTTTAAAAATCCTGAGATGGTTAACTCTTTGAATGAATTAAAATGACTGATATTGAAATAGAATTATGAGAATAACAAATAAATCATCATCGTCACAGGATAAAAGTGAATTCTAATGTTATCTTTTTTATTGAACATTTTAAATTATAAAAAAATTCAGAAACGAGTGAGAAAGAATACAAGAGCGAGAACTAGCATCCTAAAGCTAAATTTAATCGAATGTTATAAAAAACGTTTGTTTCGAAAAATAAAATTAAAAAGTGCCTTCACGCGAAATTGAACCAACGACATTGTGTTCTCTTGTCAATGGATCTATGCCAACTAAGCTACAAAGACAGCTAAGAATTTTTGCTTCACAAATTATGAGAATTAAGGTTATAATAGCTCCATTTTACATGCTTTGTTTAAATGATAATATATAAATTAAAAGTGCATCACTGCTTATCGTATAGGGTTGCAATGCGTGAATAAGGTGACCTATCTCGAAGTAAAAAGTCATTCTCCTTCTGCTCTTTTAATCTGACAATATGATTGTTCATTCCAGTGTCAATGTTATAGAGGTAAGTCAGTTAAGGAATATAAGCCACTCTATCTTGAGCCTGCTCCAATATTGGCAGGCAAATGGCCACATCATTAGCTGCTTTGAAGTAATTTCCATCTATATCCTTTAAATCTTTATCTTTAATATTTCTAAAAAGTTGAGTATAAAAAGCTCGAAGGTGACTGGTGACAAAAGGATAAATTCTATATTGATTGTCGTGAATAATTTCTTCTGGAAAGGGTCGAGAATAGCCAATCTAGCCTTTAGGACTTAAAAAATTGGAATACACAAACCATACGCCTTGATCTTGAAATATCGAATTGTAAAATTTTAATACTTGCCTTCCAATAAGTTCATCATCACCATCAACAATCAAGAATATGTCTTCAGCTTGGCAATAATTGGAAGCTGCCATGATTAAATTGGGCAAAGCATGCAGTTGCTTTGTATTTCGTATTACTATCCATTGGTTCTCTTTAAGTTTTGTTTGTTGCTTCATAAATTCAGATACCTAAAATCCAGTACCATCAGTGGAAGAGTCATCTATAAAAACGAGATGATAATTGATGTATTCTTGCATTACAACTGATCGAATATTCTTGAAATGACGTCCATTAGCGACGTTGTTGTAACTTGGAACCACAATGCAGAAAGGTAATTATGAATATTTGCCTACATGATACTTTTCTTCGTAGTAATTTCGCTCTTATTCTGCAAGTTAATTTGTACTTTATATGTCCAAACTGTTCAGCTACAGCCAATTTACCGATTGAACTTTTTGAGCAATATTTATTCCGGTAAAATTGCTAATATAAAAAACAGGTTTGCTTGAAGCAATTATATTTGAATGAATCGAAGGATCTGTATTAAATTCAGTATAAATTTTGGTTGGTGATTTTGGCAATAAAATTGATTAATTTAACTGTTGAATCACTTGGTCTTCAATTCGAAATGGTGTATGAATATTGACAAAATTTATCTGGAGTTGTTGTTATTTCTTAGAAATTGATGATTATTATGCTTATTCTATTTGCTGCAAATTGGAATTGGAGATCACCCCTTTAGCCTTATTAGAATTCCTTTCAAAAGGTGGCGTATTTGATTCTATATGTTTAAATTATGAGCTGCTTCTGAGGTATTCATAATCTTAGACCTCTTGATTTTACTGTTTAGGATTTTCTAAATCAAAAGGGGTTTGATCTTCACTCATCTGACTTGGTTTGTTAATAGTTTACATGGATTTTTATGGAAACTATGCTACTTACTAAATTTAGTTAAATTTGGGAATATATTTTGTTGATTCCTTTCTTGAGTAGATTGATTTACTTAACTTTTCATTTTTAGGGAGTTAAACTTCCATTTTTTAGAAGAATTAAGGACGTTTTGTCTGTTTTGATTCATCAAAAGTGATCTATGCATCAAGTTTTTCAATGTTACGCTCAAAGTAAGAACTGTGCTCTCGAATGTAAAGATAATTAGTGAGCAGCTAAACCAACAGAACAACAGTGATCATAAGAATAGCTGCAATGAAATAAGTACTATAATTTGCTCTTACATGTTCCCTAACACATCTCAAGCAGTTCTTTTTGCGTTAATCATAATAAGGGTTGATAGAGAGTGAGCCATTAAGCGCATAAACTTCGCTGATATCATGAAAAGCATCATCAGGGGCGCCTTAGGTATGAACAGAGTTATTTATTTTTGTAGGTAGCCTTTATCTCTTCATTCTAAATAATCAAGATGTTTAAATATTGATAAGCTGCGAAATATATAAAGTAAGTCACGTTAAAGTTTGGTTTAGACCAGAAGTTTCATCAATTCATATTTTGTTTTTTATCAATTTGTCTATCATGTTTTGGAGTTAGTTTAATATTGTTCAAGTAAAGCCAAGCCAAATCTTATTGACAATAAAGAGCTTCAAGATCTTCATATAGGAGTAAATTGAAAATATATTCAAAGCTCTAACGAGTTAATAATTAAATCAATGTATTTAGAGATTTGTTAGTTGAACAGTCCCTCATTATTTTTTCGTCAAATAATTGCTTTTAGATGAGCAATCAATAGCTAGCCCTCATCCGATCCTTAAATATTTGTTGATAGTCTGGAAGTTATAACATTTTATCGTTAATGAGTGCACTTAATAAAACTTTAGAAGGTAAAAAAATAATTCAAAAATTAACGCAGACCTATCTTGAAGGAGTTACTCATTGTAAAGACACCTACCCAAAGAGAAGTTAACAATTCCTATCATCTCTTACCAAGCAAAACCACCAAGAATCGAAAAGCAAGGAAAACCATATCCGGAGTGGCTCGAGGTATAAATAATTCTCAAAAAAGAGATTAAGTTAAAAGAACCTGACATAAAGCTTCTACCTTCCTATTGATAAAAGGGTGAAACAAAGGAAAAGAGAACAATCTGACTCAAACATTGAGAAATAGGACAGTCGTGGACATAGCTCTTTTAACTCTAACATTAATTATACATGCGATGTTCCTTCTCCAAGAGTGAGGCATCTAAACAAAAAGTCTACTTTAGCCTCTACTATGTGTTCTAAAAATGAAGTTGGTTTTTTGTTCAGCTAAATATAAAAACCTAAAGATTTGCTTACAAAATTGTTGTAGCGCTCATCTTTGATACTATAACAATATCGTAGACGATGTGAAAATCTTGAGAAATAAAATCTGATGTATCGTAAAAAATATGAGTAAGCAATTAAAAAATGCAATAAGAATTGAGGTGGGCTCGACTGGAATGATCGTCTCTTTCTTTATGTTTGATACCTATTCAGCATTCAATTAATATTTTATTATCTTTTAATATTCATCAATTCTTATCAATTTATCAATTAATCATATCAATAGACTTCATTTATCAATATACCTTTCCCAAATTTAAAGTTTAAATATTGACTCATGCTCCTTATTTTATGCTTGTCTTTGTTATTTTCGGCTGCCATACTGTCAATCTATTTACAAAGACTTTAATACACAGTTTATAAGCACTATTTACAAAATCATTCAATAATCATTTTAAACCAATCGAAATTTATTCGAATTGACCATCCAGAAAGCCTGGTAGGATACGATCAGTAAATTTGCGCCATCTAGACAGCCATTTTTCTAAGTCACGTCCGCTCATTTCTGATTTATACTTAAAATATGCCGATCTAATTTAAACGGCCACAGTATTTTATAAGATATCATGCTTTGTCTATTGGCATAAAAATTAACTATATTTAGTGAATCCATTGAGTAAAGCTACATTTGCCTAGCTAATACTAAATTTCTATAGTTCGTGTAGCAGACGAGGAGCCAAGTAGAGATTTGTAAAAAAATGGATTTCTCTTGGAGCTGAAAATTTGAGAAGTGGGGAAATAACATTATAAAGGTTGCTGCTTTCAATATCCCAGGTCTTTCCAGCTAATCTCTGAAAAAAATTCATAAGATGAAGTTCAGTGGGAGGCATAATTGTTAGCCAGGGAAAGAGAATTAGATGAGGCAATTTTTTAATTCCTTCTTATTATAGATCCTATAGTCTCACTGTTCGGAGGTACTCGGAACAAAGAGGTTCCAGACGATCCTTAATCAATCCTTTTAGAAGAAGGCCGCTGCTATCAAATTTTTTAACAATTTCGATCAATTAGATGATTCGCAAATTGTTAACTTTATCGATACTGCTGACCTTAGAAAGAGTTGCCTCAATTTGAGGCATTATTGTGCGGCTCAGCAGAAGATTTATAAATTTTGCGATTTTTTGGTCATCTTCAGGGCTCAATGTTATAAGATCGGATTATTCTTCTTCTTTGTCCAAATCGATTACCTATTTCTCCTGTCTTTTCTTACTTGTGATATTTTTATTGATTCTTTACTCAATACTGGTAGATTTATGATATTCCCGAACAGTTTATTTTGTTTTAGCAAGATAAAATTTGGTTAGTGAGGATGTTAGCTTCCGAAGTTCATATTCCGAGTTGAGACAAAGCCACTAAAGTTCTTGTCCCGATAACTTTTAATATAATTCTTTAACATAGAGTGCATCCAATTTGTAATGCGATCCTAAGTGAGGGTAAATCTCACAGTCATAAATATTATTTTGTACTTCTGACAATTTGGCAATTTAACTGCTCAACTAAGAGATTTCATTTTCTTTTTGGCATTTTAAACTGGCATTTAGTTCCTCTTCTTTCTAAAAGGACTCTATTTCACGAGAGTAAAAGTAAATCTGAGACTGCAATTTTTCGTAAGAATTCTTAAGGTCAAGCAGAAAATTATTGATATGTGGACTCCGTGAACGAAATTGAAATAGCTTCTCTGGAATTGATATCTATTCCTCAGTGATTGCGCTTTCTTAGCTATTTTCAGCCTCATCTTCAGGTTTATGTCGCTCTGGCTAGTCCTTAAGAGTAAAAGCAGTTTTGAATACTGCTTCAACAGGTCGATGGATTCCTGATAACTCTTTTCCGAGTCCTTGAGTAACCTTAAACCCCATTTTTTCCATCATTTTAAAGCCGACTCCATACCCTTCATGAAACTCTTTTGCAAGTTATTTTTCTTCTGGTGTCTTATATCTGGGCTATACTTTTGATTTTCCATGTTTGACTTCACGCATGTACTGCGAAAAATTCATATCTTCAATTTTATCTGATGCTTGCTCAATCTCCTGCCCAGCTTTTACTAACTGCATGTGAGCTAAGATACGTTCATTTAGCCCTTCGGGTTTATTTTGAGATGAGTCTTCGTTTTATGATTCGTTAATTTGATCCAATTCATCTCCATTGAGCTGATTCAAAAACGAGTTCAAACTAAATTTTCCTAACATTGGACGATCATCTTCTTCTTTGTCTTCTTTAGGTAAGGTAAATTTGGGCTTGGTCTTTGGCAAGTCCACTTCCACTTCCGAGGAATATGTCTCAATTGTTGCTCCAGGCTTGAACTGTTAATAAGCATTGAGTCGAGTGTAAATATCTTTTTGGGGCTCAGGCTCATATGCTTCATAAAAATCACCATAAATTTGTTAATTTTTGGTTTGTCTTCTGGGTCTTTTTTAATGTTAATCACTATTTTAACTTTCTGAATCTTCTTGATATTTTGCTCTCATCTCTTTTAATTATATAAGATTATGAAGGGTAATATCATAGTATTAATATAAATATTAACTTATCTTGGTAAGAATGCAAAAAGGAAGGTAATAATGCATAATTAATATCCATCTTACCTTTATCTTTATAAATTGCATATTGTCATTGTCATTTCTCAGTAGTTATTATTATTACTATTTTCTATTGCCAATACTATCCATCTAATTAAATTTTATTATGATTAAACTGCAATCAATTTTGAGCCAAGATACCAATAATTACACCACCTATAAAAACCTATAGTCTAAAAGCAGGTTCAATTTACAAATGGAAAGTGCAGTATCATTTACATTAAAATAGGAACTCCCCGAACCATAGGAAAAAATTGCTATTGAGGCACAACTCATCAATTTTAAATACAGACCACAGACTGAGAGTGGAATTAGTCCACGGCGATCGATGATGAGACAGAATTAGATATGGTCTGACTCTGTTCATGAGATTAATATACAACATGACATCAGCGTCAGAAAGATCAGCGATGATTATTATAATGAATAAGTGGCAGCCAAAACGACCATTTTCCTAACAAAAATGCATGATTTATTGGAATATTAATAGCAAACTGTTTGCCAAAAGAGAAGATAGATCATCGATTTTATCGTAGATGGAATCCGGAGTCAGTGGCAGTCAGTCAAAAATGAACTGATAAATATCATCGCCAGTTGGAGTCAAGATAGTGAATAGAGATAAATCAGCTATTTTCTAGAACATGCATAAAGTCAAGTCTCAGGAGAACTTCTTTAAATTAACTCTAAAATGGATGTTAAAAAAGAGGAGATGGAGATTTATTTAAATAAAATTAAGCAGATCCAAAGGGAACAAAGAGTTATTGCCAAGGAAGAAATTGTAGAACGTAGTTTTTTAATCAAACAAACTTTGAAGGAAATTTGGGCAAGAGACTATTAATTTCAAGTCAACGATATTTCAAGAGAAGCTAGTAGAATAGCAAATACCATTAGTCCCAAATCTTATAGCTACCCTCATGCCCGCTTATAACTTTAAAAGTTACATCTTAAAGTTGACAGGCTATTGTAATCGGACTCCAAATTTGAGAAATCATCTGCATCGCCTCAAAAAATAAATGATATTTCTCGGAACACAGTTGAGACATCAAAAAACTAAAATATGATAATAAAGAGCCTACTTTCGAATAGAAAGAATGAACTTGAGGTTTTGAGAGCGGAAAGATAAGCATAATGGGAAGTTTTATGTAGGAAAGCATTGAACCAATAATCGTGATAGTTGATGATATCACAATAATTTTCAGCATTTCAATTGATTAAGAAATAATAAACTTTAATAATAAACGAAATCTAATCTCAACAATTTGTTATTTATAATTTATCAAAATTAAATGACTTTCTTCCCTTTTAGTGATGAGTTCAAATATTAAAATAGTCAAAATTTAAAGCATTTAAAATCATTATCCTTTGCTGTTAATGTTAGCATTATACATACCATGTGAAAGTAAGGAATCGTAGCGAAAAGTATTAATAGTTGGTGTGAAAGTGATTCCTTTGTCGTCATCTATCTTAAAGCTGCATTAATATAAGATAACTTTAATAGTTTAATGCTTTATTTCAACTGAGATATCTTCACTTTGCTACTCTACACTGCGTAATCAGCTTCCCGAGGATTACGACTACTATATTTGCTAGATTTTCGTATCTTTTAGTTCTAATTAAAAAAAGATCCATTTCTTTGTGAACTATGATTGCTAGATTCTGCTCTTGGACTTTTGTTTCCCCCAAAACAGCACTTCATTGATTATAAATTTCAAATATTATTATAGAATGGCTTTTATTCCTATAAATCATAAAATTATTATAGTTTTGATAGTTTTTATGCTAAAAAGAGAGGACATTACGAAATTAGGAAAAATATAATGTATTGTTCATCATAAGGATTCATAATTCCTTTGATTTTTTTAAACTTGAGTGCTTTTTTAATTCTAAAATTTGATTTTTAGCCACTATAAATTGTCTTTTCATTTATTTATTTTGTCTTTTTAATAAGTTGCAAGCCTTTTGATATTCCTCAAGGACTTTATTTGTCTTAACGAACGTTTCCATTAAAGAGGAACCAAAATTAAATGAGCGCTAATGGTTTATATGGCTGGTTGTGAGTTGCTGACTATTGCTTCTTGTGAATTCCTCAATGTAAGGAGTAAGATGAGTTATATTGAGAGAGTTCATCATCATAGCTTTTTATTTACGATTTGGTGTTTTTCTTATTGTCTTATCTTCTGTCCTTTATCCTTTCGATTTATAAGAAAGCTTACTTGCTCTTAGAGGAGCATTAGATTTACATGGACTTGTATGTCTATATCCACTTTTGTATTTGCAGTTAGCCATTTGAGTCATTATCTTTTCGTTTGTGATAATCTTAGTTTGCTTTTTTGAAGACATTTTAGTTGATCGTAAAGAGTGACTTCTCTAATTTGGATTAAGCTTATAAGCTGAGTGAATTTCTGCCTTTGTATTTTTTATTGCTAAATTATCTCCTATCATTGGAACTAATAAATTTATTTTTTTATTTTATAAATTGATTAATGAATTCAAATATGGGCAAAGATTCAAAGGCTATTTGTAAAAATAGCTGAAGTTTAAAATGACATAAACCTAAGAAATTTTCTAAAATGATTGTAATTATTAAAAGATAGATAGAATATCACCAGATGAGAACTTATTACATTTATTAAACAATTTTTTATAATGACTCAGTATTGGCCTCTAAACCTAACTGAAATTCTTTATTTTCCTCTTCAAATAGTCCCTATAACTAATTTTAAATTGCATTAGTTTAGATACTGGGCGAAGGAACAGTAATTTAGATCTCCTTTGGCTATACCTTATCTTATTTTTTGATCTTCTTTCCTGCTGTTGATCTCCATTTTTAGCTAAACTTATCAATAGTGCTGGATGTTGAAGTAAGTGCAAATTTTTTATTTGTTCTCCTGAATTAATTGCTATTTCTCAAGGATTTATAGGCCAAAATGGATGCATTTAAATCTTTAGAATCATTCATTCCATTATTCAATAGATAACTTTGCTGTTTTCTGCTATGATCTCCTTTGTCTGTGATGCAGCTTAATTGCGGTTTGAACTCATTAGCTCTTGAATATGATTCAATTTCTTGATAGGAGTTACAAATAAATTTATTACTATGAAACAATCCCATTTAGCCAGTTTCACAAGATAAAATTGATTTGTTGTATTTATTGAAAGATATTTTACAAGAACTTGCAACAGTTTTGCTACTTTTTATGAGTCTGCCTCTAGATTTGAGGAGTTTTAGACTTTGCGCAATAGTTTCTATATTTTTGACAATGTCCCAGTCCTACACATATTTCTAAACCATTGTAAAAAAGGACTCGACAAATTATTTTTCCCCTTGACTTCCATTATCTAAAGGTATCATGCGTTAGTCAGAAAAAACATCTGCATGAATCCAAACCTTAACATTGTTTTTATTTGTGAAGATCATTTGCGCACTCACCCTAAAGTAGCCATACACTTTTAATAAAAAAGTAAAACTTTTTAATACTTTATGAAGCTGATCATAAGGATTTCCCAGTTTTGCTGAGTTTAGTTTTTAAAAGAAATCTGCGCTTACATTTTCAGATTGGAGTAATAACCATCGAGGATTAGAATGGATGATGTCAACAAGGGGAACTTGAACTCCTACAAGATACTTTCGAAAAGTATAGGATTTGATTATACCTAAGGTGGGAAAGAATATTGACTTTTTTAGATTTAAAGGTTTGATATCAAGCCCCATCAGCTAAGGTTCTCTGCAAACGGCATTTGAGAGTTCATAAAAATTAGAGCAGCTTGGTTATGTATTTTGTTTCTTTGACATATGCCTAAAAATGTTGTCGATAATTGTATTTATATTCTTATAATAACATAACATAACTGGTGAAAATATTTATTTTCGATCGGAATTTTACATCTAAAAGTTTAGTATCCAAGACCAACTTCTAAAACAGTTTAGTCTAAAATAACTATCCCTGATTATGATAATTTTAAGTGAAATTATATTAATACATATTTACCCGAATGGTCCAATAAAATATAGATGTGATTTATCATAAATTATGAAGACAGTAACAAAGTTTAGTTGAAATTAGATTGATGTTTATAAATAAGAGAATTGATCAATAAATGTATAATAATCAAAGCCTCATCTTCTATGTTTCTTTTATTTGTGTTCCTCTTTCTTATTTGCTTTGTGATGATGTTTATGTTTTTTCATTTTTTTATTCTTAGAAGAATGCTTATGCCTATGCTTTCTTTCTTTTTATCTGTCAGAGTCTCCACTATGCGAATCACTTCTTTTTTCACTCTTCCGATTTCTATGCCCTTTCTTTTATTTTTTTTATTTTTTATTTTAATCTGATTCTGAGTTTGAACTTGAACAATCTATCAAATGCTAATTTTGGTGTTAATGTTAATATTTTTGATGAATGTCATTTGTTGAAGAGGCTTCTTTGTGTTAATATATTTCCTATTATTAGTTAGCATTACTTATCTTTTTGAATATGAAATCATAAATATTCTATTCCTCTTTATTACTTTGTATTTAAGATTTTTAAATTTTATTGGCTTCGCCAAATATCTTTCCTTTCTCTTCACAAATCATATCATTATACTTTTCATCAAAATATTTCTCTAGCTTGCCAATAAAGCCAGCTAAATTATTTTGCTAATAGTGGCATTATAGATACATTGAATGGATGAATTCAATCATTCCATAATTTTATTTTAGACAGCCAAATCTCTGATGCTAAGTTGTTGATTGTAGGCATCTATAAACAAGTTCCTTCATCATTAAGTCTTCATCAAAATATCGACCTAAATCAAATTAAATTCCTTTCGTATCTAATATCGGGCCAAACCCACCTAAATCTGTTGGTATGGAATCATTTAATTTTAGAAGGTTCCAAGAAGAAGGATCATATGATAAAGGTTCTTTCCTATTATTTTCTCTGTCGACACATTTGTTCATGAATTTATTATAGATGGTCATGGTTTGAGAGTCAAAACCATAGTTGAAATATTAGGTGTTTTCAGAATTGTTAATGTTGCCGTTATAGCTATTGAAATCATATCTATTTAGGGGTGTTTTATAGATGGGTTTTAAATTGATGAAATAGCAAAATTGGCTTTTCTATTTAGCAATGTGTTTTTATGAACTGTTTTATAAAGAGCTTATCTTTTACTTCCTCATTTAAATTTAAGCTAACTTGCTATCAAAAATAGGGATTTCCGAAAAGTATTTTTAAAATTGCTTATAATTATTTCTTTCAACAATTTAAAAGTTAATGGCTCCTTTTATTATTTTATCTTAAGCAAAACTATTAGGGCTTTATTTCTTTAAGATGTTGATCTTCATATTAAAAAGTACATTATTCAATATTTTATGGTTTCAATCACCTTTTTGATGAGGTTAACACTTGAGTTATATATACATTAATGACTTTTATTTGAGGTATTTAGCTAATATTTGCCAAAAATAAATAATACTTTTACGCCTAATATTAATATCGTATCATCATAAAAGTTGATGGATTGGCTTGGAAGGTAGATGATTTACAACAAAATATAATGGATTAAGGAAAAAGGATATTGGCTCATCATAGTACTATGCACAGCCATGACTATCTTTTTTATCACCCTTCTTTTTATAGCAACCTTTTTTTTCCTCTTTCAGCCTGATCAATATAAAGTCATTGATTACCCTGAATTTCAAAGTTCAAAGCAAGATGACTATAAGCTGGTTGCAGTCTATGAGAATCAATAGCTAAAGAGTCAACTTTGTAGTAGCTAATCTTTCACCTACACAGGCCATACAATTGATCAAGAATAGTTTTGCAATTTTAAGTATCAATCTTTACCATAAATGCACCGTCCTTTTGATGTAACAATAATAGGGTTACAATCTGTCTAAATTCGCTATGTGTCGGTATGTCTCCTAAAAATGCCTCGTCAAAATTTTAGAATGACCCCAAAAGTTGTAAATTCCAATTAAACTGACTAGATTTTCTCTTCTAGCCAATCATTGCGAAACAGATATGTATGCCAAAAATACAGAGCTTACCAGGATATACACATTATTAATGATATGGAAATCAATGAACTCTATTTTTTGGAAGTTTAACTTGAACTTACCAATAAAGGATATGAATAAATGGAGTTTGTTTAAGCAAGGTTAGTATTTTAGGAATGGAGAAGCCATGCACATCGGCTCCTTGTTGACTATTATTTTTGGATAGCCCTCCTTCTTAGTTTTATTAGCGCTTTATGGATGAGCTTTATCTCTGTGATAATTGGTTTGGCTCTTATACTAAAGCAAATTCTGGTGTAAAAACAAAGAAAAGAAGAGTAGCTGATGTAAAACTTAAAAAGGTTAAAAAGAGAATGATCCTATGAATTCTGTATTACTATTTGAATCATTGAGCATAATTATTGACCTGACTGCCTGAATACTTTGCATTTTACGATTTGCTAACTCGTGTATTTGAAATTTGAAATTTAAAAAGATTGATCATTCAATTAATTTTTTATACATGCAACTAAAAGTAGGACAAATTGAAGAAAATCATGCTATTTAATAAGTATTATCAATTAGACTCATCAAGAGTGTATATCTAGCGTGTTGATCAAAAATGTGCCAAATTCAACGATTTAAATAATTCCACATTAAATTAAATGTCCCATATCCAATAATTCCTGATTCAACACTGGCCGTAGTACTATCTAGAAACACTTAAAACTTCCATAGACAAGAACTAATTTCTAGATTTGACTAGCTAATTCAATATTTTTAACCTTACCTTCGATCTTCTATTGTTAGCAAAAGCAAACACTCACACTCAGGATACCACTTGGCTTCAACAGCTGATTCACCGTCACTTGTGGATCTAATACGAAAGTCTCAAAAATGTGCAGCTCCCAAAATGTGCTTCTGACTGCGAGATAGTTTCTTTGATGAAGGGTTCAATAAAATATGTATCTTGTGTTTTATCTTAGGCCTTCAACCAGATGGTTCAAATTTTATTGAGACTTATCTCCTCATATTTGGTGTGCTGCTAATCATAATATTTAAATAATACTATTTTAAAGAATATATCGTAGATCAGCTATATATATCCAGCCCTTAAAATAGAATTGATGAGCTTTCCCGATATTCATTTGCCTAATTGGTTCGAGAAATATCTCACCATGCTGGCCAATCTAAAAAATATTAAAAATAATTCATTTATCCTTTTCCTAGAAAAACTAAAAGATTAATGCTTATTTAATGGTCCCATGGAAAAAAATATTAATAAACTCATTGGAATCAAAAAACCAGAAGTCTCCAACACTTTGAAAAAAGTGGAAATTTCAATATCAACCAAAAAGATTGATGTTTCTTCAAATGATTCTGAAAATTAATCATAAAAAATAAAGGAAGAAGTTAATCATAAAAAATTTAGCGATTTAGAAATGTTTAGAAAGAAAAAGAAAAGAATATTTAAGGTAGCATCAGAAATAAATAATGTTACCCCTATCAAACAAAAGACATTATCCAAAAATACTCCAAGAACAGAAAAAACTGAAGACTTGAAGAGGTTGAATAATAGCAAATCACCATCAAAAAGAACCCCACCTTTTAAAAAGATTAAAAAGCAAAAGAGACCTTTGTAAAGAACGCTTTACTATGGAGAAACTAAAAAATTTATGCCCAAAAATAATCCAACTTCTGATTTATTTCTGGAGAATATCACTTCTTCATCTTCCTTAATGTATGATCAGACCATTTTCTTTGATTCCAACAGAAAAATTGAAAGAAATTACACCAAAAATCAAACTGATGCAGATGACCTAAAAGGATTTTTTGTTCCTGAAACTCCTCGGCCTGACGTAGCAAAAAAGATAAAACTTGAGAAAAGAACTTACTCAATGGATTGGTTAATAAATTCAACAACAACAGGATTAAAGGGATGATTTTCATAATATTCATGCTAACAATCACTTCCTTGTTTTCTGGAATATAAACACATATTTATTTTCTGATCTGTTTTATGAATTTGAAATTTGAAAAACTGATCATAATGACCAAAATGACTGAAAGATATTAAATTTTTAATTTTTAAGATAATTACAATAGATCTATCTTTGAAAATATTTAATAATACAATAGACTTATCGTGATTATAACCATTTCCTATTTGCATAATTTTTATTGTCATAAGCATTGATTATGCTTATCAAATCATTTTTGAGCATTTAAACCATACATGCAAATACCACAAGTCTTCCCTCGAACTAGTCGAATATGCAATTTTTATCTGTAAGTGACTCCCCAATAATTTTGCATTTCCAATATTAGTCAACTAATCCAGTCAATAAAGCAACGTAATAATCACTGCACAATTTTCAAACATACAACTAAAGTAAGTTGGCCATTTAGTGTCATCAACAGCATTCTCCTTCTTTATAAAAAGTGAATTGATTAACTCCCTTTTTATAAGAATTTTAAGGATTGGCATTTTGTTGTTTGATTGTGCGAATATTTGATTCAAAAATTATTTTTTAAAATAATTCTTCGACTAAAATTTAAAAATAAAAGGATATTGAGTCTTCCATTCATCAAACTCTGCAGGTAGATTCGAGTAGATTTGTTTGGTTTATAGAATGAAAGTGAGGATAACAAAAAGAGGTAGTGATTTGTTCATTATAAAATAAAATTTAGGTAAAATTATTTGTTTGATCTTATTCAAATTCAATATCAAATCTTTTTAAGACAATAACTATCTCAAAATATTTACTATGAAAAAGGATTTGAGATTAGATGTAAAAATTATTATTTTTATGTTAAATATCTCAAACTTACAAGAAAGGCCATCCTTTTTTGCTGCAATTTTATACTTATTCTATTGATAAAGAAAATTCAACGTTCAGAATCAAGCTCCTTTCATCGAAAAATCAATTACTAATAGCAAGCAGATCTAATTAAATCCTAAAATTTTAAAATATAAATGTGCATGAAAGTCTTGAAGGTTATCCGGCAGCTGCTACGAATGGTTGACTCCTTTCCAGCCACACAGTTCTTCCGCTTCCAGGGAGAGACAGAGTACGCCACTGCCACTGGCGGCTTCCTCTCCCTTATCATCATCGTTGTATTTGTTATCCTCTTCACCTCCACGGGGTTGGATGTCGTCAACAAGGTCAATGTGACTGCAACTTCCAATTTTCAAAGCTAAATTGAGCCTAGTCCTGCCAACATCACTGCTGGGCCTGACGGAGATTTTATGTTTGCTATTAAAATTTATGGAGTAAATTTCAGCGATCCTACAACAACTGTCTTCGATATAATTCTGTCTCAGCAATCTTTTACTCCTATCTACAATCCTGTCTCTTCAACTGTAGTCACCATGACTCCTTGCACTTAATATCATTTTAATTTTGATGAATCTATCAGAAAATCCTTTTATACATATAATCTATCCTAATGGCTATGCCCTTCTATGGATTATCAATTTTAGCTGCAAGGAAAATTGACCTCTCAACTCTTTAAACAATTTTCTCTGACTGTCATGAGATGTAACACAAGTCTGCATAGTAACTGTATGAGTGATGCTAATGTTGCTGCATTACAAAATTATTTGGGATATTTTACTATTGCAGTTGCTGTAGTCAATAAATAATTAAATCCTTCCTCTAGTAATGTTTACTAAAATTTTTATATTGATGACAAAAATTATTTTGGATTTACCACCAATTTAGCAGTCAGAGTCAATGTTGATGTGCAAGCATATGAAATATCCACTGACAGTAGTTTACTACCTTTTTCAAATCAGTATATAGAAGATGGATTAATTCTTGGGGACGTGTTCGAGCATTATGCCTTACCTGTAGCTAATGGAATTTATTTCAATATGGCATTTACAAAATCAGCCATCGTCGCTAATTACAACAGGACCTTCACAAAGATCGACGATTTCTTGTCGTACATTGGAGGACTGATCGGGACTATGATGGGGATGTTTTTTATCATAGGCTCCTATAACAAGCTCTGCTACTAGGTGAGCTTGGGCAACAAACTGTTCGTCTATGACAAAGAGACCAAAATAAACTCAAATGTCTTCAACATTGCCTTCTATTTCGGAGTCCTCATCTGTAAAGTTGGTAATTGGTTTGGATACCTCAAAGATTGGATGCCCATAAAGAAGTATGAGGAATGCAGCAGCGAAATGGAAAAGCAGCTTGACGTCGGCTACCTCATGAAAAGATTAATTTTCGTTGAACGGGCTCTATTAATAATCTTTGATGAGAATTAGTATACAACCTTATTATTACAAGATAAGCCCACAATAAATTAAATAAAAAAACAAAGGGAAATGATGGATATTTCTATTAAATTATAAAAAAAATTTGATCATTAAAATAAAGTGAAAAACAATAATAATCCAAGTATAAATTAAGTTTGGATTGACGAAACAGGTGCAAAGCCTATAAAATTTGAACCAGATTTAAGTGAAAGTTCAAATGAGTCCCTTCACAGCAATAGTCTGAAATCAATTAAATTAAAAATTAAAAATATAAGTCAACAATCCTCTCAGCCAAATCCGAACCTCAAGCAAAATAGGATATTAAATTTGGTGAATAAATCTTTACTTAAAAGGCTTCATCCTGAGGGCGATGAAGTAAATAAAGTGACTGGCTATAAAAATGTAGAAAGCATACAAAATAAGAGTGGAATATAAGATGGGATTCAATCATAATTTGGAGATATTTCTTTTCAAAAGATATAAATGAAGCAAGGAATACGATAATTTTAAAATGAAGGGGGTGATTATTGATAAAGGGCTTTATTATTTATTGTCGTTCAGAAAAAACATTGCTTTAAATTATTATTAATTTTCCCTTAGCATCCATTTAGACAATGTTTAAATTACATTTGCAATTATTTCTAATCATTTACAAATTTAAATGACAAATCATGCTTCAGCCCTCCTTCTCGGATTAGCCTTACTTTTGCCATTCTGTCTAACTATTAGCTGTACTGTCACAGATGCTCAATCAGTTACCATAGTAAATATTGCCTAAACAAGGGAAACAAGGCAGTTCTTTGTCTTCATTTGACCTATACCTATAACGTTTCTAATGTTACCAGCGCTGGAGAGAGATACTATGCATATAGTATTGATATTGATCGTTTTCTCAGTATTAAAATGGGAGGCATTTCCGCCATATTCAGCAACAATTCAGCTCCAGTGATCTCTGCTCAAGTTGACGTCTATTTTCAAAATCAAGGAAGCTCATCCTTCACGTCTTTTATAATCTATAATTCAACAGCAGCAATCACCCGCAACTATGTTTCGTTTCTAATTCAAACCAGTGGAGGCAATTTCAACGGTCTACAAAGTGATAATCCTTGTGACAGCAGTTGTACATGTTTTAACAATTAATGTTTTCAAAGCTCAAGTGGTGGGTATGGATCATCCGATGGAGTATTCTATATATCTTGGATAGGATCAGATTCAAAAAATAACCAATATTTAAGCCAAGCAATGCGTCTTTCAAGATTTAGTCTGTATTCAGTGAATAGTCTATACAGCTCCGTACAGCAAGCGATAAAATCCTCATGAGTCGTGATTTGATTCACTTATTAATTTGATTACCAAGTCATGATAGTCATAATGGTCAATTCAGATAATTATTTGACCAACATCCAAAATTGATTGAAAATTGAGTCATATTACTAATGATAAGGAAGGCAATTCGTAATTATAAACAAATTGTACAAATATTTTATACTTACCGATAGATGTCAAAAGATATTGTTATTTTTCAGTCCCCAATTACATTTAACTAAACTTACGGTAACAACTAATTTGTCGTGATTTGGCGAAAGTTTCATGACTTAAATACAGAATTATAATTATAATTAAGTTTAAACTATATCAATGGAAAATAAACAATCATGCTTACGGGATTTCTAAGTACTTAATAAACTCGGAGAGGGAGCTTTTGGTCAAGTTTATAAAGTTAAACGCATCTTAGATGGAAAGGAGTATGCGCTTAAGAAAGTAATAATGTTCTTATTCAGATTAGAATTGGCTCCATGAAGCCCAAAGATAAATAAAATGCTTTGAACTAAGTACGCATTCTTGCCTCCTACGACGATGAATTTATTATTGGTTTCAAGGAGGCCTTTTACGATTAAATATCATAAACGCTGTGCATGGTAATGGAATTTGCAGCCGGTGGAGATATCCTCAAACTAAATCAAACCCATCTCAAACAACATACAAGATACAAAGAAGAGGAAATTTGGACTGCACTCGTTCATATGACAACTGGCCTCAAGTCTCTCCACGATAAGAAAATTCTGCACCGAGATCTAAAATGTGCAAATGTATTTATAACTGCTGATAAAAAATATAAACTTGGAGATTTAAATGTCTCAAAGGTTCTAAAGAAGGAACTTGCTTGCACACAAACTGGAACACCTTATTACGCCAGTCCATAAGTGTGGAAAGATCAACCTTATGGAGTCAAGAGCGATATGTGGTCGTTAGGCTGTGTTCTTTATGAAATGGCAGCTTTGAGGCCCCCTTTTACTGCAAATGACTTGGCTGGACTTTATAAGAAAGTATGCATCGGAGTGTTCGAAAGAATTCCCAAATAATATTCAAATGACTTGCAGGGCATAATAAGTTCATTGCTAAAACTGGATCCAAAAAAACGGCCTGACACGAAATAGCTTTTGAACAATCCTCTACTTCACAAATATTACAAAGGAGAGATGTAAACTGAATAAAAGGACGAGTTTTCAACTGACTGTTTACTGCAAACAATAAAATTTAATCCAAAAGATCTCAAGGGTTTAAAACATAATTTACCGAAGGCAAATTATATAGCTTAGTAATAAAACTAGGAATAAAAAAGTTGCAAGAATATCAAGAAGGAAGTCGAATTAAAGAAGTAAGTGTAGGTCCAACCAAAGGTTGAGATCAAACAATAACAACCTGAGCCAAATCCGATTTCTATTAAAAAGATGATGAGTATTGAAGAAAATTAAAAGAAACTAAAATAGTTTATCGAGAAAAGACGCATGAACGATCAAAAAGAAAGATAAAATCACCTACTCATGCTCAAGGAGGAAAATCAATAGCTGATCAAAAAAAAGGAAAGAATACTATCTGCCTGCGGGGCCAGAAATCAATATATCTGCGAATCACCGAAGATAGCAGTGCATAGAAAAGAGGAAATAACCTTTATCCCTCCACCTATTAGTTGCAAACCAACGAGGAAAGATGAAAGTTCTGGTCTCAATGCTAAACTACCCCCTAAACCTCAAGGTCTTGCTCCCATGTATAAATTACCCCCAAAACCAAACTATCATATTCCAATTATTGCCATAAATTCTGTTAATAAATCAACTGATGTCAGCCAAAGATAAAGAGAAAAATCAAAGGAAAACTATCGTAATCTTGGAGCAAGGATAGTAAATGATTATAATCCTCTACCAATGACTCCTAATTCAAGAAGAGTAAATCGATGTAGTAGTGCTCAAAAGATAGTGTATCCTTCATGGTGGGGCTGATGAAGGATTAAGATATGTGATCATATTTCTTTGTATCTATAGATAAGGATATAGTAAATTATCGAGCAAATGATTATTTTATGTAAAAGATTGATTTAAATGGGGGTGTTATTGATCGATCAGTTTCCTCCTCTAAGTCTCAACACCAAGTGAAGGGTGGATTCCTTTTGAATGTTGTAGTCAGACAAGCTGCGTCCGTCCTCAAGCTGCTTTCCAGCAAAGATAAGTCTTTGCTGATCTGGGGGAATACCTTCCTTGTCCTGGATCTTTCCCTTGACGGTTTCAATTGAGTCAGAAGGCTCAACATCGAGGGTGATGGTCTTTCCAGTGAGGGTCTTGACGAAGATTTGCATTCCTCCTCTGAGTCTCAACACTAAGTGGAGGGTGGATTCCTTTTGAATGTTGTAGTCAGATAAGCTTCTTCCGTCCTCAAGTTGCTTTCCAGCGAAGATAAGTCTTTGCTGATCTGGGGGAATACCTTCCTTGTCCTGAATCTTTCCCTTGACAGTCTCAATAGAGTCAGAGGGCTCAACATCAAGAGTGATGGTCTTTCCAGTGAGGGTCTTGACGAAAATTTGCATTCCTCCTCTAAGTCTCAACACCAAGTGGAGGGTGGATTCCTTTTGAATGTTGTAGTCAGACAAGCTGCGTCCGTCCTCAAGCTGCTTTCCAGCGAAGATAAGTCTTTGCTGATCTGGGGGAATACCTTCCTTGTCCTGGATCTTTCCCTTGACGGTTTCAATTGAGTCAGAAGGCTCAACATCGAGGGTGATGGTCTTTCCAGTGAGGGTCTTGACGAAGATTTGCATTCCTCCTCTGAGTCTCAACACTAAGTGGAGGGTGGATTCCTTTTGAATGTTGTAGTCAGATAAGCTTCTTCCGTCCTCAAGTTGCTTTCCAGCGAAGATAAGTCTTTGCTGATCTGGAGGGATTCCCTCCTTATCCTGGATCTTTCCCTTGACAGTTTCAATTGAGTCAGAAGGCTCAACATCGAGGGTGATAGTCTTTCCGGTTAGGGTCTTGACAAATATTTGCATTGAAGTTTGTTTTTAATTATGAACTCTATCCTTATTTCCAAGAGTTTAAGAGAGCATAATTCTGACAATTTCTTATGATTTATTAAAAATCCTCAGAAATGATCAGAACCTCATCATCATCTGAAATTATTTTTTTTATCTTGTAAATGAAGGAATTTTCGGCATTTTAAATATACATAATTTGCTGAATAACACTTTCCATTAGTAGAAGAGAGGGAAAAGGACTGCAAATTCAGAAATATTATACTTATTATTTATAAATTTGGTTTATCATCAACTTCATTTACATGCCAACGATAACATCACATTTTCATCAAGAAAAGCAGATTTATATTTTGCAATCGACAACTGATATGAGTGAATAACTTAGTAGTCAACAAAGATGTGATTTTTAAATTAAATCATACTCTGAGAATTCGGTGTAATAGATCTATTTTATTGATAAATAAACTATTAATAAGCCTCAATAATTCGTAATTCTTTTCGAGGCCAAATTAATATCGTTATGATAATTTGAACTCTTAGCTGTAGTATATCAGCTAAAAAAAATGCATCATTTTTTACTAAAGAAGAATGCAAATAGTATCTATAGTTAAAATAGTCCATGATTAATATTGTTGATCAAGTTCGTCAATCATTGACTCTCTTCAATGGCGAGATAGTCATCTTTTAGCCATTTGAAAGCATAACGAGAATCATTATTGTCAATCATACGCCGTATATCAGCGGGATACTTCCAAAAATTGCCAAAGAGTCGAGAGTGATTATAAGCCTCAGCATAATCCTTATGAACCCTGTATCCGAGCCAAGCAGTAAACAAAGCAAAGAATTTTCCGATATACTTGGAATTAGGATGCACAAAAGCATACGAAGAAATGACCCCAAACTGCATTAATACGATAATACTGCTAATCCAGCCGCAGGGAAAGCGATTAAACTCTTATTATATTGCTCTTTGTTAATGATATAGCTGAGATTGTCATGATTGCCGTGGGCGCGAGCCCACTCCTCGAACCTCGTGATCACTAAATCGATGCGTTTTTGATTCAAGGAATCAGTTTTAATCCTCCCTGAACCCTCGAGAATAATGGGATTACCGTAAGGGAACATAATTAAATACAGCCAACAAAATCGTACTATTGAGAAATATTAAATTGGGTTTAAATAGGCCTATCAGATCTTTTGTTGCTTGTCTGTACGCTTCTTTCTGATGTCCAAGTTCTTTTGCCTTCTAGCATCTTGCTGAGCCTCAAGCTTGCCTGTCTCCACCTTTTTAGCCTTTTCCTTAAAAATGGCTTCGATCAGAACTGTTCTGTTTTTGAACTGATTTCCCTTCGAGGCGAGGTAGAACTTATGATAGAGAGTACGATCAATCTTTTTGGCTTCACGATACTTCTTCAAAAGTCTCCTAAGAACTCGCTGTCTTCTCACCCAAAGGATTTTGGTGGGCATTCTGGCCTCGCGAGTACCTCTACGTTTACCAGCACCAGTGTGATTTCCTTTGCGTTTGGCTTCTAAATGAAGTCTAGCTCTAGATCTGGAATGAACAATTTGTTTGCGCTTCATTATGAGACCGTCCTTGATAAGTTTGCGGACAAAGACACGGGAGTTTGCTTGGCCGATTTGCTCGACCTCGTTGGGATCCATCCATACACGTTTTTTGCCGCACTTCAGTACTTCGGAGGCAATTCGTTTCTGACTCTTAAGACTCACCATAATTTGCAAAGTAATATAAAATTTAATATTTCTTAATTAATATTCGACAATTCACTTGTCTTCAATAAGGAGTGGATTTAAATAGGCGCGAATGATCAACCAAAGATTCTGTACGATTTGCCCATCGAGGTCTTGATGTGGAGGGTTCCCACGTTTTGCCATCCCTTCTTCATCAAAGAAACCAAGAAGTTAATTGACATGATTAAATTTTGTCTAAGGTTGTCTTCTCCAGTTTCAACGCTACCGATGGCTGTACCCAAGCAGGATGCCTTTTTGGACTGGAACTTAACAGTGTGCTTCAACTCTTCAATTTTGGCAGTAATTTTCTCACCCTCGGCAAGAGTAATGGGGAACAAGCCCATCTTGACCAAAACGTTACCCAAAAGCTTAGTGGTCTGTTTGGCAACAGAATCACTAGCCAAAAGGACATCATACTTCTTTGCCCATTTTTTGATTTTGGTCTTATCCTTATTGAAAGCCTTGAGGCCATCAACATCAATGTAGGAGATACCGTTAGTAGTAGCTTCCTCAATATGAGCAGCGTTAGCAAGGACACAAACCTAAATAAAGAATGCGGTACTTTAATGTTGCTATATGCCTTATGGGGGAGACGGACAGTTCCATTGAATCTTTTATCGGGATCATAGTCACGAAGACCGATTTGCAATTCGACGGTTTCGACAAACTTGCGGGGCTTGCGAGTAGTAAGCAGATCGGTGATAGTCTTCTTGAGGAAATCCGAGTTAATTTTGCTCATAAATAATATATTTGATTAAATCTAAAAATAATAAATATTTTCTTGGTTCCTATGCAACCCCGCTTTATCCATCCAATCCCTTGCCTCCAAAAAATATTTCGCAATTATTGTAGACTACCTATGATGAGTCAATGATTATTACAAATTTGGCAGTTACGTTCTTTTTTTAATTCGTATTTTGTTCTCAGGATTTTTGTTGTGGTAGTTAGACTTAAATAAGGAATAATTATAAAAGATCTTATCGATCATTAGTGAGAGAAGCATAATTCTCAATGCTTTTTGTCAATCGCATACGGACAGAAGAGGCAGCTAGCTTCAATTTCATCCTTGTCATATATCATTGATTTGCTGCTGTTTTGAATTTACTACTGTAGCTGCTTGGACATTGCGAAAAACTAATCAAAGTTCATTGTGCTCTTGTTTCCTAAGTATTTTTAGATTTTTTTATTAGGATGGTCCAGTTACGCAAACTGCCGGATTTTATTAAGATCGATGAGCCCATTTTATGGTTCGTAAGAATCAAAGGCTTCCTTTATCTGCAGAATTTGGTTTTGGTTGAGTCCCTGATTCAAGTACTTTTGCATTTGAAAGTCTTTAGGGAGAGTAAAGGTATTGTTCGTTTCAGAATTTCCCATTAATGATGGTGTATTAATTATAATGCTATATGGAATATGTCATAGTTATAGGCTCTTCTTTGACTTCATTTATACAAGTCAAAACAGGCCTACCAAAAATAATTTATTATTTAGCCTCATCCGAACTGAAATTGTTCCGAATTTGATGTATAAAGCATTTATATGTTTTCTCGTATAAAGTTCTATAAAAAATGGGACTTTAATCCTTAAAAAATAAAATTGGTAAAATAAAAATGACCTATAATTGTGAACAAAAATCATTGCAAGTGACTTTCAAATCCCTAAGATATTTTCTTCCTTTTTAATATTTCTTTTGTTTCTGACCTACCTAAAGGTGATTACGTCACCATCATTTTTTTATTTATTGTCCATTTCTACAAATTCTGAAGGCTGCACCTTATTTCTAGATTTCATTTTTTATAAATACGATGTCCTCGCCCTTAAGAAGGGGTTTTCGCTTGCAAACACCCGGTCTGTGGAAGCACCCTAATGATTATTAATGTCGAAAATCAACTCATTATTTCCTTCCTAAGAAGAGAAAGTAGCTGCTGTCTTTATTTTTATCTTTTTTACCTCCTCTCCTGAGCAAAATTTAATTGATAAGCTCTCCATTTTGCGATAACCATGAAAACTCATGTCCATTTTTTTCTCTGGGTTTACACTTTTCCTGTCCGCAGTTAGGTTCCTATTGATTACGGTGATAAAAGAGTGTGGTTTGGTGTTCAAATTAGTGAAGCTCATCTTTGAATTGGCTTGTTTAATAAAATATTAAATATATTACTGAATACCACCATGAGATACAATAACATATTTTTAATGTCATTGACCGTACACTTAAGTGCAACGAATAACCTAAATATTGGATCCACTTTAGTCGAATTTACTCAAGTTTATGAAAAAATTATATTACTGAATCAAAAATAATCGTATCTTGAATATATTTATTAAATACGAAACCCTACTTTATGTAAATAGGTTCATATGGTAAATTTATGAGTGCAGTTTAATTTATTGAGCAGAAAAGGATGGAAGCGGATGGAGGAAATGGGCAACTTCTATTAATTTATAATTATTTATAATTGTTATATTACAAAATCAAAATGCTTATGACCCATTTGATGGATTTTTATATTCATTTTTGTTTCCATGCACTTTTATCAATAAATATCACTACTAACTACATCATTCTTCTTCATAACTCATGTACTCATATTTTTTATTAATCATTTGAGATGAAGTTTTTCTTCAAATTTGCTGGTATTCTTTGGTGAATGCAAAATACAAATTGAAATATCAAATGGCTATAAAAAGTGCGTCAATATCATGTGTCTGATGGTATTTTGGTGTTGTTTAACTTTTACTAATGAAACTTCATTAAGTTATAATTCATTCAAATATTAACTTGTTTGGGGTCGAACACTCTTGGGAAGTATTGTTGGATAGCCTGCTGTTGATTGGCTATACTGATGTATGTTTTGCTGATCTAGTAGATCCATATGAATTTATCAAATGTTTTGGGGATGATCAATTGAAATGATTTTAGCTAATATTTTGACTTAACGAGTGCTTTTACTTCTTTCCATCTCGTTTTGTATCAAATATCTCGATACCTTCCTTAAAGTGGTATGTGATCTATTTTTTATTATTATTCTTAGATAGCTATAACTTGCACTGGATGATATATTTTAATGAAAAATAAATAACATGATACATTGATCATGACTCATAACACTGAAGACAGTTTAATAATAATAAACCCATCATACGAAATCTGCATCTTCGTCCATGTCCAAATCCCATTCGGCTCCGCCTTCTTCGTTCGACTCCTCATATTCTTTACAATACGTTAAG
>Ga0302186_10000563_pt1 | contig 33029 bp, 35 predicted proteins | sample II_Bog_E1_2_FD_198782 | JGI IMG/M metagenome (GOLD analysis project Ga0302186, IMG submission 198782) | Peat permafrost microbial communities from Stordalen Mire near Abisko, Sweden - II_Bog_E1_1 | ecosystem: Environmental > Terrestrial > Soil > Wetlands > Peat | place: Sweden: Abisko... | reverse complement strand
ATTTTCCCTACAAAACAATACAACGAAAAACAAATTAAAAAAAAAACATAAGAATATAACAACGAAAAGCTCCAAACCAAGGCTAATTGGATATTATAAGGGTTTTGAAATTGTGAATAAAAGAATTAGTAAATAAATAAAAAATCTACTTATAAAAAATCCAATAAAAAAATTCCATGTCTTTAAACCCTTTGATTTCTTCTTCAGGTCATAGGTGGACATTGGATTTTTTGATCATGTAAATTTTGAGGACTACAAATATATTACGCTCTCCCAACCTAAAATGTGTCTTGGGCTGTTCAAATCCTTCAAAAAAAATTTATTGCCATGAAAAAAATCTCCGCATGCATCTTTTTAAAACAATATCTTAAAAAACCATTTTTTTTCAAAATTTACTTGTTGCAGAGAACAATGGTTGATCCTTTGAAATTTAAGAAAATTGCATTTTTTGCAAAACAGCAATTTATAAGATGGATGATCAATGCGTTTATAATAACCGATGTTATTCATTTCTTTTTATTGCATAAAACCAACTTCTAAAAGTACATAAAAATGAAAGCAATACACCAAAGGGAAATCCCAAATCACAAATGATATTTGTGTCTTAAACCATATATGGAATCTAATAAAAAATAATAGATTTTTTTTTTTAATTTGAAATCCATATTATTTTTTATGAAGAAGCAATTATGATCAAATAACATTTTTTAATTGGGGGAGGGGGAAAAAAAGAGCAAAACAAAAAATTAATTGTGAACTAAATTCATACTGTTTCAATGAGAGATAGCCAACAAGCACCAGAGAAACATTTGAAATAGCATCACCATATATCCAATAAATTTATATAAGAAAGCAAAATTGAATCGTCGGAATCTGCCTTTAAATATTTTTTGATCGATTTCCAAAGTTTGTTCATTCTGGAACTTTTTTTAAAATAGTAATTTAATTAAATTCGTCTTAAAACTTAATAACTATGCTAAAAATAGCATCAAAACCAAATACTAATAAACTTTAGAAAATGGCAGAAAATAAAAAAAATAGACTGGATTACTTCAATGCCAGAGATCAAGTTCATCCTTTAAATACATTCTATGAAGGGGAGGAGAACTTTGATGGCATTTTGACAGAAAACAGACGTTTTACAAACATAATCTTTCTTCTTGTTTTTTTACTCCTAAATGCTGCTCTGATATATTACTCTCAAATGGGTGAGAAAAAATGAAAATTACTTTAAAAATTAATTCTTTTCTAAATGCAGTGATTATTCAATCAGATTGGAGAAGATTGTATTTTGGGACTGATTTTCGATCAGATTTTTGCGGACATAAACAATTACTCAATCAGACTTATCTATATTATTATGATCCTGAGGATGTGGGAGCAATTGGGATTTGCATGACGACATGTCCTTCAGCCGATGTAAGAAAAAAAAATTAAAATAATTTCCAAAATATTTGATAATTAGGGAGTGAATGTATGTTTCTATAATCAGTTCAATAATCAAAGTCTTGATGATTATTGTTATACAACATATACAACATCAACAGTAGGCTATTATTGCATGCCTTTGGACATGAATAGTGTGAAAAGGAAAATCATTGAAACCGAGACAAAATCTACTTTTAATTCAATGAAACAAATAGCAGGAGATATCTGGAGGGTTTAATAAACTTTGAAATTTTTCTTTATTATTAAATGAATATTAGTTAAAGGATCTCATTTGCATATCATTTGGAATAATGCTTTTTGTTGGAATATTGTTTTCCTTGAGTTTGATGATCAAAAGTAAAATAAAATCCATATTATTGAATATTTTTATTCCATCTAGAACCAAATGCAATCATAATTTTTCTCGCTCTATATTTTATGTTAGGATTTGGGATGGTTGGTTGGATGATCTATTTAACGCCTAAAGACCAAAATAGATTACTCAAGAAATATTGTCTCAACGCTTCAAGTTCGGAAGGTTGTGAGCAAGACTATCTCTTTTTTTTATTTGTAATAACATTTTGAGTTTTAAAGAGAAACTTTTTCCTTATTTAACTATAATGATAGATTCTTCAATACGTTATGATTGGGATCATGGCCTTTTTATTTCTGGCATTGATAGTTTATGTCAAAAGAGTTAAAAGAATTGCAAAATACCTTGCATTTTTCAATGATTTTATCAGTAAAACCAAATTATCTTAAAAATTATTAATTTTCTTTTAAGAAATCGGCACATTGTTTTTATTTTTAATTGTGAACTTTCTTGTTGAAATCGTGTTTATTCTATATGGCTTATTTTTGTTTGTTTCGGCGATGTCAAGCGGACAAGTTCAAACAGTCAATGCTCCAAGTTTCATACCATCAATTTAATAATTTTTTTTTTATTTTTTAATATAGACTTATTTCCTGCTCCACAATACAGAAAAATCATCGTTGATAACATTAACATCTATGGTCTAATTTTCGTGGGAGTGATGTTTTATTGGTGGATCATGGCATTTTCAAACTTCAACAGGTTCATATTAACAGGAGCTATTTCCACCTATTATTTTAGCAAAGCCAAACAAATTTTAAATGTATATTTTTTTTTCTCATTTAAAACATTACAAAATTAATAGAAACCAGTGGCAAGAGGGGTTAAATTAGGATTGATGAATAATCTGGGTTCAATTCTATATTGTTCACTTCTATTATCAATTGTCTGGCCTATGAGGGCAGTTTTATTTCGAATTAAAGACATATTTGTGAAAACAATCGATAAAACCACTAAACGTTTTCGCTTTTGTCTTGCTTTTTGGACTCCTTGCCTTATGATTCACGAGGCTCGATTAAAATTCCTTCGAACAAGAAATCTCATTCATGTAAATTTAATTAAATTTCATATATTTACTTTAATTTCCATGAAAGGTCACGATTTTCGGTGATGATTTCTATAGGGCAGGGCAAAGGCTTTTTTATTTAAGACTTCGTAATTTGTCAAGAATCGATGCTTTTAAGAAAAATTTGGGATTCGTGAATTTCATTGGAAATGTAAACCAAGAACTTTCACAGAAATTTTATTTAATTTAGATATTGATTGCAAGCTCTGGCTCTTGTTTCATTTTTACTTATACCAACTTTTTCAAGGAAACACTTTTAAAAGAAAGCATTGATAATGTTGAATACCTTTTCGCCATTCCATTTATAATATTTTTTTGTGGGATTTTCCTCGGAAATGTAATAAAACCTAACTAAAAACAAATTTCCTTCCCAAAAACAAAATCATTCATGTTTTTATTTTTTAAGAATTTCGGATGTCTCTATGATCAATTAACAGAAACGATCCTTATTTGTTTCATTGCAGATGAAGAAATGTTCACAGGACGTCATCGTTTCGCTGAGGATGATATGCGAAAGTTCATGGATCTCTTCGGCCAAGAGAGTGATGATGTTCGGAACATGGCGACTACAAAAGTGAACCCGTTTAAAATAGACAAAAACAATGAGGTGGTGAAATACGAGCCAATGATTCCTTTAAATAATAATAACAACAATCCTCTCAACAAAACAGGGGAAAACAACTTTATGAAGTTCCTCAAAATAAACGATTTGGAGCCTGAATCTGGTGAAAAGCTGAGGAAAATTGAAAAGGTTTACGATCCAATTAATAACACATTCAAAGTCCATGCGCAATTAATTCAGAAAAATGAGGAGGATGGGGAGATGGAAAAATCTGTGAAATCTTTGAACACTAATAACGAGAAAAGCAAGGAAGAAACTCCAGTCATTAGTAAGCCAGGCAGTCAATCTATACTTCCAATGCCTCCAATACAACAATCACGATTGGCAACCCCACAAACAGAAAAAGTTGTGATTAATTCGAAAAACAACTCACAACCTGCTTCACAAATGATTCCAATGCAACAATCAAGATTGGCAACCCCACAAACAGAAAAAGTTATGATTAATTCGAAAAACAACTCACAACCTGCTTCACAAATGATTCCAATGCAAAAATCAAGATTGGCAACCCCACAAACAGAAAAAGTTGTGATTAATTCGAAAAACAATTCACGACCCACTTCAAAACAAATTGACATGACTGAATTTTTTGCAAATAATCAACAAAGACCAAATTCCAATAGTCAAAATTTAAACATGAGCAAAAATAATGAAAATCTACCAAATTCTTCAATTATTACTGGAGCTCAGAAAAATAATCAAAATTTGAATTCAAGCAAAAATGAAATGAAATTGGAGGATTTTTCAAGACCTGGGTCTTCGAATAAAAACGATGTTCTGAATACCTCGGGTAATATAAAAGACAGAAGTTTTGTAGAAATTAAGAAGTTGGAAATTGAGGATTTAGAGAATAATAGCAACGCCAGCTATGAAAATGAAGAGGAAGAAGAGAAGAAAGGAGATCAAAAAATGTTGAATCTTTCAAAGGATAATGAAAAAAAAACGGAGGCGTTCAAATTCAAAAATGAAGAGAAAAGCAATAAGTTTTTAGATAGTTTCAATAACCAGTTTAATCTCGATCAGAATCGAATGAAGAATAATAATGCAATTGGAAAATCCACGCTCAATAAAGATAATCCTTATCATTTTTAATTTTTAAAAGAGAAGAAATATAGTGTTAACTTATTGAATGAGACACTGTATTTAACAAATTATCATTAAAAAAAAATATTTATAATTTTTCAAATTAATTTTTTTTTTAATTTAAATAAATAAAATTTTTCATTTTTTTTTTATCAAAATGATAAAAGGATCATTGTTTTTTTTTTCAAATTAATTTAAATAATTAATTAACTAAAGATGAAATTTTTCCTTTTCATACAAAATTTATTTTCTAAATTTAAATAAAAGAACTATAGAACAAGCTATGTCTTTATGATAATTAATAAAATTAAGAAGAAAAAAATACAATTTATATCTTTTCTTTCATGAATTCATTATCCAATTGGAACACTTTAAATTCCTGTTCTGATAACGGATCTAATTTCTAAATAAAAAATAAAAAATAAATTTTTTTAGTGTAATTTTTAATTTGCTTACCTCAATTTTCCTCTTCAAGTTAAAATTGTGCCATTCTGTTTTAAAATGTGTCCTAAATTCCGTGTTATTCTCAAAAGCAGCTGCTTTACAAGCCAAACATCTCAACCCTGGCTTTCCTCCTTCTTTTTTTTCAGGTTCCGTTTCTATTTTCACCACCTTTTTTTCTTCCTCTTCTCTTTCTTCTTTATTATCTTCTTTTTTCATTTTGTTTGTCTTTTCTTTTTTTTCCTCTTTTTCTTTAACAGTTTTCTCATTTTCTTCATGATTCTTGTTTTTATGATTTTTTTTATTCTTTGTTTTTTTCCTACAAATTCAAAAAATCTCATAAATTCAAAAAATCTCAATACTTCTTATCATCATCTGAATCATCAGAACAATCTTCCTTCAGTTCATCCCCTTCCTTATAATCTGGCCTTATCTCGAGATTCACAGTCCCTGCAGATTCTATATCAGTCACTTCCTTATTGGCAACATATGGTATCAAAACTTCAACGATTCCATCTTTCAACACCGATTTTAAGATATTATCAATGATTCGGTATTTAGCAGGTTCGATTAGCAAAGCCACTCCAAAATTTTCTGCTTTCTCATGAATTTCATTCGGCTTGTTAAGTCCTATCTTTTCTAATTCTCCGAACAGTTTTTCTTTGTTTTCAAGCCGACATGTTATTTCGATCTTCATTTCTGCTCTGGCAAGCAAAAATTTCCGGATAAGTTGCTTCAAACAAAGCAGAGCCTGTCTTTTCGGAGGTTGGTCCAACTTTATTTGGAAATGAATATCTCGGATGGCCTGTTTCACTGAATCGATGGAGATCGGTCTTTTGCTGAGAGAATGCACACATTTTTCAGTTATTATATTGGCAATATCATTGAAAATATTTGAGAAATTAGAGTCTCTTTCCTTATCACTAATTTGCAATTCTCCATTGTCAAGAATCTAACATATTTAGAACATTTTATTAAAAATAAAATCGTAAAAACAATACAATTTTCAAGATTTCCTTATGTTGGAGTCCTGGGAAATATTTCTTTAATTCCTCTTTGCTGGCTAAATGGCCTTGAGAAGCATTTATGAATATATTGTTGCTCTGTAATACTTCATCCAAATCTTTTTCTCTAAGAATACTTTTAGATTTTAAATATTATGAAAAAATATACATTCCGTTCCTCCAATTTATAGCTTTGTTTTTGTAGCAGGCGATTTCGAATCTAAAACAAATAATTTAACATTTTAGGAAAGAATGTTCCAGTGACCTTCTATTATGAAGCTTATATTTTATAAGAGCCACATTGGTTAATCGGACTTGAGAAATTGGCTGGTTTAGCATATTTAGAAAGAAAAAAAATCTTTTTTTTATTAAATAGATTTATGTTTGTTCGAACTTTTTGTTTTTATAGTTAAAATTGAATTTCTTTTATTAAGAAAACTTTTAAAAAATAGAAGATTCAAAAATATAAATATTTTTTAAGAATCAATTATGCATTTGAGTTTATGGCTTCTCTTGTATTACCTGCAAATGGCTACAATCTGCTTGTAATCATTCTTTTCAACACACAAAATTAATAGTTTGTTTGAAAAACTTGAAAATTATTATTTTTTTCCTTTTTAAAAAAAAATTTATAATTTATAAAATATTTCACTGTTGTTTTGATAATTCAAAAAAATTTAGCTTTTTAGGGAACAAATGTTTTTTATTTTATTTTTGTGTTCTGATTTTATAGCTAAAATCAAAAAAAAATTTATAATAAAAACTTTTATTTGGGGCTTCTAGAAAAAATAGAAGATTCAAAATATGTCGTTTCTTAATCTCTTTTTTTTTAAAGAAACCAACCAATGAAAATCCAAATAAATTAAATACTCCCCCCTTTAAACCTATAAATACTTTCGAAATACTATAACTAAATAAAAAAAAACCAATGGGTGGATTATTGTGTTCTAAAAAGGTCGAAAACCTGCAAATGAACTATTTTTTATTCGATAACTACAAAAAATACCTAAAAATCGACTCTAAACTCATAGATATTGAGTCTCTTCCTGGGAATATCGAGGCCTTCGGAAGTTCTTTTTCCTTATGCTGTTGCAATTTTGCTTCCTCCTCTGTAATATTTCTTAATTCTTTCTATTTTTACTCCTTTTTTTTTCATGAAATAGGATTGGAAAGACCATTTCATTGAAAGAACCGAGTCTATAAAGGAGAAATTCCATTGGGTTAAAGAAATGAGATCCTTTATTAAAAAATCCTCTCTTATAAAAGATGAGGCTTTTCTTTCTAAATTCTCATGGAAAATGTTCATTGCTTTGAGTAATAATTAAGCAAAATCCAAGGCTTTTAATGCTTTTTCTTTAGACAAACCAACTGTGAAAAGCGAGATTATGAGCGGAACGAATCTCGAAAATTCTGGGGTTTCATTCAAAAGCAATTGTTTTCTGATTGATCGTTTTCCAATCATTGACAAGAATAAAAGAAAAAGGACATTTTCTTCCAGTGGTAAAAGCAGCACCAAGAAATCTAAATCCAGTCATAAACAATTCATTCAAAACTCGTTGTTTAGCTCCAAAGACGATTTCTATGTCAATAAAGAAGAGATGAATAAAAATTACTTCTTTATCAACAATCTTTATAGAGTTATGACAGAAGAACTCGAAAATCATTTAAATGACAAAAACAATGGATTATCAGCCTTGAAAACTAATTTTATATGCCATTTTTTGAAGACCATTGATAAAGCCAAAGAATCTAATATGACTAAAGAATTTGTTGAAAATGCCATGATGGGATTCAAGGTATTCCTCAAAATATTCACAGAATGTCTGATGATATTTTATAAATTGGAAGATGTTGGGGAATATCTGAACAAATCCTTCAAATCCCAAAGCAACGCCTTCAAATTCGATAATTTCCTTGTTTTAATCACGAACATTTTCTTCAACGAGGAAATCTTTGATAAACTTCTATTTTTACAAAGGGAGTTCTTCGATAAAGAGGAAGAGGCGCTTTTCAATGAGAAATTGGAAAACTCAAAGGAAAAAAAAATCGATGATTTTGAAGTTCCTGTTCAATTCATGTTAAATGAAAATACTGCGAAACTAATTTTAAAACAATCCTATGAGTTAAGTCCACTTTCTCCATATGAAACACTCATAAATTCTTTGATGAATATTGAGACTTTGAAATCGCCTTTCTTTCAATTTAAGCTTTTGACCACCATCAGCGAATCAATAACAAGGGAAATTAGTGATTTTTATGAGAATTTCCAAAACAATTGTAATGAAAATATTGACACAGATACATTGATTTCATTGCATATTTTTATAATAGTGAAGAGTGGAGTCAAAACATTAGGGTCATTGTTAAATTTGATGGAAATGTTCGCATCAGAAAAACAAAAAATGGAGCTCCCAGGATATTATTTAACCATATACAAAGCAAGCATCGAGTTCATCAAAGGCCTTTAAAATAAAAATAAAAATTTGATATATTAATAATATTTGTATATATTCGAATTTCCATTAGATTTTTTGTTTGTTTGTGTGGTTTGAAAAAAAATAGGTTTTTTTTCATTAAATATGCTTTGAATAAAAAATATTTCTTTTAAATCATTTTACAGGAATAATATAAATATTGTATTTAATACACAAAGGGGAAATTTTTTTATAATTTTTTCTTAAATTTCAAAGGCAAAGCAACATTTTTCAAAGGTAAAGCAACCAATGTTTCTTTTCCTTCCTTTTTTAAAACCCAACAATTCGGAAATCAAATATGATGACCGAAATTGGTTTAAAAATAGCAAGATCAGTGTACAAAAAAAAAAAAAATATAATTTTTATTTTTCTTTTCCAAAAAAAAGTACGAATTTACAAATGGTGATCTAATCACACCGATTCCTGATGGCAAATCCAATGAAATCACCACGCGAAAATATAAAGTTTTTAATTAATTTCAAACTTTTTTGAGCACAATTTCTAAAAGAATCAAGACTTTATCAAAACCATTATCCTGTTATTTTTGGCAAAACCAGCAAATATTTTTTTTGTTGTTGTCTTTTCAGTGAATTTTTCTTATTATGAGAGTTTGGAATGGAAGAAGTAAGATGAAAAATGAAATAATATCGAAATTTTTGTTAGTTCCGGGCTACTTATTGTCTTTTTAGTTTATTTCATCAATTTTTTCGTCAAAGAGTTCTATTTCGACTATAAAAAAAAAGATGATGACCATTTAATAAATTCGCAAAAAGCAAAGGTAGTATTTTATTTAATTTATAAAAACCATCATAATTATAGAAAGGCAGAAAACGAAAGGGGGAATTCATACTTGTTGAATGGAAAGATATCAACGTACTATTTTTTTAATTCCACTTTAATCTATTTTCTTTATAGATTGGCGACATTTTATTGATCAAAAAGGGGGAAATTTGCCCTGCAGATGTGATTTTGCTGGACTCGGGGCTAGTACAAGAAATAGAAGTGCAAGATTCTTGCAATTTTGATAGAAGAGAAGATGTCTGTTACATAGACACTCAAAATTTAGATGGAAAAATGACACTTACGATGAAGAAAGCCTCAAAACTAACAAAAAGTTTAATATTTTTTAAATAATTTTAAATTTCTTCTTAAATAATGTAGTTTTTTATACAAACCCTTCCATGGCCGATTATTCTGAATATAGAAGACATTTAAATGGGAAAATTGAAATTGAGCCTGCAAATAAGATTTTTAATAGATTTTATGGTTTTTTGAAACTAAAAAATGACCCCAATAGCGAACAATTATCATATTCGAACTTCATTCCAAGGGGAGCTAAAATCCTCAACTCTTGGTAACATTTTTAACGAAATATTAAAAAAAAAATCTTTAAAAGGATGTTTGGATTTGTGGTTTATACAGGGATGGATTGCAAGTATATTATGAACAACTATTCGAAGAAAACAAGTTTAGCAGAAAAAATCATTCAAAAAATCACAATGATGGGGATTTTTCTTTGTTTTAGTCTGGCCTCGGTTAAAATAAAAGATTTTTTCTAAAAATAAATATAAATAGATTGATTTCATTATAATGGTTTCCAGAAATAACAGTACACTACCAGATGTGAGTTTTATGGATCTTATCCTGAACATTTTAGATTATTGTTATTTGATTCCCATTAATATTTACTTTACCATTGATTGGTTCAACTTGATAATGAAATATTGGATTGAAAAAAGTCATAAAACTGAAGGAGAAGTTTTCAAAATAACTAACCCTGAAGCTATTAGTACTTTGGATCATATAGATTATGTGATTTTTGACAAAACGGGCACATTAACACAGAAACAATTTAGTTTAAACTCAGTGTGTTTCAACAATAGAAGCTATCTTGTTGAACATGACTTCCAAAATGACATTTTTCAAATCAAATATGACGCAAATAACCCTTTTAATAAAAGCCGACAACTTCAATCAATTTTTTCCATCGACAGTGAATTTAACAATTTTCAGGAATTTAAATCAGAAGGTGCTAATTTTTCCCCAAAAAAAACTTTGCAAAAAGAAAAATCAAGTCCTCTTGAATATAAAGACACAAAAACAACCAAATTGAACCTCAGAAAAAAACTGTCGAGCCCTTTGGAGATTATAATGAAAAAGGACAGCATTGAGGATGCGAATTTGTTTGAACTTGATTCTTCCCAGGAATGTCCATGTGAAACTCAATACAACAACAAGACAGATTTCGAAAAAATAGTATGTTCTGGTCATAATGATATTATTGAATTTTTCAAATGTCTCAGCCTAACACATCCAATTGGATTGATGCTCAATCAGGATAGGAAAGTGATAAGAAAAAAGGAGCTTGGGGAAGATGATCTGAAAAAGGAGGCGTATAATTATGAAGACAATCTCTTGATAAATTTCTGCAATCATTATGGTTTGGGATTTGATTCATGTAAATTAGCCTCCAAAAATCATCATTTATCATATATGGAGGCTTCTTCTTCAATAACATATTGTTTGAAAGATACCAGAAACAACGAGTTCAATTATAATGTCGTGGGTATTAATGAATATAGTTATTCAAGGAAACGATTTTCAATCTTCCTTCAAGACATCGATAAAAGGAATGTTTTATATTGTAAAGGGAAATACGACGCAATGAAGGAAAGATTAAATTTATCATCAGATCAAAGAATTCATTATGATAATTTAACTAAAAATTATTCTGATAAGGGGTTAAGAATAGTCGTGTTCGGAAGAAGAATATTAGAGAAAGAGGAATTGTACAGATATTTCAACAAATTCAATAATTTGAAAAAATCAGTCGTGAGTCAGAAGCAAGAGTTAGAGAATTTGGCAATAGAAATGGAATCTGATCTTGATTTAATCGGAGTTATCGGGATCAAAGAAAAATTAAGGCCTGATGCTGAGAAATGTGTTGAAGAATTAAACAAAACTAACTCTAAAATCTGGATATTCACTGGAGATAGCTACACTAATGCCTTCAATGTGGGAGTCAATGTGTCTTTATATCCAGCTATTCAAGAAAACAGTCTAATCCATTTCAAAGATATCAATGGTGATAACTTAAGATATTTCATTCGGGACATTCTTTCAGAGATGAAAAATTGCGCCTTTGAAAGCTATCAGAAAGAAAATGCCTTGGATGAATCAAATGCAGAGAAGGAGAAAGAAATGAATTTGATGGGAGAACTCAGACTACAAAAAGAAAAGAAATTCTCGAAGATCGCCAGTAAAGAAATAAAAAATTACTTTCATGATAAACTTGTGATGATAAATGGAGATTGCTTAAGTGTCATTTTGAAGGATCAATTCCTTAAGCTGAATTTCATTTTTATTCTAGCCGTAGCCCAGAAAGTGGTTGGATATAATTTCAGTCCTGATCAGAAAAGTGACCTCGTGAAAATCATTCAAGAGAAATTTCCGAATTCACCCACTGTTTTAGCCATTGGAGATGGGTATAATGATATTTTGATGCTCAGGGCTTCTGATGTTAGTATCGAAATTTGTGACAATATTGAAGACAGCTGCAATGGTGGCGATATTAAAATGAAGAATTTGGGGGATCTAACTGGGCTGATGAGAATTTATGGAAGGAAAATTTCAAAAACCCTTGGTTTTCTAATACGATTGAGGTTTTATCAATCGTTTTTCTTTATCTTTTGCATATTTTTCTCAAACTCATTGTTTTATGGAAAACTCTTTGCGAATTTTGAGCTTTTTTTATATTTCGGAGTCCTGCAAACATTCGATTTTTTAATAATTTGTCTCTGGAATTTAGAGGAGAAAAAAGATGTGAGAAGTGATTTGTACTTTCCACATAAAATGCAAAAAAACAATAAATTTAGTTTTTTTTTGTTCGTTTGGCTGCTTTTTTACGCTGGAGTTGCTGCTTTGATCACTTATTTATTTGAAGTGAGTTACATTATGAATGATGTGAATGCTGATAAGGATGATCAAGGAAAACAGCCTGATGCCTATGGGACAAATGAAGTGATTTTCTTGGTGATGGTTATTATTAATCAGGAACAAATCTTCATATTTTATATCCAAAATAAAATCAAAATCATTATGATATTTTTGCATTTGATCAGTTTGATTGTTATCACCATAGCTTTCTGTTGGATAGGCACAAATAGATCTGTAAATTTCAATCAAGATGTTAGTCATTTCATTTTTAATAATGCGTGGCTCGTGATCTTGGCTATTATGATCATTTTGATCTTCAAATACATGTTTTTCATGTTTTTGGATGCTTTCATTAAACAAATGAGAGGTTTCTTCATAAAAGTTATGGGAAACAACTATTCCAACTTTAAACTTGAAAGAACAGATGGCATGTAAAAAACATTGAATTGTTTTATGGGTTACATAAATATTTTTTAATTAGAGACATTGGGAATCTTGTTCACAAGATTTTTTATGGCAACAAAAATTTGATTGATAGAATGATAAAAGAAAGTAATTTTTTTCAGTAAATAAATTTCATTTTAATTGAGTTGTTTTTTTTTAATTTCCCTTAATTAAAAAAATTTTAAATTTATTTAATAAATTTAAACAGATTTCTAACATTTTTTATTTTAATGTAAAGTGATCAACCCTGATGATATCAATTTCAACAATTTGGTCATCCATCGAGTCACTTTAGAGTATAACGAGGAAATTTTAGAAAAAAATTACCGGAATTCAAGAATGCGCAAAAATGATAAAGACTCCAAATTTTACTTTATCATATTTTTTAGTTTCTCCCTAATTCTCTTCTTCGACGATATTTTCACAAATGATGAGGAGTCAAGATCTATCATTTCTCTGGTTGTTTTGCTGGTGATCATAACCACTGCAATTTTCTTTCACAACCCTAAACGGATTTATGTCTATTATTGGTCCCCATTGGTTCTTTTAATAGCGATATTATGTTCCAAAATAGTTTCAGATCACATGACTTACAAACCACATATTTTATATGTCACAGCATTTTTGCCTTTGTTCTTTTCGTGGAATTATAGCATGAATTTCCTTGTGATTATCGCAATGAATACAATTCTCTTTACAACCTCAGCCTATTTGTAAATTTTAAAAATTATTTTGAGATAAATAAAAATTTCTTTTCTTCAAGCTTAATAAAAAATCTGACTATAGTTATTTCCCATTACTCATGGCAAATTTTGGTTTATAAGTCGATGACTGTTCTTTTCATTAATATTTTCATTAATTGTTTTAAGCTTTATTCTGTAAAATAATTTTTTTATTTCTATGGTCTAAAACGTTTTCTTAAATTTACTTTTAGTTTGAGAAACTTAGAAGAAATGTCTTCATGGCTTCGTCACAATATGACAGCAAGGGACATACCAACAATGAAATTTTCTCAATTTTGCTTCCCAAATTCGTCAAAGAGCGAGTCCTTTCGGGTTAGTTGATTTATAAAATCATTTTCTATTTTTTTGAAAGAGGATAAAAGTAATTCTAAAACCCCATTTCAAAATGAGCAGGAAGATGTCATCATTTTATTTTGCTACATTTCAGATTTCCCACGTTTAGTTCGGATCCAAAAGGAAAACATATTTTATACACTTCAGAGTCTCTACAATTGCATAGACAAACTATGTGAGAAGCATGGAATCCAAAAAGTGGAGGTCATTTTTTTTTTTCAAAATATTTTCATTATATCATTTTTTAAGACTGTCGGAAATAATTATGTTGCATGCACTGGCATTAAAGCATATGATGGGAATTTAAAACAAGTTTTTATGAAAGATAAATGCGAAAGAATGATCGATTTGGCTTTTGATCTGATTGATGAAGTTTCTTCAAGAACTTACGGTCGAGATGAGGAAAATGAGGTGTTGAAGGTACAAGTCGGCATTCATGGAGGGAAAGTTATTTCTGATATCATTGGTTTTCATAAAGTTCAATTTTCTTTGTTTGGGGATCCTGTGAATACAACCAGCAGAATTGCATCAAATGCCAGAGAGTGTACAGTGACCATTTCAGAACAAGTTTATCAAAAAATGAAAACACACTCGGAGTTCAAATTTGAAGATTATCAAATTGATGTAGAACCTTTTTTTTTTAATATTGATTTTCTTCAATTTTTATGTTTGGCGGGGAGGGGATTTATTATTATTTAAATATTTATATTATAAAAAAATGTAAATAATTTGGTTTAGGCTAAAGGCAAAGGAGTGCTCACTGTTTATCAAGTATTTAATCCGTCCAAGAAATATTGTTTAGATAGCCTCATTTCGATCAAATCTCCATCCCCCAGATCCCCAAAAAGTAAAAGAGGCATATCACCTCGTTCCAAAACTTTCAAGGAAGTTAAAAAAAGCACCTTTAAAGCCAAACTTCTCAAACGCAAATCAAAGACAATAAATGAAGTAAAAGAAAAACCAAATTTTCTTGAGAAAACTCTAAAAAATCCATCCGTGGTTGAAAAAATTGACCAAATGTTTAGCAAAAGTCAGTCTCATGAATATTTTGGTGATCAAGTGAGTTTCTCAATGCCATCTTCCAATCGTTCAAATCGCGAGAGCGATTATAATATTGATTTTCAGGGGGAAGAAGATCAAGATCTTGTCGATGAACGAGGTTTGGAATTTTTGAATTATAACAAATTTTTCCTGACAATAAAAAACCCTTGCAAGAATTACAAGGAATTTGAAAACCAGAACATAGTAAAATTTTTGAAAGAAACACAAATAATATTTGGAATAATGTTATGCTTCTACACATTTGAAAGCGTCATTGATTTCCTGCTTCATATGAATGATTTGAATGAGACGAATTCAGTCCGGGGAATTATGAAATTCATCTTAAATATTTCTTTATTTTTTTTATCATTTTTCGGCATCGAAAAATTCTTTTATTTTTTTTTCATGAGAGTCGTATTTCTGATTTTGGTTATTGCTATATTCATTTTACAAATGGTGGATTTGCATTATGAAACTGATCATATAATGATGGATATAGATTTTGCTTTGATGTTTTGCCCACTAATATTCTTGACGAACTTTTCTTTCTTCACTTTTTTGGAAATTCTATTTATCAATCTTTTATTTTTGATTGCTTTTATGGTGGTGATAGGGTATATGCACATTTTCCAGCTGGAAAATCTCCTTATGACAATTTTGATTTTGTTTCACAATGTAATCAAAAACTTCTTCCAGTTGAGATTTCAAATGAAATCCTTCAACAATTTGAAATCATCCCGTTTAAAAAGGGCCGAACAAGAAGAAAAAATTTCTCAATTGTTGCCCATCCATGTAATTTTTTTTTCATATCATTTTCATAAAATTTTCAAATAATATAGCATTGAATGATAATTTTAAATAAAAATAACATAATTTGATATGTTTTTTTTTTTTAATAATAGGCCTATGAAAAATTAAAGAGTTATTCAATGGAGAAAAAACTGAATCAGACAGATGAATTAGAAAATGTAACTCTCCTTTTTGCTGATATCGCAGGATTTACCAAATATGCCAGCACCACGGATTCAACTATAGTGATGTCAATTTTGAGATCTCTTTTCATGGCTTTTGATAAGAAATGTTTGGCGAATAGAGTTTTTAAACTATATACAATTGGTGATTGTTACGTGGTAATGGGAGTTCAAAATATTTCCAAGAGGGAATATGTTCAAGAGGCAGAAAATGTCGTTAACATGGCATCGGGTATGATAGAAGAAATCATTAAAATCAGGAGATCCCCAAATTTCCCTTTCTCTGAATTAGATATGAGAATAGGGATTCATACTGTAAAAAAAAATTTTTTCTTTATCATAATTTATTATTTTGTAGGGAAATTTTATTGGTGGAGTTATTGGATCAGACATTGCCCGTTATGATATTTTTGGTGATGCTGTTTTGATAGCGAATGAGTTAGAAAAGGAGGGAATAGAGGGAGATATTTTAATCAGTGAACAAACAAAAAAATTACTTGAGAAAGGAAGTGGGAATTTTCTTTTTGATATAAAGAAGAAGATAGAATTTCCAGAATTGAATACTTCTGTCCAAACCTACTTGATTTGTAAAAAGTCAGCTACTAGTGTCTCTGATAATTAAATATTAACATTCTAAAAGAATATTAAATAATTAAGTGTTTCAAAAAATCAATAGAATGATAAATATCAAATTTAATGTGTTTGTTAAACACCCCAATTTTAAAAAAGAGCCTGGGGATTTAATTTTAAACATTTCAAATTTAAATTTTAATGATTTCGGCAAACATATTTGAGACTGGCAAAGAAAATAGGAAAATTCATAATTGTGCTTATAGAAACAAAAGCTTTGCTTTTGAAGAGACCATCTCTGATGAAAGATTAATTAAAAAAAATAAAAAAATGCAAAAAGCCAGCAAGTATTTTGCCATTAATTATCATTGTAAATATATTTTTTTTTGTAGAAGACCATGTGTGTTCTCCAAAATTTTACTTAGAATAAATTCACAAAACCTTTTTATTCGCCTTCCAGATGAAGTTATTCTCAATGTTTTTGCCTTTATTGATTATTATGAACATCAAACATTATTTCTTGTTTGTAAAGAATGGAAAAGACTCGCTGAAAATTCAATGTTAAAAAAAAATCAATTGTATTTATTTTATTTGTTATTAGTTCACTCGCACAAATAGGATTGCATGTTTTAAAAGAATTGAAACCAAAAAGAAAAAATAAAAACGAGATCAAAGGACTAATATTTTCTAGATTATATTGAAAATGTTATTTAAACTTTTTTATTTGTGTTATTAAAATTATGACAAAAAATTGATTATTCTCAATAAAAATCAATATAGGCATTTTCATTTTGTTTACATTATATGTTCTCATATTTATAGATCCTAAAATTGTATTGAATATATTAATTATTTATAGTTTTCAAGTTTTTTTTTTTTAATAATTAAACAGAAATTATCATTTAATCAATATTTATTGGAATTCCAGAATTTTTTTATTATCCTTTTTCATTTCTGCCAAAGCCGCCTTATTCAAAATGATTGAGCTAGATTTTTCCATTCTGAAATCTAATTCTCTTTCATCGAAATTTATCCTATCTTTTCTGACATTCTTAGATTCTTTTGCTTTATTTTTAATATTCTGATTATCTGCGACTAGTCTTTCATGTAAAGTTTGTTCTTTGATTGTCTTGGTTTTGAAATATAAAATTATTATCAAAACGAAAATGATGAACAACGAAATTCCCATGGTTATCGCCACTTAAATTCAAAATCATTGCATATACAAAAAAAATTAATTGAGTAAATACTTACGAATTTCGGTCCAAAAATAAAACGTATTGGAAGGGTCAATTGTTATCATATAACCAGATTCCAGTAGAATCTCTTGTGTTCCGTTGGATCCATTCGCAGGGAATGGACTATTGTCTATCACAATTAATGAGGAATTGCTCTTCCAGACATTAATTTTCGCATTAACTAAGTCATAGCTAAAATATGTTTGGTTTAAAGTTCTTCTAAATTGGCAATCATCACCAAAATTCTGCAATAAAATAATTTTCTGGTAGCAGATCATGTCTTCAGTGGTTTCAAGATAAAAAATGTCAAAGGTTTCATTATTTGTCTACATGTAATTTTAAATATTGAAAGGGGGAAAGCTTACAGAATAAATATAAAAAATGCCAATAACGATGCCTGAATCCTCGCTTGTTTCAACATCTGTGATAATGGTTTTTAACATTTCAGTAGAATGATTCGGCGAAAGGCGGAAATTATTCTCGATTTTGATTTGATTTGAATCGCATGTAGCCAGGTTCATCAAAAAACAGATCGATAAACTAAAAATAAAAGTGAATTTTTGTGTTATTTGGACCATTTTTATGAAATTTTGAATTCAATAATATTAACAAAAATATTTTTTATATTTAATTTCTTAAGAACTGTGAATTCCAACTTGAGGATCTCAAGCTTGATGACTCAACGTATGGAAATTTATAAAAATGTTATCTTTCCTTTTATTTGCGTTTTCCATCTTATTTTCTTTATTGGTATTCAAGCATTTTTCTTCAAAATTATCGGTTCCTTCCTGAAATATAGCTCTTCTCCTATTATTATTGGATCTGCCTTGATTATTGTTTGATCTTCCTCCATTGTTAGATCTGGTGTTTCCGTTATTGTTTCTGTTGCCTGCATTTCCATTATTTCCGTTATTATTGTTGTTTCTCCTTGAACCTTGATTGAAGAAATTTCTCATGTTAAAACTAAAAGAACGAGAGTTGTCCCTTTCCCTCTGACAATAAGTGCATATCCATTCTCCTTCAGGTATATAATTCAAAGGAGGATCCAAACAATAAGTATGACAACAGAAATATTTGCATGAGTCACAAACAAGTAATAAATATGTGTTTTCACCTGTATCGCAGATGTAACATAAATCATCACCTAAAATTTATTAGAAGTTTATATAAAAAGATAAGTTTTTTTTACTTTCATCGTATTCTTCAGGATCATCATCATAATGATCAGAGCGTTGCTTTTTGGGATTAACTTTGATGAGATATGGATTTGATTCTTTTGATTTTATTTCTATTTCTCTGAATTCTGATTTGCATAAAGGGCAGCAATTTGTAACTTGAGACCAATCTTGGATGCACTGAGAACAAAAGAAATGATTACATGGCAAATAACCTTTGTCTTGACTGATTAAATCTAAAATTTAATAAAATTATGTTTTTATTAATATATTATTCCATTATAACCTAAACAAATCGGGCAAGTGTTCTCATCTTGAATCTCCTTTAATTTTTTCAACCGTTTATTTTTTTTTATTTTGGAATCATTTTCTTTAGTGTGCTCTTCAAAATTTTCTTTACAGTTCTCTTTTTCTTTCTTTTGTAAATGTGATTCATTTTGGAGCTGTAACATGGAATCGGATTTGGAAATAAAAACAGGTGAGTCAAATTTGAATTTTTTCTTGTTCAACCTTAAATTCTTGAACAACTCCTCTTCATCTCCAAAATTGGTCATTCTCCTTTTCTTTTTATTTGAAATGTCTTCTTCTATATCTTTGTTTTCTTTAGTGTCATTTTGAAAAGAATTTTGAGAAGGTTTTTCTGAAACTAAATCGGGAAGGTCAAAATGATGCCCAAAATATTCAAAACATGAATTTTCATTGTGATCTGATTTTTCAGGAACTTGCTTTTTACTTTCCTCTTGAGAATAATATTCCATAAGACACCTTTCAACATATCCGATATCATCATCATCTTGATTCTTTTTATCCTTATTTTTAGTGTCTGTCGTATTTTCATGTTGCAATTTTTTGTCATTTGGTTGATTTATTTTATCATTTTGATCAAATTTTTCTTTATTATTTATAACGTTTTCTAAAGAAGATTCGATTGTGCTTTGTTCAATTTTTGGACTGTCGTCATACCTTTTTTTGGCTTCATTGATTTGGGCTTGTTCTTTTTGATCTTCTGGTTGATTTTTTTCATTAAGTTTTACTTTAATTAATTCTCTTTCTTCTTTTTTTTCATTTTTTCCAACCTCATCATTTTGCATTTCACTTATTGAAGGCATGTTTAAGGTTTTTTTGAAGGTTTCAAATGCAGTTGTCTTCTCTCCATACTTTTTCTTAACATTCCCAGAATTCAAACACACATCATAGATCAAAATTTTATAGGAGTTTATCAGAACCAATATTTTTTGTCCTGGTTCAATATTTATATTATCCAAGAACATAAACTCTTTCCAAGACTCTTCCTCATTAAACTATATTGCCATTAATGATTTTTTTTTTAACAAAAGAAAAACTTTAAATGCGATTTCTCGAGATAATATCGACTGACAAGAACAATTTCCGATGCATATACCTTTTTAAAAAAACTTGTTAATGGTGTGATCAAATTAAAATAATTATTACCTGTAGAGATTTGGGCTATTTTCAAAATGATGGTGTTTTTATTGTTTGCATAGTATGACTCTAAGTTTGAAAAAGATATTCCAAATTTTTTTTCTAGGAACTCAAAATCCACAAAAAAAACATTATCATACATAAGCTAATTTTTAAAGAAAATATTGAAAAGATAAAATTAGGGATGTTTAGACTTCAAACTGGTGTTCGGGTTGATCCAGGCTCCTTATTTTGTAAGCCCACTTTTCTTTCGTTTGAGAGAACATAAAACAAAATTATTTGTTTTTAATTCAAAAAAATGAGGTAAAATTCCAAATTATAAAATAATACAAATTCGTATTTAAAAACCAAAGAGAAAAAAAATTAAATATTCAAATTCTTATTAGTTTTTTTTTAATTAAAATTTTTTTTTTTTTTAAAATTTTTGGGCTCGTTCCAAAAAGTGATTCTGATTTTTGAAATCGGAATTTGGTTTTAGAAAACCAAATACAATCTAAAATTAAAAATACTAAAATCCAACATATTCGCTAAAAAAAATAAATATAAAATTTTTTTCCTAATAAAATTCAAAACTGTTTTGTCAAAGACAAAATTTCGAAGCAAAATTCAAATGCTAATTAATTCCAAAATGAGAAATCTTAAATCGATTCAAAATAATGAATTATTAATAATTATAGTGTTTCATCAGGCTTTTTTTAGCAAAAATTTATTATTCCTTCCAAAAATTTGAAAAAAATGAATGATAAAAACACCTACAAATCTAAGCTTAGAAGCTCAAACAAGAGCTCTTCTGAAAGCAAAAGTGAGTTATTTTCTCCGAAATCTGATGTAGAACTTTAAAATTTCTTGGGCAAATTTTTATTTTCTTCTCATAGATAAGCAAAAGATATAAAATCTCTAGAAAAATGAATGGGTTTTCGAGAAAATGCTCCCAAATCAAATGTACAGACTGCAAAGAGCTAATCAATAAAGAAAAAATCCAATCGCATAGAGAAAACTGTGTTAAAAATCAGAAAAAATGCCCTTATTGTTCAGAGTTCTTTCCATCCAGACTGATCGTATTTCCTAAAATTTTTCAGCAGAGGCAATAAATATTTTTAGAGCTCCCATATCAATGTTTGCAATACTAGCTCTGGGTCATCAAACAATCTGCCTTACATTGGAAGAAACACAAATTCCAGGGTCAATGATCCAAGTTTTCTTTCAACAAATTTAAAAAAATCGAAAAATTTATCTAGAACCTCAAGCCACGCCGTTGATTCGTAAGAAAAATTCTAATCTTGGCAATCCAGAGCCGCATTCAAATGAAAATCCAAATGGATTCGGAAGCCACAACCAGCCAAATGCCACGATGCATGGCGCAAATAGAATTCATCCAGGCAATTACAACTTTCCAAATATCAATTCCAACAACAACACCTCCAACTCAAACGCTAGGAGAAACAATAACAATGCCAACACCGCTAATAACACTTCGAATTCAAATAACATCCCTACTAGAGAGTAATATTTGAATATATTTCTAACAATAGTTATTGTAAAAATAGTCCATTTTCTTCAATATTCGAAGATTTTTCTGGCTTCAACTCGTCCAACTCACCACCTCATTTATTCAACCGGTTCAGTCAAGATAGCAATGGAAATCAATTCTTTTTCTCGAATGAGTTTTCTAATTCTGAAAACAACAACAGGCCATCGAACAATTTTCCAAACAACCAACAGCAGGAGAGAGATAGAAACCCCTTCACTCACGTTTTTTTCCAAGTGAATAAAATTTCTTAACAATAATTATACTTTTATAAAAGAGAGCCAATAACGACCCCATAGCTGAAGGACGCCACCTATTATACACCGATAATAGACGCTATAATAATAGCAACCAAAATCAAAATGGCTTTGGAAACTTGAACTCAAATCCATTTTCAGAATTCGATAGTAATGGTGTTTTATGAGTCACTCTTTAAAGATTTTTTTTAAATAATTCATAGGAATTTTCGGATCTTCTGGAGTTTTCACCCGAATTCGAGAAGAGATGAGAAACATGATGAATCCAGGGTTCAAATTTCCTTTGATAATTTTTTTCTCTCTCTTAAATTATAACATTTAGTGTTGCAAACTTACAACAGAGCTATTCTTTTCGAACAATGCCATGTATTTATAATATATTTTTATATTTAAAACCAATTGATTTTTTAGTTGAAAGAGATGAAGTTGAACAAATAAAAAATTTAAATTTAAATTTATATTTTTCAGAATGACACTAACAACAGATTTGTCGACTTTTCCTTCTTCATTGATAATCCAATTTTTGTGACGTATGGCAAATTAGTTTTTATTTTTTGTTAAAGTTTCAAAGCAGTTTTAGAAATTCCAGGGAAAATAGGGCAAGAGGACTGAATCCTGATGAAATCAACAACATTCCAACTTCCACCTTTAACCCTAAACCACCTGCTCAAGAAAAAAAAGATCAAAATACGACAGCGTAAAAAAAAATATGAGATTTTATCATTTTTTTTTTAGAAAATCTTGTGTTGTTTGTCTGGAAGATTTCAAAATGGGAGATCAATTGAAGTTGATTAATTTTTAATATTTGATAAAAATGATTATGTTTAAATAGAACCTTGGTTTGCCAACATAAATTTCATAAAACTTGCATTGAACATTGGTTGGTAATCAAAGGCTCGTGCCCTGTTTGTAGAGTGAATTTATCAAGGTCGGAAGTTTAATATCATATTAACTTAGTGAATGCTTTTAAATTGAGATATTTATAAAGTTGATAAAACTGATTTTTTATTCATGAACTTAAATACATAAAATTCAATTGCTTAAACTTCTAAAGAAAATTTATAAAATAAATTAATTTTTTATTTTGTAAAAATAAAAAAAAAATAGTTTTATTTGATTTACCTAATAATTTTTTCGAATAAATACAACAATAAAATGAAAAAATATAAATTTATTTTATTTTCCTTCCTCTGAATCATTATTTTTTTCTTCATCTGAGGAATTTGGAGGTAATCCTAAATTTTTTTTGTTCTTTTGCTTTTGTTCATTCCTTTCATGTTCCAAGTTTAAATACTCCTCTGCTGTTTTTTCCAATTCTTTTGAAGTCTTGCAATTAGAGTACATAGAAAAGGCTTCTCTGAATTTAATAAACAATTAAGATTTTTTTCCCAAAATACTCATTCAAGACAAAGAAATTTGATCCCCATTTAAAAACTGACATGACATCCTCTGCCTCTGCAGTGAAACCCGCAATAAACAGCGCCGCTCCAATTGCTTCAGCGCAAGTCAATTTATATGGAATTCCATAATTGACAGGATTCGACGCCACAACAAAAGGCACTAGGATTTATATATGTTTTCATTTTCAATATAAAATTAAGAAGATTAAACGTTTTCTCTCATGCTCGAATGGGGATTTAAAATTTATTTCATCTATTTTAGCCCAAGAACAATCAATCACGCAAATTCCATTTTTCATGATGATCGGTTGATCTTCGGGTGAAACAAGCTTATGGGCAGTCGCTCTTTTGTTTGTAATTTTAGAAATTTTCAAAAAAAAATTTCTACGTCAAAACAATTCCTTTGAATTTGCATTTATGACTTATTGATTTGAGTTTTCTCAATCTTTCCAACTTCCTCCCTGTGCATTTCTTGGAATCACATTGTTTGAAGTCCTAAAAAAATTAAATCTTATAACTAAGAAAGTTTGATTTTCAGAACTATCATAAATAATTTAATGGGAGTCAACTTCTGTTTTTTTTCGCTTTCCTCATTTTCTTCATCATTTTCATCATTATCTTCTTCCTTATCATCCTCTTCATTTTCGTTTTTATAGGAATATTTCAATTTGCTTTTGATTTCCTTTTCCAGTCTAAGCATCATGGCATTTTCATCTTCTTCTTGTTTTTTTCGATCGTTTCCTTTTTTCTCTTTTCGATCCATAATCAAAGAACAAAAAAAAATTTAGATATTATTTTCTTATTAAAAAAAACAAAATTCCATCAAAGTTTTTATGTTATTTATGAATTTGATTTATAATCCATTTTAATTTCGAAAAAATTTAAAAGCGAAACCAAGAAGGGATTTGTTCATTTTTAATAATAGATTTTAATTCAATCATGGAGGATAAAAAAGAATTCGTCGAACAAGAGGAGACTTTTCAAGCAGGCCCGATGGCTTTCTTAAGCAAAATTGTCACATCCAACAACCAAGTCATGATCAGTTGTCGCAATAACCGCAAGATTTTCGCGAGAATCAAGGCGTTTGATCGTCATATGAACATGGTTTTAGAAAATGTCACGGAATATTGGACTGAAGTTCCTCGAGGTAATAAAGGAAAAAAAGCACATGCAGTAAACCGAGAAAGATTCATTAGCAAAATGTTTTTAAGAGGGGACTCCGTGATAGTGGTGATGAAGAATCCGAAATAAGTCATAGGACTTTGTTTAGGACTTTTAAATAATTGTTTAATCGAAAGGAATGAAAAAATTTTCATAAACCCAGCTAAAAATAAAATTTCCTAAAAATAATTCAATTTTATTAAAAAAAAACATGAAAAGCCATGATTTTACGAAAAACTTATAGAAGAAATTTTTTAAAATATCACACAGACGGAAACATTCGCCTCTTTAGCTTTTTCTTCATTTTCCTCGTTGTTTTTTCTTGTTGAGAAGCAAAGCCCACAAAATGCAGAATCCCTTTTATTTGTTCCTTTAAATTAATTTTTTTTTTAATTTTAATTTCTGTGTTACCTGTAGATTTCCTTTCGAGGTATTTATACATTGATTGGAATTCTTCTTTTTTCATATTTCCTCCGTTGGAATTTTCAGTAATGGTGTTTTCCCCAATGTATTTCCGATTAGGTGGTTTTTTCGAGAAACGTTCGTATAAATCTCGCGTGAAGGCTTCCTTTTTTGTTTTTCTGAAGCTCGTAATTTCCTCAATTTCCTCTTGTAAAATAGGAGAATCATTATTTAAATTCGAATCATCAAATATTTTCCTTTTTGTTTCTCGGAGGGGTGATCTACTGCCATTTAGTCTTATTTCATTATTTGACCTTGAGATAAAATCATTCTAATTAAAATACTAATTATGGATTCAATAAAAAATTAACCCACTTCTTTTTCATGAAAGAGTTGCGTTTTTATGCTCTGTAGGGGGTCGATGGGTGGCCAAAAGACTTTGATATTTTCCATCGTGCCTCCATATTTCATTTCTATTTGGTCTCCCGTAAAATACTCAAGCATTTTAGAATATTCTGTTTTTTTCAGCTTGTTTATTTTCTGTTTTGTTTTATCATCCAAGAATTCTGAGAAAGAGTATATTTCTCATTATCTTGAAAAATTTCTTACTTTCTATTATTGCCCAAGTCATATTTAAAGAAGTTGATGGATTGGTGATATAAATTTTTTCCATGGTGCCGGAATATTGCAAAGAAGCATTTGAAATTATTTTTTCCAGAACCTAAAATTGTTTCTCAATAATTAATTTAAAATTTGGAAGTTGTTAACATTAAATGGAAAAGAAAACATTGACAATTCATTCGTTTCAATCAACAAAACCCAGTTTTCAATTTTTCCAGGCACAAAAATTACTTCCCTGCATAAATTAAACACTGCATATAAAGAATTCATAAAGGAATCCAGATGGAACTAATTTTAAAATATGAATAGTTAATCCAATTAAACAGTTACATTCTTCCCATAAAGCATTTCCACATTTATTATAATGATCGGTCTGAATTTTTTGTCTCTGCCCGCTAAATAAACAGCTCCTTTTTCCTATAAGATCATCATCTAACATTTTATAATTATGAAAAAAATTACCAAGTATTCTTTTGTTTTAGGTAATATTTTGAAATTTTCTGCGTTGGATATCCATTCATAATGTGAAGTTAAAATCTGGTAATAATTGTAAAAAAATAAAATTTATCTCTCTTACTTGGTAAGCTTTTTCGATATCAAATCCACCTGAATATAGATATCTTAAAAGCCGATCCTCTTCTATTATTCTATAAGTATACATCTATTACAAAATTGTTCATTCTTTTTTTGTTATTACCTCTGAGGAAAGATAATTTTGGTTTGCTTAATTTTAGTTTGCAGTTGAATGATGTGTTCTTTTTCAAAAGAATCGTAATTCACATTTGCAAAAATCTTTCGAGTGGCTTTTTTCCCAGATCCACTCTTTATGTAGGTGGCTATGATTTTAAATTTTAAATTTTTCGAGAGAAATAAATATAAAGCTTTTCAACGTTCATGATGTATTTTGTCTACAAGTTGTTTTGGAATCCGCAAATAATCAGTTTCAATGTCGGGAAGAGGAATCATAAATCGAAGGAAGAAGAGATTTCGATTTTTTATTATTATAACTATCGGGTTGAATTCAAAAAAGTGAATAAACCCAAGAAAAATATTTTAAAGAAAAACAAAATTAATTTTTTCTTGAATTTTAAGAAACGGAAAGTTTTCATCGCAAAAAATAATGCGTCTTTTTTTATGCGAAAACATAAAAAAAAAAAAAAAACTTGATTTTTTATTCAACCAATATCATTCATATCCGCTTAAGAAAAAAAAATTCCTAACAGAAAATGAAAAAACTTACTCAAAAGCAATAAATTTTCTTATATAAAGCTAATATAACTTTCTGCTAAGATTATTTTATTTTGGGTTGGGCTGAAATTTATAAAAATACTTTAAATACTTTTTTTTTTCATAAAACCTTCTGGTTTTTGAATGGGAAATGCCAATTCCTTATGTTTATCAATTAAAGATTACGAAAAGCAACCTTCTTCAAAAACCCCTGCCAAATTCATATCCGCCTCCCTGATAGACGAAACAAATCGTCTTTCCTCCGAGTCTTTTAAGATGAGTTCCGAAGATTTGAAGTTAAGTCATCAAGTAAATTTTTACGATAAACCGCAAATGTAAATTTTCTTCAGGACTTCAGGCGCTTTTTGCTTTCCAAACTCAAGAAAAAATGCGTGGAAAACGAAGAATTTCTCGAATATTACGAGTTTTATAAAATTGTGACCAAGGATCGTGTGGCTTTTGAAAGTATATATTGGTTATTTTCGATAAGATGGATCGAATTTATTCAGGCTAATAACAATGCTTCAAGTAAAAACAAGTTTTGGTTCATAATTTTAAAAATATCTAGGGGGAAGAATGAATGAAACAGCGGTTTCTATGGCATCCCTTCAGAATTTCGAGAGAGATGGAGGAAAAATGAGCTCAAACTCGTTCATGCGGTTTTTTGTTGATGAAATCCTCAGCAACAATTATAAAATAACTCAAATCCTGGAGAAATTCAGAACCACTTTCTTCAAGATAAACCAAAAATATCTCCAACTTGACCCAAATATCCTTGAAAGTATTGATGAGAAAAGCTTAGACCTCTTGAACAAGAAGCTTATCTATGAATTGGAACATTTCTTAATTGATCCGTTGAAGGATTTGATTGTTTTTTTCTATAGCTCTGCCTTAGAAAAAATCGTTTTCTCGCTTCTAGGCCAAGATTTCCAATATCTGAACCTGTTCATTTTGGATATCATTCATCATTTGACTTTCAAATCTCAAAATAGAATCTACAACGTTTTTTCTAATCTTTTGAATTTAGCAGCTAAAAAAGATGCTTTGCTTTTCCAAGAAAACATCAAGAAAACAGATTTCAGCTTGGTTTCCTTGTTGGAAGGTCAGGAATGCTTTATTTCAAATGAAATCCTCATGAAAGTTGAAGATATGAATATATTTGAAAATGCCTGTTCCAAAGTACGGTCAATTTCTGATGCCAGGACGCCTTTAATGAAATTAGAAATCATCTCACAAATCCAAAATGAAATTTTCAACGCGCTGGCTCAAATTAGTGAAATTTTTAATTTAGACTTTGATAGCAACAAAATGAAAGGTTGTCTCGATGCTGATCAGATGCTCAGTCTTTATTGTTATGTTCTGGTGAAAAGTAAACATTTTGAAATTTGCAGGGAAATTAAATTTATTGAGAAATTCATTGAGGATAAAATAATGGAAGAAACACAATGGGGGTGCTTATATGAAACGTTGAGGTCTTCTCTGAAGTACATTCTGAGTTTGGAGGATAATAATTAAAAGATGATAATAATTAAAGAGCTTTTTTTTTTCTTGGAATTTATTGTTTTTTTCGTATTTTGTTGTTTTGTTATGTTTTTGCATATTATCCAATTTGCATAATAAAGGAAATAATTTTTTTTAATTCATTTATTAACTAATAAAATGAATATTAATATTAATTATTTGAAATTTACTTAAAAATTGTTTTTTTTTAATTGACTAAAACTTAATTTTCAAATATTTCCAAATTTTAATTCTGTTTTATGTTAAACTAAATAAATTTTTTCCTTTTCGATTAGATTCATTTGGCAAATTTCAGGAATGAGTTTATTCATTTTAGGACTTCCGCAAATGAAGATTTTGCTGCATTGATCCGGAACCACATTTTGATTGAAGAATTTATCATCAAAATATGAGTCAACGACAGGAATTTCGGGAATCTTCGAGCCATCACTGATCCTAAGAATCATATCAAAATAATTCAAATTATAATTTTTATTGATCTTATAAAGGGCAAAGATGAAATCAAGGTATTCAATTTCTTCTATCGATTGAAAAGCAGCGTACAATGTAACTTTGAATTTTGATCCTAATGTTTCTTCATAATCTTCCTTATAAACATTAATTTCTTCAGCTACATCTTTGCCTAACATTATCAAAAGGACATGATAAATGCTTTTATGAAGCAAATAATTCAATAAATCAACAAAAGGAAGAATTCCAGTTCCTCCACAAAATATGACATGATTACCATTGCTATTCTTGGTTAATTCTAATCCGGGACCCTTAGTTAAAAAGTTAACTTAATCTACATTATTATTTGTACATGAGGTCCTTGAATTTCAAAATTTTGATGCTGGGAATGATGAATGAATTCAGAAAAGGCATCTGGAAAAACATATTTTTTTATTATCAAAGGAAGATATTCTGAAGTCAATGTGGTATTCGAAATTTTGACAGTTTTTTCCGAAATTTCGCTTTCATTTGTGAAAGATTTCCCCATTTTTTGTTCAAAAAACGATAATATCACTTTGCGTAATGAAATATTGGCATCTGTAAAGCTGATGACTGTTGTATAAAGTCTGACTTTTTTATTAGATGAGTTAATCCCATGAATCTATTTAAGTCAATAAGTTTTGTGAATTTTTTAATGATTACAGTAAAGTGACGTCCAAACCATTCAACTCCTTTGACAAAATTTCGCACAAGATATGAAGAGGAACTAAACTCAAATTGAGTTATGGTTTTAGTGATTTTTTTCTTTTCCACCAATGTCCACAGAGTGCTCATCTTTTGAGTTGGTCTTCAAAAGATATAATAAAATAATAAAACTAAAATTTGCAATTACATCATTTGTAAAACGGATAAAGATTCCATATTCAGTTCTCCGACATGTCTTTTATCTAAAATTTGTTTCGCATATATTGAATGGCTGTAAGGATTTAAATTTGTATTTTCCAGTGCATAAGCACCAAAGAAAAATCTTCCAATTTCTCGGCCTTATTATTACAATTAAAATAAAAACAAAAAAGTTATATCCATCCACACTGCGAAGGGATTAGAACAGACCAAGGCTCTGATGAAATCCCTCCAGTGGGGTGCTGTGATTACATACCCCCCCCCCTGTGGGCTGTCCCCACTTAAAAAAAAAGTATTTTAGGATGAATACCATTAATTTGCTGGATGATAAATTGTCCTCCTGGATGTTCAAATTTGCTGAGATCATAAATTGAATTATTTAGTAAGCACCATTTGAGGTTAGGATATTTTGTCACCAATTTTGACATTGGAGCTGAATGCTTCTCCAGATCTTGAATAATTTCTGCAAAGCCATTTTTAAAACGAACAGGACTTGATATGTCAGAAATTGTTTGATTGAATCTTTGATGAATGACTTCTATGATAAATCTCACTAAGAGCAAAACACCAAAATAAACACAAAACCCAATGCTACAAAAGATTAAAAAATAAGACGACAATAAAAAAAAATAATACAAGAGCTCTCTGTAATTATAAATCCATATTCCAGTCAAAACACTAGCTTTTGTAATGAAATAGATGAAGTAACCAAGACATCGATGAAGATATTTAATTTTGGCAATTTCGAGCTCAAGAAGTTGATTTCTTTGGATTCAATGGCCTTCTTCATTATGAATCCAAAGATAGTTTGAGCGACGATCAAATTCAAAACAATTATTCCTAAAGCGAAATGAGCAGCGATGACATTATCACTTTGAAACTTTATATCCAAGCTAGATCCGTCTATATAATAAAAAACAATATTAAATTAATTAAAAACATTTTAAATACTTTCTGCAATAACCATGAATACAATATCCAATGTAAAAACATCAAGCACCAAAAAAATTGTCGAATGAATTTCCACATAATACTTCATATTTTTGAAGTACCTCACAATAATTAGACTGATATCAACCAAAAAACTCCACCCGATAAGTAACCCAATACCATGAGCTTGTATCAAATTTGATTTTCCTATGGCATCTAGCACCGCTTGACCTTTATATCCTTCAAAAAACTGAAAACTGAACAGATACTTATTATTTCCATGATAACTTATTTCTTGAAGATCACTGTATGCAAAACAAAATTCAACACTCTTTTGTGTGATTACATAATCAAATCGATCTCCTGTATTTAAAGCTCGATTGAATTTAACAATGGCAAAACCTTCAGAATCCGAATTCAATGAAGCTATTAAGTTCACATCATCAGTTCCTCCAATATCTGTATCTAAATTAGGAGTACTTGTTGAATCGGCCCATCGATCAAATACCATCAGCTGACCATTTACATATTCGGCGGATATCACATCCATTCCATTCATTGCAGTTCCGAATCCTAATCCTATAAATCCTCCGGTTCTCCAACGAAAGGCCATTGTTATAGTGTCGTTGGAATTGAATCGCCAATAGAGATAAAAATCATTTGTCACTTGGATTTCCGATGTGAGATCCGTTAATATATTTATTGAGTCCAAAACACACTGACCATTTTGGAAAGAGTAGTTTCCATTGCATAAAAGGCAAACTGAAGTGTTGCATGACAAAGGACATTGATTATTCTGACAAGTATTATTTATTAATATAGCGGATGTATTAGAGCACGATAAACATTGATTAGGACCAGACCCGTTGCATTCTAGGCAGGAAGCATCACACTCAAAGCATTGGTTATTTTGGAGATAAAATTGAGAAGAGCATCCTGTACAAGAGCTTGTGGATCCTGAACAGCTTAAGCATGAACTATCACATATTAGATTGATCTGACAAGTATTGTTGAGTAATAAAATCGATGTATTTGAGCAAGATAAGCATTGATTTGGACCATTACCTTGGCATTCGAGGCAGGAAGCATCACATCCAAAGCATTGGTCATTTTGGAGATAGAAATGAGAAGGGCAGGATGTGCAAGAGCTTATTGTTCCTGAACAGGTGAAGCACGAACTATCGCACTTTAATATACAGCTTCCATTCACCAAAGTATGAGTTGAGTCACAAGAAGCACAACTAGAAGAAGAAGAACCTGTGCAAGTTAAACAGGAACTATCACATTGAATCGTTGATGAAACACAGTATCCATTTACTAAATTATGGTTTGAATCACAGGAAGCACAGTTCGAGGCCGAAGCGCCAGTGCAAGTCAAACAAGAACTATCACATTGCTGGAAAACCACACTAGTGAGACCATAATTAGTATGAACAACTAAGGTGTCAGAAGCTCCGGAGGACCAGATTAGAGGTGTATTTGAAAACGGGACAATGGTATAATCGTTAGAATCTCCAGTATTTAAGAGTCTTTCAAAGACAAATGTTGTTTTTAAGGAATCTCTTGATCCTGAGATCAAAACAACATTTTGGTTCGCGTTATCAATTGGCACCTCATGACCAAAAGCAGTCGTGTCTTTCACAACAAAGACACCATTTTCTTGGTAACTAAGAATGATGTTTGTTCCAGCCATTTGATATCCGAACCCCATGCCTACATATCCTTGAGTATAAGATTCCAAAGAAAATCTGATGGTGTCATTTTTAGGGAAAGAATATGATAGAGTCATTTGAGAAGAAGAGTTTAATTGGATAGAATCTGTTCGAGAAAGTGCTAGGATTGCAGAAAATATCAAAAAAAACATCATGATAGCGTGATGATTTACTTTATAATTATTATTACAGAAGAGCTGAATTAACACTTCACTGAATTTAAATAGCAATTTTTTTTTCTTCTGTTTATAAACTAAAAAAATATTAAAAAATTTTTATTTTCTAAAAAATGTTTTAAACATTTTAATTTTATTGTTTTTTTATTATAAAATTACTAAACCCCCAATTTAGATTATTGAATTTACAAATTTTTGAAAAATTCCAAATGAGTTATTTAGAAGCAACAAATTTTTTTTATTTTTTGTTTTAAAAACAAAATAAAAATAAAAAAATTGAATATATAATTAAAAATTTTAAAAAAATTCAAACTTCATGGATTTGCAAAATTCTTACAACACTCAGAACCCTCGATTGCGCGAAAGAGATCTTG